>Ga0209723_1000404_pt1 | contig 82345 bp, 75 predicted proteins | sample BiotimSIPDNA_2_FD_185750 | JGI IMG/M metagenome (GOLD analysis project Ga0209723, IMG submission 185750) | Anaerobic biogas reactor microbial communites from Washington, USA - Biogas_R2 time_0 SIP DNA (SPAdes) (version 2) | ecosystem: Engineered > Bioreactor > Anaerobic > Unclassified | place... | reverse complement strand
TCTTCTCCATCACGGGGCTGGCCAGGGTGAAGGAGGGGATCGCTCCGTACTTCGCGGGTGTCCGCATATCGGACTGCGTGTACGCGCCGTTGTACGTGCACACGCTGTGCGAACTCTACGGCGAGTATGGGTTGATCCTGAGCATCGTGAATGCGGGCGAGAACCCCCTGCGCGCCGCGCCGCTCGGCCGGGCAGTGCAGATCCTCGCCCTCCGCCCGTAGGCGTTGCGTGCAGCGCGTTGCGCCGCGGGAGGATAGGGCATGCTTCGGCCCCGGGGCGGTTGCGCACACGCCATGCGTGACTTCACGCGGAACGATGTGCCCACACGCCGACAGTCCGGGACTGTCGTGCGGCGTTACCCCGCGCCGCAAGGATGCTGTGGGCGTGTTTCCTGTGGGCGTGTTTCCTTTGCGCGCCATCCCTGCTACAATCTCGTAACATCCCGGGGAAACCGGGAGCCGGCGTTCAGGGGGAATCCCAGATGCGCAGAGACGATCTTATCCCGGCCGTCACGCTGCTTGTCGCGGTTATTCTCGTGTTCGGAGCATCCTATAACTATGGGTTCATGTGCTGGGACGACGGCATCAACATCACGGAAAACCCGTATATCAATCCACCGTCCCTGAGGAACCTTCCCGTCTTCTGGGACAAGCCGTACAAGCACCTGTACATCCCGGTCACCTACACCGTCTGGTTGTCGCTCTCCTTCATCGGCCGTTTCCTCTATGCCGTGGAACCGGGTTCCGCGGGTCCGGCAGCGCACCCGTTCCACGCGGCCAATCTCATCCTCCACGCGCTGAACTCGGTTCTCGCCTACCTGATCGTCCTGCGGCTGCTCCAGGCACAGGGAGGGGAGCGGAGAAGCCGCCCGCTTCACTGGGCGGCGCTGGGGGGGGCGCTCGTCTTCGCTCTGCATCCGCTCCAGACCGAGCCTGTCTGTTGGGTCACGGGGATGAAAGACCTCCTCTTCGGCTTCTTCTCGCTCGTCGCCATCTGGCAGTACGTGAACTATCGGGAGCAGCGGGTGCAGTCGGACGCGGCGAGGGGCCGCCGGGCGCCGCGCCAGTATCGCCGGTACGGGTGCGCGACCGCGGCGTTCCTGCTCGCCATCTTGAGCAAGCCGACGGGGATCGTGGTGCCGATCATCGCGTTGATCATCGATCGATTGGTCTATGAGCGTCCGCTGCGCAAGAGCATCCTGCCGCTGGGCGCGTGGGGCGTCGCGGCGTTGCCCATTCTGCTGTACACGAAGCACCTTCAGCCGGAACGGCTGATGGGCTTTGTGCCCCCTCTCTGGGCCCGCCCCTTCATCGCCGCCGATGCGATCGCGTTCTACCTGTTCAAGCTGTTCGTGCCGTTCCGGCTCGGCCCCGATTATGGAAGGTCTCCGGATCTCGTGATGCGGCACTTCTGGATCTACGTCGCGTGGGTCATCCCGGCGGCGCTCATCGCGGCCGCATGGCGGCTGCGGAATCGGCACAGGGCGCCGCTGACGGCGGTCGGTATCTTCATCGCGGCCCTGGCGCCGGTTCTCGGGCTGGTCCCGTTCGGGTTCCAGATGCACTCCACCACGGCAGACCGCTTCCTCTATCTGCCGATGCTCGGCGCCGCGCTGGCCTTCGCGTGGTTCCTGTCGCTGCGAAAGGGAAGGGCCCCGGCGTTCGCGTGCGCGGCGGTCGTCTTTCTGCTGGGGATACGCAGTGCGTTACTGGCGGAACAGTGGCGCAGCAGCAGGTCGTTGTGCTCCCTCGCCCTGCGGGTCAACCCGGAGAGCCCCTCGTGGCGCAACAATCTTGGCCTGCTTCTCTTTGAAGGCGGACAGATCGACGAAGCGCTGGCACACTATGCCATCGCCCTCCGGTTTCGCCCCGATGACGTCGAGGCACACAACAATATGGGGAACGCGCTCGCCGCGAAGGGGGATTTGGCTGCCGCGATTGAGCACTACTCCAGGGCGCTCGAGCTCGACCCGAGACATGCCGCGGCGCTGAACAACAAGGGGGTCGCCTACTACAAGCAGGGAGAGGTCGAAAGGGCGATGGAGTGCTACGGGAAAGCGGTGCGGCTGGATCCGGGGTACGCCCCCGCCCACAACAACCTCGGCCTGGCGAGGATGAAGCTCGGCGCGTTGAAGGATGCGGTGAGCGATTTCAACCGGGCCATCGCCCTGCTCCCATCGAACGCCGATTTCCACCTGAACATCGCCAAGGCGTATTCTCTTCTCGGAGACATCCGGAACGCGGGAGAACACTATCGCACGGCGCTGCGCGTCAACCCCGGGTGCGAAGAGGCGCGGCGGCTTCTCGCGAAGCTGCCGGAGCGCGGCCCGCGGGGCGCCCTTCCCGCGCGGGGAGTGGACCCAAAAAACATCTACCGCGCACTCGCGAACTCCATGGAGTCAAAAGGCGAACTGGAGAAGGCCGTTGCATACTACGCCAAGGCGCTCGAGGTCGAGCCGGAGAGCGCCGATCTGCACAACAGCATCGCCATCCTGAACGCGAAGATGGGGCACACCGAAACGGCGGTCGCGCACTTCGGCAGATCTCTCGAACTCGACCCCGACAATGCGGATACCCTCAACAACCTCGGGAACTGTTACTACCTGCGGGGTGACACGCGACAAGCCGCCGAGTACTATGCGCGAGCACTGCGGCTGGCCCCCGATCACCGCGAGGCGAAGGCCAACCTGGGCAGGATCGACCCCTCGAAGAAGTAGGGCCTCCCCCCTTTTGACCCGTGGCGTACGGCGCTTCGTGACCGTACCCTGGGATAGCGGGCGTCTGAATCCTGCACGGCGCGGCGACGTCATGCCCCGCCCGCTGGCGGTCAAGACGAACATCAACGCGCCGATTCGCCTCCGGATGCGGATCAAGAAACCCGACGGGAAGGCAGTCCCCTCGGAGGACGTCGCGAAGAAGGTGAAGGCAATCCCGGAAGGTGCTCCCTTGTCGCGGCCGCGTCATCCACAAGCCCTGCGACAGCGGGGCCGCGGTGAAGCACGCGAAACCTCACCCCGATGATGGTTCCATTCGATCGTCAGTTCCGCAACCTACCGGATGGCGGGCAGGACGCGGGAATGGCACGGAGTGAAGCGTCAGATTGAACCGGTGCCCCGTATCATTCCGGTCCGGGGATTGTTCTAGCGCACCGTCAGCTCCTCCCTGTCCACGGTGCCCCAGTAGACGAGGTTGTTGGCGGAGACGGTCCTGGTCATATCCACTGCGCCGCCCTCGAGGTAGTAGGTTCCCGTGGCTATCCCCGAGAAGTTTGCCGAGAGCGCCAGGTAGTCCCGGATGGGCTCGGCCGTCAGTATGGTCCCCGCCTCGAAGCCCAGGTACGGCACTGGCGAGGCCGTGAACCCGACGCCGGACTGGTAGTAGAGCGTCGAGCCGTCGGCCATCAGGATGCGCACGAACGGGTAGCACGGCACGGTCAGCGGCCACACGTCCGCCGTGACGGAGATGGTCCCCGTTGTCCCGTACTCCACCTTGTCCGCCGTCAGGTCTATCGGCGGGGTTGCGGTCGGCTCCGGCGTCTCGGTCGGTGTCACGGGCGGCTCGGGCGTCTGGGTCGGCACCTGGCCGATGCAGTAGAGGATATTGTCACTCCAGCCGGTGTAGATGCGCCCGTCGGCGCCTATGGCCGGGGAGGATGTGATGTCTGTGCCGGCGTGGTAGCTCCAGAGAAGCCCTCCGAACGGGGTGAATGCAAAGAGCGCATTGTCGTAGGATGTCGCATACACCGTTCCGGCGCTCCCGATGGCGGGGCTAGAATCCCGCCCATCCCCCATATTGTAACTCCAAACGAGTTCCCCGCCCGGTTCCAGCGCATAGAGAGAATTGTCACGAGACCCCACGTAGACGCTCCCGTCGCTCCCGATCGCGGGAGACGCATTCATTATGGGGCCCGCGCACCTATAGCTCCAGTCAAGGGATCCGCCGGGCATGAACGTGTAGAGCATGTGGCCGTAGGAGCCGACGTGCACTCTCCCGTCTGTGCCGATGGAGGGGGAGGAATGTACATTGTCGCCGATTCCGTAGCTCCATACCAAGACTCCGGTGGGGCTGATCGCATAGAGATTGTCGTCCAAGGAGCCGATGTACACCCTGCCTCCGCTGGCAACGGCAGGAGAGGAATTGAGGTGACCGGCGGTGCAGTAGCTCCATATGAAAGCGCCGTTGGAACGGATCGCATAGAGCGTCTTGTCTTGGGAACCGACATATACCCTGCCGACGTCGGTTATGGCCGGAGAGGAATAGGATATGGGGTTGCCTGTCTTGTAGCTCCACGCCAGGGTTCCGGCGGAGTCAAGCGCATAAAGGTTGGAAGAGTACGAACCGAAATGAACTCTCCCGCTGTTGCCGATCGCAGGGGAGGAATAGATGTAGCCGCCGGCGTCGTAGCTCCAGTAAAAAGCTCCGTTTGAATCGAGTGCGTACAGTCTATTGTCCTGTGAGCCGATGTACACCTCGCCGGTGCCGCCTATCGCCGGAGAACCATCCACCCAATCGCCTGTTGCATAGCTCCACAGAGGCATCGGCGATGAAGGGCCTTCGTATGCACTCCGCCCCGTATGCTGGTTGTTCTGCCGGAACATCGGCCAGGGGGAATCCGCGAGCTGGGCGGAAACCGGGAATGCGAGGGAGAGAATGAGGAGGAGGGGAAGAGGCATTGCGATGACGAATCTCACCACGGCACCTCCTGTCTGAGGCGGCCATGCGCCGCGCCGCGATTAGTTACGTGCGATGCCCCGCCTCTTCATGGAAGCACCTCACTCGATGCAATGCCGCAGTCTCGCTTCGCGGGGCACACGTTAGTGTGCCCTGCGATAGTATCGGGGTTTGCCTGCCCGCCATGCCCATTCGGCAAGTCGTATGGCAGGCGGGGGATTTATCTTACCTTCAGCTCCTCCCTGTCCACCGTGCCGAAGTAGACGAGGTTGGAGGCGGAGGTGGTCTTGGTCATATCCACTGCCCCGCCTTCGAGGTAGTAGGTTCCCGTGGCTATCCCGGAGAAGTTCGCCGAGAGCGCCTGGTAGTCCCGGATGGGCTCGGTTGTCACGATGGTCCCCGCCTCGAAGCCCAGGTACGGCACCGGCGAGGCCGTGAACCCGACGCCGGACTGGTAGTAGAGCGTCGAGCCGTCGGCCATCAGGATGCGCACGAACGGGTAGCACGGCACCGTGAGCGGTGAAACGTCGGCCGTGACGGAGATCGAGTCCGTCGTCTTAAACTCCGTTTTTCCCGTCGTCAGGTCGATCGGAAGCGTGGGGATCGGAGTGGGGGTGGATGATGCCGGCGTGTACGTGGGAACGGGGGAACACCCATCGCACGTCGCATCCCAGTGCAACGGTCCCAGGTTCACCAAGCCGCATTCGTGGAGATCGTAGTGATTCAATCCATATTGCCCGGACGCCGAGGTATCGGAAGCGAACGACCCGGAGGCGGAATAGTTGCCCGTGAAGGAGAATGCGCCGTGGACGATGGGCAGGGGCCCGGGGTGCGTGATCTTGTAGTCGCCGCATCCGGATACGAAGATGGAGATGGAGAAATTCTCGACCTTTGTCCCGTCTGACGTGACGTAGAATTCCACATCCTCGTCGGCGGATTTCCAGAGGCCGGGGGCGATGCCTCCATAAAGCGCTGTGTCGGGGATGCACATCGTGATGCAGAACGCCAGGCCAAGCCGGAATCCGTTGCTCATAGGATTTTCCTCCTTTGCGCCATTCGCCGCAGGACTGACTGATGCCTGCGCTGCGAAAGATATGGCGCGCCCTATCTCACCGTCAGCTCCTCCCTGTCCACGGTGCCGAAGTAGACGAGGTTGTCGGCGGAGGTGGTCTTCGTCATATCCACCGCGCCGCCTTCCAGTATGTAGGTCCCCGTCGCGACCCCCGAGAAGCCCGCCGAGAGCGCCTGGTAGTCTCGGATGGGGTCGGCGGTGGTGATCGTCCCCGCCGCGAAACCGAGGTACGGCACCGGCGAGGCCGTGAACCCGACGTCGGACTGGTAGTAGAGCGTCGAGCCGTCCGCCATCAGGATGCGGACGAACGGGTAGCACGGCACGGTCAGCGGCCACACGTCCGCCGTGACGGAGATGGTCCCCGTTGTCCCGTACTCCGCCTTGTCCGCCGTCAGGTCGATCGGAGGCGTCGGGGTGGGGGTGGTAATCGGCGAGAAGGTGGGATAGGGCGTGGGCGTCGGGCCGATGCAGTACAGCGTTTTGTCGTGCGAGCCCGCGTAGAGCCGCCCGTCGCGGCCGATGGCGGGCGAAGAGTAGAGCGCGCCCGCGGTCGTGTACGACCAGGCGAGGGAGCCATCCGTACCGAAGGCGTAGATGTTGCAGTCCCACGAGCCGGTGTAGACGACGCCGTCGCTCCCGACGGCCGGGGAGGAATAGCCGCGATTCCCCATCTGGTAGCTCCACCGCAGTGAACCGTTTGAGCCGAATGCGTAGAACTGATTGAGGCTCGAGCCGGTGTATACCGTCTCGTCCCCGCCAAGCGCGGGCGAGGACCAGACCATCCCGCCCGCGCCCGTGAAGTAGCTCCATTTCAGCGTGCCGGTCCAATGGAGCGCGTAGACCATGCTGTCGTCGGAGCCCGCGTAGACGGTGTTGTAGCCGAGCGCGGGCGAGGAATAGACGTCACCCCGGGTCCGGTAGCTCCAGAAGCGTGTGCCGTCCGACCTGAGGGCGTAGATCCTGTTGTCTTTGGAGCCGACGTATACCCTCTCCCCGTAACCGAGCGCGGGGGAACTCTCCACCAGGTCGCCGGCCCTGTAGCTCCACGCCAGGGCGCCGGCGGAGTCGAGGGCGTAGATCAAATTGTCGCAGGAGCCCACGTACACCCTTCCGCTGTCCCCGATGGCCGGCGAGGAGTTGACGTTCAAGCCCGTGTGGTACTCCCATCCGAGCGTGCCGTCCGATCTGATGGCCAGCACCCTGAAGTCGCTCGTCCCGATGACGATCTCTCCGCCGACGCCGATGGCCGGTGAAGAATGGTGCCACCTCGAGCCCGTCGCGTAGCTCCACCGCAGGGAGCCGTCGGGGACGAAGGCGCAGATCGTCGCGTGTCCCCCCGACGGCCCTTCGAAGGCCGCAACGGCCCTCCCCCCGAAGCCGATGGACGGGGACGCGTGTATCGCCCCCTCCGCCGTGTAACTCCACGACAGGATAGGCAGCGAGGGGCCCGCGTAGCCGCTCCGGCCGGTGTGCTCGACGTCGTGCCTGAACATCGGCCACGGGGCGTTGGCTTCGAGCTGGGCGCGGAGCGGGGAGGCGGCGAGCAGCGCGAGGAAGGCGAGCGTCGGGATCCGTTTCATCGGGCTCCCTCCTTTGCGGATGTTGCATACAACCGCGACGACGGCAGGCCGTTGCGTGCGTATTCTCGCCATACTCCGGGAATATCCGCCCAATGCGCAGCGCCGCAATTAGTTACGTGCGATGCCCCGCCTCTTCATGGAAGCACCTCACTCGATGCAATGCCGCAGTCTCGCTTCGCGGGGCACACGTTAGTGTGCCCTGCGATAGTATCGGGGTTTGCCTGCCCGCCATGCCCATCCGGCAAGGCGTATGGCAGGCGGGGGATTTATCTTACCTTCAGCTCCTCTTTGTCCACGGTGCCGAAGTAGACGAGGTTGTCGGCGGAGGTGGTCTTCGTCATATCCACCGCGCCGCCTTCCAGTATGTAGGTCCCCGTCGCGATGCCCGAGAAGCTCGCCGAGAGCGCCAGGTAGTCCCGGATGGGCTCGGCCGTCAGTATGGTCCCCGCCTCGAAGCCGAGGTACGGCACCGGCGAGGCCGTGAACCCGACGCCGGACTGGTAGTAGAGCGTCGAGCCGTCCGCCATCAGGATGCGGACGAACGGGTAGCACGGCACGGTCAGCGGCCACACGTCCGCCGTGACGGAGATCGAGTCGGCCGTCCCGTACTCCGCCTTGTCAGCCGTCAGGTCGATCGGCGGCGTCGCGGTCGGCTCCGGCGGCACGGGCGTGGCCGTGCGCGTCGGCGTGCTCGTCGGGGTGGGCGTGATGGTGGGCGTCGGTTCCTCCCTCAGGCAGTAGACCCTGTTGTCGTTGGAGCCGATGTAGATCATTCCGTCGCTCCCGATGGCGGGGGAGGAGTCGATGTCGTAGCCCGTGGCGAAGGTCCAGAGGAGCGTCCCGGATGAAAGGAACGAGTACACCTTGCCGTCCCAAGCCGCCGTGCACACCGTATCGTCGCTTCCCAGCGCGGCGGAGGAGCTTATCCCCTCGCCGATGTCGTAGCTCCACGAGAGCGCGCCGGACGGCGCGAGGGCGTAAAACCTGTTGTCATATGAACCGACGTAGATCATTCCGTCGCCGCCTATGGCCGGGGACGCATACACCTGCGCCTGCGCCCGGTACGACCACAGGAAGACCCCCGAGGGATCGAAGGCGCGGAGATGGCCGAAGGTATCTCCGTCGCCGTTGTCACCCACGTAGACATTCCCGTCCGTCCCGATCGCGGGCGAGGAGAAGTGCGCCGAGTTGGTCGCATAGTGAGACCAGGAGAGGCCGCCTGACGCGGTGAATGCGTACAGGCGCGAGTTGTGGTTGCCGATGAACACCCTCCCGTCCGTCCCGATGGCGGGGGAGCAGTAGAACCAATACCCCGTGAGGTAGCTCCAGGCGAGTGCGCCGTTCGATTCGACGGCGTATGCCCTGTAGTCCTGCGAACCGAAGAAGACCTTGCCGTCCGTTCCGATCGCGGGCGAGGATTCGACGTCGTCGCCGGTGCGATAGCTCCAGGCGAGGGAGCCGGAGGAGTCGACGGCGTAGAGGCGGTTGTCGTCGGAGCCGACGTGGACCCGTCCATCGTGACCTATCGCGGGCGAGGATGTGACGTCGTAACCCGTAAGGTAGCTCCAGCGGAGCGTCCCCGCGGAGTCGAACGCGTAGAGATGACTGTCGACCGCCGCATCATCGGCGTCGCCGGAACCGACGTAGATGGATCCGTCCGTCCCTATCGCGGGCGAGGAGAAGATCCAGCTTGCGGTCTGATAGCTCCATAGAAGCGCCACGGAGGAAGGGAACGCGTACGCGCTCCTCCCGGTATGGAGGAGGTTCCCCCTGAACATCGGCCACGCGGAGTTTGCGAGCTCAGCGGGGAGGGGGGACGACACGGCGAGCGGGACGAGCGCGATGAACGGCACAAAGCGTTTCATGCGAATGGCTCCTTTCCAGGCGTGGGCGATTCGCGGACCCGCGTCCATCCTCGGCGCCGACGGCGCCGTCCAGCCCCGTCGTCCCCCATCGGCGGGGGAGGGAACGCGGGTGAGCGACCGCCTGCGCCTCCTCCGGAGCAGAGCCTTAAGGCTCCGCACATTTTTCCCTCCTGCGGCGCAAAGCCGCGGGGAGGGCTGTTCACTCCCGCGCGACGGGACGGGCGGTTGCGGACTTCCTCGCCTCACCCGTCTGTTTACACGGGACAAAGGCCGGAATCCGAAGCCTCCGCTCCAATGCACACCGTGGGGGGACTCTCATCGAACCTTCAGCGCCTCCCTGTCCACGGTGCCGAAGTAGACGAGGTTGGAGGCGGAGGTGGTCTGTGTCATATCCACCGCGCCGCCTTCCAGTATGTAGGTCCCCGTCGCGATGCCCGAGAAGCTCGCCGAGAGCGCCAGGTAGTCCCGGATGGGCTCGGCCGTCAGTATGGTCCCCGCCTCGAAGCCCAGGTACGGAACGGGTGAGGCCGTGAACCCGACGCCGGACTGGTAGTAGAGCGTCGAGCCGTCGGCCATGACGATCCGCACGAACGGGTAGCACGGCACGGAGAGCGGCCACACGTCCGCCGTGACGGAGATGGCGCCCGTCGTCCCGTACTCCGTCTTGTCCGCCGTCAGGTCGATCGGCGGCGTCGCGGTCGGCTCCGGCGGCACGGGCGTGGCCGTGCGCGTCGGTGTGCTCGTCGGCGTGGGCGTCGGGCCGAGGCAGTAGACCCTGTTGTCGTTCGACCCGAAGTAAATCCTTCCGTCCGATCCCAGTGAGGGGGACGCATACACGTGTCCCGCCGTCTCGTAGCTCCAGGCGAGCTTGCCATTCGACTTGATGGCGTAGAGCCGGTTGTCCTGCGAGCCGACGTAAACCCTGCCCCCGCTTCCCAAGGCAGGCGAGGATATATCTATGGCCGCGCCGGTTCGATAACTCCAGTCGAGCGTCCCCTTGGGGTTGAGCGAGTAGAGGCGGTGGTCATTCGAGCCGAAGTAGCACCCCGCCCCGCTCAAGATGGCTGGCGAGGACCAGATGGCTCCTTCGGTCCGATAACTCCAGGTGAGCTTGCCGGTGGACCTGAGCGCGTAGAGGCAATTGTTCTCCGATCCGATGTAAACCCTGCCGTTGGTCGCGATCGCGGGCGAGGAATACACAGCACTGCCTGTCGCATAGGACCAGGAGGTGAGCCCGTCGGCAGGATCGCACGCGGTGATGATGCCTGCGTCCGTCCCCAGGCAGATCGGGCCATCGGGTATAATAGCGGGGGAACTGTACAGGTCGTGTGTCTTGCCTCTGCCCCACATCCTTTCTCCCGCGGGCGTGAACGCCCGGAGCCAATTGTCCTTTGAGCCAACGTAGATGGTCCCGTCGCTGCCGATCACCGGGGAGGATGCAATAATGTCATCGGCGAGGAAACTCCAGGAGAGCATGCCGTCGGACTTGAAGGCGTAGAAACGGTGGTCGCCGGATCCCGTGTAGACGGTCCCGTCGCTCCCGACCGCAAGGGAGGATTCGATCTCCCCCCCCGTCACGTAGCTCCAGGAAAGCGCACCCGCCGGGGTGAATGCGTAGAAACAGTTGTCCATGGAGCCCACGTAGACCTCCCCCCCGCTCCCGAACGCGACGGAGGACCATACGCTATCAGCGGTCGTGTAACTCCAGGAGAGAGTCGGGACGTTGGGGCCGCCGAACGTGCTCAAGCCCGTGTGCCGCGCGTCGTGCCGGAACATCGGCCACGCAGACGAGGCGGGCTGGGCGGAAACCGGGAATGCGAGGGAGAGAATGAGGAGGAGGGGAAGGAGCACTGCGATGACGGTTTTCACCACGGCACCTCCTGTCTAAGACGGCCATGCGCCTCGACCGCCATTGTGCGATCGCCGCTACACCCGTTCACCATACATACCTCACTCGATGTAATGCCGCAGTCTCGCTTCGCAGGGCACAGGTAAGTGCGCCCTGCGATAGTATCGGGGTTTGCCTGCCCGCCATGCCCATTCGGCAAGGCCTATGGCAGGCGGGGGATTTATCTTACGGTCAGCTCCTCCCTGTCCACCGTGCCCCAGTAGACGAGGTTCGAACGCGAGGGGCACGGGTCTCACGGTGCGATCACCCGGCGGCACACGTAATCATTCGCGAAGGCACCATGGAAATGCTATACCCGAAATACCCGCCGGTCAATCACCCGCGGGGGGGGATTTTTGAGGGGGTGCCGGGGGAAGCCGGGAGGCGTGACAGGCGGCGGACGGAGCGTACATCGCGCGAACTGTAACGCTTTTCCGGTCGGCGTAGCCGGGGACGGCGCTCTCGACGCCCGTCGGGCGAACGTCCGCGGAAACAGTTGCAGACGGCGTCTCGGCTACTCCGCACGAGACTCGCCGAGGGAATAGACCCGTATCGCCGCCTCGCCTTCGACCGGGCAGATGTGCTCGCAGCGGCCGCAGCCGATGCACTTGAACGTGTCCACGGCGGGACGGCCCACCGCGCCCCCGGCCGCATTCAGGCCGAGGCCCGGGCCGACGTCCTCGGTGATGGCTTTCGGGGAGACGGGGCAGACCTCCTCGCAGGCGAGGCACGGCATCCCCTGCGACCACGGGATGCATCTCGTCCGATCCACCACCGCGGTGCCCAGTTTCACCGGCCGCACCTGTCCGGACCCTTTCTTCTCCTCGGGCGTCAGCCGCCTCAGCGCGCCCGAGGGGCAGACCTGTCCGCAGAGCGTGCACGAGTAGACGCAGTAGCCGATGCGCGGGATGACGCGGGGCGTCCAGATCCCCTCGACTCCCGCCTCGAGGATCGTCGAGTGGATCGCGTTCTTTGGGCAGATGCGCGTGCATGCGCCGCACCGCAGGCAGGCGGCGAGGAATCGCGGCTCGGGCAGCGCCCCCGGCGGGCGGATGAGGCGGGCGCGGTTCGTGCGCCCGCGGGAGAGGCGGAGGAGGGGGATCGAGAGGAGGCCGCCCCCGATGCCCGCGATGAGCGCCCGGCGCGCGAGGTCGGGCCCGCGCGCGTCCGCGTCCTCGCGGAAGCCGAAGCCGAGCGCGTCCTCCGGGCAGGCGGCCTCGCAGTTGAGGCAGAGGAGGCACTCGGGCCCCCGCCACGCCGCCGCTCCTTCCGGCGACGCCCCCCCCTGGCAGAGGAGCGCGCACCGGCCGCACGTGGTGCAGCGCGGGTGTCTTTTGAAGAGGCGCACGGGCGAGCATTTCGAGAGGAGGCCGAGGAGGGCGCCGAGCGGGCAGAGAAACCGGCACCAGGCCCTCGGCCATACGAGGTTCGCGGCGAGGACGGCGGCGAGGAGCAGGCCGGTGAACAAGGCGGTCCGGTGGAAGACGATCTCGCCGACCAGTTCCCGGCGCTCGAGGAATGCGAACGCGGCCTCCGCCGAATCCGCGAGGTGCGGGAGGCCGGAGTCCGCGGTGGCGGAGAGGAGGCGCGCGGCGAGGAGGTGGACGGCCGGGAAGACGGAGAAGACGAGCCCCCGGGCGAGGATGCAGAGCGGGTCCAGCGCGGCGGGCTGGAGCGACGCGAACGCCCCCGCAACGAGCAGGGCGGCGAGGAGGCCGTACTTCATCGCCTGCGCGGGAAGGTGCGAGGCGCGGGCGAGGCGGCCTTTGCGCTGCGTCCGGGGGGCGAGACGCCCGCAGGCCTGGTTGAGCGCGCCGAGCGGGCAGACCCAGCCGCAGAAGAACCTCCCCAAAAGGAGCGTCGCCGCGGCGGTGACGAGCGCCCAGAGGAAGGCGGGGCGGATCGCGCGCGTGGAAACGAGGAGGCCGAGGGCCGCGAACGGGTCGAAATCGAGGAACCTCCCCGCGGCGGAAGGCGCCGCGACGTCCGGGGCGCCGAGATCCATCGCGTCGGACGCGTAGCGGGCGCGGAAGACGAGGGCGAGGAAGAGCAGGAGGAACGCGGCCTGCGAGAGCCGCCGCAGGCGGCGGAGGACGACGGTGCGGGAGCGTTTCATCGCAGGGGATTGACGGGTCGCTTCGCCGCGCCTCCGTGGGCGATCCGGGATTGCCGCATCATTGACGGACCCCCGCACGGCGGCGCGGGACTCATACGCGGGCCGTCTTGAGGGCCGCGTACTCCGTGGTGCCGAGGCCGCGCTTCTGCCCGAGGCCGAGGTAGCCGACGTCCGCGGCCTTCAGGCCGAGGAGCGAGGCGGCCCACGCGTCGAGGGCGACCTGGTCGGTCCCCGCGGCGACGATCCCGGGGTGGGTCAGGTCCTCCGCCCGCCCCCCGCTCGGGCCGTTGCGCAGCATCACCCGCGTGGCGTCGAGGACGACGAGCGTCGGTTGCGCGAAGGCGGCGAGGTCGGCGATGGTCTCGTGGATCTTCCGGTGCAGTTTCCCGCGCCGCCCCCCGACGATCCCGTAGAGGTTCTTCATCGCGGCGGTGAGCTTGCTGAGCCCGTGCTGCTTGACGACGGGGACGTTGATGAACTTGTCCGCCTCGAGGAGGGGGACCATCACCGGCCAGGTTCCGACGTCCCCGCCGACGGCGGTGTCGCGGAATGCGCGCGGGCCCTGGACGACCACCTTCGCCCCGGCCTTCTCCGCCGCGGGCCCGATCCCGCTCACCGCGAGGCAGCGCCGCGGCTCCTCGATGATATGGTCGAAGACCACGACCTCGCGCGCCCCCGCCTTCAGCGCCAGCTCCACAAGCGCCGCGACGATCTCCGGGTGCGTGTCGGCGCCGAGCTCGGGGGTGCTGTCCCAGGAGATGTTGGGCTTCAGGGCCACCCGGTCGCCCTTGGCGACGAAGCGCCCCATCCCGCCGATCGCCTCGACGGCGGCCCGCGCCTGCGCCCCCGGCGAGGAGCCCTTGGCGAGGGCGATCGCGGGAAGGGAGGGGGCGGGGGGGACGGAGAAGGAGAGGCGGCCCGGCGCCGCCTCCGACGCCGCCCGGAGCCATTTCGAGGAGGGGAGGAGCGCGAACCCCGCCGCGAGGCGGGCGCTCCACGAGAGGAACTGGCGCCTGTTCATCGTTTCACCCGCGGGCGGATGCGCGCGAAAGGCCCGGCGCGGCCGGCGCCTCGCCTCTCGCGCGGGGATCAGTCTCGCGCCTTCTCCGCGGCCGCCCTCTCCGCGGGGCCGGGCGCGGGATCCTTCGCGTGCTCGCGCTCGAGTTCCGCGCAGATCCGCTCCTTGAGCTCCATGCACTCCGCGCTCGTCTTGGCGAGGGAGGGATCGTTCCACATCGCCTCGAACTCGGCCAGGAAGTCCGTGACCAGCTTCCGGTCGGCCTCGCCGCGGACGATCAGCAGATTCTCGAGGTTCTTCGTCTCCGCGTAGTTGGACCAGTTGTAGGAGCCGGTGACGAGCGTCTCCCCGTTGATGATGGCGGCCTTGTGGTGGAGGAGGCTCGACTTGGGGTGGAAATGGTCGTAGTCGGCCTTGCCGCGCGCCGGCTCCCACGAGAACGAGGGGAACCATTTGTACTTCAACTCGATGTTCGGGAGCGGCTTCTGCCGGTACTCGCTCATGACCTGCTTGAACTCGCTCTCGACCGACGCGTTCCGCTCCTCCGGGTCCTTGATGAACGCCCTCCGGCGCTCGGCGACCGCGCGGTAGGCCTCGACCTTCCCCGAGGCGATCGCCTCGATGTCGGGCACCACGGATGTCGGTTCGCGGAAGAGCTGGCTCAGATTGGCGATGATGCGGATGCGGACGGAGGGGTAGTCCCGCGCGATGCGGAGCAAACTGTCGGCGAGGGTGGGCGAGGTGAAGGAGAAGGTCATTATGTCGATCGCCGCCGGCGCCCCTTTCTGCGCGCGCACGACCGCCTCGGAGAACGTCTCCTTGACGTACCTCTCGAGGCGCTCCACGCTGTTGAAACGCGACTCGATGCCCCCCGCCGCGCGGGCGGCGGGGGCCGGGGGCGCGGCCGCGGCCCGCTCCGGGGGCGCGTCGGCCCCGTCGTGCGGGTTGTGGACCCACTTCCCCATCGCCCAGAGGCGCTCGAACTCCGCCTGGTACTCCGCCGCGGCGCGGGGGTTGTTGAGGAAGAAGAAGCGGTCCTCGGCGTACTTGACGTTGGAGCCGATCTCGATATTGGCGCTGCCGGTGAAGACGTGCGCGCCGTCGACGACGCCGAACTTCTCGTGCATCGTCTTGAACGGGAGGCCGGTCGCCTTCTCGGCGAGGACCGGATCGATGACCTTGGCCTCGATCGGCAACCGGTCGGCCCTGATCTTCTCGATCACTTCGTTGATGACGGGGACGCCGTCCTTGTCCTTGATCGACTCGTCGAGGAAGAGGCGGACCTTCACCCCGCGTTCGATCGCCCTGACGATCGCGGCGTGCTCGCCGGTGTAGACCCCGTACAGGTAGCAGGCGATGTCGATCTTCTCCCCGGCGCGGTTGATCAGGTCCATCAGCGGGAAGCTCAGATCGCCGGGGCGCGTCGAGAAATTCTTTCCGTCGCGGTCGAGTATGCGCACCTTCTTATTGTAGTTGACCGGCGAGTAGCCGCAGAACGGCGACATGAAGACGAAGTTGCCGGTCTCGGGCGGCGGCGGGGGAGGGACCTTCACGACCTCCGCGGCCGGCGGCGTCGCGAGGCCGGCGGCGGATGACAGGAGCAGAACGGCGAACGTCAGGACGGGTATGCGCATGGTGCAGGCCTCGGGTGGATAACGTAAAAAGAATACCCTCCGCGTCACGCAGGGTCAAGGCCCAAACGGCGCGTGCGCCCCTCACCTTCCCCGCCGCGCGGCGGCCTTCTCGTGCTCCGTGGCGAGGATGATGCGGCTGATCCCCGCCTGGAGGGCGGTGTCGATGACCTGGACGATCGCGTCGTAGCGGACGTCCCGGTCTCCGTTGATGACGATGGAGGAGTCGCCCGCCGAGGCGGAGACCTCGGCGAGGCGCGCGCCGAGCGCGGCGCCGTCGTCGGGGAACCGGTAGCGCCGCTCCTCGAACGCCACCTCCCCCGCGGCGTTGACGGTGACGGTCACCGTGCGCGGGGGTTTCTGCGCGGTGACGGTCTTGGGGAGGCGGACCTGGATGCTCGACTGGTAGATGACCGGCGCGGCGACCATGAAGATGAGCAGGACCCCGAGGGCCACGTCCGTGAGCGGCGTGATGTTGATATCCGCGATCAGCTTCGCCCCCCGCGCGCGCCGCCTCATCGTTCCTCCGCCTCCATCGCCTCCCGGACCTCGGAGGCGCAGAGCTCCATGTCGGAGACGAACAGGTCGATCCTCCGGACGAAGTAGTTGTACGCCACCACCGCCGGCACCGCCACCACCAGCCCCGCCGCGGTGGTCAGCAGCGCCTGGGCGACCCCGGCGGTCACCGCGTTCATCGCCTCGCCGGAGCCCTGGGAGACGTCCCCGAACGCCTGTATGATGCCGAGCACCGTCCCGAGGAGCCCGAGGTACACCGCCACGCTCCCGATGGTGCCGACGATGCTGATGCGGCGTTCGAGCAGCATCGTCTGGAGCTCGATCTCGCGCTCCATCGCGACGGCGGCGCCCGCGCCGGGGCGCGAGAGCCCGGCGGCGGCCACCCGCGCGAACGGGGCGGAGACCTTGGCGCAGACGGCGAGGGCCTCGTCGCGGCCACCCTTCCGCAGCGCCTTGACGAGGGCGGCGACGAACGTCCTCCGCGTGACCGGGGAGTTGATCCAGTAGCAGATGGAGCGCTCCACGATCACCGCCAACGACAGGACGGAACAGCCGAGCAGCAGGTACATCGTCGGCCCGCCCGCCCGCACCAGCCCGAGTAGTCCGTGTCCCTGAAACATACGCCGCGCCTCCCTTTCTCGGTCAGAAGTCGATGACGGTGATCTCCGGCCTGCAGAAGATCCGGACCGGCGCGTAGAAGGTCCCGATGCCCGGGTTGACGTAGAGGGGGCCCGCCGGGGTCCGGAAGAGGCCCTTGTCGTAGCGCCCCGTGCCCCACGGGAGAAACGGGGCCCCCCAGAACGGGATGCGGAGCTGTCCGCCGTGCGTGTGCCCGGCGAGGATGAGGGAGAAGCGGTGCCCCTTCGCCAGGTCGGCGAAGGCCGGGTAGTGCGTGAGGAGGAGCCGCTTTTCGCGCCCGGCGGCGGGGATGAAGCCGGCGTCGTGCCCCGCCGCGCCGACGATCGAGAGCGCCCCGTCCAACCCCTTCACCTCCCGGTCCACGAGCCACGCCCCGCCCGTGGACTCGAACGCCTCCGCGACCGGGGCGAACGACGCGGCGCACCAGTAGTCGTGGTTCCCGGGGACGCCGTAGAGGGGGACGCGGACGCCCCGCAGGATCTCGAGCGCCTCCGCGAGGTACCGCTCCTCCTCGACGATGTCCCCCGTGAAGCAGGCGAGGTCGGGCGCGCACGCGTTGAGCATCCGCACGACGCCCTCGAGCAGCGCCCGGTCGCCGCGGTAGTGCAGATCGGTGAAGTGGGCGAGGCGGCACGTCGGTTTCTTCCCCGGGATCCTGAGGCGCCGCACGGCGACCCACTCGGGTTCGATGAAAAGCGCGTCCACGATGCAGACGGACGGCAGCGCCAGAAGGGCGAGGCGGAATGCCCGTTTCGCGCCGATGCCGCCGAGCATGACGGTGCCCCTCTCTCAGACCCGTATGGGGACCACGAAGAACGGGATCCCGAGGTGGTGGAAGTTCTTCTGCACGGAGAAGATGACGTGGTTGTGGAGCCACCGCGACACGAACGAGTCCTGCGGGAAGACGAGCCGGCCGCCGAAGAAGACGGACTGCGGGTACCGCGCATGGATCATCGTCGCGGCGCGCGTGACCTCGTCCACGACGTCGGTGCCGAGGCACGGGAAGCCGTCGGCCCAGTAGCCGCGGGCCTTGACATAGGCGACGTAGCGATCGAGGTCCTCGCGCACCTTCGCCTGAAGGCGCTGGATGTCCTCCGGCCCCTTGAAGATCCCCGTGTCCACCATCCCGACCTGCACGAAGATGAAGTTCCTGAACGAGTCGCCGAACAGCCGGAACACGTTGAACAGGGTGTGGAGGCCCATCCCGCTGAATCCGTTGACGAGGAGCACCGCCGTCCTCGCCTGCGGGTCCGTCGGGCGGCTGACGGGGGCCCGCCCCGGGACGACCTCGACGCTCTCGCACTCCGCCGCCGCGACGAGGGAGTCGAGGCTGCGGAGCAGGCGCGCCGTGCTCCGGTAGTGCCGCTTGATGAAACAGACCGCGATGACCAGCGTCCCGGTGACGAGGATCGTGATCCAGCCGCCCTCGTTGAACTTGACCACGGTGACCGAGACGAGGATGGCGAGGCAGAGCAGGAGCCCGGTGCCGTTGACGAGGAGCTTGCGCATCCGGCCCCGCTCGCTTCGCGCACGCCACCAGTGCCTCACCATGCCGAGCTGCGAGAGGACGAAGGTGATGAAGACGTTGATGCTGTACAGGACGACGAGGAACCGCACGGAGCCGCGGGTGAGCAGCATCAGGAGGAGCCCCGCGCCCCCCATCAGCAAGATGCCGTTCTGCGTCACGAACCGGTCGCTGAGCATCGCGAAGCGCATCGGCACCCAGCGGTCGAGCGCCATACTGGCGAGGACGCGCGGCCCGTCGAGGAAGCCGGTCTGGGCCGCCACGAAGAGGATGGCCGCCTCGGCGACGAGCGTCAGGAGGACGAAGGCGTAGCCCGCCCGCCCCCAGCCGGCGGTGATCTGCTCGAAGAGGATCGCGTTCAGCGTCTTGCCCGGCTGCTCGCCGACCCCGCAGAGCAGGTAGGCGGTCATCAAACCGAGGACCATGAAGGCGAGCGAGACGGCCATGTAGCGCATCGTGCGCTTCCCGGTCTGGACCTTCGGCTCGCGCAGGATGGGGAGGCCGTTCGAGACGGCCTCGATGCCGGTGTAGGTCCCCGCGCCCATGCTGTAGGCGCGGAGCATCAGGAGGAGCATCCCCGCGAGGCCGAACTCGCCGATGGCGCCGCCGACCTCCGCCCCGGTCCGCTGTGCGAACGCGGGAAGCGCGGCGACGTTCGCCGCGACGGCCCAGAGGATGGCGAGGGCGTGCGTGGCGATGAAGACGAGGAAGACGGGGACGAGGGGCAGGATCGCCTCCTTCGCTCCGCGCAGGTTGAGGAGCGTCAGGACGACGACGCCGGCTGTGGCGAAGAGGATCCGCGCGGGGTACCAGGAGGGGGGGAGGAAGCTGAAGACGGCGTCGGCGCCGCACGCGACGGAGAGGGTGATGGTGAGGACGTAGTCCACGAGGAGCGCGCATCCGGCGACCATCCCGGCCGCCGGCGAAAGGAGCCGGCTCGCGACGAAGTAGCCGCCGCCCCCCGTCGGGAAGAGCTCGATGATCTGGGAGTAGGAGGCGCTGATGACGAGGACGGTCGCGGCGGAGGCGAGGGCGACGAAGACGGCGAGGTACGGGCGGCCGCCGAGCGCGAGGAACGCCTCCTGCGGCCCGTAGCAGGAGGAGGAGAGGCCGTCGGCCCCGAGACCCACCCAGGCGAAGAAGGCGACGAGGGAGACCCGGTGGAAGATGGCCCGGTCGCGGGGGCTGTAGGCCGCGCCCACGAGGATGCGCCTGAACCGCTTGAGCAGGGATTGGCCGGGTTCCAAATGCGCGGTGCCTTTCGGGGTGCGAATGTAGGGACATTCTAGCAGTCGCGGGCGAGGGGTGTCAAGAAGGGGGGCGCGGACGGGGGGCGACGGCGTTCCCGCATAAAGGCAGGGGCGGGGATGACGGCGCTTCTCCTTCATGCCCGCGGACGCGGGAATCCGGGCCCATGCGCCGTGAAGCCGGACCCCTGCGTTCGCCTCGATGACGAGACGGAACGGAGGGTCCCCTCGAAATCGCAGGGTCCCCATGGGACAGGGAGGGTTCCGCCGCCGGCCCCGTGCGCCCGCGCCCGTTTTAAAGGGCTTGCCTCGCGAGGGGCGTGCCGCTATCATCTTCACGTCGACTCGCTTCCGGACGAAAGGAGAGGGGGAATGGAGAAACTGATCAGTCTGACGGGGATGTTAGTCATCCTCGGCATCGCCTACCTGATGTCGAACAACCGCAGCAAGATCAGCCTCCGGGTGGTCGTCTGGGGGACGCTGCTCCAGCTCTTCTTCGCCGTCCTCGTCCTCCCGAACAGCCCGTTCAACACGGGCGTGAAGGCCGCGCTCGGCTGGCAGATGGGCCCCGGCGAGTGGTTCTTCAGCGTGATGAACGACGCCATCGTCAAGCTGCTGAGCTTCACCATCGACGGCGCGCGGTTCGTCTTCGGGAACCTCGTGAACAACAACGTCCCGCTCGGCATGGGCGAGCCCGGCAACGCCCCCCCGGGGCCGCTCCCCGGCGCCGTCGCCAGCATCGGCGCCTACTTCGCCTTCTCGGTCCTCCCGACGATCATCTTCTTCTCCGCGCTGATGACGGTCCTCTACCACCTCGGCGTGATGCAGAAGGTCGTGGCCTTCGTCGCGTGGATAATGAAGCGCTGTTTGCGGACGAGCGGCGCCGAGACCCTCTCGGCCTCCGCCAACATCTTCCTCGGCCAGACGGAGGCGCCGCTCGTGGTCAAGCCGTTCGTCGAGGAGATGACGCACTCCGAGCTGATGTGCATCATGGTCGGCGGCTTCGCGACCGTGGCGGGCGGCGTGATGGCGGCCTACGTCGGGATGCTCAAGGACTACTTCCCGGACATCGCCGGGCACCTGATGAGCGCGAGCATCATGTCGGCGCCCGCGGCGATGGTGATGGCCAAGATCATCTACCCGGAGACCAAGGAGCCCAAGACCAAGGGGGGCGCGAAGCTCTCCGTCCCCGAGACGAACGCCAATATCATCGACGCCGCGGCGAACGGCGCGGCGACCGGCCTCCAGCTCGCGCTCAACGTCGGCGCGATGCTCATCGCCTTCATCGCCCTCATCAGTCTGGCCAACTTCGGCGTCGAGAAGGTCGGCTCCCTCGTCAACCTCGTCCTGGGGACCTCGCTGAAGATCGACCTCCAGACGATCTTCGGCATCGTCAACGCCCCGCTCTGCTGGATCATGGGGGTCCCCTGGGTGGACTGCGTGACCATCGGGACGCTGCTCGGGGAGCGGCTCGCGATCAACGAGTTCGTGGCGTACCTCCACCTCGCCGACCTCGCGGCGAAGGGGATCCACCTCCAGTACCGGAGCTACGTCATCGTGACGTACGCCCTCTGCGGCTTCGCGAACTTCAGTTCCATCGCCATCCAGATCGGCGGCATCGGCGCGCTTGCGCCCGCGCGCAGGCACGACCTCGCGCGGCTCGGGCTGAAGGCGATGTTCGGCGGGCTGCTGGCGTCCTATATGACCGGCACCGTGGCGGGCCTCTTCGTCTGACAAAGGCGGCCCGGACAGATCGCGCGGCTCAGTTCGGCGCGACCCCGGCGGCGAGGAGCCGCCGCGCGACGTCGGCGAGCATCCCGGGCTGCCCCCGCGCCATCTTCCCCATATCGATCGCCTCGGAGTGGCTCACCCGGTTCGTCGCGTACTGGCAGAGGAAGAGGCCGTTCCACAAAACGAGCGCGGCGGTGAGCGCCGCGGCGAGCCAGCCGAGGCGCCGGACGCAGAGCCAGTCGAACGCGGCCGCGAGGCCGAGCGCGAAGAGCGGCAGGCAGTTGTCGAAGCGCCGCGCCCCGAACCCCGTCCCCGCCCACCAGTCGTCCACGACCGAGTTCAGGTAGAGCTGGAGCAGGAAGGCGGCGAGCAGGGACCAGCCGAGGAGCCGCTCCCCGCGGACGAACAGCGGGAACCCCAGCGCGCCGAGGGCGAGGGCCGGCGTCCACGAGAAGAGGCCGTGCCGGGAGGAGAAGAGGACGCTCAGGATCGCGGGCCTCCCCCAGTGCAAAAACCCCCCGCCCTGCGGGATGGTGATCCAGGAACCGCACGAGACCTTCCACGCGTACGCCTGCGGAAAAAAGGCCAGCGCGGCGAAGAGGAGCGTCAGGGCGGCGCTCGCCGTTCCGCGCCCCTTGCCGCCGTCCCGCGCCCCGGAGGCGGCGCCCGCGAGCGGGACGAGGAGGAAGATGAGGTTCTGCGTCCTGACGAGGCCCGCCAGCCCCGCGGCGAGGCCGAGGGCGCACCAGCCGATCAGGCCGCCGCGCTCCCGGACCCGGAGCCAGAGGAGCAGGAAGAGGCAGACGGAGAAGAAGGAGAGGGCGTGCGACATCGTCGGGTAGAGGAACAGGTACGCCGGCAGGAACGAGGCGAGCCAGACGGCCAAAACGGCCAGGAGCGAGGGGAGGGGGGGGAAGAAGCGGGCGCAGATCGAGAAGAGGAGCAGCGCCCCCAAAAAGCAGTAGACGTGCGTGCCGAGGGCGACGGCAAGGGCGTACGGGTGCGAGTAGCCGTCGGCCTCGATCCCCGGCACGGCCGCCTGCAGCCCCCGCGCGGTAACGTGTCCGAGGGCGAAGAACGGCGTCCAGAGGAGGGCGGAGCCGACGGGGGTGTGGTTCCACGCGTAGCCGGTGGGGGTTTTCAGGATCTCGACCGACTCGCGGCTCCCGGGGTAGTTGAAGCAGCGCTCGAGCTCGTTCGCGGTGTCGAGGTCGCGGTCGAACCAGGCGGAGCGGAGCCACGCGTAGAGGCGCGCGCCGTCGCCGTGGACGATGGTGTCGCGGTGGACCATCCGCGCGGCCCTGCCGGAGGCGACGAGGCGGGCGGTGCCGACGTTGAAGGCGGCGAGCATCGCCGCGAAGACGGCGGCCAGCGCCAGCGCGGCCCTGCCGTTGGGCATCGAACGCCGCCTCTCCGTCCTCACCCGCCGACCCCCCGCAGGAACGCGGCGCACTCCTCGGGCGCTGCGGTGTTGATGAACATCCCCGTTCCGATCTCGAAGCCCGCCGCCTGCGTGACCCGCGGGATCACCTTGGCGTACCAGTGGAGGAACGGCGCCTCGCGGCACTCCCGGGGCGAGGAACGGATGACGTAGTTGTAGTCGGGATTGTCGAGCCCCGCCCACAGGCGCCGGATCACGAGGCGGAGCAGGTCCGCGAAGTCGCGGGCCCCGGCGTCGTCGATGCCGCCGAACGAGGGTTGGTGCTCCCGCGGGAGTATCCAGGTCTCGAACGGCGTCGCGGCGGCGAACGGCACGAACGCGGAAAAGGATTCGTTCTCCGCGACGATCCGCTCGCCCGACCCGCGCTCCTCCTCCAGCATCCGGCAGAAGACGCAGGCGCGGCGCGCGCGCCAGTAGCCGAGCGGTTCCTCGATGCGGTGGACGAGGTGCGTCGGGACGATCGGGACGCCCGCGATCTGGGCGTGCGGGTGCGCGAGCGAGGTGCCGGCGCGCGGGCCGTGGTTCTTGAACGGGATGATGAGCTCCACCCGCGGATCCCGCTCCATCGCCCGATGGCGCTCGCGGTAGAGGAGCACGACCTCGCGCATCTGCGCGGGCTCGAACAGCGGCTCGGGCAGGTTGTGCAGGGGGGTCTGGATCACGACCTCGTGGTACCCGGCGGCCCCCATCGCGCGCGTGTACTCTCCGCCGCGCGCTGCGAGGTTCTCCGAGGCGGAGAAGGCGCCGTAGGCGTTTTGAACCACGCGGACCCTCCACGCCGCGCCCTCTCCCGCCTGCGCCAGCGTCGGGGGCGTCATCGCCTCGTTCCCCGGGCAGAACGGGCAGGTCGACAGGCGCGCGGGCGGCGCGGGTCCCCCGGGGCCTTTCCCCCGCGAGAACTCCTCCGGCCTCTTCGCGCGCTCCGCGGCGAGCACGACCCACTCGCCAGTGGCGAGGTTGCGCCGCAATTCAGGCATGGGGCACCGAAGCATCGTCCAAGCGGTTCAATCCGTTCAAACCGCGAGATGGTCCCTGCGGGACGGCGATGCACACGTCCGCCGCTTGAACGGCGTGCACTGTTGGAACCGATGCGTCATGGGTATCATTCCAGGTCGAACGGGCTCGGCGGCCTGCCGACGTCGCCGGACTCCTCGACCTCCTTCTTCTTCTCCTTGAAGGCGCGCTCGAGGCGCTCGAACTTGTGCCGCTCCTTCTCCTGCGCCTCGCGGAACATCCGCTCGCGCTCCGCCTCTCCCTCCTTGAACGCCTTCAGCCCCTCCGAGAGGGCGTCGCCGCCCTCCGGCATCTCCTTCGCCTCGAAGCGCCGGACGACCTTTCCGTTCTCCGTGTCTACCTCGAGCATCCCTTTGCAGAACGGGCAGTTGACGTACACCGTGCGCGCGCGGGCCATACCCTCGCCCTCCTGTCCCCGGGTCCTTCACACAAGGATAGCATAACGGTGGCGCGGCGGGTCGCCGGGGCGCGGGAGCCGCCTCTCACTCCTCGGGCACGGGGACGAAGGTCATCACCACCTCCAGCGACTCTCCGGTGAAGTCGTCGGGCAGGGGCGGGAGCGGGGAGGAGTCCTTGATCGCCTGCAGCGCCGAGGCGTCCAGCACCCCGATCCCCGACCGCTTCTCCACCCGCGCGTTCGACACGGCGCCGTCCCGCGCGATCGCGAATCGTATCACCGTCGTGACGTTCTCCTTGTCGGCGGGGGTCTTGCTCGGGGGCTGCCACGCCTGGTAGATGAGCGAGGCGACGGCGTCGTTGTAGGAGACGTTGAGGAAGTCGCCCGTGTTGAGGAGCCCGGCGATCCCCTGCTCGGCGACCTTGCCCCGGGAGGCCTGCGCCAAAAGCTCCTGCGCCTTGTCGGGCTCGACCCACCGGCTCTTCGACTCCTCCTCGATCTTCTTCAGCTGCTCCTTGATCTTCTCGGCGACCGTCTTCTTCGAGAACGCCGGTTTCTTCGCCGGTTTCTTCTCCGGCTTCTTCGCCGGCTGCTTCTTCTCGGGCTTCTTCTTCGGCGCTTCCTTCTTCCGTGGCTCCTCCTTCTTTACCTTGACCGCCTCCTTCTTCGGCCGGGGCGGGGCGGCTTTCGGGGGGGGCGCGGCGGGGACGCCCGCCGTCTTCTTCATCGTGACGGTTGCGGGGTCGATGAGGGCGAAGGTGTAGATCTTGTGCTCGACCTTCCTGCGCCGCCGCAGGGTGCAGTTCGGGATCGTGACGACGAGGACGAGGCAGAGGAGATGGGCGGAGACCGAGAGGACGAGGTTTTGGATGCTCCTGGAATGCGCGGGATCCCGGCGCATGGCGCACCTCATCTCTCCGGCTTCGCCACGGTGGCCATCCCCATCCGCGCGATCCCCGCGTCGGTGATCCGGTCGATCACCTCCATCACCGAATTGTAGGAGAGGTCCTTGTCGGCGCGCAGGATGAGGGTGGTTTCGGGGGCGCGGGAGGCGATCGCCTTCAGGCGCGTCTCGAGCTCCTCCATCGTCACACGCTCGTTGTCGAGGTAGACGCGCGACGAGCCCTCCACGTTCTTCACGTTCACCGTGAGGCTCTCGGGCTCCGCGATCTTCTTGGCGCTCGTCTCGGGGAGGTTGACGTTGATCCCGTATTCGACGATGGGCGAGACGAGCAGGAAGAGGATGAGCATGAAGAAGATGACGTCGATCATCGAGGTGAGGTTGATGTCGGCGAGGGGCGCGAGACGCGTCTGCGAGGAGCGTCTTTTTTTCATCGGGGGGCCTCCCTGCTCAGCGGGCGAGGAGTCGGCGCCGCATCGCGCCGAGCAGCTCCCCGGCGAAGTCGTCCATCACCGCGGCGATCTGCCGTATCTTCGAGAGGAAGATGTTGTACATCGCGACCGAGGGGATGGCGACGAGGAGGCCCACGACGGTCGTGATGAGGGCGCCCGCGATGCCGGGGGCGACGATGAGGAGCGACGGGCTCCCCGTGGCGGCCATCGCGTTGAAGGCGTTCATGATGCCCCAGACCGTCCCGAGGAGGCCGAGGAGCGGCCCCACCACGGCGCAGATGGCGAGGATGATCAACAGCCTCTCCATCGAGGCGGTTTCGGACGAGATGGTCCGCTGGACGGCCTCGTCGATCTCCTCGATCTGGGGCTCCGTGAGGAGGCCCCTCGCCTGGTCGAGTTCCTCCCGGTCGCCCGCGTGGCGCTTCGCCTCCTTGACACCCGCCAGGTACATCTTGAACGTCGGGCAGAACGCGGCCTGTTCCTTGGGGAAGCGCTGGGAGAAGACGTGCTCGCGGTCCCTGCGGTACTGCGCGAGGAACACCTCTGAGTTCCGCTCCACGGCCCGCAGGTAGCGCCACTTTTCGAGGATGACGAACCAGGCGAGGATCGAGAGGGCGAGGATGACGAGCGTGATGATCTGCCCGACGAGGTCCGACGTGACGAAGCTCTGGATGAGGGCGCTGTTCATACGTTTGCGTCTCCGGTCTGGTGGGGGCTGGGCGAACTCCGCCGCCCGGGGAAAACGATGGGGGGCACCGTCTTTCTCTTGCGAATACGGTAGCGAACGGCCACCGCGCTGTCAAGGGGGCCGACGCGGCGCCCGATAAAGCGGCTGCCCGTCGCGGGCCCGGTGTGCTATCATTCGGCATGGCCGCGGCGCCCGTGAAATCGCCGGCGCCTCCGGGCGCCGGCATCGGGGAGGCGCTGGAGGCGCTCTATCGGCGCCACAACGTGCGCCCCGCGATCGCCTCGGACCCGGTGCGGTTCGTGCACGGGCTCGACCTCCCCGACCGGGAGATCGCCGCGCTCGTCGCCTCGTCGCTCGCGTACGGGCGCGTGGAGGGGATCCTGCGCAGCGTGGCGCGCGCCCTGGAACTGATCCCCTCGCCCGCCGCGTTCCTGCGGCAGTCGTCGCGCGCCTCCATCCGCAGGGCGCTGCGGGGGTTCCGGCACCGGTTCACCGGCGCACACGACCTCGCCGCGATGCTTTGCGGCGCCAAGGCCGCCGTCCTGCGGCACGGTTCGCTGGAGCGCTGTTTCGCCGCCCGGCTGAAACCCGGAGACGAGACGGTCGTGTCGGCGCTCGGGGCGTTCGTGGAGGAGATCGCCCCGCGGAAACGGAGCGGGGGGTTCAGTCTCCTGCCCCCGCCCGCCCGCGGAAGCGCCTGCAAGCGGCTCAACCTGTTTCTCCGGTGGATGGTGCGGCGCGACGAGGTGGATCCCGGCGGGTGGATCCTCGTGCCGGCGTCGAAACTCGTCGTCCCGCTCGACACGCATCTGCACCGGATATGCCGGGCGCTGGGGTTCACGGGCCGGAGGGGGGCGGACCTTCGAGCGGCCCTCGAGGCGACGGCGGCCTTCAGGAGGCTTGTCCCGGACGACCCGGTTCGATACGATTTCACACTAGCGCACCTCGGGATGCGCGGGGATGCGGCGCGCGTCGTCGCCGCGATGGTCCGCGGGCGCGGGGAGGGGGACGGATGAGCGAAAGGGTGCGGTTGCCGGAGCTTCGGCGCGGCCTCTCGCGGTGGCCGCGCGGCCGGAAGATCGAGTGGTACTTCAACGACCGCCTCTCCCGCTGGCTCCTCGACAGCGTCGAGGCCGAGATGCAGGCCAAACAGCACCAGACCGCGATGCATCTGATGCTGCTCGGCATCGAAATCCTCAGCGGTTTCCGGGAGGGGCGGCGCCCCGACCTCGGAACCTTCGTCGCGTTCATCGATCGGTACATGAGCCCCGCCTTCCGCGCGCGCGCGCGGAATCCGCTGCTCGGGCGGGGGATCGCCCCCACCGAACTCGACGGGAAGGCGCAGCTCACCGCCGCCGAGCTCCTCTGGGCGTCGCTGCGGGCGGGGTATCGGGACGGCTGCGCGGCGTTCCCCGGCGCGTCGGTCGCCGCGCGGTCGCACTACTACGTGCGGCACTACGCGCGGATCGGCCTGCGCGTGGATATCCGGTCGTTCCGCAGCGATTTCCTCTCCGCCTTCCGGGCTTACTACGCGGACGTCTACAGCGACTACCTCGTGCGGCAGCGTTTCCTCGCGCGTTTCGACCAGCTGTTCGGCGGGGGGAAGACGGCGAGACGGACTACGGAGAAAGGGAAACGGTGAAAGGAATCCGCGCGTGAGAGACAGGATACTGGAGAGCGTCCGGCCGATCGTGGAGGATATGCGGCACCTGGAGATCGATCCGGAGCGGGTGGGGGCCTTCTGCCGCGAGAGGCCGGCGAAGGGGATCGCGCTGCCCGACTGGCGCAAAGGGTTCATCTACCCGTGGGAGGACGAAGGGGCGGCGGAGTTCTTCCTCCTCTTCAACTGCGTCAACTTCGCCTTCTGGGCGAAACCGGGCGCGGAGAAATGGTGGATCGACTACAAGGGGAGGCGCCACGACGGCGCCTACGGGTTGATGGGCGCCTTCACGCGCGCGATCGAGGAGAGGGTGCCGATACTCGAGGGGCGTTTCCTCGCCGAGATGACCGCCGAACGCCTCGGAAACATCCTCAGGGGCGGCGGGGAGCTGGTCCTCTTCCGCGAGCGGGTCGAGATCCTGCGCGAGGTGGGGCGGGTGCTCGTGGCGCGGCACGGCGGGAGGTTCCGAAACCTGCTCGCCGCGGCCGGCGGCAGGGCGGTCGGCCTCGCGGAGCTGCTGGTGCGCGAGTTCCCGTCGTTCAACGACGCCTGCGCGGTGGAGGGCCGGGAGGTCCTCTTCTACAAGCGGGCGCAGCTCGCCGCGGCGATGGTCTACCAGCGCTTCCAGGGGAAGGGCCCCGGCGCGTTCCCCGACGTGGACCGGCTGACGGTCTTCGCCGACTACAAACTGCCCCAGGCGCTCCGCCGGCTCGAGGTGCTCCGGTACCGGCCGGGCCTCGCCGCCAAGGTCGACGGGCAGATCCTTATCCCCCCGTGCAGCCGGGAGGAGGTGGAGATACGCGCCGCCACCATCTGGGCCTGCGACCTGATACAGCGGGGGTACGCGGCCCGCGGGCAGCGGGTGGATTCCGTGGCGCTGGACGCGTTCCTCTGGCTGCTCGGGCACGAGAAGGTGGAGGGGGAGAAGCCGTACCACCTGACGGAGACGATCTACTACTAGGGGCGGGACGGGCGACGCCACACGGCGGCCGGGAGGCGAGGCTCACCGCCGGCGGAGCAGTTTCTCGACGAGCAGTTGCTCGCCCGCCTTGTTCCCTTCGATCGCGTGGCCGAGGAACTGGAGCGCGTAGCCCGCGACGAAGAGCCCCGCGGCGGAGAGCCACCAGCGGCAGAGGAGCGCCGGGATCGCCGCGACGGTGAGCGGTATGCCGGCGAGATGCAGGAGGAGGTTGCGCCGATTCGTGTGCCGCACGGCCCAGCGCGCGTAGATGGACGCCATGGGGGACTCCTTTTTTCCCCATGATAGCACAAGGCGCGGGCGGCGGCCCAGCGGGTTGCGGGCGCCTCCCCGGGGGACGGGCGCATGGGATTTCCCGCAAGGAAGAAACTGTCCGGCGGATGGGCGAGGCGGGGCGGCGAATCCCCCCTCGAGGTCGCGCGGCGCGCGCTCGCCCTGCCGCGCGAGGGGCCTCCCCCCGTCTGCCTGCTCCACGGCGAGGAGGGGTACCTCGTCGAGGAGACGGCGCGCCGGCTCGCCGAGAAGCTCGTCCCCAAGGCGCAGCGCGAGTTCGGCATCGAGATCTTGAGCGGGCCCGGGGTCACCGCCGCCCAGCTCTCCGGCGCGCTCGGCTCGACGCCGCTCTTCGGCGCGGGGCCGCGTGCGGTCTGGGCCCGGGGGTGCGGGCTGCTCCGGGCGCGGGATCGCAGCGAGGCGGTCCTGCGCCTGGTGCCCGACAAAGGGCAGGGGATCACCCTCCTGATCACCGAGGAGGAGGTGGACGCGCGCCTCGCCTTGTACAAGGAGATCGCCCGGCGCGGCGCGGTGTTCAGGTTCGACCGGCTCTCCGACACCGACGACGCCCACCTGCGGAGTCTCCACGCCCTCGTCTCCGAGCGGCTGAAGGCCGGCGGGCACGGGATGGAACGCGACGCGCTCCTCTACCTCGTGCAGCTGGTCGGGACCGATCTCCGCGCCATCTTCGCGGAGATCGAAAAGCTCCAGCTCCACGCCGCGCCGGGAGCGAAGATCGGGAAGGGCGATATCGACCTGTTGGTCTGCCCCTCGCGCGAGTCGACGGCGTTCCAGCTCGCCGACGCGGTGACCGAGGGGGATCCGAAGCGCGCGCGCCTGCTGCTGCAGCAGGTGCTGCGGGGCGGCGTGCACCCTCTGGCGGTGCTGGCGACGCTCACCCAGCGCGTGCGCTTCCTCCTCCAACTGAAGGCGCTGCTGGACGAGGGGGGGGTGCGCGCCGCGTCGACCTACCCGGCGTTCAAGGCCGCGTTCGATCGGCTGCCGGATGCGTACCGCGAGGCGTACAAGGCCGCGGGGAAGAGGTATCGCGCCTACAGCATCTTCGGCCAGCACCCGTACGTCGTATTCAAGATGGCCGGGGCGGCGCGCAGGGGCCCGGCGTCGCGGCTGCGACTGCACCTCGACGCGCTCGTGAAGGCGGATGCCGAGCTCAAGCGGGAGGGGCGGCGGGCGCCGAGGGTGCTCGAGGACCTGGTGGCGGTGCTCTGCGGCGGGGGGGCGGTCAGGACCTGATCGAGGTGACGAGACCGTCGACCATCTCCCGGGCGTCCGCGTTCCGCCGGAGGAGCTCCTCGATCGCGGCGCAGGCGTGCATCACGGTGGTGTGGTCGCGTCCCGCGAAGGCGGCGCCGATGTCGGCGTAGGGGGAGTTGACGAGGCGCCGGCAGAGGTACATGGCGACCTGGCGCGGGAAGACGACCAGCCGGCTCCTGGAGGGCCCGAGCAGCGTGCCCAACCGGACCTGAAAGTGGGCCGCGACCCGCTGCTGGATCCCCCGCGTCGTGACGCACTGCGCGTCCCCGCCGAAGAAATCGTTCCTGAGCAACGCGTCCACCGCCTCGCGTTCCGGGACGCCGTCCCCGAACGATGCCCGCGCGGCGATCCTGTTGAGCGCCCCCTCCATCCGCCTGACGTTGGTCCTGATCTCGCTCGCCAACAGCATCAGCACGCTCCGCGGCAGCAGCATCCCCGCGCGCCGCGCCTTGCGTTCGAGTATCAGGAGACGGGTCGCGAGGGCCGGCTGCTTCAGCTCGATCACCGAACCGGATTCGAACCGGGAGAGGAGACGGCGGTGGAGCCGCGGGATCTCCCGCGGCGGCCGGTCGCTCGAGAGCACCACCTGGCCCCCCTTCTCCCGCACCGCCATGAAGAGCGCGAAGAACTCCTCCTGCACCTGGTTCTTGCCGGCGAGCGAGTGGACGTCGTCGACGAGCAGCAGGGTGAACGAGGAGAGGCGCTTCCGCACGCGCGCGATGGAACGGTTCCGGACCGCCTCCGTCAGCTCGTCCATCAACAGGTCGCTCGGCGCGTAGGCGAAGGTGCATTCGGGGCGCGAGGAGACGCGCGCGCCGATGGCCTGGAGGAGGTGGGTCTTCCCGAGCCCCACGCCGCCGCTGATGAAGAGCGGATTGTGCGCGGCGCCCGGCTTGTCGGCGGCGGAGAGCGCGGCGCGGTGCGCGGCGCGGTTGCAGGAGCCGACCACGAACTCCTGGAAGGTGTAGGCCGGGTTGAGGACGGAAACGGGCGTGCGGCCGCGCGCGCCCTGCGGGGCGGGAGGCGCGGGGGCCGGTTCGAGGCCGCCGCGGGAGCGGACGAAGCCGACCTCCATCGTCGCGCCGGTCAAGGCGCGGGCGCAGCGGACGATCACGGAGAGGTAGCGGTCGCGCACGATGCGCTCGTGGAGGCCGTTGGGCACCTCGAGCAGAAGCGTTCCCGGCGGCGCCGGGAGCGGCCGCAGGGGCGCTATCCAGAGGGACATCGCCTCCCGGCCGAGGTTCCCCTCGAGGAGCTGCAGCAGATCAGTCCACAACGCGCGATGCATCGCATCCCCCCGTGACGGATCCTCGGCGAACGGCCCGGGGCGGATCGGCGGAAGACGCGCCGCGTAACGACCCGGCGCTCAACGGGATGCGGCGCGGCGCTGGAAAAACCGCCGCTTCTCCACAGCTTATCAACATCCGCATCCCGTCTCTCCGCTCACCGCGGCGGATTATAGCCGCGTGGGGCGGGACGTCAAGGGGAAACAGAAAAAAGATTGCCGGCGCACATGGGATGGCGGAGGCGGACGCACGACAGCGAATAGTTTTACATTCCGATGACAACCCGCCCCGCCCGATGTGCGACGCTGTGTTCGAAAGGACGGGGGGCGGAGAGGAGGGGCGTAATGAATCGGCCGTGGTGCGGGGCGGCGGCGGCGTTGCTGTTCTGCGCCGCCGCACGCGGGGAGACGGGCCTTCCGCCCGGTGCCGCTCCCGACGGAACCGAAACGACGCCCCCGCCCGGGGCCGCGGCGATCGACCGCCCCCCGCGCGGGGAGGATGAGGGCGCGTATACGCTGCGGGACGGCGCGATCCTGCTGGAGGAGCCGCGTCCCCCGACAGGATTGAAGCCGGACCGGGGTGTCGAGGAGGGGCCGGGAGCCGCGCCCGGCGGGGAGGGGGACGTCTTCATCATCGGCTTCGGCGGCGGAAGCGCGGCGGAGGAGGATCGCGAGGTGCTGAGACTCCAGCGGGAGCTGCTCGAGAGCCAGTTGGAGATGATCCGCGCGGCGCGCCTTCTCGCCGACCGCCATCTGCGTCTCGGCAGGCGGGCCGCCCGCATCGAGGGCGGGGCGCGAAACGTGCACGCCGGGATGATCGCCTCGCGGCAGGAGATCGACCCGCTGCGGGGGGAGGGCGCGCAGATGAGCGTCCAGACGACGCTCGTGGCGGAACGCACGACGCGCACCGCCGAGGCGGTGGAGGAGATGTCGGAGGCCCTCTCGGAATGCGCGGACGCGGCGGAGGATCTGGAGATGGAGTGCCATGAGACGCGCCGGGGGTTCCGAGGGGATTGAACGGGAGAGGCCCCGGGGAGAGGGGGCGGGCATGGCGGTTCGACGACGCGTGTCGGGAGGAACGGCCATGAGACATGGAATCCGTGCGGCGCTCGGCGCGGCGTGCCTCTGGGCCGCGGCGGCATCCGCCGCCGAATCCGCCCCCGCCTCGGCGGCCCCGCCGGCGCACCGCGGCGGCGACGCGGAGACGCAGCGGGCGTTCGAGGTGGTGGAGAAACTCCTGCGGGGCGAGCGTATCGGCGAACTCGAGCTGAAGAACCTCGACGACGCGATCGTCCGGATCGAGCCGACGGGGGGCGGCGGGGGGATCTCGGTTCCGCGTGAGAACGGCGGCGGGGCTTCGAGAAACGTCTACATCCTCCGTTTCGATTCCGCTTCGTCCGGCGAGCGGCGGATCCAGCTCCTCGGGCTGCAGCGGGAGATACTGAAGAACCAGCTCGTGCTCTTGAAGTCCCTGAGCGCCATCGCGAACTACCAGGTGAACCTCGGGACGCGGACCGCCCGTGTCGAGAACATCATGCGGGACGTGACGCTCGGGTTGAAGGACTCCGGGGTCGAGATCGGGAAGATCGCGGGCGACGTCGCCGGGGCGTCGGCGAAGATGACCGACGTCGCGAGCGCCAGCGCGGATATGGCCGAGGAGATGAAGAAGATGGCCAGGAGCATCGACGACATCGAGGGCGCCATCGACAACGTTGACTCGATGATCAGGAGGATGGCGAGCGGCATCGAGAGCCAGGCGTTCAGCGATGGGGTCGCGATGCACAGAATCGGCCACGACATCGAGTCGGGGATCGGCTCCTTGGCGGACGGTATCTTCGATGAAAGCGAGGAACGGATGGACGAACTGGATGAACGGTCTCCGGATGAATGAACGGCAGGAGGCGGCGAGGATGGCCCGGATAACGGGAATCGCGGCGGGGGCCGTATGCGTGGCCGGGGCGGTTTTCGCCGTCCCTCCCGACCCGCCCCCCGCGGAGACGGAGGCACCGGTGCGGCGGATCGTCGAGCAGGCGCTTGACCGGGGGAGCAGGGTGATCGTCAAGCGGGTCGACTACCGCGCCGGGGAGGGCGGCGAGGCGCCCGGGGTTCCGGAGGCGCCGGTGCGGAGCAGGACCTACATCGAGATCGATACGAGGCCCCCCGGCGCCGCCGGCGACCGGGAGCTGCTTGAGTCGCAGGTGCGGATCGAGGAGCGGCAGCGGGAGATCGGCGACTCCGTCGAGGCGATCGCGGCGGGACAGGAACGCGCCGCGGGGACCCTCCGTTCGGTCGAACGGCTCGGGCATGAGGTCTCCGGCGGGATGGGACGCGCTGCGGCGGAGGCCGATGCGCTCCGCGGGTCCGCGGCGGGCGCCGCCGTCCACGCGGGGGAGACGGCGGAGGCGGTCGCCGAGACGGATACGATACTGCGGCAGATCGAGATCGAGGCGAGGGAGCTCTCCGGGTCGATCGACGCGCTCTCCGACAGGATCGGGCGGGAGGGGCGGAGGGCGGGGGTCCGCGCGCCGCCGATCCTTGGGGACGCGGCCAAAGGGTCGGCGTTCCGGTTCGAGGGCGACGGAGGGACGGGGAGATGAACGGGATCCGGGCAGGCGCGGCTGCGGTCGTCTTTCTCCTGTGCGCGGGGGCGTCGTCGGCCGACGACACGATGCGGCGTTTCAGGGGGGACGCGTTGAACGACGGCGTGATCGGCGCCTATACCCTCGTCAACCGGCAGATCCTCGTCACCGACTTCATGGGGGAGATGCAGGCGAACTTCACGCCGGCGGAGCGGAAGCGGGGGCTCCGCGGGCCGTACTACTGCAAGTTCAACCTGCGGGACTCGAAACTCCGCTGCTTCGTATCGAGGTACGACTCCAAGAACTTCCCGCGGCTGATGGCACTGAAGAAGAACGAGCGGGTGAGCGTCATCGGGCGGATCGAACAGCTCGCGCCGGGGGCCCGGGGGGTGCACAATCCGTACTACATCCTGCGGATCGGCCGGATCCGGCAGGGGTGGCTGCTCGAGGAGGACCAGGAGATCTTCGCGGACCTCGACGAGGCCGTCGCCTGCACGGATGTTTCGCCGCAGGAGATCGCGGCGCGCCCGGAGGAGTACGCGGGCGAGTACCTGCGGGTCAGGGACGGTTTCTCGATCCCCTCGACGCTCTTCACCGGCCTTGAGCGCGACCTCAACCTGGATCCCCGACGCGCGCTGAAGTTCTACCTCGAGAACTTCGCGACGCCCTGCTACCTCTTGAACACCCCGGAAAACAAAAAAGTTCTCGAGGCGCTCGCCTCCGGCGACCGGGTGACCGTCTCGGGGCGGCTCAACTGCATCCCCGCGGCGGACGACGTCCTGTACCTGTTCTCGGTGCGCGAGATCAGACCGGGGTGGTGAGTTGTCGCACGGCGGGGACGCTACCCGCGCGCGTGTTTGCGGACGACCTTGCAGATGCCCCTGCCGAGCCGCGCCAGCAGGCGCTGGAACGACCGGTCTCCGCGGAGGAGGGCGAAATCGTCGTCCCGCACGAGGTGCGCGAGGTCCCGGTAGCCGAGCTCTATCGACCGTTCGAGACTCTCGAGCGCCTCCTTCTTGCGGGAGGTCAGGCAGTAACTGCAGGCGAGATTGTAGTGGACGATCGGGTCGTTCGGGCACAGCGCGCTGAGCCGCCGGTCGATCTCGAGCCCCTCCGCGTAGAGTCCCTTGCGCGTGTAGGCCTCCCCGAGGAGCATCAGCGCATCGACATATGCGGGCGCATGCGCTACAATACCCCCGTAGAATTCGATCTCGAAGTCGAGGCAGGCCCCTTCGCCCGGGGGCGCGGGACCGCGGCGTGCGATGTCTCTCACGACCACCTCCAGATTGATGGTTAGCACGGATCGGGGGCGATGTCAAGGAGACGGGGCGGGCCGGGTGCCGGGAGCGTTTCCATGACGCCGCTCGAGTCCTATCTTGCTTCACAGCGGCAACGGTTCCTCGGCGAACTGAAGTCGCTCTGCCGCATCCCCTCCACCGAACACGACCCCCGCGCGCTCAGGGAGGCGGCCGCCGCGGTCGCCGGCTTCCTCGACGCGGCGGGGGCGCGGGCGCGCGTCATCCCGGTCAGCGGCGCCCCGCCGATCGTCTACGCGGAGGCGGGGGAGGGCCCCAGGACCCTCCTCGTCTACAACCACTACGACGTGCAGCCGGCCGATCCGCTCGAACTGTGGCGGAGCCCCCCGTTCGACCCGCAGGTCCGCGGCGGGCGCCTCTACTGCCGCGGCGCGAGCGACAACAAGGGGAATCTGATGGCGCGCGTCCACGCCGTGCGCGCCTGCCTGGCGCTCGCGGGCCGGCTCCCCCTCAAGGTGAAGTTCATCGTCGAGGGGGAGGAGGAGACCGGCTCGGCGCACCTCCGCGGATTCATCCGGGCGCACGCGCGGATGCTCCGCGCCGACGGCTGCCTCTGGGAACTCTCCTGGAAGGATCCGGGCGGGCGCCCGATTCTGAGCTGTGGCGTCAAGGGGCTCTGCTACGTCGAGCTGCGGGTTCGCGGCGCGCGCCACGACCTGCACTCCTCCTACGCGAGCATCGTGCCCAACCCCGCCTGGCGGCTCGTCTGGGCGCTCGCGAGCCTCCTCGATCCCAGCTACCGCATCACCCTCGACGGCTGGACGGACGAGGCGCGCCCCCCCGGCGAGTCGGTGCTGCGCGCGCTCCGGAAGGTTCCGTTCGACGCGGCGGGGTTCCTGAAGACGCACGGGCTCACACGGTTCATCCGCGCCTTCTCCGGCGAGGAGATCCCCCGGGAGTTCCTCGCCGCGCCCACCTGCACGATCTGCGGGCTCAACGCCGGCTACACGGGCGAAGGGTCCAAGACGGTGCTTCCGGCCGGCGCCTCCGCGAAGCTGGACTTCCGCCTCGTCCCCGGGATGACCCCGGAGAAGCTGCTGCGCGCCCTGCGGCGGCACCTCGACCGGCGCGGCTTCGGCGACATCGAGATCCTCCGGCTCGGCGGCTTCTTGCCCGCCGCGACGGACTGCGGCGACCCGGTCGTCACGGCGGGGCGCGACGCCTGCCGCGAGGCCTCCGGCCGCGAGCCGATCCTGTACCCGGTGGCGCCGTGGAGCGGGCCGGTCCACGACGTTTGCGCGGCGCTCCGCATCCCGGCGGTCTCGTTCGGCGTCGGGAACGCGGATTCGTGCGATCACGCCCCGAACGAGAACATCCTGATCGACGACTATTTCGAGGGGATACGCTGCATGGAGTCGTTCATGCGGCGCTACGCGGAGACCGGCGCGCGCCGGGGGGCCGCGGTGATCGGCCGCCGGCGGCGGGTCAGTTGTCCTGGACGTTCCGCGGCGGGCGGGCGATCAGCTCGCGGATGATACGCGCCTGCCGCACCTGCTCCTCGAGCAGGCGGGTCAGGCGGTCGTACCGTTCCGGGAGGTCGATGGTCTCGAGCAGGCGCTGCTTGGCGTGCGGGTCGACGTCGAGGCCCGCGGAGATGAGGTCGGCGGCGGCCCCGGGGTCGGGCAGCCCCTCGACGCGCGCGAGGAAGTTCCGCGCCGTCTCGTCGGCATCGCCGGCGAGCTGGCGGAACAGGGCGACGGTGCGCCGGCGGGCGGCGTCCAGGAACCCCGGCGCGACCGGGGCCGGGGCGAGCGGTTCGATCTCCGCGACCGGGTAGGGGCGCCGCTGCGTGTAGCGGCGGATCGCCACGCGTGCGACGCCGCCGAGGAATATCCGCGAGGTGGCGTCCGGCATCCGCAGCACCGTCGCCACGCGTCCGAGCCCCGCGACGGTGTAGGCCGGGGCGTCAAGGAGGCTCTTGGGCGACCCTTTCCGCAGCAGCACCACGGTGATGAAGCCGCCGCCCAGGAGGCAGTCGTCGAGCATCAGGCGGTAGTGCGGCTCGAAGATCTGGAGCGGGAGGAGGGTGTTGGGGAAGAGGACCGAGCAGGGGAGGGCGAAGACGGCGCTCCTGGCGGGCATCGTGTCGTGCGGCATCTCCGGCATCGTGCGCCTCCCCTGATCCACTATACACCATGCGCCGGCGGAGTCAAACCGCGCGCGGCGCGGTGCCGCGGCGCGGCGGAAGCCGAGGGGGTGCGTCGGGTACAGCCGCCGGCCGGTGTGCCGCGTCTCCCTCGCCGTCTCCCGGCTCTCCCCGGCATCCGCCGGGATCTCGAAAGGAGGTCTGCCATGCCGACGCTCACCTTTCTCGGGCACTCGGCCTTCACCCTGGAGTCGACGAAGGCGCGCCTTGTCATCGACCCGTTTCTGAGCGGCAACCCGCTCGCGCGGCTGAAGCCGGAGGCGCTCGCCGCCGACTACGTCCTGCTCACGCACGGGCATCCCGACCATGTCGGGGACGGGCTCGCGATCGCCCGCCGCACCGGCGCGACGATCATCGCCCCGTTTGAACTGGCCGTCTGGTGCCAGGGGCAGGGGGCGGCGGTCCACCCGATGCACATCGGCGGGGCGCACGACTTCCCGTTCGGCCGCGTGAAGCTCACCATCGCGGTCCACGGGTCGGGCTACCCGACCGAGCAGGGGATCCTGTACATGGGGAACCCGTGCGGTTTCCTGGTCACGGCGGAGGGGAAGACCGTCTACCACGCCGGCGACACCGGCCTCTTCTACGACATGAAGCTGATCGGGGAGATGCACCGGATAGACGCCGCCCTGCTTCCGATCGGCGGCAACTTCACGATGGACGCCGCCGACGCCGCGAAGGCGGCGGAGCTGCTCGGGGCCGCGTTGAGCATCCCGATGCACTACGACACCTTCGACCTGATACGGGCGAATCCCGCGGAGTTCGTCCGCGACGCCTCCGCGAAGGGGCTGCGGGCGAAGGTCCTCGCGGCGGGGGAGTCGCTCGCGCTGTAGCCGGATGGACGCCTCGCCCACAAAGTCCGTGACACCGCCCGCGCGCGTGGATTACAATGGCCCGACAGTACGGGGGGAGACGACGATGAGGGAAGGGAATGGACCGGTTGCGCTGCTGCTTGTGCTCGACGCCGTTGGCGTGACGACGCTCGACTACCTGTTGGGGAAGAGCGCCCGGCGGGTCTCGCTGCCGAACCTCGCGGCGCTGGGACTCGGGAACATCCTCGACGGCAGGTTCCGCGGGGAGGTCCCTCCGAACCCCCGCGCGCAGTTCTCCCGCGCCGTCTCGCAGGCGTCCGCCTACCCCGACAGCACGATCGGGCACCGCGAGATGGTGGGGGTGATCGACCGGCGGACCTACCGGCTGTTCCCCGACGGATTCCCCGGTGAGTTCGTGGAGGCCCTCGAGAAAAGGATCGGCAGGAGGGTGCTCTTCAACCGGATGGCCGGGGGGATGGAGGCGATCGAGGAGAACCGCGAGGAGCACGAGCGCACCGGCCGGCCGATCCTCTACGCGAGCAAGTGCGACCCGGTCCTCCAGCTCGGGATGAACGAGACGGTCATCGCGGTCCCCGAGCAGCACCGGATCGTGGATGCGGCGTTCGCCCTCGCCCGGCAGATGGACGTGAACATCACCCGCGTCATCGGCCGCTCCTACGTCATGAAGGACGGGGCGGTCTTCCGGACCCCCAATCGGCACGACTGCACCCTCCCGCTGGAGCAGCCCACGCTCGTCGAGATCGCCGCCCGCCGCGGCGTCCGGACGGTGAGCGTGGGGAAGACGGCGGAGCTCGTGGGGGCGGAATTCGACGAGAAGATAAAACTCACGGATCCGGCCTCGCTCGATCCCGCCTGCGGCTGCCGGTTCGTGGACGCGAAGCGGCGGGACGCGAACCCGTTCTCGATCCAGGGCGCCGTGAACGCGCTCGACGCGGCCCGACGAGAGCGGCGCCCCGCGGGGAGCTTCATCTTCGTCAACCTCGTGGACGCCGACAGTCTGTTCGGCCACACGCGCGACGTCGACGGGGCGCTCCGCGCGGTCGAGGAGTTCGACCGCCAGCTCCCCCGGCTGACGGCGCTCCTGGCGCCCGGCGACCTCGTCATCGTCACCGCGGATCACGGGATGGAGCACCGTCCCGATTACGGCTACCACAGTCTCGAGCCGCTGCCGATGCTCGTCGAGCGCGTCGAGATGCCGTTCAAATTCTCCCTCTTCAAAAAGGAGACGCTCGCGCTCGCGGGCTACCTCGTCGCGCAGCTGTTCGGCTGCGCGGAGGAGTACGTGAAGACCTGCGGGCTCGGGGCGTTCGAACGCGACTGACGGTCGCGTGCATTGTGCGGGCGCAACTAAGGAGGTGCGTGATGATCCATGGTGCCGTTCGCGTCCTTGCGGCCGGGGCGCTCTGCGTGCCCGCCCTCGCCTTCGCCCAGCCGCGGGTGAAGGGGGCGGAGGGCGTGGCCAAAGCGGAGGCCATCATCGAGGCCGGGAAGGTGGCGCCGGCGGAGTTCAGCAAGGCAGCCGAGGTCATCAAGGCCGGGAACGAGGCGCTCCAGAAGGGCGATGAGGCGAACGCCTACTGCTACTTCGAGGAAGGGGTGATGCGGCTCAACGAGCTCAAGAGCAGGTTCCCCGACTGGGAGCGGGACACGGTGATGAAGCAGATCGTGAACACGCTCGAGGTGAAGAACAAGCTCGTCGCCACCACCTGCCAGAACCTGGAGGAGATGAAGGAGGCCCGCTTCCGCTTCGAGGTCTGGCAGCGCCAGGTCGTGATGCTCAGGAAGCTCGACCTCATCCAGGAGCAGCTCAACCGGATGGAGAAGCTCCAGGACAAGCACGACGAGTACATAAAGGATATCAGGGACACGCTGCGGCGCTAGCCGGTACGCGGTCCCTCCCCGCGCAGCGCCCCCCGCCGCGGGCGTGGGGCGCGCGTGTCCGCTCTCCGCCCCGCGTGCAGCCCCCCGCCTCCGCCGCGACACCGCGGCCGCCTCCTACCGGTTCGCCGACGCGGCGATGCGGCTCCACAGCCTGAAGACCGGGCCCCCAACCCGTGAGCAGGGGATGGTGAGCCGGCGGATCGACAACAGGCTCGAGGTCGGGGGGCGGCTCGCCGCCGCATCGGAGAAACCGAGGGAGCGGACGGAGGCCCGCGTTTGTCGCGAGGGCCGGGAGCGGCGGACCAGGATCCTCGGGGCGCGCAAGGCCCTCCAGGAACAGGCCGATTGGATCGAGAAGGCCCGGGGCGGCGACGGCACACAGATCAAGGAGACGCGAGAGGCGATGCGCCGCTCCCCGCGGCGGTCGGGCGCGCGTGGCGGGGTCTGAGCGCCTCCCGGATCCTCCGCAGCGCCGGCGAGCGGCGCAGCCGCTGCCGCAGGCGGCCCCGTTCGAGGCGGAGGGCCGTTTTCAGCAGGTCCCCGCGCCGGCGCCTGGTCCACGCCTGTCCGGTGCAGCTCCTGCACATCGCCGGAAGGTCCCCCTCCAGCAGCGCGCGGCGGAGCGCCCGGTACGCGTCGCCGCGCCAGATCTCCTCGAACGGCTGCCGTGTCAGGTCGCCGAACGGAACGGGGCAGGAGCAGCAGGGAAAGACCTCCCCGGTGGTCGCGATCACCGCGCGATCCCACGGGAAGACGCACTCCCTCAGGAGGCGCCGTTCGGCCTCTCCGGCGGAGGCGCCCGCGGGGGCCTCCGCCGAGAACTGATCGGGCGGGAAGAGTTCTATCGCCACGCCGAGCCGCCGCGCCTCGAGGCGGGCGGCCTCGAGCATCCGGCGCCCCAGCGCGCGGTGCGCGCCCGCCGCCACCGATTTTCCCTTCACCGCCTCGTATTCTCCCATCGCCTGCAGGACCACGGTACCCACCCCCAGGGAACGGGCGAGGCGCACGAATTCCGGGAACTCGGCGATCGTGTCGGTCATCCCGAGGAAGAGGAGTTTGAGCGCCGGCAGCCGTCTCCCCGACCGCTCCCTGTGCCGGACGACCGCGCGCACCCCCTCGAGCACCTGCGCGAGCTCCCCGCCCCGGCGCACCCGCCGGTAGGTCTCCGGGCGCGCCGCGTCGATCGAGATCTCGAGGCGGTCGAGCTTGAGCGCCACGAGGCGCTCGGCGACGGCGTCGGTGATCAGGGTCCCGTTGCTGACCGTGTGCACGCCGATGTACCGCCGCTTGAGGCGCGCGAGGATGTCGAGGTAGAGGTCGGGGAAGAGGAACGCCTCGCCCCAGAGGCCGCTCAGATCGGCGCCGTCCACGGCGCCGAGGATCGGCTCGAGGCGTTCGACGACCTCCGGGGAGATGACGCGGTCGGGGGCGGTGTTCACGAAGCCCGCCGTCTTCGGGCACATCACGCAGCGCAGGTTGCAGCGGGAGGTGACCTCGATGGAGAGGATGCGGGGGAGCGGGACGAACCGTCCGGCGAGGTGGCGTTTCAGCATGGCGGTCTCCCGCCGTCCGCTGTCTGCCCGGCCGCGGACGCCTAGTTGCTCCCCTCGAGCAGGAGGTCGTGTGCGCCGTCCACCGTCTTGCGTATCTGCCTGCCGGTGTTATGGCAGCCGGCGGCGCACAAGGCGGCGAGCAGCGCGGCGGCGATCAGTGCCCTTCGCATCGGTTCACCCCGTGATTGTTCAGCGTCTCCGAGAACGCGGTTTCTTCGCGGGTGCATCCCTGTCGTCGGCCCCGTCGCGTCGCTCCGCCTTCGTGATCGTGGAGGCATCGAGGGCCACGTCGAGCAGGTGCGAGTCGGCGGAATCAACGCCGATCGAGAGGACCTTGACCGTCATCAGGTCGGGCGAGTTCTCGATGCGGTACAGGTACCCGACGAGCCTGGCGAGGGGGACCCGTTTGAGCGTGACCCTGGCCGTCTCCTCCTGGAATCCTCCCTCCAGCGGTTTCTTCTCCATCTGGATCGCCTCGGTGGAGAGCCCCTCCTCCCGCGCGATCTCGCTCAGGGAGACGTACGGGTTGAATTCGTTCGTGCGCTGGGCGAGCCGGGCCCGGATGTCGCCGATCTCCCGGTCCAGGGCGCCGAAACGGGCGGCGCTGCGGCGCGCGAGGCGCACATCCCGCCGCATTGCGGGCGTCTCCGTGCGTATCCGGTCGTAGTAGCCCAGAAGCGGGCTCACGGCGAACTGGATGAGGAGAAACAGGGCGATTGCGACCGCGGCGGCGGCGATGAGCTTCTTCTCGCGCGGGGCGAGCTTCTTCATCGCGCCGCCGCCTTTCGTATCGTCGCCATGAGCTTGAACTTCTGCTTGGCGCCGCTGGCGGTGGTGGAGGGGACATCCACCGACTCGAAGTAGGGCGACGTCTTGAGCGCCATCTTGATCTTGTCCGCGTCGCCGGCGTTGTCGATGAGGCCGGTCATCTCCACCTCCTCCTGCCCGATCGTGAGGTCGGTGACCCACGCCTTCAGATCGGGCGGGATGCGCTCGCTGATCTCCCGCAGGATCTCGAGCGAGGAGACCCCCGTCGGGGCGAGGGAGAAGAAGCTCTTGTGGGCCTCGCGGTACTGTCTGATCCTCTTCTCCATCTCGTCGGCGACGGCGGCGGGCCCGACTGCGGGGCCGTCGGGGAACGTCTTGCGGTAGATGCGTTCGAGCTCGCCCGCGAGCGCGGCGTGCTCCTGCCGCACCGCGGTGAACGAGGCGGCGAAGCGCCAGCCCGCCACCCCGGCGAGGAGGAGGAGGAGGAGCGCCGCGACGGCGAGCGGGCGCCCGGCCCTGCCCAGCCCCCCGCCCCAGGAGAACTCCTCCCTGCGGAGGTTCACCTGCGCCTTCTCGAACCCGAGGCCCTGCACGGCGAGGCCCGCGGCGACCGCCGCCGGGCACATCTCCTCGTCGGGCGGCGATCCCGCGAAAGGCGAGAGGGAGGAGAGGTAGTCAGCGCGGCAGTTGAACTCCTTCGCGAAGAGTTCGCGCGACCCCCGGAGCAGCGCCCCGCCCCCGGAGAGAAGGACGCGCGACACCTCCGAGCCGGTCAAGGTCGCGGAGATGGAGCGGAGGCTGCGGTCGATCTCGCGATTGAGGCGCGTGAGCACCGGGTTGATCGCCTTCTGCATCCTTGCCTCCGCCGGCGGCGTGTCCGCCCCCGGCAGCGCCCCCCCGCGCTCCCTCTTCAGCGCCTCGGCGGCGGAGAAGTCGAGTGTGCACTCGTTCTGGATCGCCTCGGTGACGTCGTCCCCGCCGACGTTGATGTTCCTGGCGAGCAGCACCGTCGTTCCCCGGACGATGACCAGCAGCGTTTTCGTCGCTCCGATGTCGACGAGCATCGCCAGTTCGTCCGCCGGGACGTCCCCCGCCCTGAGGAGGTAGTTGTTGGCCAGGGCGAGCGCGTCGAGGCCGACGATCTCCGGGTCGACCCCCCCGTCGGCGAGGATCTGGAGGTGCCGGGCGACCAGCTCCTTCTTGGCCGCGATGATGAGGACGGGGGTCCTGTTCTCCTCGGCGGCCCGTGTTTCGTGGAAGTCGACCAGCACCTCCTCGATGGGGAACGGGATGAGCGGCTCGGCCTGGAACCGTATCACCTGGCGGATCTTGCTTGTCCCGCGGAACGGGACGACCGTGTTGCGCACGAGGGCCGAGTAGAGAGGGAACGCGCTGACGAACCTGTCCGCGCGGATCCGGTGCTCCTTCAACAGCGCCGCGACCGCCGCCGAGAGGGCCTCGAGGGAGGGACGCGCCGCCGTCTCGCGCGGGATCGCGGCCGTGTAGACGCCGGTGATCACCGCGCGCCGCCCCTTCCGCCGCATCGACACCGCCTTGATGCCGTTGGTCCCGAGGTCGATGCCAAGCGGCATCCGGGCGCCTCCGCCCGACAGCCATTCCATTATCCGCGCCTTCACCGGTCCACTCCCCAGAACAGCACCCGCGTCACCGCATCGTCGTCGCGCCGGACGTACGCGCGCAGCTGCGCGACCGAATCGTTCACCTGTCCGCGGGAGATGATCTGCACGCAGTCGCTCCCGACGCCGATCTTGGCCCTGAAGCTCGCGGGCACGTGCTCTCCCATCTTCTCCGCGAACTCCGCCAGATCCTTGAAATAGTCCCTGCGGGTGTGGGCGACGATATCCCTGACGAGGGACTCGTTCTCCTCCGGGAGAAGCGCCGCGAGCACCTCCGGCGGGGCGGTGTTCACGTTCACCTTGCTTCCGGAGAAGACCGTGAGACAGTCCTGAAGGCCGGTCCCGCCCCGCCGCGGCCCCCTCCGCTCCATCTCCGCGCCGAGGTCGACCGTCTCCGGCCTGCCGGGGCCGAAGAACAGGTCCCCGGTGACGCCCTTGATCATCAGGAGTTCGGAGAGCACGTCGAGAGGGGCGTTTTTCGGAGGCGGTCCGTCGTCGTAGGCGTCGTCCTCCCAGTCGCCGTCGTCGTTGGAATCCATCCAGTCGACGATGGCGGCGGTCACCTTCTCCTCGTCGACGCTGCGGACGTCGAGGCTTTTGATGAGCTTCATGATATCCTTCTCGGCGTTCTTGTCAACAACATAGCGCACCGGCTCCGGCGTCGGCGTCCCCTCCGCCTGCTCCGCCGCCTCCTCGCCGGTTTTGTCCGGGTCCTTCTGTCCCCAGGCCCGCGGCGGCGGCTTCGGCGTCGCCTCCGGGGGAGGGCAGTCCTCGCACGGGGTCGGCGTGGGGGTGGCGGCGCGCGGCATCGGCCGCTGCTCCTTGACGAGCGTGTTGACGTTGAACTTGCCGCTCTCGTCGACGACCTTGAGCGTGAGGGATCCATCCCCGAACGGTTCCTGGACCCGCTCCCGCGCCCACTCCTCGCCGTAATGGTCCGGGAACGGGACGTCGCGCAGGACGCCGCCCGGGGAGCGTCTCCCCGCCGTCACCTGCTCGATGAAGGAGCTCCCCGTCTCCGACGGCCGTCCCTTCTCCTCGTCCTCGCGCTCCTTCTCCTCCAGTTCGCGCAGGCGGTCGTCGCGGAGCAGGGCGACCGTCTCATGGACCCCGGCCAGGGCGATGCCGAGGGCCAGCAGGTCGTCGCGGCATGTCGAGGCGATATGGTGCTCGACGCGTGTCGCGTAGTTGAACTCCAGCGCCAGGACGGTGAAGAGCGTGACGATGAAGAGCACCATGATGAGGATGACGCCCCGTTCGCCGCGCCTGGTATGCGTTGCATCGGGCATAAGGTCGTCCCTGTCGGCGTCCTGTCTCAGTCCGGTCTCGGCGTGGGCGTGAGCGTCGTCCCCGGGGCGGGCGTGGGCGTGGGCTCCTCTTCCTCCTCCCAGCTCCCGCCGAGGGGGATCGATGTCTCGGTGCGGAACGTGCTAAGGCGCACCGCCTCTTCGCCCGCTTCGCCGCCGCCTTCCCGCCCGGTCGCCATCGTGAGTGTCACGCGGACGGCGCGGGGGAGGGAGTCGTCCACGCGCGAATCCCACGACGCAACCCACCCGCCGTCGCCGAGGTACTCGAGGTCGAAACCCGCGACCCCCTCGCCGATCGCCCTCGTCTCGCCGCCGGAGAACGGATCCTCGTCGAGGGACGGGTCCTCCCGGCGCAGCAGGTACCCCTCGGGGTCGAGGGAGTAGGCCACCTCGGAGAGGACGCTCTCGCGCGCGTCCCTCTCCGAGCGCAGGTGCGTGGCGGCGATGAAGGTCACCGAGTCCGCGCCGGGCGCATCCCCGCCGTCGTCGCCCACGAAGACGAGGTACTCCTTTCCGCCCCGCAGGAAGGCGCAGGAGAAATCGCCGGATATGCGGTCGAGCATCAGCCGCGCCATCGTCGTCTGCTCCATATCCTCCTGGGACGCATAGATGATCCGCAGGGCGCCGCGGTAGGATGCGTAGATGACCCCGGCCACGATGCTGGTGATGAGGATCGCCACCAGCACCTCGGCGATCGTGAACCCGGAAGAGGGGCCGAAGGGGAGGCGGGGACGCCTGCGGCCGGGCGCGCACCGGGCGCGCGCGGCCCCTCCGGCGTCTGGGCGGGTCATGCTTGAACGGTGCCGCATCGTCTCCTCCGGATCCCGGACGGCGCGCCGATGCGCCATCCTTCAGCCCGCCGCCTCCGCCAACTCCTCCTCCTCGATCTCCTCCTCCCCCGGGTCCGCCACGCAGCTGGTGACGGTGACCCCCCCGATCGCCGGCGCGTCGCCGTCGCCGCCGGCGGGGATGAGCGCGACCTGGACCGTCACCTCGCGGAGCCCCTCAAGGGCGGTCTCGCGCACGGTGACGAGGTAGCCGTACCCCTCGAGGTCGCCGAAGGTCCCCTCCTCCTCGCCCGGGGGGGGGAACTCCCCCGAGAGGATCTCGGCGAGCTTCTGTCGGGCGAGGAGGGTCGAGACGGTCGTCGCCTTGGCCTCGGCGTAGGTGCGGGTGCTCGCGGCCTGCGTCGCGAGGAGGGCGCCCATCGCGATGGCGACGATCACCGTCGCCACCATCACCTCGACCAGCGTGAACCCCCCGGTGCGGCGCGCGGCCGATCGCATCATAGCCCCCCGAATGTGCGCGCCGTCGACTCGTCGTCGTACACGGCGGTCCGGCCCCCGTACGGCTTCAAATGGATCGAGCAGGACCGGCGCCGGGCCTGGTCGCCGAGACGGAGAACCGCCTCCTCGTTTTCGCCGCGGGCGAAGAAGCCGATGCGCCGCGTGCCGCGCGACCGCCCTCCCCCCCTCCCCACCACCTCCACGCCGCGTATGAGGATCCCCGGGGCGAGGAGGTGCGGGCGGGCGAGGGCGGTGGAGAGCTCCGCCTGCCTGCGCCCGCCCTCGTCGACGGTGACCCAGTAGCTGTCCCCCCCGACGTCGAGGTTCAGGTAGTGCGCCCTGCCGGTCCGGGCCGCCTCGCTGCTCAGGTAGCGCGCGGCCGCGGCGAGCCGGCGCGCCTCGCTGCGCAGCCCGCCGCGCGTGAGCATCCCCCCGTAGCGCGGGAGCGCGATCGCGACGACAAGCGCCACGATCAGCAGCGCCACCGCGAGCTCGATGAGGGTGAAGCCGCGCCTAGCGGAGGTAGTTCGCGATATCGTCATCGCCGCCGATGGAGCCGTCCGGTCCCCCCGACACGATGTCGAAGTCCTTGTTGTGCGAGCCGGGGAAGGCGTAGGTGTACGGATTCCCCCACGGATCCTTCGGCACCTCGTCGAGGTAGTCGGGGACGAGCGCCTCGAGCGAGGACGGGTAGACCGAGTTGTTCTCGAGGTAGTAGTGCTGGAGCGCCTGCTCGAAGTTCGCGATCTGCACCTTCGCGGTTTGGATCTTCGCGGGCTTGATGCGGCGCATCACCTTCGGGGCGACGAGCCCCACGAGAAGGCCGAGGATCACCATCACCACCAACAGCTCGATGAGCGTGAAGCCGTTCCTGCGTTGCGTCATCGCGCACCTCCTTGGACTTGAAGCCGCCCCGCGTCTGCGGCGGCGGTCACTGCACCATCTGGTTCATCTCGAAGATCGGCATCAGGATCGCGAAGACGATGAATCCCACGACCCCCCCGAGGGCGATGATCATCGCGGGCTCCAGGAGCGACACGAGGGCCACGACGGAGTTCTCCACCTCCCCGTCGTAAGAGTCGGCGACGTTCTGGAGCATCTCCTCGAGGCGGCCGCTCGTCTCGCCGACGGCGATCATGTGCGTCACGATCGGGGGGAACACCCCGCTGGCGGCGAGCGGCTCCGCGATCGACTTGCCGGCCCCCACCGCCTCGCCTGCGCCGTCGAGCGCGCGCGCAAGCACCTCGTTGCCGACGACCTCGCGGACGATCCCCATCGCCTTGAGGATCGGGACGCCGCTCGCGGTCAGGATCGAGAGGGTGCGGGCGAGGCGCGAGACGGCCATCTTGCGCGTGAGGGGGCCGAAGACGGGGAGGCGGAGCTTCAGCCGGTCGGCGAAGAGGCGCGCGGCCGGGCGGCGCACGATCCGCCTGAAGAGGAAGACGGCCCCCGCCCCGGCGGCGGCGAGCGCCCACCAGTAGCCCTTCATGAAGCCGCTCACCGCCAGCAGGGCGAGCGTCGGCCCCGGGAGCTGCTGCTTGGTTTCCACGAAGACCTTGGTGATCGTCGGGACCACGAAGGCGAGGAGGATCCCCACCGCCAGCACGCCGATCACCGCCATGAAGATCGGGTAGACCATCGCCGAGCGCACCTTGTTCTGCAGGGCGAGGCTCTTCTCGTTGAAGACCGCCAGCCGATCGAGGATGACGTCGAGGGCGCCCGCGGACTCGCCCGCCCGCACCATGTTCACATACAGGGGGGTGAAGATCTTCGGGTGCTTCCCCAGGGCGTCGGCGAGCCCCACGCCGCGGTTCACCGCCTCGCGGACCTCGATGATGGCGGGCCTGAAGGGGCTGTCGCCGAGCTGTTCCTCGATGGCCTGGAGGGAGCGGACGAGCGGCAGCCCGGCCTTGAGGAGCGTGGCGAGCTGCCGGGTGACCACGGCGATCTCGCGCGTTCCGACGCGCCTGAAGAGCGCCTTCAGGTTCACCTGCGTGCTGAGGCTGATCCCCTTCTCCGTCTCGCGCACCTCGACGGCGAAGAGCCCCTGGGCGCGCAGGCGGGCGCGGGCGTCGCGGGCGGAGTCGGCGTCGATCACCCCGGCCGCCGACTTCCCCCCTTCGTCGAGCGCCTTGTACTTGAATGCGGGCACGGGCCTACCGTTTCTGGTTGCTCGTCTCTCGTTGGCAAAGGAGAGGGGCTCAGACCTCGAAGACCTCCTCCTGGGTGATGCGCAAAACCTCCTCGATCGTCGTGATCCCCTTGGCGACCTTCTGCGCCCCGTCGCCCCTGAGGGTGAGCATCCCCTTTCCGAGCGCCGTCTTCTTGATGACGTTGGAGGAGATCCGGTCGAGCACGAGCTGGCGTATCTCGTCGTCGATGACGAGGAGCTCGAAGATCCCGCTCCTGCCGCGGTAGCCGGTCCCCATGCAATGGTCGCATCCCTTCCCGCGGGAGACGGTGCCGTCGGGAAGGTCCGCGGGGGAGAGGCCGAGCGCCCGCAGCGTCTCGGGCGGGGGGACGTAGCGCTCCCGGCACTTGGGGCAGATCACCCGCACGAGCCGCTGGGCCATGATGGCGATGACCGAGGAGGAGACGAGGAACGGCTCGACCCCCATGTCGATGAGGCGGGTGATCGCCCCCGCGGCGTCGTTCGTGTGGAGGGTCGAGAAGACGAGGTGGCCGGTGAGCGAGGCCTGGATGGCGATCTCGGCGGTCTCCAGGTCGCGGATCTCCCCCACCATGATCACGTCGGGGTCCTGCCGGAGTATATGGCGGAGGCCGCTCGCGAAGGTCAGGTTGATCTTCGGCTTCACGTGGATCTGGCCGATCCCCGGTATCTGATACTCGACCGGATCCTCGATGGTGAGGATGTTCCGGTCCTCGGTGTTGATCCTGCTGAGGGCGCCGTAGAGGGTCGTGGACTTGCCGCTCCCGGTGGGGCCGGTGACGAGGATGATCCCGTACGGCAGCGCGATGAGGCGGCTGAACCGCTCGAGCTTGTCGGGGCTGAACCCCATCTCCTCGAGGCCGTAGAACATCGCGCCGCGGTCGAGGAGCCGCATCACCACGCGCTCGCCGTGCACGATCGGGATGGTGGAGACGCGCAGGTCGATCTCGCGGTCGGGCATCTTGATCTTGATCCTGCCGTCCTGGGGGAGTCGTTTCTCGGCGATATTCATGTTGGACATGATCTTCACGCGGGAGATGATCGCCGACTGGTAGCGCTTCGGGGGGCTCAGGGTGTTGTGGAGCACGCCGTCGATCCGGAAGCGTATCTTCAGCTCCTTCTCGTACGGCTCGATGTGGATATCGCTCGCCCGCGATTTGGCGGCCTGGTAGATCATCAGGTTGACGAGCTTGATGACCGGGGCCTTGTCGTCGAGGTCCATCAGGTCCTCGGCCGCCTGCTCGGAGAGGTCGAAGACCCTCTCCCCCCCCGCCTCCTTCTCGGCCCCCATGTCCTCGATGAGTTCCTCCGCGGCGCTCTCGGCGTGCATGTAGACGGTGTTGATCAGGTGGCTGATCTCGGCCGCCCTGGCGATCGCCACGTGCGTCTCGCACTCGAGGATGAGCCCGATGTCGTCGAGCGGCTGGGTGTTGAGCGGGTCGGCGGTCGCCACGACGACCGCGTCGCCCTCGCGCCGGAGCGGGACGATCTGGTGCGCCTGGGCGAAGGTGCGCGGGACGCGCCCGATGAGCTCGCGGTCGGCGCTCTCGGGGGGGAGGGATTTCAGGAACGGGAGGCCGAACTGCTCGCTCAGGGCCTGGAGGAGGTCGTCCTCCTTGATGTAGGAGAGGGCGATCAGGATGTCGCCGAGCCGCTTGTCGGAGTTCTCCTGCTTGGCGAGCCCCTCGTCGAGCTGGTCGGGGGTGAGGCAGCCGTTCTTCAGGAGTATCTGCCCGATGAGTTTCCTGCTCGTCGCCGACATCGCCCCCCCCTCCGCGGCCCGCGCACGCCGCCTAGATCCCGTACGGTCTCGCCGATTCGCCCGCGGGCGGCATCTGCTTCACCGGCTCGTCCTTCACCGACTGCATGAACATCTCCAGGAGGCGGACCGGCTGGCCGTGCGCCTCCTCGAGGAACTCGTCGCCGCGGTCGCGCGTCTTCTGCGTCACCATCGCGAGCTCGGTCGGGTTGCGCACGATGCGCGGGGTGATGAAGATCATCAGGTTGATCTTCTGCATCGAGTTCTTGCGGAACCTTGCCAGGAGCCCGGCGATCGGGATGTCGCCGAGGATCGGGACCTTCGACTCCTGCGTGGAGTAGGAGTCGCCGATCATCCCGCTGATCACCACCGTGTGGCCGTCCTTGACGTTGATCACCGTGTTGGTCTTGCGCTTGATCGTCGCCGGGGTCAGCGGTCCCTGGATGTCGGCGAGCGACACGCCGACGAGCTGCTCGATCGACTGGTCCACCTCGAGGCGGACGAACCGGTCCTTGCTGATATGCGGGATCAGCTTGATCTTCGTCCCGACGTCGCGGTAGTCGATCTGCTGGATCGTGTCGGTGCCGGTGGTGCCGGAGCCGGTGGTGAGGGTCGAGCTGAGGACCGGGATGTTGTCGACGACCTCGAGCGACACCTCCTCGTTGTCGGAGGTGAGCACCTGCGGGGCGGCGAGGACGTTGATCTCGGTGTCGGCCTCGAGGGCGCTGAGGAGCACGCCGAAGGGGCCGAAGAAGTTCTTGTCGCTGTCGGGGGAGAAGACGAACCCGTAGTTGAGCCCGCTTCCCGCGCTGATCGGGTACCCCTTCTCGAGGTCGTTGATGATCAGGTTGCGGAGCGACGGGTCGAATTCGGTGCCACCCCAGTTCTGCGTGTTGTCCCATCCCTTCTGCTGGCCGGAGGTGGGGTTCCAGTTGATCGTGCTCAGGGTCTGCGTCTGGAATTCGGCCGAGAGGGAGCGGGCCAGGTTCACCTCCGTGATGATGACCTCCACCATCACCTGGTCGCGGGGGATGTCGAGGTCCTCGACGATGCGCTGGAGGAGGTCGTAGTCCTGCGGCGAGGCGTCGATCACGATCGCGTTGATGGCGGGGAAGCTGGTCACGGTGATCGGCGGCATCCCCTCGCCGGTGCGGCTCGCGGTGAGGGAGGTGAGGACGTTCGCGATGTCGTCGGAGTTGGAGTAGGAGAGCCGTTTCACGCGAACCCGGGTCTTGCTCTCGGGGGTCTGGCGGTCGAGCTCCTCGACGAGGGCGAGTACGCGCTCGGTGTCGTCGGGGCTCGCCACGATGATCAACGCGTTGGTACGCTCGTCGGCGAAGACGCGGATCGCGTCGTCGCCTCCCGCGGGGGCGGCGGGCTGCGCCGGTCGCCGCCCCGGGCGGCGGGCGGGCGCGGGGCGCCCCGCCGCCGCGCCGCGCCCCTGGATGATGCTGAGGACCTCCTCGGCCATGATCGACGCCGCGGCGTACTGGAGCGGCACCACCGTGATGGTGGATTCGAGTCCGGGGACGTCCACCTCCTTGACGATCTTCATCAAACGGTCGATGTTCGAGGCGGAGTCCGAGACGATCAGGATGTTCCCGGGGGGGTAGGCGATCACGCTCGCGTTCTTGCCCGCCAGCGCCTGCGCGAGGCCCTTCACTTCCTCGAGCGCGGCGTACTGGAGGGGGATGAGCTGCGTCACGAACGCCTCGTCGGGGACTCGCTCCCGCAGCCCCTCCTCGGTTTCGAACTCCACCGGGCTCTTCACCGCCTCCTGCCGGGGAACGATCTTGATGATGTCGCCGACCGGAACGGCCGCGAGACCGCGGACCTCGAGGATCGATTCGAGGATCTTCGGGAGCCCCTCCACGGGGATCTTCATCGGGGACATCACGGAGACGTTGCCGCGGACCTGGTCGCTCAGGAGGAAGTTCTTGCCCATCAGATCGCTGAAGAGCTTGATCACCGTCTTGATCTCGACGTTGTCGAGGTCGAGCTGCACCAGCGCGGATTCGTCTTCCGCGCCGCCGTCCGCGAGCGGTTCCGCGGCGAGCGGGTTCGCGGCGAGCGCCGCGCACGCGGCGGCGAGAAGAAGCAGTGCCTTCATCGGTTGTCCCTCGCGGTGTCGTTCCAGGATCATCGGCGGATCGTCCGCTCCCCCGTCCCCTGCGGGATCGTCTTGAGCTCGGGGGGGTAGCTCTCCAGCGATTCGCTGGTTCCCTGGCGGTCTATGACGACGCGGTTCCTGATGATCTCGACGATCTTCGCCCCGCCCGTGTCGGGGATCACGTCGTTCTTGACGTACGTCTCCGTCTTCCGGGTCTTCTTGTTGTAGATGATCGCCCGCACGATCTTGTCGCGCGGAGAGACGGTGGTCCCCTGCAGTTGGAGCTCCATCGGCGGCAGCGGGACGGGTGTCGGGGGGATCGGGGTCGGCTCGGGCGGCCTGGCGACGACGTCCTTGTTCCTGAAGATGTCCGCCTGTTCGATCACCCCGTAGTCGCCGCGCGGACGGCGCGCCGCCGCCCCGCCTCCGCCCGGAACGGCGGCCGGCTCCTCCGCGCGCTTGGCGGGGATAGGCGCGGGCGGCGGGGAGACGAAGGCGCCCCAGCAGGCCCAGACGAGGGCGAGGGCGAGGGCGATATTCACAAAGTGGATCGGTCTCGGGGCGATCACCGCGCCCCCTCCTTCTCCAGCCGCCCCGGCAGGTCGGCCCGCTTGATCTCCCGCCCCAGCATCCGCCCCTCGGCGGCGAGGCGCGACGGGGGCCACTCGTCGATCGCCCGCGCGAGGCGCGCCGCGTCCGCGGCGAGCGCCCGCCGCCCGGCGGCGAGGTTCTCCGCCGAGGAGAGGCGTTCAGCCCTCGAGAGGAGCCGCCGCGTCTCGACGCGCCTCTTCACCCCGAGCCAGCACGCTTCGTCGCCGGCCTCGGCGCAGCGCAGCGTCTCCGCCACGACCGCCCGAAGGTCGCGGAGGAACGGCTCGACGTCCCCCCCCCGGGCGAAGGTGCCGCCCATCTCCTCGACCGCGAGTCCCGCGTCGCGACGGGCGGCTCCGGGGCCGAACGCGAAGCGGAGGACCGCGATGCAGACGAGACAGGCCGCCGCCGCGCCGGCAAGGAGACGGGGGCTGAAGAAGCGGCCTGCCCGATCCGGGGACGCCGCCGATCCCCGGGACGCCTCCGCCGCCTCGCGGACGCCCGCCCACACCCGCGCGCCCGGTTCCGCGCGCGGAAGGGCCCGGAGCGCCGCGCAGAGTTCCTCGGCCTTGCCGGCGGCCCGTCTGCAGCGCGGACACCCAGCCGTGTGGCGGCGAACCTCCTCCGCCTCGCCCTCCGCAAGCTCGCCGAGCGCGCAGGACAGCAGTATATCAAAATCGAGCGGACAGTTCATATCCGCATCCCCTCTCGCGGCGCGAGTCGCGCCCGTATCAGTGGAACTCGGCGAGTCTGTCGCGCAGCGCCCGCACGCCGGCGTGGAGGCGGGACTGCACGGTGCCCATGGGGATGCCGAGCACCCCCGCGATCTCCGCGTACGGCATCGACTCGAGGAAACGGAGCGCGACGACCTCCCGCTGCTCGTGGGGGAGCGCGGCAACCTCCGCGACGAGCCGGTCGCGGAACTCGCGGCCCGCGGCATCCGCCCGCGGAGAGGCCGTGCGGGCAACCGGCTCCGCCGCCCCGAAGACGCCCTCCGCCCGGAAACCGAGCCGTCTCCGCCGCCCCGCTTTCCTGATCTCGTCGCGGCAGAGGTTCGCCGTGATCGCGTAGGCCCAGGCCGAGAAACGTTTCCCCGGGTCGAAGTCGCCCGCGTGCCGGTGTATCCTGATGAACGCCTCCTGGAGCACGTCTTCCGCCAGGGCGCGGTCCCCCACGGCGTACAGCGCGTAGGTCATCAGGCGAGTCCGGTACCGGTCGTACAGCTCCCGCAGGGCGCCGACGTTTCCCGCCGCCGTGTCCGCGAGCAGTCCCTCGTCAGTTCTGTCCATTGGATGGTACGTGTGAGGCCGGGATTTGTTCGCCGCGGCCCGCCCGGCGGGCCTCGAGCGCGGCGAGTTTCCTCCGCGCGCTTCCGTGGGAGGGGTCGATCAGGAGCGCCTCCTCCAGGAGCAGGATCGCCCCGTCGACGTCGCCGCCCCGCTCGCGGAGCAGGGCGAGGTTGAAGCGGGCGGCGAACGAATCCGGGGAGAGGAGGCGCGCCTGCCCGTACGCGGCGGCCGCCCCCGCTTCGTCCCCCTCCCGCTCGCACAGCACGCCGAGGTTGGACTGGTAGTCGGCGGAGCGTGGATCGATCCTCGCCGCCTCCTCCAGCTCGCGCCGGGCGGCTGCGGCGTCCCCCGACGAGAGGAGGGCGAGACCGAGCGCCTCGCGGGCGCAGGCGTTTAGGGGGGCGATCCGGAGCGCCACACGGGCCTCCCGGACCGCCCCGGCGAAATCGCCGCGGAGGCGGAAGATCTCCGAGAGGTTGATGCGGGGCTCGGCGTAGGTGCGGCTCATCGCGGCCGCCACGCGGAACTCCCCCTCCGCCGCGGCGAGGTCGCCGTCCTGCGCCGCCATCACCCCGAGGAAGGTATGCGCCTCGGGGAGGCGCGGGCGTCGGGCGAGGGCGTCGCGGAAGAGGCCGCGCGCGCGATCCCTCTCCCCGACCCTGAAGAGGAACTCGCCGAGGCGGAGCTCGGCGAGGGGGAACGGGCCGCGGGACGGGATTCCCGGGAGCGGGCAGGAGGAGGGATCGATGCGCGGGAAACGCGGCAGCGCGCCGTGCGGCAGGAAGACGACGCTGCGGTCGTCCGCGTAGACCGGCCGCCAGCGCGGACTGCGCCAGAGCGCGGGGAGGAGCGCCTTGACGTCGCGGGAGGTGTGCGTGAAGAGGAGCGCCTCGACGCCGTACTCGTCCGCGAGCGCGTCGAGGGAGCGAAGATCGCCCATCGCGTCGAGGTAGCGCCTGAGGAGCGACTCCCCGTAGACGAGGTTCCGGCCGTCGATGAAGATGGCGCGCCGCGGATGTTGGACGCTCGCGACGTAGCTCCCGATCTCGTAGTTGCAGAAGAGGTTGCCGCCCGCCCCGGCGGCGTCGAGGAACGCCAGCGCCTCGTCAGGGTAGGCGATCTCGGATTTCCCGAGGCCGAACCGCTTCAGGCTGCGCTGGCGGAAGTAGAGGCCCCCGGTCACCGCGTCGCGGGAGAGGGCGACGAGCGCCGCCGCGAGGGCCGCGGTCCACACGCCGGCGAGGAGAAACGAGAGGCGGGGGGCGCGTCGCCGGAGTCGGGTCCACAGGCAGCCGAGGTTGTAGGCGAGCCCGGGGGCGACGAGGACGGCGAAGAGGGGGAGGTGGCGCCTCGATTTCAGGGAGAGCGCCGCGAAGAGGACCGCGATCGCGAGGTGCGCCGGACGGATCCGGAACGCGTTGAGGAGGAAGGCGGCCGCCGTGGCGGCGGCGGCGATCTTGAAGAAGAAAAACGAGGAGGGGGAGGGGAACGCCGCCGACGGCGGCGTCCATGGGATGACGGTTTCGCCGAAGAGCGGCGTGCCGACCTGGCGCCACGGCTGGACGAGGACCGCGGGGCCGTACGGAGTCGCGAAACAGGCGAGGAGGCATGCCGCGAACAGCGCGGCGTGCCGCCGCCGTTCCCCGCGGGGGGCGAGCCGCCCGTCGGCCCAGTAGAGGAGGACGAGCAGGGGGCCGAGGGGGAAGGAGGGGTGCATGTTGACCCAGAGCGCCTGGAGGGGGACGAGGATCCACGGCGTTGTGCCATGCCGGTCGAGGGAGGCGACGAAGACCGCCGCGAGGAGGAGGGCGAACAGCTGCGGCTTCATTAGGAAGCCGTCCTGGGCGACGAGGAGGGCGAGGGCGAGCACCCCGCACACGAGCGGGGGAGGGGCGTCGCGGCGGCAGGCGCGGTAGAGGCCGGCGAAGATGCTCGTGACGAGCGCGAGGCGGAGGAGGCAGAGGCCCGCCGCGCCGCCCGCCCGCCAGGCGATCCAGAGGGCGGCCTGCGCGAGCCAGTGCACGTCCACCCACGGGCGTCCCGCGGCGCTGTAGGAGAAGCTGTCGAAACGCGGGAGTTCGAAGAGGCGGCAGATCCGCTCCCCGACGCGCAGGTAGAGCCACAGATCGGTGTCGATGAGCCGAAAGCAGCCGAGGGCGGCGACGGCGGCGAAGAGGAGGGCGACGGGAACGGAGGCGACGAGCCGCTTCATTAGACAATAATTGTAGCACAGGGCAGCGGCCCGATGCAGCGCGGTCACCTGGCGATCAGGGCCGCGAGCCGGCGGCGGCCGGAGCCGTCCGGCGGGAGGGCGGCGATGCCGAGGGCGTCGCCGGCGTCGTCGAGGGCGGACGCGTCGGCGCGGAACGCGGGTTCGACGGGGGAGCCGTCCGCGGGCAGGAAGGAGAACGGCGCGGCGTAGAAGAGCATCTCGAGGCGGCCCCGCGCGCCGCGCGCCAGCGCCGCGATCTCGCGCCGCCCCCCGAGCCCCTCCAGCACGGCGAACCCCTCGACGCGCGCGCAATCGGGCGCCGTCCACGAACGCAGGAAGGACAGGACGAACCCGCCGCCGGGGCGCCGGGCGGGCAGGAGATGGGCGACGGAGATCAGCTGGTCGCCGGTGCGTTGCTTCTCGAAGACCGCGAAGGCGTCATCGAACCCCTCCCCGGCCGGGCCCAGCGGGGCGAACGCGACGACCTCATCGGCCCCGTCGAGCGGAAAGAGGCGCATCGTGATGCCGTCCGCGTCCCCGGATTCCGGGGGTATCGCGCCGAGCGCGAGCGCCGCGCCCTGTTCAGTCGAGACGATCGCGGCGAGGCGCGGCCCCTCGCCCGGCCGCGCGGGCGGGAGGGCCGACACCGCCCGCACCCTGCCCGGGTTGAGGCCGCCGGCGTGGATCGGGATTTCGCGCGCGCCTGTTCCGTCGGCGGCGGGGAGGCGGAGGGCGAAGACGCCGCCGGCCGCGAAGACGACGCCGGGGAGGGCCCCGGGGAACGGGCAGGGGGCCGCGAAGATCTCCCCGGCGCGGAGCGGGGGACTTCCGCCGAGGGGGCGGAGCGCCCCGCCGCGGAGGTCGAGGGAGAAGGTCTGGATGGAGAGGGCGGCCTGCGGAAGGATCCGCGGATAGGCGGCGCGGAGCCCCTCGAGTTCGTCGTCGGAGAGGAACGTCTTGTCGCGCTCGTCGAGGCCGATGTACTCGTACATCGTTCGCCCGGGGGTCGAAACGTCGTCGAGGCCGAGGAAGTGCCCGATCTCGTGCGTCGCCGCGTTTCGGATGTCGAGCGTCCCCGGCGTGCCGTCCGCGGACCAGCGGTAGTCGCGGGCGTTCAGGAGGATCTCGGCTTTGACGATGGCGCCATCCTCGCGGCGGTAGTGGAGACGCGTCTTGGCGATGGTGAGGCGGTCATACGGCCAGTCATCCCGCAGCCAGATCACCATGCCCGCGGCGGCGGCATCGGCATCAGGCGCGATGCCGGCGAAGCGAAACCGCACGTCCGCCGTGCCGACGCCTTCCCAGGCCGCAAAGGCGTCCTGGATCGCCCCGACCGCGCCTTCGTCGGGGATCTCGTTGCCGCCGGGGCACACGATGGCGTAGGGGATCGGATCAGGCGAACGCTCCCAGCGCAGCGGGGTTCCGTCGGGCGCCCGGCGGAACTCGTAGCCGGGCGACGGCGCGGCGGCGCACACGGCCGCCGCCGCCCATGCGGCAACGATGCCGCCCCGCCCTGTCGCCTTCCAGCCCATTTGGGGTCAGGTCCTTATTTATTATTTTAGCACGTTGAATCCTGGATGAAAATTCGATCGCAGATACGTGGTACACTAATAAATAAGGGCCTGACCCCGCCGGGGGGCGGATCAGTCGACGATGCCGCGGGCCCGGAGTTCGGCGGTGGCCTTGTCCACGAGGTCGATCGCGACGGCCTGTTCGCTCCAGCGGATCAGCTCCTCCATCCCCTCGCGGAACGAGACCCTCGCCCTGAAGCCGAGCGTTTCTTGTATCTTCGCCGTGTCGGCGATGCAGTGGCGGACATCGCCCTTCCTGAACTTCTTCGTGATCTGCGGCGTGATCTTCTTCCCGCAGATCTCGGCGATCGTCTCGGCGATCTCCAGGATCGTGGTGACCTTTCCCGAGGCGACGTTGAACATCCGGTAGTCGGCCTTCGGGTTCTCCAGGGCGAGCATGTTGGCGCGGACGATGTCGTGCACCGAGATGAAATCCCTCGACTGGAGCCCGTCCTCGAAGACGATTGGGGGCTTGTCGTTCTTGATGCGGCTCATGAAGATCGCCGCGACCCCGGTGTACGGGTTCGAGAGGGACTGGCGCGGGCCGTAGACGTTGAAGTAGCGCAACGCGACGGTCGGGATGTCGTAGGTGCGCCCGATGTTGAGGCACATATCCTCCTGCACCATCTTGGTGATGGCGTAGATCGAGTTGACCAGCCGCTCGTCGGTCTCCCGGATCGGCACCGGCGTGAGCGCCCCGCCGCAGCCGGGGCAGCGGCACTCCCACTCCTCCCGCCGGAACTGCTCCTCGGTCCTGAGCGGCGGCCGGACCCTCCCGCATCGTGCGCAGGAGTAGACCCCCTCCCCGTAGCTGCTCATCGAGGCGGCGACGATGAGCTTCTTCACCCGGTGCGGCCGGTTGGCGAGGATGTCGAGGAGGTTCCCCGTGCCGCTGAGGTTCACGTCGACGTAGTATTTGATCGCGTACTGCGACTGGCCGACCCCCACGGCGGCGGCGTGGTGCGAGACGGCGTCCATCCCCTCGACGGCCTTGTGCAGGGCGTCGTAGTCGCGGACGTCGCCTTTGACGAACTCGGCCTTCGGGTTCAGGTGCGCGGGCGGCTTCCCCCCCGGGTGCACCTGCGGGTCGAGGTTGTCGAAGATCCGCACCGTGTGCCCGTCGGCGATCATCCGATCCGTCAAGAAGCTCCCGATAAACCCGGCGCCGCCGGTGACAAGTATTCTCATCTCTCCTTCTCCGTTGTCCGTGGGTTCAGGTCCTTATTTAGTATATTAACCGCGTATCCGGCCTGGTCTTTGACCGGTTTCACGCCTGTTAAAATAAGAAATAAGGACCTGACCCCACATGCGATGCTCACGGTTTGCCGCCCAGCTCCATCTTCCGCACCCGGTAGAGCGCGTCCTCGATCAGCCGGCGGTTCGAGGAGATGATGTCGGCGACGAGGCCGATGAGCAGGACCTGGAACCCGACGATGGTGAAGATGGCGGCGAAGATCAGCGACTGGAGGTGCCCCTGGCCGCTCCCGGTGAGGTAGAAGAAGAGGAAGCGAAGGGCGAGGAGCGCCCCGGCCCCGAGGCCGATGGTGCCGATGAAGATGAAGACCTTGAACGCCTCGTACATCGTGTAGATGCGCACCATCGTGCTCAGCGAGCGCTTCACGTACTCCCCCATCGACGAGAAGAGCCGCGACTCGCGCGCCTCCCGGTTCGTCCGCACCGGCACGTGGGCGATGGCAAGGTTCTTCTTTCCCCCCTGGATGATCGACTCGAGGGTGTAGGTGAACTGCGAGACGATGTTGATCCTGAGCGCCGCCTCGCGGTTGTAGGCGCGGAAGCCGCTCGTGCAGTCGGGGATCTCGGTGCCGGAGATCCGCCGGACCGCCCAGCTTCCCCAGCGCTGGAGGAACCGCTTCAGCGGGGAGAAGCGGGGGAACTCGTCGATCCGCCGGTCGCCGACCACCATGTCGGCCTCCCCGTCCAGGATCGGCTTGATGAGGGCCGGGATGTCAGCGCCGCAGTACTGGTTGTCCGCGTCCGTGTTGACGATGATGTCCGCGCCGGCCTTGAGCGCGGCGTCGAGGCCCGCCATGAACGCCTGGGCGAGCCCCTTGTGCCCCCGGAAACGGACCAGGTGCCGCACGCCCGCCTCGCGGGCGACCTCCGCGGTCCGGTCGGTGGAGCCGTCGTCGACGATGAGGATCTCGACCTCGTCGACGCCGGGAACGCCGCGGGGGATATCGCGAATCGTCGAGGCGAGGAACGGCTCCTCGTTGTAGCACGGGATCTGCACGACAAGTTTCATCGGAAAGATACTACCCGTTTTCGTGTGAATGTTCAACGCCGGGGATGAAGAGGAGGGAGGCCATCCCCGGCAGCGTGAGCAGGCAGACGAGGACGAAGAAGGCGGGGTAGCCGAGCCGCTCCTGCAGGAAGCCGCTCGCCGCGCCCGGGAGCATCATCCCGAGCGCCATCAGGCCGGTGGAGATGGCGTAGTGCGCGGTCTTGAACGGCTCGCGCGCGGCGTACATCAGGAAGACGGTGAAACCGGTGAAGCCGAGGCCGTAGCCGAACTGCTCCAGCGCCACGAGCCCGAAGACCCGGGGGAGGGACGGCCTCGCCGCGGCGAGGTAAACGTAGCCGAGGTCGGGGAGATTGAGGGCGAGCGCCATCGGCCAGATGCAGCGCCGGAAGCTGAATCGGGCGATCAGCAGGCCCCCCAGCACGCCCCCGGCGAGGAGGCTGCAGGTCCCCGCCGTTCCGTAGATGAGGCCGTACTGTTCCGTGGAAAGACCGAGGCCGCCGCGCGCGGGCGCGTCGAGGAGGAACGGTCCCGTCATCTTGACGAGCATCGCCTCCCCGAGCCGGTACAGGAGGATGAAGGCGAGCACCGCCGCGACGCGCGGCTGGGCGAGGTACGAGCGGAAGACGGCGATGAACGCCCCGGCGTCGCCGGGCGCCCCGCGTCTGTCCGCCGCGGGGCGGGGGAGGTACCAGGCGTGGAAGACGGCGAGGGCGACGAACAGGGCGCCCGCCGCGGCGAGGGCGGCGATCCATCCGAGGGACACGGTCCCCGTCATCCGCTCGATGCGCCCGGCGAACACGACGAGGCCGCCCGAGGCGAAGAGCATCGCGATCCGGTAGGCGGTGCTGCGGACCCCCGCGAAGAACGCCTGTTCCCTCCGGGCGAGGCCGAGCATGTAGAACCCATCCACGGCGATGTCGTGCGTGGCGGAGGCGAAGGCGATCAGGGCGAAGACGGCGATGGAGAGGGCGAAGAAGAACGGCGACCGCAGGGCGAGCGCCGCGCCGCAGAAGCCGGCGGCGAGGAGGAGCTGCGTGCCGACGATCCACCTCCGCTTGGTGAGGCGCGTGTCCACGAGCGGCGCCCAGAGCATCTTGACGACCCACGGGAGGTAGAGGAGGCTGGTCGCCAAGGCGTTGAGGCGGTTCGGGATCCCCATCGTCTTGTAGAGGGCGATCGAGACGGTATTGACGACGACATACGGGACCCCCTCGGCGAAGTACGCCGTCGGGACCCAGACCCAGGGCGAACGCCGCGGGGCGGATGGAACGGGATCCATGGCGCGGACACTATAGCATAGTCGCCCCCCTTCCCCGTTCGTTCTTGAAACAGGTGGGGGCAGGCCGTATACTTGCGCCGCGCGGCGGGGGTCCGCCCGGGGGAGGCGGGGAGATGGGCGACGGCGGCGTGTCGGTGATCATTCCCGTGAAGAACGCGGCCCGTTACCTGGACGCGCAGCTCGGCCGCGTCTTCTCCCAGGAGGGTGCGCCGGTCCCCGAGGTGCTCCTGATCGACTCGGGTTCCGCCGACGACACCCTCTCCGTGGCCGCGCGATACCCGGTCAGGGTCGTCTCGATACGGCCGGAGGAGTTCAACCACGGCGAGACCAGGAACCTCGGCGCCCGGGAGTCGCGCGGAAGGTTCCTCGTCTACCTGACGCAGGACGCCCTGCCGGCCGACGCCGCGTGGCTCGCCGGCCTGCTCTCGCCGCTGCGCAAAGACCCGGCGGTCGCGGGCTCGTTCAGCCGGCACGTCCCGCACCCCGGCTGTTCGCTCCCGCTCAGGCGCCAGCTCGAGGAGGGGTGGCCCCAGGGGGGCGGGCTCGAGCGGATCGTCAAACGCGTCGGTTCCCCGGAGGAGCTCGAGCGCCGGAAGCCGCACTACGTCTACTTCGCCAACACGAGCTCCTGCCTGCGGCGGGAGGTCTGGGAGCGGTTCCCGTTCCGGCACGTCGAGTTCGGGGAGGACGTCGACTGGGCGGAGCGGGTGCTCCTGGCCGGCTACGCGCTCGTCTACGAGCCGTCCTCGGCCGTGATCCACAGCCACGACTACCCGCTCCGCGAGCAGCTCCGGCAGCATTACGACTACGGGCGTTTCGTCCGGCAGGCGCGCCTCGCCCCGAGGATCGCGGCGGGGCAATCGCTCAAGACCGCCCTCGTGGCGGTGAGGGACGATCTCCGCTACGCCCGGCGGAAGAGGCTGCCGGCGCCCCGGCTCCTCTACAGCGTTCCGTACCACGCCGCCTGCGTGCTCGGGCGCTGGCTCGGGGAGCACTCGGATTCGCTCCCCGCCCGCCTGCGCGGGGCGCTGTCGCGCCAGCGTACGCTGCAGCGGCGGTAGCCGCCGCGGGGGGGACGGGAGGCCGGCGGAACGGGGGCCCGCCAACGCGATGAAGATACTGTTCGTGGTCAACGGCTACCCGCCGACCGCCGTGGCGGGGACCGAGCTGTGCGCCCGGCGGCTCTGCGCCGCCCTGAAGGAGCGCGGGCACGGCGTCTCGGTCCTCGCGCGCGAGGAGCGCCCGGGCTGGCCGGAGTACACGGTGCTGCGGGGCGCGCTCGACGGGATCCCGGTGGTCCGCGTCGTCAACAACTTCACGCGGCTCGAGAAGCGCGGCTGCTTCGAGCACCACCCGCGCGTCGAGGAGCTTTTCGCGCAGATGATGGACGCGGAGCGGCCCGACCTCGTGCACGTCCAGCACCTCGCGGGGACCTCCTGGGGGATCCCCGGCATCGTGCGAAGCCGCGGGGTCCCGCTTGTGATCTCCCTGCACGACTACTGGTACGCCTGCGTGCGGGTGCAGCTCCTCCGGCCCGACGGGAGGCGCTGCCCCGGACCCGACGGAGGGAGGAACTGCGCCCGCCACTGCGCGCGCGGCGCGCTCGCCGCCCTCGGCGCGGCGGCGCTGGAGCGGTCCCGGCAGCTCTCCGGGTACACGGGGCGCATCCCAGGGGAGCGGGCGTGCCTCGCCGCGCTCGCCTTCCTCCAGCCGATCCTCTTCCGCGGGAGGTCGCGCCGTCTCCACCTGCGTCTCGAAGAGCGGTGCCACAGGCTGCTCGGCGCGCTCGCGGATGCGGACGCGCTCGTCGCCCCCTCGCCGCGCGCCCGCGAGATCTACGCCTCCATCGGGATCCCCGCGGAGAAGATCACCGTCATCCCCCACGGCGCGCCCCCCGCCCCGCGTCCCCCCGCGGGCGGCGGCCTGCCGCCGTACGACGGTTCGCGCCCCCTCGTCATCGGCTACGCGGGCACGATCATGCCGCACAAGGGCGTCGTCGACCTGCTCGCCGCGGTGCGCCGGCACCCGCCGTCGAAGGTCCGCCTCGTCCTGCACGGGAGGGCGTACCCCGCCCGCTTCGAACGCTACTTCAGGAAGGCCGCCGGGCGCCTCCCGAAGGGGCAGGCGGCCGTTTTCGGAATGTACGGGCCGGAACAGCTGCCCGGCATCCTCGCGGGCGTGGACATCCTCGCGATCCCCGCCCTCTGGCACGAGACGTTCAACCTCGTCCTCTGGGAGGCGTGGGCCGCCGGCGTTCCGGTGCTCGCCTCCCGCGTCGGCGCGCTCCTCGACAGCGTGCGGGACGGCGTCGACGGGCTCACCTTCCCGCCGGGAGACCGCCGGGCGCTCGCGGAGAAGATCGGGGAGCTGTGCGGGCGGCCGGCCCTCCTCCGCGAACTCAGGAACAACCTGCCCCGTTTCCCGATCGGCATCGGGGAAAACGCGCGCCGGTACGAGGAGCTGTACGCGCGCCTCCTCGCCAAAGAGGCGGCGAAGGGCCCGGACGGGGGTGGGCGATGACCGCGCCGGGCGGCGTCGCGGCGGTGGTGCTCAACTACCGCCGCCCCGACGAGACGATCGACTGCGTGCGCTCGCTTCTCCTGTCGGAGGGGGGCGCCCCGGAGATCATCGTCGTCGACAACAACTCCGGCGACGGTTCCGCGGAACGGATCCGGCGCGCGTTTCCCGCCCTGCGCCTGCTCCAAACCCCCCGCAACCTCGGCTACGCGGGCGGCAACAACGCCGGGATCCGGGCCGCGCTCGACGGCGGGGCGGCGTTCGTCTTCGTCCTCAACAACGACTGCACGGTCGACCCCGGCGCGGTCGAGGCGCTCGTCGGGGAGGCGCGCCGTTCAGGGGCGGGGATTACGAGCCCCAAGGTGCACGACGCGCGCCGCCCCGGGGTCATCCAGTACGCGGGGTACCGGAACCTCCACCTCCTCGCTCAGGGGATCCCGGTCGGGGAGGGGAGGAGGGACCGGGGGCAGTACGACCGCGCGCGCGACCTGAACGCGGCGCCCGGCTGCGCGATCCTCTTCTCCCGGCGCCTCCTCGAGGAGGTCGGGCTCTTCGACGAGAGGTTCTTCTGCTACTCGGAGGAGCTCGACCTGTGCCGCCGCGCGCGCGAGGCGGGCTTCAGGATACGCTACGCCCCGCGGGCGCTGGTGCGGCACCGCGGCGCGGCGACGCTCGACGCCCGAAGCCCCGACTACGTCTACTACCTCACCCGGGGGCGGCTCATCTACGCCCGGAAGCATCTGAACTGGGCGGCGTTCGCCCTCCTCTTCCTCCCCTGGTTCGCCGCCGTGAAGCTCGTCAAGCCCGCCGCCTGCTTCGCCCTCCGCGGACGGTGGGACTGCATCGGGGCGCTTCGGCGCGCCGTCTCGTGGAACCTACAACACAGGATTGCACGGGGGCCGCGGGAGGGGGCGGCGTGCGCCTTGGATGGAGGCGAAGCGGCGCGGACCTCCCCGTCCGCGCATCCGGGCGGACCCGCAACGGGGCCGGTGCCATGAAGCTGCTCGTTCTCACCAAGCGCTACACCTCGGCGAAGGATATCGCCCGCGAGAATGTCGGGCGGCCGTACTGTCTCTTCGCCGCCCTCCGCGCGCACGGCCACGAGGTGCGCTTCCTTCTCGGCGACTACACCGAGAAGGCGTCGTTCGACATCCACAAGGACGGCATCCCGCTCAGGGTTCGGCCGCTCTCGCCGCGTCGCTTCTTCTCCTTCCGCCGGGAGGTGTCGCGGGAGCTGGAGGAGCGCGGCGCCGACCTTCTCGTCGCCGAGGGCGACCCGCTCTTCGCCCTGCTCGCGGACCGGCCCTGCCGGACCGCGGGCGTCCCGCTCGTCTACGACCTGATGGACAACTACGAAACCTACGCCATCCACCGGATCCCCGGCTTCCGGCTGCTCGACCGGCGGCTTCTGCGGAGGGCCGATTTCGTCATCTGCGTGACCGACGCGCTCCGGAGGCGGATCGCCCCGGTGCGGCGGGAACGGGTGGGCGTCGTGGGGAACGGGGTGGACATCGAGAGGTTCAAGCCGATGGACCGGCGGGCGTGCCGGGAGAGATTCGGCCTCCCGCCGTCCGCTCCCGTGGTCGGCTACTTCGGGTTCCTCTCCGGCTACAAGGGGATCGACCTCCTCCTCGAGGCGCACCGGATCCTCCGCCGCGCGGGGTTCCCGGCCATTGTGCTCCTCGCGGGGCACCGGCGCGGCGGGACCCCCGTCGAGGGGGAGGGGGTGCACGACCTCGGCCTCGTCGCGCACGACCTGATCCCCGCCTGCATCAACGCCTGCGACGCCGTCGCCGTGCCGAACCCGTCCAACGACTACACCGACTGCTGCTTCCCGCTCAAGGCGCTCGAGGCGGCCGCCTGCGGGGTCCCGGTCGCCGCGACCGCCCTCGAACCGGTGCGGGATCTGTTCGGCCCGGCGTACCCGTGGCTGGCGCGCCCCGGCGACGCCGGGGATCTGGCGGTGAAGCTTCGCGAGGCGTGCGGCGGGCGCGGCGAAGGCCTCCGCGCGCTCGCCGAATCGCACACCTGGGAGCGCCTCGCGGGCGATCTCGCGGCGGCGCTCGCAAAGCTTCCGGGCACGAGGGGGTGAGCCGCCGACGCCGTCCGGCCTCGCCTCCGCGTACGGTAGCAGGGCATCGCGGCGGATCCTCGCCGCGGTGAGATGGGGCACGGAGAGAAGAAAGCGATGAAGGCGAAAACCGGGAAGAAGGCCGCGGTGGCCGCGAAGAAGGGGACGCGGTTCTCGTGCGGCGTGTGCGGCATCGGCGTGGTCGTCGACGAGGTGTGCGGCTGCGTGGACACGTGTGATATCGTCTGCTGCGGCTCCCCGATGGCCACGAAAAAGAAATGACGCGCCGTACGGCGGCATTCGCGCTGCTCGCCCTCGTCGCGCTGCTCTGCGCGTACGGCGGTCTGTACGCGCCGGGGCCCACGCTCGACGAGTGCCTCGCGGATCCCGGCGCGTTCGACGGGGCGGTCGTGTACGCGCCCCGGGAGTCGGTCATCGGCCGGGTCACGGACGACGGCTTCACGCTCAGGTGGCGCGGCAGGGAGGTGCCGGTCAGGGGGATCGCACGGAACGCGCGGCCGGGGACCTACGTGGGCGTGCGGGGGAAATTCCGCCGCGGCGGCTGGATCGAGGCGGAGGCGGTGCATGTCGGCCGCTGGCGGCGGATGAAGATGGCGGTCTCGATCGTCGCGGCGGCGGCGGTCGGCGTGTTGCTCGTACGAAGATTCAGGTGGGACGGGGAACAGCGCGGCTTCGCGCCGAGATGACCCTTCGGAGGATTCGGAGGGGCGGCAATGCCATGATCTCCGTGCGGGCCGGCCGCGGATCGGGAAGCGGCCCCGCCCGTGTGAATTGACGCGCCTGTCCTCCCCCGGCGGGATGGATGCGCGCACTTTTCAATCGCCTAGACAAGAGGATGCACAGGGGGGGCGTTTTTTTTGTGTTCATTGTCAACCCGGGGATGGATAATGGTTGACAAATGCCTTCCACGGACGGAACCGTCTCACACGCGCTCGCGGCGATACGCGCGGGGAGAAAGATCTCCCGCCTCGCGGCGCTCCGGCTCGCGAAGGCGCCCCTCGCCGACCTCATGCGGGGGGCGGACGCGCTCCGCCGGGAGCGGTTCGGGGACCGCGTCTCCCTCTGCGCGATCGTGAACGCGCGCGCGGGCCTCTGCGCGGAGGATTGCGCGTTCTGCGCGCAGTCGACGCGGCACGCGGCGCGCACGCCGGTGCATCCGATGCGGAGCGCGAAAACGCTCCTCGAGGCGGCGCGGAAGGCGCGCGGCATGGGCGCCTTTCGTTTCGGGATCGTCACCAGCGGCCGCGCGGCGGGCCGCGAAGACGCGGCGCGGGTTCGCGGGGCGGTCAGGGCGATACGGCACAACGGCCCGGTCAGCCCCTGCGCCTCCCTCGGCGCGCTCCGGGAGGAGGATGCGCGGGCGCTCCGGGCCGCGGGCCTCGCGCGCTACCACCACAATCTCGAGACGTCCGCGCGCTTCTTCCCCTCGATCTGCGCCACGCACCTATGGGAGGACCGCGTGCGGACGGTGCGGACGGCGAAACGGGCGGGGCTCGAGGTCTGCGCGGGCGGGATCTTCGGCCTCGGGGAGACGTGGGAAGACCGGGTGGACCTCGCCCTCGCCCTGCGGGAACTCGGGGTCGAATCGGTCCCGGTCAATTTCCTGATGCCCGTCGAAGGCACGCCGCTCGAAAAGAGGCGTCCGCTCCGGCCGCCCGAAGCGCTGCGGATCATCGCCTTGTTCCGCTTCGTCCTCCCGCGCGCCGAGATCAGGGTCGCGGGGGGGAGGGAGCTCGCGCTCGGGCAGGCGCAGGAGAGGATCTTCGCGGCGGGGGCGAACGGGATGATGGTCGGGGACTACCTCACCACCAGGGGGCGGGGCATCGGCGACGACAGGCGGATGCTCGAACGCCTCGGACTGGAGGTCGAGCGGGCCGTCTAGGTAGGAGCTGCGGAGGGAGTAGGGGAAGAGTCATCTTTTAGCCGCGGAGTATCGCGGATCTTTGCGGATGCCTGTAGGGGCTTGTCAATCCGCAGCGAACAGATGACCTCTTCCTCCGCGCCCTCCTCGGCGGCGTCCATCATGAGAAAGAAGGTCGTGCTGGTGACGGGGGCGTCGCGCGGGCTCGGGGCGGCGACCGCCGCGGCGTTCGCCCGGGCGGGCTGGCGCGCGGCGGTGAACTACCGCGTTTCGCGCGAGGCGGCGGAACGCGTCGTCGCGGAGATCGCCGGGGCGGGGGGGGAGGCGTTCGCCTGGCGCGCCGACGTCGCGTCCGCGGGGGAGGTCGCGGCGATGACGGTGGAAATCGTCCGGCGCTGGGGGCGGCTGGACGCCCTCGTGGCCAACGCGGGGATCGCGCACGAGGCGCTCTGCGTATCGACGCGCGAGGCCGACTGGGACGCGGTGCTCGCCACGAACCTCAAAGGCGTTTTTCTCTGCGTGCGTGAGGCGGCGGCGGCGATGCTCCGGCGTGGATCCGGGCACCTGATCGCCGTCGGATCGCGGATCGGCCTCTCCGGCGGTAAGGGGGAGAGCGCGTACGCGGCCTCGAAGGCGGCGCTCGTCGGCTTCATCCTCAGCGCCGCGCGGGAGCTGGGCCCCTCCGGCATCCGCGCCAACGCCGTCGTCCCCGGGTTCATGCCCACGGAGATGGGGAGGTCGGCCTCGGAGGAGGCGCAAGAGCGCGCCCGCGCCGAGAGCGTTTTCGGCCGGCACGCGGACCCGCACGAGGCGGCGCGGTTCATCGTCAACCTCGCCGAAACGGAGGGGGTCTCGGGACAACTCTTCACGCTCGACGGGAGGATCCACCGGTGGAGTTGAGCGGGATGGAGACAGAACTCTCCTTGGAACTCGAGGCGCTGCGCGCGGCGGGGCTCTACCGCGAGACGCGGCTCGTGGAGGGGGCGCAGGGGCCGCGCGTCGAGCTCGACGGGCGAGAGCTCCTCTGCCTCTGCTCGAACGACTACCTCGGCCTCGCGGCGCATCCGGCGGTGCGGGAGGCCGCCCGGGAGGCGATCGCCCGGTACGGCTGGGGGAGCGGCGCCTCGCGCCTCGTCTCGGGGACGATGCGGCTTCACCGCGAGCTCGAGGAGGCGCTCGCCTCGTTCAAGCGCGCGGAGGCGGCGCTCCTCTTCCCCTCGGGGTACGCCGCGAACGTCGGGACCATCGCGGCGCTCGCCGGTGCGGGCGACACCGTGATCCTCGACAAGCTCGACCACGCGAGCATCGTGGACGGCGCCCGCCTCTCGGGCGCCTCCGTCAGGGTCTACCCGCACGGCGGCGTCGCGAAGCTCGCCCGCCTCCTGGCCGCGGGGCGAAGCTCGCGCAGGACGATCGTGGCCACGGACAGCCTGTTCAGCATGGACGGGGACCTCGCCCCGCTTCGCGAGATAGCCGCCGCCGCGCGACGGTACGACGCCTGGCTGATGGTGGACGAGGCGCACGCCACCGGCGTCCTCGGCCCGGATGGGCGCGGCGGGGCGGAGCTTCAAGGCGTGGAGGAGGCGGTGGAGATCTCGATGGGGACGCTCAGCAAGGCGCTCGGGGGGATCGGGGGGTTCGTGGCGGGCTCGGCGGCGCTCGTGGATTTCCTGCGGCACCGGGCGCGGAGCTTCGTCTACACCACCGCCCCGCCGACGGCCGCGTGCGCCGCGGCGCTCGCGGCGTTGAGGATCGTGCGGGAGCAGCCCCACCTGCGGCGCGACGTCCTCGCCCGCGCGGGGCGCCTGCGGGAGGGGCTCGCCGCGCTCGGGTTCGACACGATGGGGAGCGCGTTCCAGATCGTGCCGGTGCGCGTCGGGGAGGCGGAGGCCGCGGCCCGAATCTCGCGGGAGCTTCTCCTGGGCGGCATCCTCGCCCCCGCCATTCGGCCACCGACCGTGCCGAAGGGGTCGAGCCGCATCCGGCTGAGCGTCACCGCCGCGCACACGGACGCGGACATCGACCGGGTGATCGAGGCGTTTCGCGTCATCGCGGGGGAAGGATCGGGGCGTGCGGGGGTCTGACGCGCTTCCCTCTCTCATCCCCGCGAGTGGGAGGGGGGAGTGGGGGAGACATCCCCCGGATCAGAAATCGGGGAAACGCGCCGTGCCGCAGGGGAGGGGAGCCGTGAAGAACCGATCGCGCGCCGCGGCGGGGGAGAAGGACCGCCGTTTCGTCTGGCACCCGTTCACGCAGATGCGGGACTGGGTGCGGGAGGAGCAGCCGGTGATACAAGCGGCGAGGGGCTGCTGGCTGGAGGACACGAACGGGCGGCGGTACCTCGACGGGGTCTCCTCGCTCTGGGTCAACATCCACGGGCACCGGAAACGGGAGATCGACCGTGCGATTGTGCGGCAGCTCGGGAAGGTCGCGCACTCGACCCTTCTGGGGCTGGGGGGCGCGCCGTCCGCGGAGCTCGCCGAGCGGCTGGTCCGGATCGCCCCTTCCGGCATCGAGAAGGTCTTCTTCTCCGACGACGGCTCGACGGCGGTCGAGGTCGCCCTGAAGCTCGCCTTCCAGTACTGGCAGAACCGCGGCGGGCGCTGGAGGGGGAAAAGAAAGTTCGTCCGTCTCCCCAACGCCTACCACGGCGACACGCTCGGGGCGGTGAGCGTCGGGGGGATCGGCCTCTTCCACAAGGTCTACGGCCCCCTCCTCTTCCGGACGGTGGAGGGGCCGTCGTTCTACTGCTACCGCTGCCCGCTCGGGAAGCGGCGCGCCTCGTGCGGGCGCGAGTGTCTCTCGGCCCTCGCCCGACTCCTCGAACGGCGCGGGAAGGAGATCGCGGCGCTCATCATCGAGCCGCTCGTGCAGGCCGCGGGAGGGATGATCGTCGCGCCGGACGGGCACCTCGCCGCGATCGCGGAGCTCTGCCGCGCGCACGACGTCCTGCTCATCGCCGACGAGGTCGCGACCGGGTTCGGGCGCACGGGGACGATCTTCGCCTGCGAACGGGAGGGGGTGACGCCGGACCTCCTCGCCGTGGCGAAGGGGATCACGGGCGGCTACCTGCCGCTCGCCGCCACGCTCGCGACGCGGCGGATCCACGACGGCTTCCTCGCGCCGTTCCGCCTGAAGAAGACCTTCTTTCACGGCCACTCGTACACCGGGAACGCCCTCGCCTGCGCCGCCGCCCTGGCCAACCTCGATCTGTTCGAGAAGGAGCGCGTGCTGGAGCGTGTGCAGCCCAAGATCGCTTTGCTCGCGCGCTTGCTCCGGCGGATCGCCCTCCTCCCGCACGTCGGCGATGTACGGCAGTGCGGCTTCATGGCGGGGATCGAACTCGTGCGCTCCCGGCGCACGAAACGGGAGTACGCCTACGCCGCGCGCGTCGGCCACCGCGTCTGCATGCGGGCGCGCGACCACGGGGTCATGATCCGCCCGCTCGGGGACGTCATCGTGATACTCCCCCCGCTCTCCATCTCGCGCCGCGAGCTCGAATTCCTGTGCGGAGTGGTCGAGCGCTGCATCCGCGAGGAGACGGAGTGAGATGGGTGCTTCCCGGACGCCGCACCGCCGAGTTATCCACAGAAAACGGCACGTATCCACACCCCCAGGGCACACTTAAGTGTGCCCTGGGGAGATTGACGGGGAGGATTGATTAGTGGTAAGGGTTCTTATAACCGGTACGGACACAGGCGTGGGGAAAACGGTCGTCACCGCCCTTTTAGCCGCGTGCCTTCGGCGGCGCGGGGTGAACGCCGGAGTGATGAAGCCCGTGTCGAGCGGCTGCGTGCAGACCGATCGCGGCCTCGTGTCGCCCGATGCGATGCTGTTCGAACGCGCGCTCGGCCCGCTCGATCCGCCGGAGCTCGTCAACCCGGTCCGCTACCGGGCGCCGCTCGCGCCGTCCGTCGCCGCGCGAAAGGAGGGGAGGGCGCTGGACCTTCCGGCGCTCGACGCGGCGTTCGAGGAGATGTCGCGGCGGTATGACGTCCTCCTCGTCGAGGGCGTCGGCGGCCTCCTCGTGCCGCTCGAGGGGCGGTTCACCGTCGCCGACCTTGCCCTCCGCTGGAAACTCCCGCTCCTCGTCGTCGCCCGCCCCGGCCTCGGCACGATCAACCACACCGCCCTCACCGTTCTCCACGCGCGCGCACGCGACATCCCGGTGGCGGGATTCGTCTTCAACTCCTGCCGGTGCGATGCCCCTCCCCCCCGACAGGGCGTACGGGACGCGCGCGAACGGTCCGTGGAGCAAGCCGCGGAGGGAGAGGGCCTGTCCGCGGATAACGCCGCCTGCATCGGAGAGCTCTGCGAGGCGCCGTTCCTCGGCTCGATCCCCCGGGGCGGAGCAGATCCCGTCGCGCCGGATTCATGGGACCGCCTCCTCGCCGCCGTCGCCCCGATCGCGGATGCGTTGATCTCGCGAATCTGACGGCGTCGCCTCCAGCTTCTTTAAGAGTCCAATCTGGCATCCCCTATATACGAATGAAGCTGCTTAAAATGATGCTGCTTAAAATGATGCTTGACATCGACATTATACGGTTCATTATCTGTTCAAGGCAGTCGGCTCTATTGCATGAAGCAATCGGGAGGAGCGGTTATTGTGACTTCAGAACCCCGGTTGATCGGCATTCCTGCGGTAGAATCCTTGATCCTTTCCATTCGCGGTCGCAAAGTTATTGTCGATTCCGACTTGGCCGCGCTCTACGGCGTGACAACCAAGGCATTGAATCAAGCGATAAAGAGAAATTCAGACCGTTTCCCTCCCGACTTCATGTTTTTGCTTACCCCGGAAGAGAAAAAGGAGGTGGTCACAAATTGTGACCACCTCTCGAAACTCAAGTATTCGCCAGTGGTACCGTCTGTTTTCACGGAACACGGTGCACTTATGGCGGCTATGGTGTTGAACAGTCCCCGTGCGGTCCAGATGAGCGTGTTCGTCGTCCGGGCATTTATCAGGATGCGGGAGCAGTTGCTCGATCGGGCTGAACTCGGTAAACGTTTTGCGGATATCGAAAAGACGCTGATGGCACACAGCGGCGCGCTGCGGGAGCTCTACCGCAAGATCCGTCCCCTCCTTCTTCCCCCGTCCTCTCCCCCGCGCCGCCAGATCGGCTTCGGCACCAGAGAGGCACGGGCACGATATCCCGCAAGACGCACATAGACTCTTCTTCTATAATGGAGCCATCAATGATCTCATGCATTTTTCAGGAGGATGGGTAATGCCGCAGAAGGCAAAGCCAGTGACCACACAGCATGCCAATACGCTTCGATTTGCAAGGGCATTTGCTCTAAGCCCCTATCATATGCCACCGCGCGTCAGTTCACATTTTCTTCCCGCTGACATATGTCGATAAGGATAATCCTACAAGCGGCGGAAGACCGTCAGCAAAGAGATAAGAGATGAGCAGACAATTACTGGCGCATAGTCCGAGTAAGAGCGGCCGTACGGACACGGTTGTCGACCATCTGCAGTCGGTAGCCAAACGAGCCGTGGAGTTCACGTCCTCGTTCGGCGCAGCCGATGAGGCCCGCCTTGCCGGATTGCTGCATGATCTCGGCAAGTATGGCGAGTTGTTTCAGATGCGCTTGCGGGACCAAGCCGAGCACATTGACCACTGGTCTGCCGGCGCATGGCAGTCGCTCAGCTACAGAAAACAGGGCCTAGCAACCGCGCTTGCAATACAGGGGCATCACATCGGCTTGCAGAAAGCAGAGAAGGCCGCGCTTTCCATTCTTGACCCGGTGAAATGGGATCCAAGAATGCACGATGGCTGGCGGCTGTCCGAGACGAACATGGAATCCCTTCTGCGGCAGATGACCTTGGATGGTCTGACGCCGACTGTCCCCAATGATTCTCTCTACGATTACGATGGTAAAAACGTCTCCGCCATGCTCGACGTGCGGATGCTATTCTCAGCGCTGGTAGATGCAGATTATTTAGAGACCGAAGCCCACTTCAACGCTGTCGGGAATCAGAAGTTATACCGGCCGAGCGGGCCACTGCTCGAACCGGAGCGTGCGCTCAGTGTCCTGCTGGCACATATTGAGAAACTGCAGCGGGAATCCAACGCTGCGGATCTCGTCAACTCGCTCCGCGCCGATCTGCTCACGGCCTGCCTTGACGCGAGTGCGAAGCATCAGGGTGCATTCACGCTCACCGCGCCTACCGGCTCCGGCAAGACTTTAAGTATGCTGGCATTTGCGCTCAAGCACGCGGTTAAGCACAATCTACGCCGGGTCGTGATGATCATACCTTATCTCAATATCATTGACCAGACTGCGAAGGTATACCGAACCATCTTCACTCCAGTATTCGGAGCAGACTATATCATTGAACACCATAGTCTTGCCGGCACTCGTGGTGAAGACGAGGTACAGGATGTCGGCGAAGATCGCCGCCACGAGTTGAGCGAAAACTGGGACGCGCCGATAGTGGTAACGACCAGCGTGCAGATGCTGGAGTCGCTTTTTGGCAACCGACCTTCGGCCTGCCGCAAGCTGCACCGCCTGGCCCATAGCGTCATCATGTTCGATGAGGTTCAGACTTTGCAAACTGCGCTTGTCATACCTACCCTTGCCGCGCTCTCGCGACTGGTCGAACGCTACCAGGCCACGACTGTATTCGCTACGGCAACACAGCCTGCGTTCAACCATCTGGGCCAACACGTGAAAAAGTACTGTGCCTGCGGCTGGCAGCCGAGTGAAATCGTGCCGTCCGAACTTAAGCTCTTCGACCATGCCCGGCGTACAACGATTGAGTGGCCTCACTTGGACACGCATACGTCTTGGAATGAGCTTGCGGGCAGACTGGCAGGCGATGAGTGCAAGCAGGTTCTCTGTGTTGTGAACCTGAAACGCCATGCATTGCTGCTTTTCCAGAAGCTCCGCAAGATACTCGGCAGCGATGCGAACCTATTCCATCTTTCGACCAGCATGTGTCCAGCGCACCGAAAGGTCGTGCTCGACGAGATTCGCCTCCTGCTCGACGGAGGTCGGCCCTGCCGCCTTGTCTCAACCCAGTGCGTTGAGGCGGGCGTGGATGTGGACTTCCCGGTTGCATTCCGCGCCTGGGGTCCGCTCGACAGCATTGCCCAGGTCGCAGGCCGCTGCAACCGGAACGGTAGGTTGCCGCAGCCTGGTTCGGTCAACGTCTTCGTGCCCGAAGAAGACGTGTATCCACCGAATGGGTATGGCCAAGCCGCGAGCGTTGCGCGTGTGCTCTATAGAGGAAAACCCGGAGGTCCAAATTTGGACGACCCGGAGCTGTACAGCGAATATTACCGCCAGCTCTATGCAATTGCCCGCCCAGAGGACCGGAGCGAAGCGCTTGATGACGCCATTATGAGGCAGGACTTCGCGATGGTGGCCGAACTGTATCGCCTCATCCCGGATACCACCATCAACGTACTTGTGCCCTATAATGCAAACGTACACAGCGAGTTGGCTGAGCAAGTCCACCGCGATGGTATTAAGCGTGACTGGATTCTCCGCGCCCGTCCATACACCATCGGGGTATACCGACCCCGCCGCGATGCAGCCATTGTACGCTGGCTTGAACCGGTGATGGCTGACCGCACCCGTGCAACAGAGGACTGGTTCATTTACCTGAAAGCTGAACATTATGACCCAAAAACCGGCCTTGTCCCGCCTGAGTCAATGGATTGCTTGATTGGCGAGCAGGGGCCGAAGTTAAAAAGGAGGATGAATGCAACCAAAAGACCACGCGCTTGATGTCTGGGGCGAGTTTGCCTGCTTCACGAGGCCTGAGCTCAAGGTAGAGCGCTTCAGCTATCCAGTGCCGACCCCTTCGGCTGTACGTGGCATATATGATGCCATCTACTGCAAAGCGAAAGAGTTCCGCTGGCAGGTGACAAGGGTCGAGGTGCTCAATCCGCCCCAGTATATCGCTCTGCGCCGCAACGAGGTAAAGGATAAAGCCAGTACGAAAAACATCCTGCAATGGATGGAGGGCAAGACGCCACCCGAACCAATCTGGGCCGACGGCACCAAGGATGAACTTGGGACTGATCTGAAGGGCCGCACCCAGCGCCAGACTATGGCGCTGCGCGACATTCTCTATCGCCTTCATGCGGTGGTCCGGCCGTGGCCTGGATTTGAAGCAAGATTGCCCGCCATAGAGAATCAATTCCGCCGTCGCGCCGCCCACGGCAAGTGCATCTACCAACCTTATTTCGGATGCCGCGAGTTCCCCTCCTATTTCAAGCTGGTGGAGGTCGGCGCAGAGACGGCTCGCCCCCATGAATTCGACCTTGATATCGGTCTCATGCTCTACGACGTCTTTGACCTTTCTCGGCCTCATGATCCTTTGGACACTTCTCGTAGAGGCGATCAGGCAGGTGCGCTGAGCATCAGTCTTTTTCGCGCCATGATCCGGGGGGGAGTACTTGCCGTTCCACCGTATGAAAGCGATGAGGTCATCAAGATTACGACTGGAGGTGGCTATGCTTGAACTGTTAGCGAATTACACACGGAATCACCGGCTCGCCGCGCGCGGATTTAAGCCCAAGCACGTCCGATGGGCCATTGTTTGCGATGCGGATGGCCGGTTCCTGAGCGTGGTCGAACTCGGCGATGTCGGACAAAAGAAGAACAGGGGTCAGGTATTTCCATTATGTCCAGAGTTTGAACGCCGTGCTAAACAGGCTGGCGGAATGAGCGAGTTTCTCGTGGACACCGCCGAAGTTGTTGCGCTCTACGGGAAGGAGGCGCAAACACCGAAGATAAAGAAAAAACACGAATTCTTCGGCAGTCTTTTGCGCGATGCCGGAGAGGTTATGCCGGTTTTGAATTTGCTTGCCGCACTGCTCGATGACCAGGTCGAGCTTAAAAAACTGCGTGCCGATCTCGAGCGCTCTAAGGCTAAGCCGCAGGCTAAGATTACCTTTCAGGTCAGTGGCATATTCCCAATAGAGTCTGGTGTCTGGCATGACTGGTGGCGCAAGAGACGACAGACTGCTATCCCTGCCAAAACGCGGAAGATTGCAGGAAAGCAGATGGTCTGCTTCGGCACGGGCCAAGCCACGGAGCCGCTCGAAAGACATCCCAAAGTTGAGGGTCTGGCGGACGTAGGTGGGTTGACCATGGGCGATGTCTTGATTGGCTTCGACAAAGAAGCCTTCAGTTCATATGGGCTGGAGAAGTCCTCGAATGCTGCGGTCTCGGAGGAAGCCGCGTATGCATATCGCGCCACGCTCAATCACCTGATTGCTAAAAACAGTCAGAAGCTTGCTGGAGCCAGGGTTGTCCACTGGTTCAAGTCAGAAGTCAAGCCCCAAGAAGACCCTCTGGCGTGGCTAATGGTTGACGAAGAAGAGGGGGAGCTTCACGCTCAGCAACGTGCTCGTGACATGCTTCGTGGAATAAGTGAAGGGCGGCGACCTGACCTCGCCAATAACTACTACTACGCGCTGACGCTCTCCGGCGCTGGCGGCCGGGTCATGGTCCGAGACTGGATGGAGGGGCCGTTTGAGGAACTCGCGGGCAATATCATCCGCTGGTTCGATGACCTCGCCATAATCCATCGAGACGGCGGGAGGCTCGCGTTGGATCCGTGGTTCAATAGCGTCATGCGCTCAACGGTATTTGGCCGCACAAACAGAGAGAAGGCCCACAACCTACCGCCGCAGTTCGTCGTGAAAATGTGGCGTGTGGCAGTTTGCTGTGAGCCGATCCCGCAGGCCGCACTTGGCCGGGCACTTGCGCGATTCAAGGCAGACATCGTAGATAAAGACAAGCCCTTCGATCATGCTCGCATGGGCTTGATGAAGGCATACTTCGTCCGTCAAGAGAGAATGAAAGGAGGTGAACCCGTCATGAGACCTTGTGTCAACGAAGAACACCCGTCGCCAGCTTATCACTGTGGCCGGCTGATGGCTGTGCTGGCTAAGCTGCAATACGCCGCTCTCGGCGACGTGGGCGCGGGTGTTGTGCAGCGCTACTTTGCAGCGGCTTCTGCAACGCCTGCCTTGGTGCTAGGACGGCTAGTCCGAGGGGGGCAGTTTCACCTGAACAAGCTGGACCCGGGCCTATCTCACTGGTACGAAGAGCAAATCGGTAAGGTCATGTGTCGTCTGGGCGATGCGGCACCGCCGACGCTCACCCTCGAAGAGCAGAGCCTATTCGCTCTCGGCTACTACCACCAGTGGGTTGACCTGAGAGTCAAGAAATCACAAGAAAACAACTAAAGGAGGAATATGATGAGTGAACCGATCCAAAACCGTTACGAGTTTATGTTCTTGTTCGACTGCGAGAACGGCAATCCCAACGGCGACCCGGATTCGGGCAATGCCCCGCGGATTGACCCGCAGGACCTGCGCGGGCTAGTTTCGGATGTTGCCATGAAGCGGCGCGTGCGCAACTACGTGCAAACTAAGCTGGGGCAGGATGCCATCTTCGTGCAACACGCTACTGCTCTCAATAGGCTGATTGCGGTGGCACATGAGAGGACAGGCGGACTCCCTGGCGAGAAAGGCGCAAACAAGGAAAAAGTCGGAAAGGCCGGCGCATGGATGTGCGACAAATTCTATGACGTACGCACATTCGGCGCGGTTCTGAGCACTGGGCCGAATGCAGGCCAGATACGAGGGCCAGTGCAGTTTTCGTTTGCCCGCTCGCTTGACCCGGTTCTGCCGCTCGATGTATCAATCACGCGGATGGCGACGACCGATGACAAGCTCCCGAAGACATCCGGGAGCGCGGACTATGCTAAATGGGAAGCTGAACAGCCTGAGGACAAGCTGCGCACGATGGGCCGGAAGTCGCTGATACCCTACGGACTGTATGTTGGCAAGGGCTTTATCAGTGCGCATCTGGCGAAGAACGTCGGTTTCTCTGAGGACGACTTGAAACTCTTCTGGGAAGCACTCTTGAACATGTATGAGCACGACCGGTCCGCCAGCAAGGGCCTGATGTCTGTTCGTGAAGTGTTCGTGTTCAAGCACGTCGGCACGGACACGAATGTGGAGCAACGGAAGCAGCAGGCGAAGCTCGGCTGTGCGCCAGCGCACCGGCTGTTTGACCTCGTGAAGGTCGCGAAGAAACCGGGCGTTGAAGCTCCGCGCAGATACGCGGACTACGATGTCCGTTTCGACCGCGATGGCCTGCCCCAGGGCGTCGAGGTCAGCTTCCTCGTTGCGGGCACCTCAGGTTATCCGAAACCGGAGCTGAAGTAGCAGCGCCGTGGAAAAGTTGCCACGTCGCTTGCGTTCCTCGCGGTGATAGATGACAGCATATTTTCGTGAGGACGACCTGCTGCCGTTATCGGCGCTTCAGCATCTCGTTTTCTGCGAAAGAAGGGCGGCATTGGTTTTATTGGAGCAATGCTGGGATGAGAACCGTGCGACTACTGAAGGAACCATTCTGCATCAGAAAATAGAAACAGGCCTTACGGAATTCCGTGGCTCCGTGCGAATTGTCCGCTCATTGCTTTTGCGATCCCTGCGACTTGGACTATCCGGAAAGACGGATGTGGTAGAACTTCACCGGATAGGAGATGGCAAGTCCTCCGAGGTCAGTGTTGCCATTCCTGGAGTAGATGGTCGGTGGATTCCTTTCCCCATTGAGTACAAGAGAGGCCGCCTCCGCGAGGAGGAAGGCTATGAGGTCCAGCTCTGCGCCCAGGCCGTATGCCTTGAAGAAATGCTAGGAGTGAGCGTCCCTGCCGGTGCAGTCTTCTACGGAGCATCCCGCCGCCGGCATCCCGTCACGTTTGATGATGCCCTGCGCCGACGCACGGAAGAAGTGGCCCGGCGTTTGCACGAGCTGTTTGACGACCGCCAGACGCCCCCGGCCCGCTACGAGAAGAAATGCACACGGTGCTCATTATTTCATCTGTGCATGCCGCGGATAGCCGGAGCCGGCCGATCCGCTCGCGCATACCTGGAGGAGATTACCCGTTGAGGCATCGTAAAACCGGGGAGCAGGACCGCAGAATGCCGCTCCATCGGGGTTTTGCGCGGACTGCGCGGTGTCCGATCGGCGCGGACAAATCATGAAAAAGCTTCTCAACACCCTCTTCGTTATGACCCAGGGTGCCTACCTGTGTCACGAAGGGGAATCCGTGCTCGTTCGTGTGGAGAAAAAAACGCGGCTTCGCATTCCGGTTCACACTTTAAATGGCATTGTCTGTTTCGGGCAGGTTTCATGCAGTCCGCCACTTATGTGGCTGTGCTCCGAACGGGGAGCTGCCATCAGTTTCCTGACAGAATACGGCCGATTTCTTGCCAAGGTGGTGGGACCCGTCTCGGGCAATGTCCTGCTCCGAAGGGAGCAATTTCGCCGTGCCGATGATTTCCAGCGCGCCGGTTCGATCGCCCAATGTATTGTCGCGGGTAAGATCGCCAATTGCCGAACTGTTCTTCAGCGCGCAATCCGTGATCGTGCTGATAATCCCGGCAACGATGCGATCGAGACCACCGTGAACAGACTCAGCCATCTGATCAAGAGACTAACTACTCCCCTTCCGCTGGAAACTCTCCGTGCCCGAGAGGGCGAAGCCGCAAGCGTCTATTTCAGCTCTTTTGATCACCTCATCACCGCCCAAAAGGACGATTTCTTTTTTCATGGACGGAACAGGCGACCGCCCATGGACAACATGAATGCACTTCTTTCCTTCATATATGTCCTGCTCGCTCATGATGTGTCTTCTTCTCTTCAATCCGTCGGTCTTGATCCGCAAGTCGGATTCCTTCACGCCGACCGGCCGGGAAGACCTGGCCTTGCACTGGATATTATGGAGGAATTCAGGCCGTTTCTCGCCGATCGCCTTGCGCTTTCTCTCGTGAATCTTCGCCAGGTCAAGGCAGAGGGATTTACAAAAACGGAATCGGGTGCCGTGATCATGAATGATGATACTCGCAAGATAGTTCTTGCGTCCTACCAGAAACGAAAACAGGACGAGATTCTCCATCCGTTTCTAAATGAAACCGTAGAAATAGGCCTATTACCTTATGTGCAATCGCTTCTCTTGGCCCGTCACCTCCGCGGAGATTTGGACGCATATCCGCCATTTATCTGGAGATAGATATGTTGGTAGTGGTCAGCTATGATGTGTCCACAATTGACGGTGAGGGACGAGCTCGTTTGCGTCGTGTTGCAAGGGCCTGCCTTGATTACGGGCAGAGGGTCCAAAATTCGGTGTTCGAGTGTATCGTAGACCCGGCTCAATGGGCTAAACTGCGTCAGAAACTGCTCGATCTATATGAACCCGAACGGGACAGTTTGCGATTCTACTTTTTAGGCGCCAATTGGCGCCCTCGTATTGAAAATTATGGCCAAAAGAATACATCGGATTTAGAGGGGCCGCTTGTTGTTTAGCGCGAACCTCGAACGAACATAATTGGGCTCATGACGGAATTTTGTGAGCCCAGGCCCATGGTTGGAAGCGTCCCATCCATGGGGTACAGGTTTGTATGATCTTGAGTTTCATGTACTCCTC
>Ga0209723_1000401_pt1 | contig 82536 bp, 64 predicted proteins | sample BiotimSIPDNA_2_FD_185750 | JGI IMG/M metagenome (GOLD analysis project Ga0209723, IMG submission 185750) | Anaerobic biogas reactor microbial communites from Washington, USA - Biogas_R2 time_0 SIP DNA (SPAdes) (version 2) | ecosystem: Engineered > Bioreactor > Anaerobic > Unclassified | place... | reverse complement strand
AAAGCCGTGCTGCGCCGCTGTGCGCCAAAACAGACGGAGCGTCTTCTGAAGACGGGAGGCTTGGTCGTCAATCTGGACGCACGCACCGTAACGGCGGACGGTGAGCGGGTGATACTGACCTACAAGGAGTTTGAGATGCTTCGCCTGTTTCTCTCCCGTCCCGGCATAGCCTTTACACGCGATCAGCTTATGGAAGAAGTGTGGGGTATGGATTACGTAGGAGAAACGCGCACGGTGGATATGCACATCCGAACCCTTCGGCAGAAGCTGGGTACCTACGGCGAACTGATCGAGACGGTGCGCAATGTGGGCTATCGAATGGAGGCAAAAGAATGACAAAGAAGATATTCAAAAATATCTTCCTTGTCTCCGTCGTTGTGTTGTTGTCAAGCATTGTCATAATCATGGGGTGCCTGTATGAATATTTCGGAAGTGTACAGGAAAGCCAGATGCAGGATCAGCTTGAGCTGGCGGCTGCAGCCGTGGAAGATTATGGAGAAAGCTATCTTTGTAAACTGAGTTCAGATGACTACAGACTTACGTGGGTCGCTCCGGACGGAACGGTACTCTATGACACGCAAACCGATGCCAAGACCATGGAGAACCATTCAGACCGCAGTGAGATCAAGAAAGCGTTGACGGATGGCGAGGGCGAAAGCTCCCGATATTCGACAACGCTGATGCAAAAGACGATGTATCGCGCAAAACGGCTTTCCGATGGAAGCGTACTGCGCATTTCCGTCAGCCGGGCATCCATAGGGGTGTTGGTGACGGGGACGCTGCCTTGGATCTTTCTCGTTTTCAGCATTGCCATTGCCCTGTCCGCCATTCTGGCCAACCGCATGTCCGAGCATATCATAGAACCGCTCAACGGACTCGATCTGGATCAGCCGCTGGAAAATGATGTTTACGAGGAACTCGCCCCGCTTTTGGGCAGGATTAATCGCCAGCATCTGGAGATCAAGGACCAGCTTCGCAGACTCCAGCGCCAGCGGGATGAGTTTGAACAGATCACGGACAGCATGAAAGAAGGGCTGGTGCTGCTGGATACAAAGGGCACCGTGCTCAGCATCAACCACGCCGCACAGAAGCTCTTTGACATTGACATTTCCAGTGTAGGCCGGGATTTCCTGACGGTGGACCGCAGTCTTGACATGAGCAACGCGATGCGTCAGACAAAAGAGAACGGCTTCGGTGAGCTTCGTGCGGAGCGAAACGGGCGGCTCTATCAGTTCGATCTGAGCCGCATCGATTCCAACGGCGAAGCGGTGGGAATGGTCATCCTCTCCTTTGATATCACGGAACAAGAGGCGGCGGAGCGTATTCGCCGGGAGTTCACCGCGAATGTGTCCCACGAACTGAAGACTCCGCTGCAGGGCATCATAGGCAGCGCGGAGCTGCTGGAAAAGGACATGGTGAAACCGGAGGACAAGCCGCGCTTCATCGGACATATCCGCACCGAAGCGGCAAGAATGGTGACGCTGATCGAAGATATTATACGTCTGTCGCAGCTTGACGAGGGCGCCGGTATGCCGCGTGCGGCCGTAGATATGCTGGAGGTCGCACAGAAGACCGCCGAAACGCTGCATGACGCCGCGGTGAAAAAGGGTGTCACACTTTCGGTGGACGGAGTGAGCGCCGAGGTGAACGGTGTACGGCGGCTGTTGTACGAGATTGTCTTCAATCTCTGCGACAATGCCATCAAATACAACAAAAAAGGCGGCAGCGTGAAGATAAGCGTTGCATCGGAGGAGAGCACTGTTTCCGTTACGGTGAAGGATACCGGCATCGGCATTCCGCCGGAGTACCAGAGCCGGGTGTTTGAGCGGTTCTACCGTGTGGACAAAAGCCATTCAAGAGCTTCCGGCGGCACGGGACTGGGATTGTCCATCGTCAAGCACGCTGTGCAGTACCATTACGGCAACATCAAGCTTCAAAGCGAGCCGAATCAGGGGACCGAGATCACGGTTATACTGCCAAAGTAATCAGAAAAAACCGGAGTTTGCCCGCCGCTGCCCGGACTTTGCAGGTTGTCTTGCTCCGGCAGTGTGACGAAAAGGACGCAGTGCTGCGATTGGCGGCATGCGGTCCCGCTGCACCAAATCATTTTCAGTATTACATAGCTATCCAATAACAAAGCCTGTCGGGTTGATTGCCCGACAGGCTTTTCATTGCAAAAGCTGCTGTGTTTTTGGTTTTTATGAATCACTTCATGGTATTTTTGATGAAGCGCATCAGAATTGTGGCAACCTGGGCGCGGGTGACATTTTTTAAGGGAGCAAGGCTTTTTTCACTGTTTCCAATCATCAATCCTTCCGAAACAGCCCATTTGATTGCTGCCAGTGCCCACTCCGAAACATCTCCGGCGTCGGCAAACGCCGTCAGCTCATGTGCGGCAGTTACGTCATAGCCCTTGTAGCTTGCATATCTTGACAAGATTGCAGCCATCTGTTCGCGTGTTATGGGATCGTTTGGGCCGAATGTGTCTGCGTCATACCCCTTGACAAGCCCCTTTTCGGCTGCCCAGATGACAGCATCTGTGTACCAGGCTCCTTTGGCTGTATCTGTAAACGGGGAGGCAGCTGTCGGATGCGGCTGCTGATCAAGCCTCCAAAGAACGGTCACCAGCATGGCTCTCGTCATGTCTGTGTTCGGCTCGAAAGTCGTGGCTGAGGTTCCGTTTAACAGGCCTCTTAAAAGAGCAAAGTCAATTCCCTCACGGTACCAGAGGCTCTGATCGACATCGACAAACACTTTGCTTAAACCATAGCACTCAAATATCGCCTCGATTGTGTGATTGGCAGTGACGGAAGGGAAGGTATATTTTGAGATAGCGCGGTAGCTGAGCCCATCTACAAGCACATCGGAAATTTTGTACCCCGTATAAGGCATTATGGTATATGTCTTGCTGCTGAATTTTGTTACGATTGTTGTACCGGCAGGGGAGATGGTTCCGCCCTCATTGCAGCTTGCGGTGATCGTGTATGTAACGGGGGAAGCCAATCCGTCTTTGGGATATGAAGAGGAATACTCTGTATTCTCTTCGCTTGAATGGGGATATACCGCGTAGGAAATCATGAGCATCGTGCCGTTTACTTGAAGCGTGCAATTTACCCCCAGGATGATTTTTTCTCTGTCGAAGTTGAACCTGCCGCGTTCAATCACCAGGCTTTCGTTTATGATGACATCATCGCTGCAATCCTGAAGGAGAAAGATTGTCTGACCGCCCGTTGCTGCGTCAATGGCATCCTGCAGGGTGTAATAATTTACCCCGTTCACACTCGCCGCATAGCTTGCCTCATCACTCAAGTAAAAGACACTGAAATTGGTGATGGTCAACTTGGCAAATCGGTAGTTATCGATTCCCACAACATCAAACTTTTTTGAGGCTCTCGGAAATGCGCCGCGTTCGAGGAATCGCTCGCGTGCGCCGTCAGTCGTGCTTATGTGTATGATTTCCTCAGGCTCAAAACCTCCGGGGAGCGGAAGGAGAACCTCAATTCCGCTGCCGTCAAGAGTGTTGTTTCCCAAGGGGATGGGTATATCGTTTTTAAGCTGACCGTTTACATACACATTGGCAGAGGGAATTACCGTGAACGTGAGCGTACCTTCGGCCAAATTGGATTCGGTTACCGTAACGTCCACGTTGACATCAACGACAGCCGCATCCTCTTCGCCGGGGGCTACCCCGGCTTGGGCGATAATGTCATTCAGGCCCGTTTCGCTGAGAGCATCTCCGACGCCGTTGAGCTGGATCAGGTTGATGACCTCGGAAATCATCTGAGCGTCTTCGGGTGAAACATCCGCGCTGATATTTGTATTCACAGTTTCGGATACAACATGCGCAGCACCGGGGGAAACAGAGAACGTTACGTCTGCAGCCGCAGAAGTCATCACATAGTCCGGCCCTGCGGCCACGGCTCCGATATCGAAGCCGTCCAATGCAATGGTGATCACTTTGGATACGGTCAAAGCCTCAGTGTTGTCGGCCAGCAGATGAATCGTGTCTCCATACTTCGCGGCTCTGACCGCCGAGGCAAGCGTGGTATAAGTGATGGTGCCGATGCCGGCTGCTGCAGGCAAAACAAGCTTTGAGTCGTTGTAATACCGGTAACCGGCTGCCACATACGCCGCATCAGGCGCAGCGGCAAACCTGCCGCCGGTGATGAAGCCTGTCAGTATCTCGTTGCCGACACCATAAGCGTAGCTGCCGACGACCGCGGCATGCTCACTTTGAAAAGAGCCGCCGGTGATGGACACGGCAGGATTGCCTCCGGGATAGCCGCAGCTGTCGATGACAAGCGCATCGCCGGTTGCATAAATGCCGTGAGAGTATTGATAAGCCGTATCGGGCCCCGTACCTTTGATGCTGCCGCCGGTGATGTTCAAAGTTCCGGATTTTATATAGATACCCGTAGCGCCGGTGATTGTCCCGCCGGAAACGGTAAAGGTATTTGCCTGCGGAATATAAACCGCGACTCCGTCGGGATGCTGCACTTCACCGCCGGTTATGTTGATGACTGTCCCGGCGCTTTCTAATGCACCCTCGCCTCGGATGGTGCCATAAACGCCGGAGGAGGTCAGATTGCCCTTTGTGTTCAGCGTAGCTTTGCCACGTATAAACACGCAGCAGTCATTTTCGGAAGTGATATTTACATTCTCTCCGATGTCCAAGACTGCATCTGCTGCAAGAGTGTTTCCCAAGCCGTCGACACGGAAGGCTTCATGGAGGACATGGATGCCGCCCTTGACCTCGGCGGTGTCGACTACGTTCAGCGTGCCTTTTTTAAGGAGGATTGCCGTGGCAAGCTCAGATGTAAGCGTCTTGCCGTTGAGATCGAGCGTAATCGCCCGGTCGTCATTGAGGGTCAGAGTGCTTGCAATCGACGCATCATTGATCAACCGGACGGTGTCCCCGCTGTCTGCCGCAGCTAAGGCTACGGCCAGCGTCGCATATCGGTTCCCGCCGATCTGCGCAGCGGGGGCGTCTGCGGCATAAATGATGGCATGGTGCTCAATAAAGGGATAGTTGTAAATGTGTGAGCCATAACTGATTCCCATCCCTTTATCGGCCAGGTCGCCGGCAAAGGTATTATGGTCTAAAAATTCCAGCAGCCGTTCCTGCGTAATAATTTTGGAAGCATTCGTGTCCCTCGAACCAATACAATAATCATAAGTTTCTGCATCCGTATCCGTAAGCGACCGGTTGGCTGCATGAAACGTGTTTCCGGTTACGGTGGGGAAAACCGACATACTACAAGAGCTCAAAATGTTCGGTCTTTGTCCGCTCAGGATGAGATTGTCATAAAAAGCATTGTTTCGAATGATACAGGTTTCGCTCGAAGCGTCACAACCCGCATTGTCACAAATGGAAACACAGCCATACAGGATATTGTTTTCAATCGTATATCCGCCGCTCAGGCCGACCATAAAGATGAAGTAATATCCGTTAAAGTATATTGCGCTTCCCCATTTTTCTATAGCAAGATCGGGATCTCCGATTGTACAGTTTTTGACGGTCACGTTTGTGATGGCGGATGCCGATGTCGGTTTGCCGTTGTTATAACTCGTCAGTGCATTCACAATACGATCGTAAGAAACCTTTAACGCGGCGTTATCGGTGATGTTGTTGATATGAGAATCAGTTACTGTCGGCAAATCGGTTGCAATACCGGCAGGGTAGTAGACCGGGTACAGATTGAGATTGTCCACAACCACTCCGTCACTGCCGCTGATCAGAACCACAATCCGCGTATCGAGTGCAGGCAGGTACGAATCCTGAAAACTGTAAAGATCGACTTCGCCCTCGCCACTTATCGTGATGTTCTTACCGATAAAAAGGTTGTGACCATTGCCGGTGTAGTTATTCGGGTCCGCTGCCGGACACCAAACATTATACGCACCTTCTTTTACAATGATGGTATCGCCGTCCGCTGCGGAGTTTACGGCTTTCTGTATATTAGCAAAAGGACTTTCCTCAGTGCCGGGGTTATTGTCGTCACCGGTTTTTGCAACATAATAGGTTACTCCTGTCCCCTCTGTCAGAGCAACAGCAGGCAGCAGCGTGAACACAAAACAGAATACCAATATCATTGCCGACAGTCTTTTATATTTCATCATATCATCTCCAATCAAACAAATATCCTGCACACTGTAACAACGATAAACGGACAAGACCTATGCGCTTATAGAATCCGTCCGTAAAAAACTGCATCCTATTTTTTTATTATAACAATAACGTAATACTTCTTAACAGTTCAACCTTCAGCCCATAATTTTATATAATTAAGGTTGTCAATAAGATTATAATTTAAAAGCTGCAAAAAGTCAAGGGATTTGTCTGAAAAACAAGAAAATTGTTTAAATCGGTATTTTGTACAAACAATACAAACAATTTTATCCGATTTAGGCAGCAATAACACTGTTGATGCAGGACTTGCATGAATCAGAGGACATGAGGCTTAACCGGTATGCGCCGTTGACAGAGAAACTGACGCAGCACCGCTCATATGATTTCCGCCGATTTGTATCCTGTCGTTCTCCCCGTTCGAAAGCGCGCCCCTCATCCGGCTTGGTTTCCGCTGACTTTTGGATGAGCTGTCTACAGCTCATCCTCAGACATGTTCCGCCTTCACAAGATTCCTCGCGATCCGTGCTTCATATTCCTCCGCGCGCAGCTTTTCACGGATATAAGCGACATTCGCTTCCTTTACGCTCACGCCGCGGCGTATCGCGTCGGCGGAAGCGTATGCGGCGGCCTCACCGAGCTGCGACATCGTCACAATCAGCCGCGTCGCTGACGCTGCCAGATGCGAAAACGACGCGCCCCGGCACGCGACCAGCAGGTTCGTGTACTCTTTCGGCTGCAGGCAGGCGTACGGCACCCCGTAGGGTATTTTCATGACCGTATCGATCTGTCCGGCATGCTTCTTCGACCGTGCGCCGTGTGTATCGAGCGAATGCGCGCCGTACGCGATCAGGGAATCCGCGCGGGGCTGACGGAACAGTCCCGCCTGACAGTCCGTCTGCGTCAGTACGTACTCTCCGACCAGCCGGTAACTCTCGCGGACGCCGACAATCGGGAACACATGCTTCATGCGCATGTGGTCAAGTCCGCGCTCGGTCTGGAGAAAGTGCCAATACGCCCAGACACGTCCCAGGCACACCCGGTACGCCTCGTCCGGGGGATAGGACAGATACTCGGCGCCCTCCATTGTCGGCAGCATGTTGATGTTGATGTCGCCTTGATGCGGGTAACGGGTAAAGCAGGAGACGGGCCCGACGCCGTTTGCCGCGATTGTGTCGCGCAGCCAGCGATCCCCCGTCCCCCGGAACTCTGAGGGTACCTCATCGATATGCCGCTCGCGCAGACTCTCGACGTTGAAAACGAGCGTGCAGCCGTTGACGGTATTTTCATACTCGTCCGGCGCGAGGGACTCGCCGTACTGCCGTTCCGGCTCCGACCCACAGGCGGCCGCGCATCCCGCCGCGCGGGCGAGGACAATATCGCCCGAGCAGTCCAGGTAGACCTTAGCCGTCAGCCGGGACGTCACGCCGGTGATGCGGTTCCTCACACGGACCGCCGTGATCCGGTCGCCGGAGGTCTCGCAGTCGGCAAGCTCAGTGTTCAGCAGCACAACGGCGCGGCGCAGACGCTTTCGGAGCATTGCGTTCAACGCCTCGGGGAGATAGGCGAAGGGGTTCCAGATGACGTGATGTACATCATTGCGTGAGAAGAACATCCCGTAGCCGTGCGCGCCGATCGATGAGAGCGCCCACGGGCATTCGGTGAACGGCTTATGTTCGGCGCCGGTCTCATTCTCGTCAAAGTACCGCCCGACGATCTGGGAGTTGGGGAATTCCTTCGTACCGCCGCCGCTGCCTTCGGAGTACAGCTCCTGCGCAAGCTGTTCGTGCAGACCGTGCGTTCCGGCGCACTGCTCGAAGCGGTTGATACCGCCGTATGTCGCCGTACCGCCCATGCCGGGAAGCCGTTCCGCCACACAGACGGATAAGCCTTCCTCGACTGCCCGGCATGCTGCCGCACTTCCGGCGCTCCCGCCGCCGATGATGATGACATCGAAGTCCGTCCGCATACTCATAGCGGAACGACCTCCTGCTCAATGCTCCAGACGGTCATTTCTTCGGTGAAGACGTACTCGTTGAAACTGCAGAGTGCCGCAATCGCCTCACCGACATCTTCGCCGTTGAACTTCATATCGTCGTCATTGCTCTGACCGGCCGCAGCGGCAAAGTTGGTGTTGCAGCCGCCCGGCACAAAGCACGTCGCACGGACCCCCTTGCTCTGCAGCTCGAGGTACAGGCACTTGGTGAACTCCCGCAGCCCGGCCTTTGCTGCCGAGTAGACGGAAAACCCCGGCCACGCATGCTGTGCGCATACCGACAGGACATTGACAATCAGGCCGCTCTTCTGTTCGACCATCATCGGCGCGAACACGCGGCAGCCATACATCGCACCGTAGAGGTTGAGGTCGATGCTGCGCCGGATGTTCTCCATCGACTGCTCGAGGTACGGAACAATCGCAACTCCGCCGCCGGCGTTGTTGATCAGGAAGTCGAGTCTGCCGTACTTCTCAGCAATGAACTCCCGCGCACGCTCCCAGTCGGCGTAATTGGTGATGTCCATCACGAACACGTCATCCGCGCCCGTATCCTTCTGCGCCGCCAGGAGCTTATCCTCCGACCGCGCCGCGATGACCACCCGGCAGCCGAGCTTCACAAGTTTCCGTGCGGTTCCCAGTCCCATCCCCGACGAGCCGCCCGTGACGAATGCGACGGTACCTGTCATGTCTCTCATACAAACCCATCCCTTCGAAGTTGTCGTACGGGGTTCATCCCGCCTGTTGTCAGTGTATCACAAGTCTGGTAAATTTGCAATACCGTATGGTCAGCATCCTCAAGGATGCACACAAGATCGACAGTCCGAATGAAAACGACGGCGCTGCGCTATTGCGCGCGCAGCGCCTGCCGGATCACTCCGCCGGTCGCGTCGGACGGGAGGGGGTAATTCATCGCGTAGTTTATGGTCGGTGCTATGTCGGCCAGGGTCATCGGTCGTTTGAGCGTTACGCCCTTTTGAAACGCCGGTCCGCTGAACACACAGAGTGCGCATATATCGCCGGTCGGCGTCTTTGCAGAGGGCGACTGAGATGCGTGTACGCCCCCGACATAGCCGCCGAGATTCCCGCCGCGCAGTCCGAACACGACATCGCCGCACATACTGTCACCGCCCTGCCCTACAAGGTCCGCTTCCTCTCTCTCAAGCGCGAACGCCATCGCGTTGCCGGAGGTACGGTTCAACGTGTCGATGATTCTCTCTACTACGCTCGGGTAGTCCGCCGGTTCTACGATACCCTGCGGATCGCGCCCTTTGAGGTTTACAAACGCGTGCCCGCTCGTTGTCGGGTGCGCGTAGGCGACGGTTTCGGACCAGTCTATCTTGCCGTTTTCGTCGAGGACAGTCAGTCCGCTCTTTATAAAATGCTCATACGCCTGATAGCTCTTTGTGTTGCCGACGCTGCCGTGGTCGGACACAAGCACGACCGTCGTGTTCTCATCCGCGTAGGCGTCAAGAATCTTACCGATCGTCCGATCGGCGAGGTCGTAGGCACGCGCGTACATGTCACGCGCAAGCTCGCGTTCCGCTTCACTGAAATTGCCGATTCCTTCAAACGCCGGACGGTATATGTGGTTCACGGTGTCGATATAGCTCTCATAGCAGAAGAAGATGTCTATGTTTTCGTGCTCGAGTGTGCGCTTTGCAGCCGCCAGCTTCCATTCCGCATATTTCTCATAGCTCTCGGCGTAAGATACGTTGTCCTTGTCGCGATAAAGAATGAATCTGTACGGATCCCGGCAGGAGTTCCCGCGTACGCCGTGTAAAAGCTCCGCATAGGAAGGCGGTGCGGCGGTAGCTTCCACCGGCATGGAACCGCTTATATAGAAAACGCAGGATTTCGCGGATAAATCCAGGTCAAGCACCTTGGCCTGAAAGTGCATCTCGTAGACGGAACCGTCCTCACGCTCGAGAGTCCTTGTTATGACGGGCGTCCACGCGCCTTTGGGAATGGGAACGCATAACGAGTCGGCGTTTTCACCGAAACTGACTCCGTTTTCCTCGAAGCGAAGATGCCAGCTGAAATCCTGAAAGCCATGCACGGCGGTTTTTCTCTTGCTTATCCCCGGCAGGATATAATTATTGCCGTCAAGGGCAAGTGCGCCTGCCGACGTATCGCTTACCGGCATCCAATCGCCGTGCCCATCGCGAAAGGCTACGGGACAGCGCTCGCCGCCTTTTACGCTGTCAGAGAGGTTGATCCGAAAGGTCTGCTCGTCTATCCCGAACTTCGGCGAGTCGTATGCCAGTATTGTAAAGATCCCGTCGCCCTCGTTCGGTGTCGGCATCGCGGGGTACGCTATCAGCAGTGAGCGTTTTCCGATACGCGCGGCGGCCTGCCAGAAGCGCTCGCCTCTCAAGTAATGCGGGTTGTAGCCGTTGACAACTTCATCAAGCTCCGTGCCGGGGATATGGATCTCATGGTCTATTGCATTCGTGACAGAGGGCGCCGCGCCCGTCGCGATAGTCGTCCAACAGGTGGGCGTAATCGACGGGTAAGCCGTCATGCAGTTGCTGCAGACAACGCCGCTTTCGAGTATGCGCTTGAAGTGCGGGAGTCTCCCCTCCGACATGGCCTTCGTGATGTACGACGTCATAGCGCCGTCGAGTCCGATAACAATCAGTTCCGGTTTATGCATGCTTAGACCCCTTTCGTACTTTGTTTGTCCACAATGACATTCTATCAGTTTTAACATTCCGTGTCAACAACAAACTTTGCTGCCGTTTTCTCTTTGCCCTTTGTATCACCTTCCGCATCATCTTACCCATATAAAGAGATGAGTCAAGCGATCCTATCCGGCTGTTCTGTATCCAACCATGACTACAGGCTTTCCGGCATAAAACAAGAACGCTGATGTTGATACGAAAAGTGTCAACATCGGCGTTCATATTGGTGCGGGTAACAGGACTTGAACCTGCACGGTCACCCACCGGAACCTAAATCCGGCGCGTCTGCCAATTCCGCCATACCCGCGTACAGAGAAGCGAGGGGGAGTCAAGCCGGAGGCAGCGGAGCCGCGGCGAAGATTTCTGAGCAATAGGGAAGGACTTTGCGGCGGGCGCGGGCCGCGGTATGGGCGTCGGGGAAGATCGCGGCGATCGTAGGGCCCGAGCCGGACATCACGACGCCGAGCGCGCCCTGGTGGAGCAGCGCGTGACGGATATCGGAGATTACGGCATGCTCGGCGGTGACGGGAGCCTCGAGCACGTTGAACATGCGCCGCGCGATTCCTGCGAGATCGCCGGACTCGAGCGCGCGCAGCATTCCGGACGTGTCGGGATGCTGCGAGATCCGCCGGAGATTGAGTGAAGAGAAGACCGCGGCGGTGGAGCAGGTAAAAGGCGGTTTACATAAAAGGAACGCGCAGTCGGGCATATCCGGAAGCGGCGTCAGACATTCGCCGATCCCTTCGGCGAGCGCAGTTCCGCCCAGCACGCAGAAGGGGACATCCGCACCTAAGGGCAGCGACCTGTCCGCCAGCTCCGGCAGCGGCATTCCGGTGCCGAGCATCCGGTTCAGAGCGCGCAGCACAGCCGCGGCGTCCGTACTTCCGCCTGCCAGCCCCGCCGTCAGCGGGATGCGCTTTTTCAGGATTATGGTAACCTCATGCGCCGGCATTTCGGTGATTTCGAAGAAGTGACGCACCGCGGCTACCGCAAGGTTGCGCCGATCCGTCGGGAGATACGGGACATTGCACGACAGCGCAACACGCGTGCCGGGCTCGCCGACCGTGATCGTCAGCGTGTCGCACAGGGACACCGACTGCATCACCATCCGCAGCTCGTGATATCCGTCGTCACGCCTGGACAACACGTCCAGCGACAAATTCACCTTCGCAGGCGCATCAACCGTAACCGTCAGTTCTCTCACGGACATCCCTCCGTTTCCTCATCCGCGCGGCTTCACGGCAACACCCCCTTGAAAACCGGAGAGTGAAGCAGCCTCCTATAGAATACCACGGAAGCCGCATGAAGTCAAGAAAAAATCGCGCGGTTTTGGCCCGTGTTACGCCGCGCGTTCGGTAACCTTGCGCCAGAACGCGGCGATTCTGTTCAGCGCCTCCCGCAGATTCTCCTCCACGTATGCGCAGCAGATACGCACAAAACCCTCGCCCGACGCGCCGAACGCCGTCCCGGGCACCACCGCCACGCGTCCTTCCTCCATCAGCCGGTCACAGAAGACCTCGGACGTCAGGCCCGATGCCGTGATATCGGGGAACAGGTAGAACGTTGCGTCAGGCGGATAGCACGGCATTCCCATCGCGGCGAAGCCCCCGAGCATCAGGCAGCGGCGGCGGTCATAGGAAAGCCGCATCGCGTCGATATCGGCGTCGCAGTTGTTGAAAGCGGACACGGCGGCAATCTGCGCGGTGGTCGGTGCGCTTATGATGCCGTACTGGTGGATACGCGTCATTGCGTCGATCAGCGGCTCGGGGCCGACCGCGAACCCGATACGCATGCCGGTCATCGCAAACGCCTTCGACGCGCTGCCGATGACGACGGTTCGCTCGCGCATCCCGGGAATGGAGGCCGGACTGACGTGATGTCCGGAGAATGTCAGCTCGGCGTAGACCTCGTCGGACAGTACGAGCACATCGGTACCGTCAAGAACATCCGCGATCTTCACGAGGTCGTCATGGGTCATGATGCCGCCGGTCGGATTGGTGGGGAAGGGGAGGACGAGCAGCTTGGTCCGCGGCGACAGGGCCTTTTTCAGCGCTTCGGGGGTGAGCCGGAAGCGATCCTCGGCACGCAGCGTGACCGGTATGCATACGGCGCCGCAGAGCTCTGCAAGCGGAGTGTAGCAGACGAAGGTCGGTTCGGGGACGATGATCTCATCGCCCGGGTTGAGCACCGCGCGCAGCATCAGGTCGATGGCCTCGCTGCCGCCGACGGTGATGAGCGTTTCGCTCTCGGGGCAGTAGCAGAGGGAGAAGCGGCGGGAGAGGTAGCCGCAGACGGCCTCACGCAGCGAGAGCAGTCCGGCGTTTGCGGTATAGGGGACATAGCCGTCGGTCATGGCTTCGACGGCTGCGGCACGGACGACGGGCGGGACGGACGCGTCGGGCTGCCCGACACCGAGGGTGATGACATCCTCATAGCCTTCGAGCAGGTCGAAGTATTTCCGGATGCCGGAAGGCTGCATGCCGCGGACGGCTTTATTGAAAAGATATGAGTAATCCATAGAAAAACCCCCTTGAAGGATACGAAAGGCACTTCCTTTCGCACCCTCAGGGGGTTTTCGGGAAGCGGCTTTCAGTCAAATACGGGCTGTCTGCGCTCATAGTACGAGACAGTCTTCAAACCGAGGGACTCCGCAAGTTCGCGGGCCTCCCGGATACCGAATGCCGCATGGTCGGTATTGTGCGCGTCGGAGCCGGTGGTGACGAAAGTCCCGCCGAACGCGCGATAGAGTTCCAGAACCCACGGTTCCGGCGACAGTCTGCCGAACCAGTTGCGCAGACCGTTGGTATTGATCTCGAGCGCGACACCGCTTTGCGCGGCAAGGCGCACCACCTCCGCGACCTCGTCTTTATAGCGGAGCATGGACGCGGGCTTGCGAAGCCACCGCTCCATCTTGCGTACCGGATAGTCCATATGCGCGATGGAGTTGATATTCCCGAAGCGGATGAGGTCGAGATGCCGCGCGTAGTAGCTGCGGAACATCTGGTCAAAATCCATCCGGTCGTAGTCGACAAAATAGTAGTCGAGGCCTTCGGGGGTGGCATGGATGGCGCCGAGCACGAAATCAAAATCGTGGGAATCGAGGAAGCTGCGGGAGACAGAGGCGCAGACCTGCGGCTGTCCGATCTCAATGGCGTAGACGATTTTCATACGGCCGTTATAACGCTCCCGCGCGTCGATAACGGCCTGTCGCGCCGCGGCATCGTACAGGTGGTAATACTCCCGGCTGTCGCCGAAGGGGAGCTCCACATGGTCTGCGGGGAGGGCATCCCAGTGTTCGGTGAACGCGACTGCGCAAGCGCCTTTTTCATACGCCGCCGCACAGATCTCTTCGACCGTACCTTCCCCATCTTCCGAGAAGGTTGAGTGCATATGCAGATCGGATATACGCATTCTGAGAAAGCCCTCCTTTCCTATCAACTCGAGTGTCAAAAAAAACGACTGCTGACATTATAACGCGAGCCGGCGAAAAAAACAAGAGGAATCTGCGCCAAAATATCTGCGGTTACAGACGTGAAAACCGTAATACTTACGGAAGGACGACGCGTCCGGTCTCGCCGTCCGCACTAATTTTCGTTCCGAACGGGGATGAAAGCTTCGCGAGCCGTTCGATGACGCTCATGTCGCGGCTCAGCACGGGCAGACCTTTGCGGTAGCGGGGCAGCTCAAACCCCATCTCCACAGGCTGCAGTGTCAGCGAAACGAGGCGCGTATTCTCAAACGTCATACACGGCACAACGCTCTCCCACACACGCGGGTCACGGGACAGGCCGATCGTGTCGTCATGGCTGCGGGCGTCCATGCCCATGCCGGAGGTCGCGGTGAGGGGGTCGAGGCGATATTTGCCATAAAAGTCGGCCGGCTGGTGGGTGGTGGTATCGTTCTCAAAGAGGAAGTTTCCGAGGGAGTAAAAGATCGGTGCGCCGTTATACAGTTCGATGCCGCGGAGGATATGCGGCCCATGCCCGAGGATTGCGGACGCGCCGGCGTCGACGCAGGCATGCGCGAAGGTACGGAGGAACTCGGCGGGCTGCTCCTTGTCACCTTTGTACGTCTCATGCGCGTGGATGCTGACGAGGACGAGGTCGGCTTGCCGTTTGGCTTCACGGACGGATGCGGTGATGCGGGCAAGGTCGGCAGCATTGGGAGAGGTACGCGTCTCGGTGACGGAATCCTCGATGAAGCGCATGGTACCGAAGCGGTAGAACCCTTCGTCGGGAGCCTCGAACCCTTCGCGGACGCTGGAGTCGTGGGCGGCGTTGATATAGAGCGGCCCGGCCATCTCTTTTAACGCGGCGAGCTGCACGGGTGTGACGTGATAGTCTGTGACATAGCGCAGCTTGTTGACGCCGGGACGTCCGCGCATATCGATGCGCTGCTGACCGGCCATCCAGAAGTCGGGGCAGGTGGAGACGGCGGCGATCATCGCGACGCGTGCGGCGGGGGTCTCTATATAGACGGGCGCGGAGGCGTCGGCGAGATTGCGTCCGATACCGGCATAGCGCATATCGGCGTCCTCGAGGTGGCGCAGGGTCGCGAGCAGCCCGTCGTGGGAGTAGTCGAGGGCGTGGTTGTTGGCGGCGTTCCAGACATTGAAGGGGATGCGCCGCAGATCCTTGAGGATGCCGGGATGCGCCATTGCCCAGGTGCCGCCGGAGACCGCTCCGGGCGAGCCTTCACGGTCGTGGACGGTGATCTCCAGGTTTGCGAAGCGGACGTCGAAGTTGCGCAGAAACTCCGCGAGGGCGGCCTCACCGGGGTAGGGAACATCGGGCAGACGCCGGGTCATGAAAATATCACCGGCAGCGGCGACGGTGGTAATCATAAATAGACTCCTTATTGGATGGATTTACGGATAAGAACACGGTTACGAGAAGCATTTGAGGACGGCATAGGCGATACCGGCCGCGAGCCTGTCCCGCGCGGACTGGTCGATGAGCCATTCGAAGTCGGAGGGGTTTGTGAGGAAGCCGGCCTGGAAGAGGACGGTCGGGGACCATCCGCCGCGGAGAGCATAGGATCCGACGCGCTGGACGCCGAAATCGTTGCGGCTGAGGCTGGAGACGCAGTGCTCGTAGATATCCTCCGCGGAGGCGGAGGCGAGCGCACTTTCGTAGAGGATGCAGAAGCCCCCGTGGGTGGACAGGTCGACATTGTCGTTCATGCCGTTGCAATGCAGGGAGAGCGTGAGGTCGGCGGCGATGGAGCGGGAGAGCGCGACGCGTTCCTCGGAGGTGAGAGCGGTATCGTCGTAGCGTGTGAGGACGACGTTTGCGCCGAGTATTTCCAGACTCGTCTTGACGAGCATGGCAAGCTCGAGGGTGACGGTTTTTTCGGGCACCAGCTCCCCGAGCAGGCCGTATATACCGGGGTCATCGCCGCCGTGCCCGGGGTCGAGCAGGATGGTGGAGCCTTTGAGCGGCTTATCGGAGGAGAGGTCGGCATGGAAGCGGCGGCGCGCGATGAGTGTGGCGGTACCGTCCTTATACATGACGGAAAATCCGCCGAGGCGGGAGTCGTCGCGCACCATGAGACGGATGACGGCGGCACCGCTGTCGACGGATTCGACGCTGACGGCGGAGAACAGAGAGCCGGTGAGGTCAAACTGCGGAGAAAAGGGGGCGGAGAAGTGACCGGCGGCGCGCAATGTGAGGGTACGGGAGGCATCGTCATACTCGGCGCAGGCAGCGTTGACATGGGTGAGGGTGAGACTGTCTGCATCGGCGCCGGAGGAAAAGGCGAGCGTGACCGGTTCGCCGCGGACGCCGGCGGTACGGGAGAGGATGACGTCGGAGGTACGCACCCACAGTCCGAGGGAGAGCTGTGCGAAGGAACCGGAGAGCGCGACGACGGCATCGGACATCCCGGGTGCCAGTTCGGAGACAGGGCCGGAGGAGACGGACGGATACGCGGCGGCGATATCGGTGACGGAGGCAGTGAGGGCGCGTTCGATGCCGGAGAGATTGGCGACCAGAATCTGACCGTCGGCGGTCACACGGCGCAGCAAAGTGCCCATCCGCATGGTATAGACCGGCTGCCCGAGGTCACGCGGCGCGGACAGAGGGATGGTGACATAATACGTCGTGAGGACATAGCCGCTTTCCGCGTCGGCGGCGTCACGCGTGACGGGCCGCAGACGGTAGACCTTCCCGCTGACCGCAGCGCGGACATCCGCACCGACGGGTGCGGTACACTGGAGGGTGACGGAGCCGCCGACGGAGAGGAAGGTATCCTGAGCGGGATAGGCCGCGGTGAGCGTGGGGGCATCGGACACGACGACGTCCTCGTGGGTATCGACCCGGGTGACGGTGCGGGTGACGGTGCGGCCCTCCTGCGTGACGGTGAGGGTATTCTTACCGGGTTGGAGCGGGATGAGCATGCCCCAGAAGCCGTCGGACGAGCGGTTATAGACAGGGGTTCCGTTGACATAAAGCGGCAGGCCGACGTCGGAGGCGCCGGCTGCGTAGTAGGAGGACAGGGAGGTGGTGATATCCTCGGACGGCCGCGCGACGGAGAGGGTGTAGACACCGGAGATGTAGGGGACATCGGCATAGGCGCGCAGCGAGATGAAGGTTTCGAGGAAGTCGGCCGCGAGCGTACGGACATGGGATGCACGGAAGAAGAGCATCCCGGCGACCTCCGGACGGGAGAGGCAGAGGGTGATCTGACGGCGCAGCTCATCGAAGCCGCGCCAGGCGCCGGACTGCTCGGAGTCCTCGACGCGATAGGCCGCGCAGCCGATATAGAGCGCAACGCCGGTACCGCGGACGGTCTCGCACCACCAGTCCACGAGGACGGAGAAATCGGCGCGGGTATGGCCGATCTCCCAGTAGATCTGCGGGGCGATGTAGTCGATGAGTTTGTTTTTGACCCACGCGCGGGTATCGGCGTACGCGGAGGAATAGGACTCATACCCCGCGGTCTCCGAGCCTTCGGGACAGGTGGAGGCATTGGCCCAGATGCCGGAGGGGCTGACGCCGAAACGGAGGTCGGGGTCGATCACGCGCAGCGCGTCCCGGAGAGCGCGGATCAGCTCGGTGGTATTGGCGCGCCGCCAGTCCTCGCGCGTCTCCGTCTCGGAAGCGTAGAGGGCGTAGGTCACGGAGTCATCCAGACCCTCGGGATAGAAGTAATCGTCGAGCTGGATGCCGTCGATGTCGTACTTGAGGGCGATCTCTGCGGCGCCGTCGACGACAAGCTGGCGTACCTCGGGAAGTCCGGGGTCAAACCACAGCCCGTCGCTGCATGTCAGCACCCAGTCCGGATGCGCGCGGGCGGGAGACCCGTCGGGCAGCTCGTCGACGGATTTGGCGTTTGCGGAGACACGGTAGGGGTTGATCCAGGCGTGGAGCTGCATCCCGCGCGCGTGAGCCTCATCGATCCAGTAGAGAAGCGGATCGAAGCCGCCGGCGGGTGCGCGGCCTGCGGTACCGGTGAGGTACTGCGACCAGGGAAAGAGCGCAGATTCATAGAGTGCGTCGCAGGATGGGCGCACCTGAAGAAAGACGGCATTGATACCTGCCGCCTGGAGGTCGTCGAGGATGGCTGCCGCGTCGTTCATGAGGGTCTGCGGGTCGGCGGTGGGGGAGGAGGGATAGTCGAGATGGTAGGCGGTGGAAACCCACGCACCGCGCAGAGAGAGCGCGTTATCCGCCGAAGTCCGGGCGGCGAAGGTAGGGAGCGGCAGCAGGAGCAGCGCAAGCAGCAGAGTCAGGAGACGTTTCCATCTGTTCATAACAAAAAAACCGCGTGCCGTCCGGTCAGGATTGAGAACCGATGACCTTGCGGATGTTCTTTTCGATTTTGACGCGCGGCACCATGATCTCATGGCCGCAGGTGAGACATTTGAGCTTGAGATCCATCCCGACGCGCAGAATTTTCCAGGTATTTCCGCCGCAGGGGTGTTTTTTTTTCATCTCAAGGACATCATCCAGATGAAGTTCCATAAAATGACCTCCCGGGAAGGGATAAAGAAGCCGCATCATCTGCACCATCGCGAGCTTTACGGGCGTGTGGTGCATTTCTCTGCAGGTCCGCAAGAGAACCCCGCGTCTTATAAGTAATAAGCATAGTATAATATAGAATCGTGAATATGTCAACCCTAAATATGATTTGCGAAAAACGGAGAAGTTTCAAGCCCGGCAGGAAGCTTGATGCCCGGTTCTTTTTCGGGCCGGCCGCGGTGATTCTTGACATGAAACAGGTTCCATAGTATAATCATATATACTTATTTTATATTCTGAAAAAAGATACGCGGGAGGAAACAAGCACATGGAATACATGAAAGAAATCGAGCGCATGTACGACGACCGCTTCGGGATGTTTGTCCACTTCGGTCTGTACAGCATCCTCGCGGGAGAGTGGAAGGGACAGCGACCGCCGGAGCATCCGCTGGGCGAGTGGATCCAGTGGAGTCTGCGGATTCCGAACGCGGAGTACGGCGCGCTGGCGGAGCAGTTCCGGCCGGCGCCTGACTGGGCCGACCGTCTTGTACGTGCCGCGAAGGATGCCGGGATGCGCTATGTCGTGCTGACGAGCAAGCATCACGACGGCTTCTGTCTGTTCCGTACGGCGGTGAGCGGCTACAACAGCGTCGACCTGTGCGGCCGCGACCTGGTGGAGGAACTGCACCAGGCGTGCGGGAAGTACGGGCTGCGGATGGGGCTGTACTACTCCCACTGTCTGGACTGGCACGAGCCGGACGCCGGCGGTCAGATCGGGACATACGCCAACACGCCCGCGCGCAACAATAACTTCTGGGACTTTCCCGACCGCACCGGCAGGCCCGATGAATTTGACGCGTACCTCAAACGCAAGGCGTTCCCGCAGGTGACGGAGATTTTGACCCGCTACCCTGACCTCTACCTGATCTGGTTCGACTTCCCGCACAACATCCTGCCCGCACAAACCAAGGAACTGCGGACGCTGGTAAAGACCCTCGCGCCGCACTGCCTGATCAATTCGCGCATCGGCCACGGCTGCGAGGACTACACATCCCTGGGCGACAACTCGATCCCGTCGGTACCGACCGGCATTCCGACGGAGTGCCTGGTGACGCTCAACGATACATGGGGATATAAGTGGTACGACAACAACTGGAAGACGCCGGAGTACATGACGGAGCTGCTGACGCGCTGCATCGCGGGCGGGACGACACTGCTGCTGAACGTCGGACCGATGGCTGACGGAACGCTGACGCCGGAGACGGCGCACATCCTTGCGGAGATGGGCAGGTGGACGCGCCGAAACGCCGAGGCGGTCTATGGAATGCGCGAGAATCCGCTGCGGTTTATGTTCGACTGGGGCTATCTCGCGTACCGGGAGAACCGGCTGTACGCGTACATCAGGGACAAAGGCATCCGGACGCTTGCGTTGAGCGGACTGCGCGGAAAAGTGACGGATGCCGCGCGCGTGTCGGACGGCCGGGCAGCCGCGTGGACACAGGAGAACGATACGCTGACGGTGACGCTGCCGGAGACGGACGAGACGCTGCCGGTCTACCGGATTGCGTGTGACGCAGAGATCATCCCGAGCGAGCGGATTGTGCAGTGCGGCGAGCATTTGAACCTGATGCCGATCTGGGCGGGCAAGTACAACGCGGCGGGTGCAGAAGACACGCTGGTGTTCGAGCGGCTCTACGATCCGGCAAACGGGACGCACGGGCTTGCCATCGACCGCACGTCGCTGCTCACGCACTGGACGGATGAACGCGAGCGGGTTTACTGGGACGCGGCGATTCGTGCCGGACGCTACCGGGTGGCGCTGACGGCGGCGCTCGGCGAGTACGCGGGCGGCGCGGAGGTGACGCTCACGCGCGGTGACGCAGCGGTTCGGACGGAGGTCCCGGTGCTGACGGAGAGCTCCCGCTATAACCTGAGCCGTACCGGTCACGACAACATCCGCACGGTGTACGCGCTGCCGGAGATCATGCTGCCGGAGGACGGCACATGGCGCGTGACAGTCGGGCTGAAGAACGGCAACGGGAAGAATCTGCCGCTCTACGCGGTCGACCTTTATGCAGCGCAAGCATAGGGACGAAGCGTAAAAAGGAATACGAAGACATGTGAAGGTGCCGTGGTTGCCGGAAAAAACACGCCGTCTTTGAGTTGTTCTCTCAAAGACGGCGTGTGCATTTTATGATGGATCCGGAATGCGGTCAGACTTTATAGGTGCCGTACTTCGGCTTGGTATCTTCGGTATCGAAGACATAGTCATTGCCGGGGAGGAGGGCGTTGAGGAGGATGCCGACAATCGCGGCGATGGCGAGACCGGACAGGGAGATGGTGACGGCGCCGGCATGGATGACGATGGCGCCGGCGGCAGAGAAGGCAACGCCGATGGCGAGAACGAGGATGAGGGCGGCGATGATGACGTTGCGCGAGCGGGTGAAGTCGACTTTGTTCTCGACGATGTTGCGCACGCCGATGGCAGAAATCATACCATAGAGGACGAGGGAGACGCCGCCGATGACGGCAGGGGGCATGACGGCGATGACGGCCGCAAACTTGGGGGAAAAGGAGAGCAGGATGGCGCCGTAGGCGGCGATGCGGACGACGCGCGGGTCAAAGACACGGGTGAGGGCAAGGACGCCGGTGTTCTCACCGTAGGTGGTATTGGCAGGCGCACCGAACAGAGCCGCGAGGGTGGTGGCGAGGCCGTCGCCGAGGAGGGTACGGTGCAGGCCGGGGTCGGCGATGTAGTTGCGGCCGGTGGTGGAGGAGATGGCGCAGATGTCGCCGATATGCTCGACCATCGTTGCCAGGGAGATAGGGACGATGGTGATGATGGCGGAGAGGGCGAGGGTTTTGTCCATGTTGCCGAAGAGGGAGAAGACGGTCTCGGACCCCTTGAACGGCAGACCGAACCAGGCGGCCTCGCGGACGGCGTCGAAGTTGACCTGACCGGCAAAAGCCGCGACAATGTAGGAGACGATAACGCCGGCGAGGATGGGGACGATCTTGATCATGCCCTTGCCCCAGATGTTGCAGACGATGACGACGGCGATGGCGATGAGGGCGATCCACCAGCAGGAGGCGCAGTTATCGATGGCGGAGGACGAGAGGGTCAGGCCGATGGCGATGATGATGGGGCCGGTGACGATGGGCGGGAAGAAGCGCATGACCTTCCTGGCGCCGAAGGCCTTGATGAGAACGGCGAGGATGACGTAGAGAAGTCCCGCGAAGGCGACGCCCAGGCAGGCGTAGGGCAGCAGCTCAGGCTCCTTATTGGGAGCGATGGTCATATAGCCAGCGAGGAAAGCGAAGGAGGAACCGAGGAAGGCAGGCACCTTGCCGCGCGCCAACAGGTGGAACAGCAGCGTGCCGAGACCGGCGAACAGCAGCGTAGAGGAGACGGACAAGCCGGTCAGCGCGGGGACGAGGACGGTAGCGCCGAACATGGCGAAGAGGTGCTGAATCCCGAGGACGAGCATTCTGGGAGTGCCGAGTTTGGAAGCGTCGAACAGACCTTCCTCACCGAGCGCGAATTTCGGAGCTTTGGCGTCTTTTTTCATCGAGAGGTCCCTCCTGATAAAGTAATGGATCGGGGCGCTTGACGCAGACGGATGAGATGGGCTCGAAGGGCGGGACGGAGCGGCAGCCCGCGGCCGACGAGTTCGGCACGTGCAGCTTCTCTGTTTGCGCGGAGAGAAGGAACGGACGATATGCCATCCTGCCGATCTCAGCGGGCCGTCTTTAAGATGCTGTAATCTTATATAGAATACAGGAAAACGGGAAATTTGTCAACGACAGAACCGACAATAAATACACAAGAATATTACGGAATTTTGAACAGAATATAGCTCTTATTCGTGTATGGGATGTGGCTGTCTCCGGGCCGCGGGCGCGGAGGTCATGCCCGGCGGGTGAAGCGGCTCCCGATGCTGCCCATCCGATGAAGGGAACGAGTCGGCGATCGTCACGGCTGCGTGACACACCACCGGTACACCGCCGGGATATCCGGACATACCGGAACGCCGCACCTGGAAAGCGCATCGGCCCCCTGATGCCCGCCTTCGACGAGCACGCAGCAGATACCGGCTTCCCGCGCGACGGCGGCGTCGTGGTCGGTATCGCCGATGAGCAGCGCCTGCACGTCCGGGTGACGCTGCCGCCACCGGATGGCCAGATGCGCCTTGGAGTCGGCGTGGTCGTTGTCGAGCGCCAGCACCTCTTCGAACATCCCGTCAAGACCCCGGCGCGAGAGCTGTTCGGTGAGGATGCCGCGCTCGGACGCCGACAGTACGCTCTGAGGAATCCCGAGCCGCCGGAAGCCTTCCACCGCCTCGCGTACACCCTCCCGCAGCGGCGCCGTCGGTTCATACGCGCGGTACAGCGCCGAGAACTCCACCGCCAACGCTTCGTATGACTCGCGCGTGAAGTCATAGCCCAGGCGGACGTAGTAGTCGCGGATGGGGAAGCCGAAGACGCGGTAGTAATCCGCGACGCTTTGGAGGGTGGGCATCCCGCGGCGGGCGAGCATCGTGTTCTCGACGTCGATACCGGTGCGCAGATCGTCGAGGAGGGTGCCGTTGAAGTCCCAGAGGATGAAGCCGAAACGCATGGAAAAGCTCCTTATGAGTTTGATGAGGAAAGTATATCATGAACGAGAGAAAAAAACAAGAATATAGGGCTTGCAATTTGGAAAAAACTCTGTATAATGAAAGGAGAGACGTAAAAAACGCAGATTATAAAGGAGGCTATCACCATGTTAAGAGCCGCAGTCATCGGAGCCGGGCGCATGGGGCGCGGACATATCGGGGTATACCAGCAGCTGGAACGCGAAGGGTTCGGTGTGAAGCTGGTCGCAATCTGCGACGTGGACGAACCGAAGCTGCATGGCGAGAAAGCCTACGCGCTGAACATCGGCAAGAGCGCGGGCGTGGCGCATAACAAGCACAATTACTCGACGATGTACAACTGCTACACGGACGCGGAGGAGATGCTCAGAAAAGAGCAGCTCGACGTAGTAAACGTCGTGGTACCGACCTATCTGCACGCGGAAATTTCGCAAAAGGCGCTGCGGGCGGGTGTGAACGTGCTGTGCGAGAAGCCGATGGCGCTGACGCCGGAGCAATGCGAGGAGATGATCGCCTGCGCCGAGCAGACGGGCAAGCGGCTGATGATCGGTCAGTGCCTGCACTTCTGGAAGGAATATGAGATCCTCGCCGAGAAGGTGAAATCCGGGGAGTACGGGAAGGTGAACGACGCATATTTCTACCGCGGCGGCGCGCAGAACGTGGTGACGAACCCGTCGTGGCAGCAGTGGATCCTCGACCGGAAGCTCGGCGGCGGGGGCCTGTTCGACCAGCACATCCACGACATCGACGTAATCCGCTGGTGCTTCGGCACTCCGAAGGCGGTCAGCACGGTCGGGAAGACCGTCTACCCCAAGAGTGCCTACGACATCTGCACGACGCGCTACTTCTTCGACGACGCAGATCTCTACATCCACGCGCGTGACAACACCTGCTACAAGGGCAGCTACGGTTTCCAGTACGGTTACACGGTGAACTTCGAGCACTGCACGATGGTCTTCGAGCACGGGCAGCTCACGATCATGGAGGAAGGGAAGGAGCCGGTGCTCGTCGAGAAGCCGCAGGAGAGCGCGTACTACTATGAAATCAAATACTTCCTGGAGAACGTCGTCTCCGGTGAGCCGTTCTCGCGCAACGAGCCGAGGGACGCGCAGGAGAACGTACGCATCGCACTCGCGGAGATGGCGTCTGCCGACCGTGGGGGCGAGACAGTCACACTGTAAAAGAGATACCGGCGCACTTACCGTGGGAAACGGATAAGCGCAGGCAGGAGAGGCTGAAGACCTGTGCGGAGGCAATGGCACCGCACAGGTACAGCTCGTTTTCAATCAGGGCATCTCTTCATAGGTCTCAAGAACTGTAAGGTATTTGTGAACAGACCGGGCCGGAACGGAGAGCGGACGGGAAGATACCGGAAGGAATATAACTCGACAAAAGAGCGAAAATATGTTATACTGACAAAGGAAAGGAGGAACCGGGATGAAGAGAGCGCTCTCACTGGTACTGTGTTTGCTGCTGCTGTTGCCGGCAGCGCTGCCGACCCATGCGGCGAATGAAAGCATTGCCTGTAATACGCAGGAATGGGCTGTACTGAAGCTTGTCAATATCGAGCGGATGCGAAGAAATATAGCACCGCTGACAATGACGGTAAGCGTACAGCAGGCGGCACAGAAACGCTGTGAGGAGCTCTTGATCTTGGTTGCGCATAAAAGACCGAACGGTAAGGACTGTTTCACGGTATTGGATGACTACCGCATCGACGCGCAGGTCGCCGGCGAGAACGTCGCCGCCGGCCAGCGTGATGCCGAACAGGTCGTGAATGCGTGGATGAATTCGTCCGGCCACCGCGAAAACATCCTCAACGGGGACTTCGTACACATGGGCACGGGCTATCTGCCCGGTACGCTCAGTACCGAATATATCTCCTACTGGTCTCAGCTGTTCGTGACGGCCGAATGCACCCAGAGAGATTTCCGCGTGCTGAACGCGGAGAACCTGGTCGTACCGCTTGGAACGACAATCGAAGACATGAACCTGACTGCAGAGGTCACCTGTTCCGTACATGGGTTGAGCATTCTGCCGGTGATTACGAAGATGTGCATCGGCTACAATCCCGATCAGCCGGGGACGCAGACGGTTCAGGTGAGTTACCGGGGTCAGTATACGAATATCAAGGTGACAGTCGGAGAAATAGGAGACGAGATTATCCGGAAGGCAGACGGCAACATGGGGAACTTCACCCCGGTGCTGAACTATTACTATCTGTACGCGGACGTCAGTGAGAACGCGTGGTATTATGATGACGTATACCTGGCGGAGATTTACGACCTGATGAGGGGAGTGTCGAACGTGAGGTTCAATCCGGAGGGGACGCTGACGGTGGCGCAGGCGCTGATGATGGCGGCGCGCGTGCGGTCCATCTACATGGGCGGAACCGGGAAGATTGGACAGGACGGAGAGCGGTGGTATACGAAGGAGTATGTGTACTGCGTGGAGCAGGGGATCATCAATGAATGGGAGTTCGCCGGCGCGGACGGGAAACCGAAGGTCGAGCGGGCTGCCACACGCGCGGAGATGGCCTATATTCTCGGAAAATCACTGCCCGAGAAGGAGCTTATGCAGATCAGGCAGGTCGATCGGATTCCGGACATCAGGGAAACGGATCGATACGGGCGCGAGATCTACGCACTGTATCGGGCCGGTGTGCTGCGCGGAAAGGATGGGACGGGAAGGTTCGGAGCGGAGGACGCGGTTCTGCGTGCGGAAGCCGCGGCGATTCTGATCCGTCTGGTTCTGCCGGCGCGCAGAGACGGTTGAGGGAGTTGGAACAAAAGCCGGTTTTCCCGCGTCTAATCACGAGTGAGCGAAGAAGCGTCTCTTTTTCGAAAGGGGAAAACCATGAAAAATATAATAAAGACCGCATTTGCCATTCTGCTGACCGTGGCCCTTTGCGCGGCATTGTTCGGCGCGTGTGACGCGGGTACGGGAAAGCAGACGACGGCTGCGGCGACCACCACATCGACCACTTCGGCGACCACAGCTGCGACGACCGCGGCGACAGTTACGACCGCGACGACTGCCGCGGTGACCACCTCGGTACCGACGCCGCTGTCCACCACGCAAACCTCGACTGCCGTCTCTGCGGCATCTTCGGGCACAACCATATCGGGTACGACAACGAAGAAAGCGCCTGACTACGCCAAGCTGTTCCGGAAGCATGGGATTCAGCCGACGGAGAAGCGGCGGGAGTGGGCGGAGTTTTTCGTGGATAACTTCCCGGCGCATGAATGCGATGTCCGGTTTGCGGACATCGGGGACGGCATCGGCGACGAAATGCTGGTAACGCACTACAGCCGTGACGAGGAAGGAACGCTGACGGTATGGCTGTATGTCTGCGGGAAGAACGCGGACGGAGAGTGCGAGTCGATCTGGGCGAACAAGGTCGGGTGTGACTTGCCGGAAGACGTGCGCGGCGCGTATCTTGTGGAGCGTGAAGGAAACAGGGAATTGATGCTGTACACGGACGTCTTCCACAGAGGCGAGGGTACGAGGCGGTTTGACACGTTCCGCTTCGAAGTGGGGGGAACCCTGATCGGCATGAGCGCGGAAGCGGTTCTCTACCGGGACAACGGTACCGAAACGGACGCGACGGCATTCAACGAACGCTGGGACGAGCTGATGAAGACGGCGGAGGTGCTGTACAACTGCGCGACGCCGTGGCACGAGGCGTGCTACGGAGAGGAGTCGCTGCCGGAGGATGTGTTCGCGGGCCGGGAGCCGGCACGGGAAGGTCTGAACCGTGAGGAAACGACGTTCTTTGCAATCACCGGATACGGGATCGACGAGAAAACGGGATCGATATCGCTGCTGGGCAACCGGCTGTACTATGAGGGAGAGAAGAACGCACAGGGCGGCTATGTGTATCGGGAAGGCGCACCGCTGACGGTGAAGTGCAAAGGGGATCTGCCGGTGACCTATCGGACCGAGAGGGGACAGACGAGTACGGCGAAGCTGTCTGAGTTTCTGAATGGAGAGCTGTCGGCATACGGGACGGTACTGTGGAACGGTCAGGGACCGGCGTACTATGTGATGACGCAGCGCGGCGAGGTTGTGGGATTGATCGAGCCGTAAAAGGAAAGGGTGTCGGAGAAAACTCGCAGAGAACAAGGGTGGTCAAAAGGACAATGGGGTACACGCCGCAGACACAGCCTCGCCGCAGAGCGCGGAGAAAGGACGAACGGATATTGGCTGCAATCGCGGCTGCAGCGGTCATTTGTATCGCCGCTGTCATCGCGGCGGCACTGGTGCACGAGAATCGTGCGAGAGAAGCGGCGCGTACGACGACCGCAAAGCCGACGTCGGTGGTCTATATGGGCTACACGGTTGCGCTGTACGACAATCTGGAGCGCAACGGGCGTACGGAGGGTGTGTACACATACTTAGGCGGGCTGCTGACGAGCGCGGACGCGCGGACGGGGATCGATGTTTCTCAGCATCAGGGGGAGATCGATTGGGAGAGAGTGGCGGAGCAGGGAGTCGAGTTTGCGTTTTTACGGATCGGGTACCGCGGGTACACGGAAGGTCAGATGTACGAGGACACAAGGTTTGAGGAATACTACGAAGGCGCGCGCGCGGCGGGGATTGATGTAGGAGTATACTTCTACTCGCAGGCGGTGACGGTGGTAGAGGCACGGCTGGAAGCAGCGTTTGTGCTGGAGAAGCTCAATGGCCGTGAAGTGGAGCTGCCGGTGGCGATCGACTGGGAGTACGCGAAAGCGGAAACCGCGCGTACCGATGAGATCGGCGGGAACCTGCTGACATCAATCTCGAAGACATTCTGTGAAATGATCGAGTCGGAGGGCTACGACGCGGCGATCTATTTCAGCAAGGATACGGGCTACACGCAGTACAACCTGGGGCAGCTCGCGGACTATGCCTTCTGGGTCGCGGACTACTCGGACAGGCCGGTGTTCTACTACGCGCACGAGTTCTGGCAGTACAGTGACAAGGGGCATGTGGACGGCATCCCGGAGCCGGTCGATCTGGATCTGTGGTTCATTGAATGACGGAAAAAGTCGAAAAAACCTGAAAAACGCTTGAATATATAGTACAATACCCGCAGGTTCCGGATATTCTCCGGTTCCTGCGGGTATTTTCGACAAACGGCTGCGATATCAAGGCCTCGGCATCTGCCGTCTATGCAGATCGGCGCTTACGGTCAAGACACGGGCTCATATTCTCTATTTCTTCCGTTTCGCGCTCATACGGAAGTCAAGCGCCGCCGGAGGCTCCGCCGTCTCGCGGTCGAACGTACGCCCTTCGCGTGCGGCCTTCTTCTCCTCGATGCGGAACCACAGCTCCGTCACGCTGACCTCGCCTTCGCGGATATCCGGCACGCTGATGCCGCCGTCCGCGTACAGCAGAGCTTCCGCGCGTTCCAGCTCGTCCATCTCCATGCACGCCTGCGCCACGTTCAGTCGGATGCGCTGGTGTTCCTGCACCTGCTCCGAGAGCTGCGGCACGTATGTGAGCACCTCGCGGAACAGCTTCTCCGCGTTCAGTACCCGCACCGCTTCCTTCGCAAGCGACAGATCATCCGGCTGCATCAGGCTCGCACGCATAACCATCAGCGCGCCTTCCTTCGTGCGGCCCGCCAGATTCTCCACCTGCGCCAGGCCCCACAGCGCCCATGCCGAACGCTCCAGAACCATTGAACGGTCGAGCGCTTCCTTCGCATCCCGTGTGTTCATCTCCGACAGACGCAGCATCCCGAGCTGCAGCCACGCGTATGGGTTGTACATGTCCGCGGACTTCACCGCTTCCTCCAGCAGCTTCACCCACTCGCGCTGGTTCATCCACGACGCCACCGGCTTGTGCAGGTCCTGCACACCGAACGTTCCGTTCATCAGCAGGCTCACCCACGCGCTCTGTTCCGCGTCCGGCTCACCGAAGTCCAGATGCCCGCACATCTCCGGCTCGCCCATGACCTTCCGGCGCAGATTTTCCAGCGCGCCGTAGCCGCCGCCGTCGTATACCTTCCGTGCGGCCTTCGACTTCGCCATCGGACGCGTATCGACCAGCAGCTTCTCCATGTACGCCTCGCCGATGATCTCCTCGAGTATGCCGCCGACTTCCTTGCGCGCGCCGTCCCACTCGCCGTGAACCTTCCCGGGATCGGCCTGCATCGCGCCGTATGCCTCGAGCCACTCCCACGCCGTCTTCGGAGGCATCGGCAGACACTCCATCTGCGTATGCCCGAGTCCGGCTTGTATCTCTATGTACTTGCCCGCGCAGTCGTCCGCCGACAGGAAGTTCTGCCACCGTTCACCGCCGGGACCCTGTCCCCACACAAACAGCTTGCGGCCCTTCAGACGCTTCGTCGACACCTGAATCAGACCGTAGCCGTCCGGCCCGAGCTGACACTCGTACCGCCGTGCGGTCTCCGGCAGCTTCCAGAAGAAGTCGATCGCCGTCGGGTTGTTCATCGGGTATGTGATGTCCACGCCGTCCACGATCGGCACCGGCACCTTTGACAGACCGCCGCCCTTGTTGGTGAACGTGATGTCCGTATCCATCAGCACACGTCCGCCGACGATCTCCGGTACGGCGATGTTGGACCACCAGTACATCGGGATCGTGTAGGGGTTGGCGTTGACGATGCGCATGCGGCACAGCAGAACCTTCGACTTGTCCGGCAGGAAAAAGTCCATCTGATAAGTCGCCGCATGCAGCCGTTCGAACTGGTACATACGCAGCACCGGCGTGCCGTCGTCGAGCTCCGTTACGGCGGTATGCAGCCAGGAGCAGGTATGCGGATGATGTCCGCGCGGGCCGCAGTTCCACTCGATGCCGCCGGATGTCCACGCGTTGCGCGTTGCCAGATTGCCCGGACGCATAACGGGGTTTGCAAACAGCAGCTCCCGTCCCGCAATCTTGTCGAAAAGCGACCACAGCTTGCCGCCGATCGACGGCGCGAACTCCGCGCGCAGATATTCGTTTTCCAGTACCGCCATTTCCAGTCCGTCATCGCACAGCTCGCGCGAGTACATGTCCTGCGCGCGGTAGGGGTAGGTGGAGTAGGGGTTGCCGAAGTCGGTGAACAGCTCGTCATCCTCGTCCAGACGCGTCTCGGTATTGCGTCCGGCGCGAACCCGCAGGTTGCCCAGCGGCGGCAGGCTGCTTTCGCCGTTGAGACGCGTGACCGGCATCTGCTTTTTCAGAAAGGTGAGTGTGGACATGGGATACCTCCTTACAATATTCAGTATGGGACAGGATCATTCAAAATAGTTGGGAGAGGTCAGTCCATGAGCTGCCGCCCGTCGAGCGCGCGGGAGAGGGTGATTTCGTCGGCGAACTCGAGATGCCCGCCGACGGGGATGCCGTAAGCCAGACGGGTGATCTTTACGCCGAGCGGCTTTAAGAGCCGCGAGAGGTAGACGGCGGTCGCCTCGCCTTCGGTGTCGGGATTGGTCGCCATGATCAGTTCGCGGATGTCGCCGTGCCCGACGCGTAAGGTCAGTTCACGGACGGTCAGGTCGTCCGGCCCGATGTGCGCCAGCGGCGACAGCACGCCGTGGAGGACGTGATAAACGCCGTTATATTCCCGCGTACGCTCGATTGCCGCGACGTCGCGCGGGTCGGACACTACGCAGATTAAACTGTGGTCGCGCGCCGGATCCGAGCACAGCACGCACTCGTCGCTGTCGGTCAGGTTCTGACAGATCTTGCAGCGTGTGACCGTCTCGCGTGCGGAGAGGATGGCGTCGGCGAAATCCTGCGCTTCCTCACGCGGCATGTTCAGGATGTGGAACGCGAGCCGCTGCGCGCTCTTGATGCCGATTCCCGGCAGCTTGCGGAAATGCTCGACCAACCGTTCAACCGGTACGGTAAATTCTCTCATACATTACTTCCCGTTCATTTGATCTATCGCGTCAAAGAGTGCGTCACGGTCGGGTGACGCCTCCTCAGGCGCTTTCGCGAGCGGCGCTTCCTTCGCGAATACCAGCTTTTTGTCGGCGCCGAGCAGCTTCTGCACTTCCTGCGTGATCTGAGGCACCACCTGTGCGTCATGGAAGAGGACGTCGCCCGTCACGTCGTAGACAGCCGTCAGCGTATGTCCGTCCCAGTATTTGGGCATCATCTGGAAGAAGGAGTTCTTCAGAGGCCCCAGTACCCGGACGAGCGCTGCGTCGAGCTTGTCCGCAAGCTCCGGCGGCAGCTTCTGCTGCGTTTTGGGAGGCGTCTGCTGCTCAGGTTTCGGAGGCTTGGGCTTTTCGGATTCTTTGGGCTTCCCGGATGCCTGCGCAGCGTCGGCGGATGGGGCGGGAGGCGGCGCGTGCTTCACGGCTTCCTCGAGTATCGCGAGCCGCTGCAGTACCGTATCCGGTACGGCGGAGGGAGCGGCGGCATTTCCGGCGGAGCGCGGGACGGTCGCCATACGGATGAGGCACAGCTCGGTATCGACGCGTCCGGCGGAACCGCGCTGCATCCGGATGAGCGTTTCGCGTAAAACCGTGAGCATGAATGCCGCGCGGTCGGAAGACAGCGATGCCGCGAGCACTTTCAGGCGTGCCGGTTCTCCGCCGGAACGCAGAAGCTCCGGGACATCGGCAGTTTGCAGCAGCAGCACGTCACGCAGCACGTCCGCGAGCTCCTCAAGAACCGCGCGCATGTCACGGCCCTCCCGAAAGCGTTCGTCGAGCTGCCGCAGCGCTTCGGCGATGTCGCCGCGCACAAGCGTTTCCGTGAGGGTAAGGGAGACTTCCGCACCCGAGAGTCCCAGCGCGTCAATTACGGCGGCTTCGTCGAGCGTTCCTTCCGGGACGGCGGTGCGGCAGCGTTCGAGTAAGGACTGCGCGTCGCGGACGGAGCCGTCGCCCAGGCGTCCCAAAAGCAGGAGCGCCTCCGGGGTTGCGTCGATACCTGCTTCTTTGCAGACACGCGTGAGGTTTCCGGCGATGACGTCCGGCTCGACGCGCCGGAAGTCGAACCGCTGGCAGCGGGACAGCACGGTCGCGGGGACTTTATGCAGTTCGGTCGTCGCGAGGATGAAGAGGACATGTGCCGGCGGTTCCTCGAGCGTTTTGAGCAGCGCATTGAAGGCGCCCGGTGACAGCATATGCACCTCGTCGAAGATATACACGCGCTTTTTGCACGAAACGGGCGGATACGCGGCTTCTCCGAGGATGGTGCGGATGTTGTCGACGCCGTTGTTGGATGCGGCGTCGAGTTCCGCGACATCCACCGAGGAGCCGTCGAGAATGCTCTGACAGCTCAGGCAGACGCCGCACGGGTCGGCACCGTCGGGGTGCTCGCAGTTGACCGCACGGGCGAGCAGCTTGGCGCAGGTGGTTTTACCGGTGCCGCGGGTCCCGGTGAAAAGATAGGCATGACCCAAAAGACCTTGCGTAAGCTGGTTACACAGGATCCTTGTGATGTGCTCCTGCCCGACGACGTCGGAGAAACGCGTCGGACGAAAGCGCCGATATAATGCCAGATATTCAGACATGAAAAAGCCTCCGCAGCCCGGGATATACGAGGGCACGGCGCTTGCGACGGCCGCACGACGCGCCTCGAGCTGTATCACGGTCGTACAAACCCAAAGCAGCTTTCGCAGGTTTCTCACAGCACACGAACGATGACCGCTTAGTGCTGCTCGGTTCCCCGCCTGACACGGTTCACAGCACGTCCGTTGCGCAAGACCAACTTATTCTGCCCGGGAATGCCGTTTCCACAACGCCAACCCTCAGCTAAACGTATCTCACCCCTGCTCAAGCGGATTGCAGGTACAGGGCACCGCTAACTCCCCGGCCAGTGCGGCCAGCGCAAACGCCGCGCCGGTCTTTTTTGATACTCATTTATTATACACGATTCACGCGGATATTGCAAGCCCTTTCTCAAAGAATTTTCACGCCGTCCATCTTCCGCTTGAAATGTTCATGTTTTCGCGGTATACTAAAAGAAGAAACCTTGGAGGAATCTGTATGAACAAGATCAAACGGCGCGCGCTGATTGCGGTAGCGCTGGCATTGTTGCTGACGGCGGGCATCGGCTGGTATCTTGTCAGCTATATAAAGGACGGCGCGGCGTGGGTGGCATTCCCGTCCAACCGCCACATCTATAAAAGCGGCTCGCTGCAGACCGGCACGCTCACCGACCGCGACGGCGTGATACTGGCAAGCTGTGACAACGGTGTGCGCGTCTTCGCGGATGACGAGACGCTGCGGCTTGCGGCGCTGCATGTCGTCGGAGACGCGAACGGAAAGATCGGCACCGGAGCGCTGACAAAGTTTGCCGAACGTCTGACCGGCTTCAGTCCGACGGCGGGTCTGTTTTACGCCGCGTCCGACGCCGCGACCCTCGCGCTGACAATCGATGCGGACATCTCAAAGGCTGCGTATAAGGCGCTCGGAGACTATGACGGCGCGGTGCTCGCGTACAACTACAAAACCGGTGCGATCCTGTGCGCGGTGTCGAAGCCGTCGTATGACCCGGAGAACGTCCCGGCGGACCTCGATACGAATCCCGCCTATGACGGCGTGTATATCAACCGCTGCTTCCGGGCATCCTACGCGCCCGGCTCGACGATGAAGCTCATCACGGCCGCCGCCGCGCTTGAGACGCTCGACGACCCCTACGACATCGCCTATACCTGCGACGGCTCTTGTGTGATCGACGGGCGGAAGATCAACTGCCAGAACGTCCACGGCAAGCTGACGCTCGCGCGTGCCCTCGCACAGTCGTGCAACGTATACTTTGCGCATCTGTCGATGGAGCTCGGCGGCGAGACGCTCAAAGACTACGCCGACGCTTACGGGCTGACATCCTCGTGCGACATCTCGGGCATCGCAACACTCGCCGGCAGGTTCGATGCGCATAAAGACGGCACGGCGGAGCTTGCATGGGCGGGCATCGGGCAGTCGACCGACCTGGTGTGTCCGGCGTCGATGCTGCGCTTTCTCGGCGCGGCGGCAAACGGCGGCAGCGCCGCGGAGCCGAAGCTGCTGCCGGACGGGAAGACGGTGCTCACCCCTTTGGTCAAGCCGGAGACCGCCGCCGCGCTCACCGAGCTGATGCGCAACAACACCCGGACGGTCTACGGTGACGGCAGCTTCCCGAAAGGGCTGGAGATCTGCGCAAAGTCCGGTACGGCACAGGTCGACGGTGAGAAGTCCAACGCCTGGTTCGTCGGGTTCTCGGCGAATGAGAAGTATCCGGTGGCGTTCGTGGTGATTGCGGAGCATGCGGGCGCGGGATCGGGTGTCGGCAAAGACGTCGCGGCGGCGGTGCTGCGGGCGGTTGTGAAAGGATAAGCGGACACGGCACGCCGTCTTGGCCGTATGTGTCCGTGTCATCGGGAGTTCCTCTTTGATATCGCTTCCCAAATATGTCTGTTATCAGCCGTTGATGCAAAGGAGAACGCGGAATGAGGATAATAGTTCTGTGCATGCTGCTGCCGGTGCTGCTGTGCGGATGTACGCCGAAACCGGAGACGCCCGCGGTGACGACGGCAAGGCCTGACCGCGTGGAGATATTATGTAAAGCGCTGCTGGAGGCGGAAGGGCTGCCGGAGACGACGCGCTGTGACCTTGCGGACACGGCGGCGCTGTATGACATCAGTGAGGACATGCTGCACAACGCGCGGGTGTACCGGGCCGCATATGCGCTGGACGCGTTCGAGCTGGCGGTATTCGATGCGGCAGATGCGCACGCGCGGGAGGAAGTCGAGGCGAAGATACAGGAGCGGCTCGAGCGGCTTGCGCAGGCGTACCGCGGGACGTCGCTGGGGATGTACGCGCAGGTACGGGCGGCGAAGGTGTGGGTCAGCGGGACGGTGTGCGCGGTGATCATCGCGGAGGATAAGACGGCGGCGCTGCTGTACGACCTGTGTGCGGATGTGAATTAATACACAAGTTATAAAAAAGCATGGGGTCTTTACGCAGCGCGCGGGATATGGTATAATAATATGTTCCAAAAGAGGAAAGGAGTCGAAGAGTTATGGAGAGAATGGTTGGAACGGTGGCCCGGGGAATCCGCGCACCGGTGATCCGTGAGGGCGACAACCTGGCAAACATCGTAGTGGAGAGTGTACTGGCGGCAGCGGAGGCGGAAGGGTTCGCGCTGCGGGACCGAGACGTGGTGGCGGTGACCGAAGCGGTCGCGGCACGCGCGCAGGGGAATTATGCGACGATCGGACAGATCGCCGAGGACATACGCAGGAAGCTCGACGGCGATACGACGCTGGGCGTGCTGTTTCCGATCCTGTCACGCAACCGGTTTGCGGTGGTGCTGCACGGCATCGCGATGGGTGCGCACAAGATCGTGCTGCAGCTTTCCTATCCTGCCGACGAGGTCGGCAACCATCTGGTATCGGAAGAGGCGCTTGACGAACACGGCATCGACCCGTGGAAGGAAACGCTGACCGACGGCCGCTTCTACGCACTGTTCGGCAAATCGGTGCATCCGTTCACGGGGATTGACTACATCGCGTACTACCGAAAAATCATCGAGGACGCCGGCGCACACTGCGAAATCATCCTGGCCAACCGTCCCGAGTCGATTCTGCGCGCGACGGAGAATGTGCTGTGCTGCGACATCCACACCCGCGCGCGGACGGTGCGCAAGCTCAGGGCTGCGGGTGCGGCGAAGGTCTTTACGCTCGCGGACATTCTGTGCGAAAGCGTGGACGGCTCCGGCTACAACCCGCTCTACGGACTTTACGGCTCGAATAAGGCGACCGAGGAACGCGTGAAGCTGTTCCCGCGCGATATGGACGGCTTCGTTGCCGAGGTACAGGCCGCGCTCTACGAGAAAACCGGCAAGCACATCGAGGTCATGGTTTACGGAGACGGCGCGTTCCGCGACCCGGTCGGGAAGATCTGGGAGCTTGCCGACCCGGTGGTATCTCCGGCGTATACGGCGGGACTGGAGGGCACATCCAACGAGCTGAAGCTCAAGTATCTGGCCGACAACGACTTTGCAGACCTTTCCGGCGACGCGCTGCGCGAGGCAATCAAGAAGTCCATCAAAAACAAGGATCAAAACCTCCAAGGCAAGATGGCGTCGCAGGGCACCACGCCGCGCCGTCTGACGGATCTTCTCGGCTCCCTGTGCGATCTGACCTCCGGCTCCGGCGACAAGGGCACGCCGATCGTCCTCGTGCAGGGATACTTCGACAACTACACGATGTGACGCCTGTTCATACGCATCCCGGGACATGAACGTCCCGTAACAACATATAAGGAGTTTTATTGCAGATGAAAACCTATGTCTTCGCGGGCGCGTCTCAGAGAGCGCTCTACATGTTCGCCAGGCCCATGCTCGCAGACTTCCCGGACGACTGTAAAATCCTCGGCGTCTACGACATCAACTTCGGCCGCGCGAAGAAGTTCGCCGAGCTGACCGGCAATGTTTTCCCGGCGTTCGAGAACTTTGACGACATGATTGCCAAAGTCAAGCCCGACCGTGTCATCGTCACCACCGTCGACGCGTTCCACTCCGACTACGTCATCCGCGCGATGGAGCTTGGGTGCGACGCCATCACCGAGAAGCCCATGACCATTGACGCGCCCCGCTGCCGCGCCATCCTCGCCGCAGAGAAGAAGACCGGCCGCCATGTGACCGTCACCTTCAACTACCGCTACGCGCCGTTCATGACCAAAATCCGTGAGATCGTCGCGTCCGGCGAGATCGGCGATGTCTACAGCGTCCATTTTGAGTGGCTGCTGACCCGCAACATGGCCTACGGCGCCCATGGCAAGAGCTACTTCCACCGCTGGAATGCCCGCATGGCGAAATCCGGCGGACTGCTCGTCCACAAGTCCACCCACCACTTCGACCTCGTCAACTGGTTCATCGGCCAGCGTCCGTCGAAGGTCTCCGGCTTCGGCCAGCTGCGTCTGTACGGCGCGAAAAACTATCCGTTTGGCGATGCCATTCCGAAGCGCTGCTCGCAGTGCCCGCACGCCCGGGAGTGCGAGTTCTGCTACGAGATGACCGACTTTGAGAAGGACTTCTACGGCGCGAACGAGGAATACGACGGCTACATGAAGGATAACTGCATCTATGCCAAGGACATCGATATCTACGATACGATGGCCGTGACCGTGCAGTACGATAAGGGCGCGGTGCTGTCCTACTCGCTCAACGCGACGACGCCGTACGAAGGCTGGACCTGCGTGATCAACGGCTCGAAAGGCCGCATCGAGACGGTCAACTACGAGACAGGCGTTCTCGCGAAGGCTCCGGCAAACCACATCAAGGTGTTCGACCTCAACGACAACATCACCGACTACGCGGTGACGAAGGCGTCCGGCGGTCACGGCGGCGGCGACCAGCGTCTGCGCAAGATGATCTTCTTGGACAACCAGCCCGATCCGCTCGGACATGCCGCCGGCTCCACCGACGGCGCCTACTCCATCCTCGTCGGCGCTGCCGCGAATATCTCCATCAAGGAAGGCCGCATCGTCAGCATCGAGGATCTGCTCCGGGGCTGCAGCGAATAAGCGCAAAAAAGCAATTGTAAAAAGCTCTTCGGGAACAAACCGGGGAGCTTTTGCGTCAAATAGGTACGAACAATCAATGGGAGGAACGGACACATGAAACGGTTTTTATCCGCTGTTCTGTGCGTGTTGCTGCTGCTTGCGGGAGTACACGCCGGGGACACGTATGCCATCGGGAAGCTCGACGTGCCCTACGCAAACGACCAGGCCGCAGCACTGAAGGAGCTTGGGCTGATGCGCGGTACCGACAAGGGCATGGAGCTTGACCGGCCCGTCACACGCGCCCAGGCGGTGACGATGCTCGTACGCTTCCTGGGCAAGGAACAGGAGGCGCTCGCCGCGCGCTACATCACGGGACGCGCGACGGGTTTGGACGACGTGGATTCCCATTGGTCGGTGATGTATGTCGCCTACGCCTACCGCAACGGCATTACGCAGGGAACGTCCGAGACGACCTTCTCCCCGGATGCCTATGTGACCGGCCCGCAGCTTGCAAAGCTGATGCTCTCGGCGTTCGGGTACACGGACATCACGCTCGAGAACGCCTATACAAAGGGTGTTGCGGCCGGGCTGCTGATGAATAACTATGTCAAGGCAGCGGCGAACGAGAAGACCCGCGCGCTCCTGCGCTCGGACCTTGCGTACTTCTTCCATGCCGCGCTGATGGCGAAGAACGCCGAGGGGACAGTCATTTATCAGACACTGATTGACGCGGGTGTGTTTACGAAGGAGACGTTCACAAAGGTGATGCTGGCGGGAGAACCGACGGTCGATGTGAACAAAGGCAGCTTCGGTGAACGGCTGCTGACCGCTCTTTCCGACGGGGAAAACGTGACAATCTCGCCGGTATCGGTGGAGATGGCGCTCGCGATGGCGGTCAACGGCGCGGCGGGGGATACGCGCACGGAGATGCTGAGGGTACTCGGCATCGACAACCTGAGTATGTACAATGAGAACACGAAAAAGTTTCTGACACGGCCGGACATGTCGGAGGATACGCAGCTTTCGATTGCCAACGCCATCTACCTCAACACCGACACCGCACAGGCTGCAGGGGTGGATGTCGGCTTTAAGAAAGCGTTCCAGACGCTCATCGAGACCTACTACAACGGCAAGTACGGCACCGTGACGAACGCGGACGCCGTGAAGACGATCAACGGCTGGGTTGAAGACGAAACAAACGGGAAAATCAAAAACCTGATTGATTCACCGGATTTCCTCGCGGTACTGGTAAACGCGGTTTACTTCAAGGGTGAGTGGGCGGTCAAGTTCAGTTTGGAGGATACTTCAAAGGGCAGCTTCCGCAACCTCGACGGTTCGCAGTCTCAGACCGACCTGATGCACATGACGAAGTTCCTCGATTACTGCGAAAAGGACGGATGCCAGATTCTCCGGCTGCCGTACACCGACGGCAGGACGGCGATGTACATCGCGCTCGGGGACAACGCGGGCGAGCTTGCGGACTGCGCGGGCAAGTTTGAGCAGACGCGCGTCGCCGTAACGCTGCCGAAGTTCACCGTCGAGTATTCCGCAATGCTGAAGGATACGCTGTCGGCGATGGGGATGCCGAAAGCGTTCACGAACGCGGCTGAGTTCGACATGTTCACCGGCACCGGCGTGCGTATCTCGCAGGTCGTCCACAAGACCTATGTCGCCGTGACGGAAGCCGGGACCGAGGCTGCCGCCGCGACCTCTGTCAATGTTTCAGTCACCTCTGTGTTCGATGATGAGCCGGTGGAGTTTACCGCAGACCGCCCGTTCAACTGGTGCATCATCGACGAGACGTCCGGGACGGTGCTGTTCCGCGGCGTGGTCAACAAGCTGTGACATACCGGGCACACCCTGAGGCGGAGTCTGCGCCGGATGTTACCCCGGGGCGCGCTGTTCCGTGGGGGACGAATGGCTGCCGGATGTGCGGGAGCCCGCAGAGATACGATTACGGGCGCGGAGCGAAACTCCGCGCCCTTGCCGTCTGTAAACGCGGAATTTTTACTTGACGAAAGAGCCGGATGGGGGTATAATAAAAGAATGGAACGAATGACTTTACCGCAAAGACCGCGCGTGATTCTGGGAATTGACCCGGGCTACGCGATTGTCGGCTTCGGGCTGATTGCGTTGGACGGCACAAGCTGTCGTCATCTGCGCCACGGTGCAGTGACAACCGAAGCCGGACTGCCGATGGGTGAACGGCTGTGCATCATCTGCGACGACATGACTGCGCTGATCAAAGCGCAGAAGCCGGAAGCCGCCGCCATCGAGAAACTTTACTTCAACACCAACACGACCACCGCATTCGCAGTTGCGCAGGCGAGGGGTGTGATTCTGTTGACCCTCGCGCGCGCGGGAATACCGGTGTTCGAGTACAGCCCGTCGGAAATCAAGCAGGCAGTCGTCGGTTACGGCAAGGCGGAGAAGGCACAGATGATGGAGATGACCCGCGCGCTGCTGAACCTGCCGGCTGTCCCGAGGCCCGACGACGCCGCAGACGCGCTCGCGGTTGCTTTGTGCCACGCGGCGATGAATACAAGCCTGATGAACTACAAACACAGGGAAGGGTAATCCAATGCGGCGCTGTCGGCGGCCAAAGCGCGGATACACGGGCGTCGGTCTGCCGACCGCCGGAACGATGATGCTGATATAGAGGGTGTACGAGTATGTTTTATTATCTGGACGGAACGATTGCGCATCTGGAACCGCATATGGCGGTGGTGGACTGCGGCGGTGTGGGATATCTGTGCGGCATCTCGCTCAAGACACAGGCAAAGCTGACGCTCGGGAAGCGCACGAAGCTGTATACCTGGCTCAACGTCCGCGAGGACACCTTTGAGCTGTACGGCTTCTATGATCTGGAGGAGAAAAACTGCTTCACGCTGCTGACCGGCGTGACGGGCGTCGGAGTCAAGGTGGCGCTGTCGATTCTGTCAAACCTCTCGCCGGAGCAGTTCGTGCTCGCGGTTCTGGGAAGCGACGAAAAGGCGCTGACGAGCGCGCCGGGCGTCGGCAAAAAGCTCGCGCAGCGTGTGATTCTCGAGCTGCGGGACAAGCTCAGGAAGACGTATCAGGCAGCGGAGGGCGTGCAGGACTGGGGCGCCGCGTCGCCGGAGGGTGCGGACAAGACTGCCGAGGCGCGGATGGCTTTACAGGCGCTCGGGTATACCGCCGCCGAAGCCGCCTCCGCGCTGCGCGGAGTAGATCCGGAGCTGGGGCTTGAAGATACGATCAAGGCGGCGCTCAAGGGTCTTGTGAAGTTAAAATAACATGTTGTTGGAGGACAGCCTGATGGAAGTCTATAACGCGTATTCGATGGCGAGTGTTGCGGCGGGATTTACCCGTGCACTGGGAGTTGAGCCGCCGTACCGGGCGCAGCGCATCGCCCGTCCGCTCGAGCAGCTGATCGAAGGAGTGCACTGTGCGCGCGCGGTCATCTATAACCCCGACGCGATTGCCCAGTGGCTGTGGCAGAAGTACACGCCCGACTTCGAGGAGGTGTACCGTTATACATCCCTCGCGCTGCCCCTCAGGGCGGTGATGCCGTCGGTGACGCCGGTATGCTTCGGGACGATGTACACCGGGACACTGCCGGAGGTGCACGGCATCCGCAAGTACGAAAAGCCCGTGCTGCGCACCGACAGCGTGTACGACGCGCTCATCCGGGCAGGGAAGAAGTGTGCGATTGTCAGCCAGGACGGTGCCAGCATGTCGCGCATCTTCCTCGAACGGGAGATGGACTACTTTACGCAATATGAAGCCGAGGAGGATGTTATCGCAAAGGCTGAGGAGCTGATCGCGTCGGGAAAGTACGACTTCATCAGCATCTACAACGGCAACTACGACCACACGATGCACGGCACACGCGTGGAGTCTCCGGAGGCGCTGGCGGTGATGCGAAAGAACTGCCGCTTCTTCGGCGAACTGATGCGCACGGTCGAGAGCTGCTACAAAGGCGAGACGTTTGTGGGCTTCGCAACCGACCACGGCTGCCACGACAACCCGGAGACCGGACGCGGTACCCATGGCACGGATCTGACCGATGACTTGAACGTGGTGCATTTTTACGGCATTCTGCGGGGGCAAGACAATGGCCATTGAGTTTGACGACCAGCTCGGAGAGCGTATCGTAGACACGACCGCGCATGCGGATGACGAGCAGGGGACGCTGCGTCCGAGAAAACTCGACGAGTACATCGGGCAGGAGCGAGTGAAGGAGAACCTGCGGGTATTCATCGAGGCGGCAAAGCTGCGCGGCGAATCGCTGGATCATGTGCTGCTGTCCGGCCCTCCCGGACTTGGCAAGACGACCCTCGCCGGTGTCGTCGCGCATGAGATGGGCGCGAACATCCGCGTGACCTCCGGTCCCGCCATTGCGAAGGCCGGCGATCTGGCGGCGCTTCTGACAAATCTTGCGGAGCACGACATCCTCTTTATCGACGAGATTCACCGCCTCGACCGTTCGGTGGAGGAGGTGCTGTATCCGGCGATGGAGGACTTCGCGCTCGATATCATCATCGGGAAGGGGCCGTCGGCGCGGTCAATCCGGCTCGAACTGCCGCGCTTCACGCTCATCGGCGCGACGACCCGCGCAGGTCAGCTTTCGGCGCCTTTACGCGACCGCTTCGGCGTGCTGATGAAGCTCGAGCTGTATCCGCCCGAAGACATCGAGACGATTGTCCGGCGGTCGGCGGAGATACTCGGCGTGCGCATCACAAAGGACGGCGCGCGGGAGATCGCCGGACGTTCCAGAGGGACACCGCGTATCGCCAACCGGCTTCTCAAACGCGTGCGGGACTACGCGCAGGTACGCGCCGGCGGAGACATCACGCTGAATGTGGCCGACGACGCGCTGCGGGCTTTGGAGATCGACGAGATCGGCCTCGACGCTACCGACCGCCGGATGCTGCGCGGGATCATTGACATCTACGGCGGAGGCCCCGTCGGGCTGGAGGCACTGTCGGCGACCGTCGGCGAGGAGGCCGTTACGCTCGAGGACGCATATGAGCCGTATCTTCTGCAGATCGGATTCCTCTCACGTACCCCGCGAGGCCGCTGCGCGACCGTGCGGGCGTATGAACATTTGGGCATTTCCTGCCCGGAACCGGTGAAAGACACGGAAAATACACCCATCCGAATGGATGATTGGCTGAAAACGGTGAAGGATTGAGATGTTCTGCAATCTGCGCGGGACATGTTGTGCAGAATGTACGAGTTTCGATGGTGAATAGTAGACACATTAACAAAATATGAACGCACCCCTTGACAAAAGGAAAAATTGCGTTATAATATACACTAGACGGGAATCGTGAAGGCAATGCAGTCGATTGATATTACGACTTTATCCGATGAAGCTCTGTGCGCGCGCTATGCGGGCGGAGACCGGGAAGCCGGGGATCTGCTGGCACAGAGAAACGCAAGACTTGTTCGATGTGTTGCGCGTCCATATTTCTTGGCAGGCGGCGATCGCGAAGATCTGATTCAGGAGGGTATGCTCGGGCTTCTGAAAGCCATCAGGACTTTTGAGGCCGGGAGGGCATCCTTCCGAACCTATGCGGCGCAATGTATCCGGTCGCGTATCTACGATGCGATCAAAAGGTCTCAGGGAAAGAACCAGCAGATTCTGAGCACGGCTCTCCGGTTGGATCATTCGCAAGATGATTCTCCGGCCGAGTGGTTGTATGACCCCGAGACGGATCCCGAAGCGCTGATAATCCACAGGGATGAGCAACGGCAGATAGCCGCAGAACTCGACGCACTCTTGTCCGGTTATGAAAAACGTGTCCTCTCTCTTTATCTGGAAGGATATTCCGAATCCGAGATGGCCAGACGGTGCAACCGGCCGGTCAAATCGATTGACAACGCAGTGACCCGAATCCGCAACAAGCTCTCCCCGCGCCTGAAGCAAGGCGCAGAAAATGCCCCAGGCTTAACCGGGAAAACCCGATAAGCATATTATGTTGCCCGGCGTAACAAAACCCCTGCATCAACAAACGCTCGAGGTTTTCGTCGATGGCACAACAAGTCAAAGAGAGGTTACAACAAATGTACCAGGACAAGACACTCAAGTGTAAAGAGTGCGGAGAAGATTTCATCTTCACCGCCGGTGAGCAGGAGTTCTACGCCGAGCGCGGCTTCCAGAACGAGCCGCAGCGCTGCAAACCCTGCCGTGACGCCCGCAAGAACGCTTCCCGCGCCCCGCGTGAGTTCTTCGTGGCCACCTGCGCTGCCTGCGGCGGCGAAGCCCGTGTTCCGTTCGAGCCGAAGACCGACCGTCCGGTCTACTGCAGCGACTGCTTCGCCAAGATGCGTCAGCAGCAGGAATAATCCCAACACATCCAACTTGTTCACAAGACCCCTCATCCGATCAGGTGAGGGGTCTTGAATTCCTATCCCCCTCGTCCGCAGGATGAGGGGGATAGGTAGGTTATAGGACATCGGCCGTGAGCGTATTTTCTCCGCGGGCGGATATTTTCCGGGTATCGATGAAGACTGCGCAGGATGCTCCGGGTTATCCCGTACCAGTCTACCGCGTCCGTGTGTAAAACGCAACAGAAAAAGCATATGAAAGCTGCGGGGAGGACAAAGTTTGTGTTTTTTCGGATCGTCGAACTCCGCGCCAGATTCATAATGTTCCCTGTATCTGTATAGTTTTTCTCGTATCTCTCATCGTTTGCCGCGTGAATCCGGTCTGCGGCGGAAAACAGGGTATAATAAGGGTTTTGCAATGTATAATTATGAATTATGCATTAATCAGAAATAATTCTTGCATAACAGAGGGAAATATGTTATAATAAAAAAATAAAATATCGCAAAAACGGAAGAGACAGGGTGATTTTAGAAACATGTTGAGTTATGTTGCCAAACGCATCGGCGTCTCCATCCTGACACTGCTGTTGATCATCTGTATCACGTTCCTTCTGATGAACGCGGTACCGGGCAGCCCGTTCATGACGGAAAAGTCCACCCCCGAGATGATCGCAATGGCAGAGGCCAAGTATGGACTGGACAAGCCGCTGATCGTGCAGCTGTGGAATTACATCAAAGGGTATTTCCAGGGCGATATGGGCGTATCGCTGAAAATGCAGAAGGGGACCGACGTAACGACGATCATCTTCCGTGAGGGGAAATTCGTGCTGTCGTTTAAGCTGGGTGTCTGGGCGGTTCTGCTCGCGGTGATCGTAGGCGTTCCGCTGGGCTGTATCGCGGCGTATAACCGAGGGTCCTGGATTGACAGCGTTCTGCGCGTGATGACAACGGTCGGGGTCGCAATCCCGAGTTTTGTGTTATGTTCACTCCTGCTGATTTACTGCGGCGTGAAATGGGAACTGCTGCCGGTTATATCAGGCAGCCTCACCGACTGGAAAGCCTATATCGCGCCCGTCATCGGGCTGTCGTTCTACCCGATGTGCTATATCGCGAAACTCACACGCACCAGCATGCTCGACGCCATCAACCAGGACTATATCCGCACCGCGCGCGCCAAGGGGCTCAAGACCGGCCACATCATCTTCAAGCACGCGCTGCGCAACTGCCTGATCCCCGTCATCACCTACCTCGGGCCGATGACCGCGGGCATCATCACCGGCGGTTTCGTCGTTGAGCAGACCTTTCAGATTCCCGGCCTTGGCAAATACTTCATCTCCAGCATCCTCAACCGCGACTATCCGATCATTATGGGCACCACCGTCGTACTCGCGGCGCTTGTCATCATGATGAACCTGATCGTCGATATCACCTATAAGCTCGTCGACCCGCGTATCTCTCTGATAAAGGGGGATTCGTAACATGCAGAAGCTCAATCTGTTCCAGCTCAACGCCGATCGGGTGCCGGACCTGAAAGAGATGTTCGCTGCGGACTTTACCCCAGCCTCCGCCGAAGAACGCGTATCCGCCACCGAGTCGCGAAAGAGCGTCTCCTACTGGCGCGATGCCCTCCGGCGCTTTAAGCAGAATAAGGTCTCGATGGGCGCGCTGGCGCTGTTCTTTATCATCTTCCTGTTCTCCTTCCTCGGCCCGATGCTCATCCCCTACAACTACGCCGATCAATACCGCTGCTCGATGAAGCTCGCGCCCGGTGAGTTCTCCAAAGCCGAGATGACTGCCAAAGCCGCGCTCGAGCATGCCGATCTGATCTACGACACCGTCCTCAGTCCCGGCTCCATCTCCTCCCTGAGCCGCAATACCACCTATTGGTTCCGCCATAAGGGCGTCACTTACAGCTTCTATAACGAGAAGACTCTCGGAGACGTCATCGTCCTGTTCCGTGCCGAGGATGCAGACCCGCTGGTCTATATCAGTGAGAAGGACGCGGAGAACGGCGTCTTCGACAACATCACCGTGATTGCGTACTCCACGGAAAACATCGATACGCGCGCGGAGAATACCGCCAGACTGCCGCTGATTAAGAGTGTCTGCCCGCATGTCTTCGGAACCGACTCCGCCGGCCGTGACCTGATGGCGCGCTGTATGTACGGCGGGCGCGTGTCGCTGTCCATCGGCATCATCGCCGCGCTGATCGTCCTGTTCATCGGCTCTCTGTACGGATCGGTCGCGGGTCTCATCGGCGGGAAGGTCGACTTCATCATGATGCGCGTGGTCGATATCATCTATTCGGTACCGGATGTCCTGATCGTGCTGCTGTTGCAGGTCGTGCTGAAGGACCCGCTGCAGGCGTGGCTGGACAGTTCACCGTCGGGCTTTGCCAGGATGATGTCGAATCTCGGCGTCGGCATCGTGTCGATTTTCATCACCTTTGCGTGTCTGTACTGGGTCGGCATGAGCCGCATCGTCCGCGGACAGGTGCTGCAGCTCAAGTCCCAGGAGTTCGTTACCGCCGCCACTGCGCTCGGTGTCCCCAGGAGCCGCATCGTCAAACGCCATCTGCTGCCCAACAGTGTCGGACAGCTCGTCATCGCCACCTGCCTCCAGATTCCCAGCGCGATCTTCCTGGAAAGCTTTCTGTCGTTCCTGGGCCTCGGCGTATCCATTCCGATGACCTCGCTGGGGTCGCTGTGCTCCGACGCGCTTGAGACGATCACACTCTATCCGTACAGACTGCTGTACCCGGGAATCATCCTGACGCTGCTGGTGCTGACGCTCAACCTCGTCGGAGACGGCATCCGCGACGCTCTTGACCCGCGTCTGAAGTGACGGGAGGATATGATGAAAAACAACGAAAAGCTGCTGGAAGTGCGCGATCTGCGCGTGTCGTTCTTCACCCACGCGGGTGAGGTTAAGGCCGTCGACGGCATCTCCTATGACCTGGGTGAGCATGAGGTCATGGGCATCGTCGGCGAGTCCGGCTCCGGCAAAAGCGTCGAGGCGTACTCGATCATCGGACTTTTACAGAATCCGGGGCGCGTTATCGGCGGTTCCGTGAAGTTTATGGGCGAGGATGTGCTCGCGTACAGCGAAGAGCAGAAGCGTGAGTTCCGGGGAAACAAGGTCAGCATGATCTTCCAGAACCCGATGACCTGTCTCAACCCCGTGTACACGATCGGCAATCAGTTGATGGAAGCGCTGTTGTGCCACAACAAGGACGTGACGCGCAAGGCGGCATATGACCGCGCGGTTGAGATGCTGGAGCTGGTGGGCATCAACAACGCCCGCAAGCGTATGAGGCAGTACCCGCATGAGTTCTCCGGCGGTATGCGGCAGCGTGCGATGATTGCAATGGCGCTTATCTGCAGCCCCAAGCTGCTGATCGCCGACGAGCCGACCACCGCGCTCGACGTCACCATCCAGGCACAGATTCTTGAGCTGATGAAGGACATTCAGCGCAAGACCGGCATGAGCATCATCTTCATCACCCACAACCTCGGCGTCGTCGCAGAAATCTGCGACCGCGTGTCGGTCATGTATGCCGGACACATCGTCGAGCAGGGCAATGTCAACGACATCTTCTATCGTCCGAAGCATCCGTATACGGAAGGCCTGCTGCGGAGCATGCCGCGTGTCGACACGAAGGAGCGTGAGCGGCTGATCCCGATCGAAGGGACGCCGGTTGACCTGCTGAATCCGCCGAAGGGCTGTCCGTTTGCGCCGCGCTGCGAGAAGTGCCTGAGGGTATGCCTGGAACATAAGCCGCCGTTCCTGCAGGTCGGCGAGGATGCCCACGGTTCCGCATGCTGGCTGCATGTAAAGGAAATGAAGGAGGCGGGAGAATGAAAAAGCTGATCGAAGTCGAACACCTCCGCAAATATTTCCGCATCAAGCTCGGCACCCTGAAATACGGAAGCATCCAGGCAGTCGAGGATGTCTCATTCTTCATCTACGTCGGCGAGACGCTCGGCATCGTCGGAGAGTCCGGCTGCGGCAAAACCACGATGGGCCGCACGCTCCTGCGTCTTTATAACCCGACCTCCGGCCGCATCGTCTACGACGGGACCCCCATCTACGACAGCGAAAAGAAAATATCCGTGCCGATGCTCCCGTACCGCAAGAAGATGCAGATTATTTTCCAGGACCCTTCCGCGTCGCTCGACCCACGTATGACCGTCGGCGAAATCGTAGGCGAGGCGCTCTCCGTCCACCGTCCCGATCTCAAGGGAAAGGAATACCGCGAGCGCATCAACGAGATGCTCGATACCGTCGGGCTCAACTCCGAGCACGCCAACCGGTTCCCGCATGAGTTTTCCGGCGGCCAGCAGCAGCGTGTCGGCATTGCGCGCGCACTTGCCGTGGAGCCGGAGTTCATTGTCTGCGATGAGCCGATCTCCGCGCTCGATGTGTCGATCCAGTCGCAGGTTGTCAACATGCTCGAGGATCTGCAGCAGGAGAAACACCTGACCTATCTGTTCATCGCCCACGACATCAGCGTCGTACGCCATATTTCCAACCGCATCGGCGTCATGTACCTCGGCCAGATGGTCGAGCTTGCAGAAAGCTATGAGCTCTGTTCCCAGCCGATGCACCCGTATACGAAGTCCCTGCTGAGTGCGGTGCCGCTCCCGGATCCGCAAAAGACGCGCGCGAAGAAACGTCTGATCCTCGAGGGCGACGTTCCCAGCCCGCTCAACCCGCCGACCGGCTGCCGGTTCCATACCCGATGCCCCTATGCGACGGAGGAGTGCAGTCAGCGCGCGCCGGTATGGAAGGAATACGCCCCCGGCCACTTTGCCGCATGCCATGCCCTCGAGGGCCAATAAAACGGTTTATACCGTGAAAACGGTGTAAATAAATTCTTTACTGGAGGAGATTGCTTTGAAAAAACCTCTTGCACTGCTCATAGCCGCAATGATGCTCTTCACGCTGTGCGCCTGTGGACAGACTGACAAGCCCGCGGCGACTACCGCCGCGACCACCGCTGCGGCCACCACTGCCGCGGCCACCACTGCCGCGACCACCGCCGCCGCGACGACTGCTGCGGCCACCACTGCCGCGACGACCGCGGCGACCACCACTGCGGCAACGACCGCCGCGACCACTGCCGCGCCTGCTGCCGAGCCGTTCGTCATCACCGCGTGCATCGCATCCGAGCCGGAGACCATTGATCCGACGATGATCAGTTCCGTCGACGGCAACACGTATGTCAACCACATGTTCGAGAACCTGATGTGCTACCGTTCCACCGGCAAGCCCGCAGGCGACGACCCCAAGATGATGTCCGCTGAACTGGACTACGGCCAGGCTGAAAGCTGCGACATCTCTGACGACGGCCTCGTCTACACCTTCCATCTCCGCGACGGCATCGTGTGGTCCGACGGGCAGCCCGTCACCGCCGATGACTTCGTCTATTCCTGGCGGCGTCTGTGCATGCCCGAGACCGCGTCCGATTACGGCTACCTCCTCGAAGGCATCGTCGTAGGCGCGACCGATATCTACGAGAACGGCGCCGATCCGGCCACCCTCGGCGTTAAGGCCATCGACGACAAGACCTTCGAAATCACCCTCGAAGCCGCCTGCCCGTTCTTCCTCCAGCTCTGCGCGTTCGGCAACCTCGTTCCGCTGCGCCAGGATATCGTGGAGAAGTACGGCGCCGAGTGGACCAACCCCGAGAATATCGTCTGCAACGGCCCGTATGTCATTGACGAGTGGGTTCACGACTCGTACATCTCCATGGTTCCGTCCGAAACCTACTATAACGCCGAAATCGTCGGCCCCGACCAGATCAAGTGGTATCTCTCCGATGACGAGACCGCCATCCTGTCCTCTTATCAGTCCGGTGAGTACAACTTCATCGAGTCCTTCCCGTCCGATCAGATCGACTCCCTCACGGCCAGCGGCGACTGCTACATCCTCCCCTCCGTCACGACCTATTACCTCTACCTCAACTGTGAGAACCTGACCGACTGGCGTGTACGCGCGGCGATCACGCTGTGCATCGACCGTGACAACATCGTCGAGAACATCACCCAGGCCGGGCAGATCCCTGCCTCGAGCCTCGTCACCGGCGGCATCACCGACTCCACCGGCGCGATGTGGCAGAATGGCACCGGTTATAAGGAAGTCATGTGGGCGCGTCTGGCCGAGTTGTATCCTGACGCTGACCTGACCACCTACGCCGGCCGCTGCGAACTTGCGCAGGACCTCCTCGCCGAAGCCGTCGCCGACGGGTTCGACACCAAGATCACTATCCCGTACCGTTTCAACAACCTCGGTACGCACGGCACGATCGCCGAAGCCGTCCATCAGGATGTCAACAGCGTCCTGGGTCTGAACATGACGATGGACAGCACCGAGTGGCAGGTCTACACCGCCACGCTGGACACCGACCGCGCATGGTACGTCGCGCGTCTGGGCTGGCAGGCCGACTACCTCGACGGCAGCTCCTTCATCGACCTGTTCACCACCGGCGGGTCATACAACTACAGCCGCTGGAGCAGCGCGGAATACGATGCTCTGTGCGCGAAGTACAAGTCTCTGCCCGGCGGCGCTGAGCGCGACCAGGCGATGTACGACGCCGAAGCCGTTATGTTCAGCGAAGAAGGCTTCCCCTGCAGCCCGCTGTACTACTACACAAACTCCTACTGCCTCTCCCAGGAAGGCATCCAGAACGTCGCGATGTCCAGCCTCGGATTCTTCATCTTCACCGAGGCGACCCAGGGCTAAGCTGTAGATTCCAACAGAAAACCGGTTCATTTCGATGAACCGGTTTTTCTTATGCCCGCATGCCGATGCCGGCAGCGAGCAAGGGACTTGACATAAGTCTTACAAACCTGTATAATAAACTCAGACAATTCTTGTACAGTGACACCGGAGTGAGGGATCAGGCTTTCAGGAGGCGCCTATGTTGAAGGTTATTCTCGCCGATGACGAAGAATCCATCCGCCGTGCGCTGCTCAGGCTCGTCGACTGGTCTGCTCTGGGATATGAGGTCATCGGCGTATTTGAGGACGGAAAGGACGTCATTGCTTCCCCGCTGCTGCCGGAAGCCGACCTTGTGCTGTCCGATATCCGCATGTTTGAGCTTGGCGGCCTGGATGTCGCGCGCTATATCTATGAGCATAAGCTCCATCCGCGCGTGTGTCTGTTTTCCGGTTACCAGGACTTCGCATACGCCCGCGAAGCTCTTCAGCTCGGCGTATGCGGGTATATCCTCAAACCCATCGCACCGCAGGAACTGCGCAATACACTGAGTAAAATACACGACGAGCTGCTCGGGTTCCCCCGCAGCGGCGAGGGACGGGACAGCTCCGGCGGCGAGTGGGTTCTGCTGCCGCAGATTCGATCGTTCATCCAGCAGAATCTGAGTGCCTCCTTGTCGCTCAAGACCATCGCCGAAGCGTTCTCTTTCAATCCGTCCTACTTTTCCCGCCGCTTCAAGGCGGAAACCGGCATGACCGTCGGCGCGTATCTTCTGAAGACACGGATGGAGCGTGCGGCGGCGCTTCTCAAGGAAGGCCGCACCAACCGTCAGATTGCCGACGCAATCGGGTTTTCCAGCGAGAAATATTTCTGCCGCTGCTTCAAACAGTGGGCAGGCTGTACCACCGGCGAGTTCAAACGGATGAAGACCCGGAAGGAGGAGGCGAAGTGAAGAAAAAAACGCGGCATTTCGTACGAGAGTATCGCGTGCGCTCCGTCTTCTGGCGCAACCTTCTGTGTACCCTCCTGCTGGTCTTCCTGCCCGTCCTCATCATGGTTTCGTTTTATTCCAGCTACCTGCGCCGTGATGCCGAGGAACGCCTGATCTCTGCCCGCTTCGAGACACTTTCGCGTTCCGCGCGCGTCATCGACGGTGTCTTGGCCGAGACCGAGAACTTCACCTACATGCTCTCCATCAACCACAGCGTCAAAATGTTCGTCTTCCTTGAGCCGGATCAGCTCGCACGCTCTGTCTACAGCAATATGATTCAGCAGTCCATCAAGCTCTACACCGGCACCTTCCCCTATGTCGAAAGCGTCTACCTCTACGCGGAGGATTCAGGGATCGTTATCGATGAGCTGCGGGGAAGCCCGCTGGACAAGATGCTCGACAGATCCTGGCTGCCCGCCTATGAGAAGATGACCGGCACGACCTTTCGCATCGATGCGCGCCTCAAGAACGATTACTACCCTTATTACATCACGCTGATGTATCCGATCAAGAACGGACGCAAGAAAGAGGGCGCGGTAATCGTCAACGTGAATGTCGAGAAGCTTGCGAAGCTCGTCGACTCCGGCGGCACCGGGCAGCTTTTCCTGTTCAATGAGAACAAACTGCTGTATGCGTCCGACGTACGGCTGCTGGAACGCGGGGAGCTGCCGGACTGGACCGAGGCCCTGCCGCCGTCCGGCAGCCGCACGATCCATACGGAAAATGGCCTGATGCTGCTGACCTTCAAAGCCTCCGAACAGTTCGACTGGACCTACGCGATGCTGACGCCGATGGAGGAAGAAAAACGCATCGATCTGTCTTTCCTGCCGATCGCGGTCATCACACTTTCCATCACACTGATCGTTGCGCTGGTGCTGACGAATCTGACCTATGCTCCCGTCGGCGCGCTGCTCAAGGCGATCGAGGAAAAGAGAGACTCCAAACAGCGTGTGCAGTCGGTTCCGTATCTCGATACGCAGAACTCCGGCGAGATCGCCTACATCAAGTCCGTTATCATGGGCGAGCGTCAGCGCAACCGCGAACTGACCTCCGAGCTGTCCGACCGCATGCGTACGCTCAATGATACGCAGCTTGTGATGCTGCAGAATCAGATCAACCCGCACTTCATCTACAACACCCTCGACATGATCAACTGGTCGATCTGCGAAAAGCTGGGAGAGGACTCCGACGCGAGCGCGATGATCACGACGCTGGCGGCGCTGCTGCGCGTGAGCCTGTCGCGCGCGAGCTATTTGGTGAGCGTTGCGGAGGAGATCGAGCATACGCGGCTGTACCTGGACCTGATGCAGCGGCGGTTCAGCGACGGCAGACTGCACATCGCATGGGATGTTGATGAGAGCCTGCTGACCTGTCGGATGCCGAAGCTGACGCTCCAGCCGCTGATCGAGAACGCGATCAACCACGGTCTGCGTCCGCACCGCTATCACGGCACGCTGCGCATCCGCATCGCGTCCGAGGGAGAGACGCTGCTGATTTCGGTCGAGGACGACGGCGTGGGGATGAACGAAGCCGCGGTCGACGCGCTCAACCGGACGCTTGACATGGAAACGCCCGACGAGGAAGATGTGCGGCCGCATGTGGGGCTGCGCAACATCCATCAACGCATCCGTCTGCTGTGGGCATCCCTGGGGGATGCGTACGGCATACGGGTATCCCCGCAGCCTAAGGGCTTTCGTGTCGAAATGCGAATCCCTCGGGTGTGTACAGACCAGCCGCAGGAGATATAACCATGAAGCCTTCCCCGACTTTTTACGGACAGGTCGGGGAAGGCTTTCTATACAGATCCTTTATACAGTTCAGATAAGAAGTCAATATTTTGCACTAAAAGTCAAAATCGTGATATTTACAAATTTCATTATTACATGTATAATATAATAAAGGTAACCAAAAAAACACCGTCTCTTATCAGAATAATAGGAGGAAACGGCAAGTGAACACAACACGCGAACAGAAAACGGCATTGGAGAAGGTCAAAAAACGAGGAACTTTTCTTAAAAATCTCGAGCTGTTGACCCTGTGCATCCCGGCGCTTGTGGGTTACATCCTGTTCGCCTATGTCCCGATGTTCGGGTTGGTGATGGCGTTCAAGGACTACAAGCTTGCCCGCGGCATCTGGGGCAGCAAGTGGATCGGGCTGAAGAATTTCGAGTTCCTGTGGCGTTCGGTCGACCTCGGACGCATCGTACGCAACACTGTCTGCTACAGCCTCACGTTCATCGTCGTCGGTCTCGTCCTCAATGTGTTCATAGCGCTGCTGCTCAATGAAATCCGCGACAACCGGCGGGCGCTCAAGTATTACCAGACCACGATGATCTTCCCGAACTTCCTCTCCTGGGTCATCGTCGGATATATCACTTACGCGCTGTTCAACCCGACGCTCGGCATCCTGACACAGATCCGTTCCGCTCTCGGAATGACGCCGATCGACGTCTATATGGATACAAAATACTGGCCCGGCATCCTCGTTACGGTAAACATGTGGAAGGGCGTCGGGATGGGGTCGATGTTCTACTTTGCTGCGCTCATCGGCATCGACGAATCCCTCTACGAGGCCGCGCGCATCGACGGTGCCAACCGGCTGCAGCAGATCCGCTATATCTCGCTTCCGTCGCTCATTCCGCTGATGACCATCATGAGCATACTGGCGATGGGCAGCGTCTTCCGCGGCGACTTCGGACTGTTCTATCAGATCCCCCGCGACGTCAAGGTCCTCTACGAGGTGACGGATATCATCGACACCTATGTCTTCCGAGGGCTGCAGACCAACAGCTACGGGATGGCGAGCGCGGTCGGCTTCGTTCAGTCAGTCGTGGGCTTGATCATGGTAACGGGCACGAACGCGATTGTCAAGCGCATCAGCCCCGAAAACAGCATGTTTTAAGGGAGGGTATGGATATGAACAATAAACGCAAGATCAAAATGTCGAAAGCGGTTATCCACCTGTTTTTCTGTCTGTTTTCCTTGCTGTACGTACTGCCGCTGCTGTTGATCGTCAGCATCTCGTTCTCAACGGAGGAGTCGGTCACGGGTCCGGGCGCGGGTTACCACCTCATCCCGACGGAATTCTCGCTCGAGGCGTACGACATGGCAATCAAAAGCCCCGACCAGATGCTGCGTGCCTACCTCATCACCGCATCGCAGGCCGTCATCGGAACCTTCGGTGCGTGCCTCTTCACCGGTATGATCGCCTACCCGCTGTCCCGCTCGTCTTTCGCGTTCCGCAAGCCCATCACCTTCATCGTCTTCTTCACGATGCTCTTCGGCGGCGGACTCATCCCGACCTACATCATCTATTCCAATGTCTACAACCTGAACAATAACTACTGGGTCTATATCCTGCCGGGACTGTGCGGAGGCGCGTGGAACACACTCGTCATCCGGACGTTCTTCAAGGGCCTTCCGGAGGCGCTGTTCGAGTCGGCGAAGATCGACGGCGCGCGGGAGATGCGCATCTTTATACAGATTGCACTGCCGTTGTCAACGCCGGTGTTCGCGACGATCGGTTTCCTGATGCTCGTCGCGAAATGGAACGACTGGCATACATCGCTGGTTTACATCCGCGACCAGGACCTCTACACGCTGCAGTATATGCTGCAGAAGATCCTGAATGAGGCGAGGTTCCTGCGGGATCTTGCGGCATCGGGCGCGGCGAACCAGATTACGGCGGTGCAAACGATGAAGCTGCCGATGGAGACGATGCGCTATGCGATGTGCGTACTTGCCGCCGGACCGATGCTGGTGATCTTCCCGCTGTTCCAGAAGTATTTCGCGTCCGGTCTGACCATCGGCGCGGTCAAAGGATAATCCCCGATCATTGCGTTCCCCCAAATTTATATAAAGGAGTGACTCCGATGAAAACACGCATCCTCGCGACCCTGCTGGTACTGATGCTGCTGGTCACCGCGCTGGCCGGCTGCCAGGACGCGAAGCCCGCTGCAACCACGGCGGCCACCACCGCTGCTGCCACCACCGCTGCTGCCGCGACGACCGCCGCGCCCGCCCCTGAAAAGTCCGACCTTCCGCAGGTGACCCTGAACTTCTGGATGGGCTGCCAGGGCAAGCAGAAGGATACCGACGAAGTTCATGCGTACCTGCAGCAGCAGATCAACGAGTACGTCCCCAACACCGACATCGTGTGGACGCTGCTGACCTTTGCGGAGTACAACGAGAAGTGGACGAAGGCCATTGCCGCCGGTGAGACGATCGACATCTCCTGGTGGGGCTGGTACCGCAGCCTCGGCGACGACTCCTCCGACGGAACCATCCTCGCGTTCGACCCGTACCTTGAAGAGAACGGCCAGCACATCGTCTCCTACTTCGGCGACCGTATCCTCAACCTCCACCGCTCCGCCGACGGCAAGCTCTACTTTGTACCGGCGTGGCAGGGCCTGTGCGCCAACCGTTTTTCGATGTACATCCGCAAGCAGGTCTCCGACGTCCTCGATGACAAGACCAAGAGCGACATCACCGATGTGTTTGTCAAGAACCAGTTCAATTGGTCTGAGGAAGCTTATAGGGAAAACTATGCGGTTCTGGAAAGCGTTCTGAAGCAGGCGAAGGATGCCGGCGTTATGGGCGCGGGTGTCAGCGGTGCGTACAGCATTTTGGAATCCACATATGACTATTTCAAAGTCGGTACATACGGAATCGTCTACTACGGTGACAAAGACTTCAAAGTTCAGAATCTTTTTGACACCCATAACCTCCGTGTGCGTTATGAAACTGCGGCACGCTGGTATGATGAGGGCTACATCCCCGCCGACATCGCGTCCAACACCAACAGCTACGGCTGGGCGGAAGCGAAGAATGATGGCTGGGCGTTCAGCCTGGGCGGCACGCAGGGTTATGAGGACCCGGCCGGCGTCTTCACCACCCGCTACGGCATCGACTTCGAGAACTTCAGCATGTTCGGTAAGGATCTGCTCGTCCTGGGCACTCCGACGGGCACCTGTCTGCCGGTTACCTCCGCGAATCCGGAGCGTGCCGTCATGCTGCTGGATCTGTTCTTTGCGCCCGAGGGGAAGGAAATCTACCGTACCTTCGTCTACGGCCTTGAGGGCAAACACTACGTCCGTACAACCGACAACGACACCATTGACCTTCTGACCGGTACCGGTGAGCCGCAGTCCGACTGGGCATACGGTATCCCGGCATGGGTGCTCGGAACCTGCGAGGACATCTTCAACACCGCCGCGGGCACCTCGAAAATCTACAACAAATACAAGGCTGCCGAGCAGACTGCGTACGCGCCTCCGCTCCTTGCCTTCTCGTTCAACAACAGCGATGTGACCGTCGAGCAGGCGCAGATCAAGACCGTCGTTGAAGAGTACGAGAAGACGCTGAACCAGGGCATCAAGGGCTCCGCGGGCTGGGAGGACTACTACAACGACTTCCTCGCGAAGCTGAAGCAGGCCGGCATCGAGGCCTACCTCGCCGAGGTACAGAAACAGGTCGACGCATTCGTCGCCGATCGCGGTGTTCAGTGGTAACTATTTCGGCAAAAGGGGAGGGGTGGGACAAAAGTCCCACCCCTTCTTTGATCTTTCCGCAGCTTTTTGGGAGCATACGGCGAAGGCGGACTGCGAGAATCCGTTCCGCCGCAGGTTTTTATTCTTCTCATGGCGATTGTCTTTACACAACGCCGCACGCGCGCATCACGAGCTTGTGCACGTTCAGCTCATATTCATACCCGAACGGGTTGACCATCTCCCCGCGGACACAGCGCGCGAACTCCAGCATCATCTCATCGTAGCGCTTAAAGTTGACGTCACAGACGCCGTCCGGGAAGGTGATCTCACGGCGGCGGTTTGCGTAGGCATCCGCGAAGTCCACATGGGTATAGAAGGTCCGCGTAGGATTTTCGAGCGGCATGATTTCCCAGGTCGCGCGGCTGCCGCAGAGCACGAGCTGCCGGCGTCCGTAGCCGCCAACCTCCGTGGATGTCGCGCGCGCGATGGACACGCCGTCGCGGTACTCGAACATCGCGCAGCCCTGGTCGATTGCCGTCACGCCATCCATTCCGGAGCCGCGGTTCAACGCAACGACATTCTCCGGCATCCCTTTGAACAGATAGACCAGGTCGACCATATGACAGCCGAGGAAAAACATGATGCCGCCGGGGAACGGCTTCATCCACTCGCGCTTCTCCGGGGAGTGATGGGTGTTCATCAACGCGTCAACCTCGTAAATCTGCCCAAACTCTCCGGCACGGGCACGCCGCAGCGCCTCTTTGATCGACGGGTTATAACGGTACATATACGACATCTGCACGGTCAGGTTCTTTGCCTCTGCGACCTTCAGCAGCGCCGCGAACTCCTCGACGTCGGCTCCGGCAGGCTTGTCGATATGGACGTGGATGCCGCGGTCGACGCACTTGCGCGCCTGACGCACGAGGTCCAGCTCATATCCTTCGACCTCGATCGCGTCGCAGCCGGCGTTCAAAAGCTCCCGCTCCGTCATCACCGGGATGCCGCGGTAGCAGGCGGTGTCTTTGATCTCCCTGTAGCGTTCCTCCGACTCGGGAACGTAGCCGACCACCTCGAACACGTCGGGATATTGCAGCACGGTGCTCAGCATCCCGGTGCTGTGGTCGTGCAGGGTGCCCAGGTGTCCGATTCGTATCTTTTTCATCTGTAACGCCTCCCTTATTTCGTCCAGTCAAACAGCAGACCGATCGGGAAATCGCGGTTCTCGGCGAGCCTGCGGTACACCTCCGGCGCATTCTCCGGCGGGTGTATCTCGTTGATCATCTGAGCGAAGTTGAGCCGCCCGCCCTTGCGCAGCCGCAGCAGTGCCGCAATGTCGTCCCGATGCGTCCAGTAACCGGGGTAGGATTCCTCCGACGGACGCGCCTGCGTATGCGCGCCGATCACGGTAATGCCGGGATAGTGTATCTTTTTATAATAGTCCACCGTAAAGTTCGGGTCGCGCGTGCAGCCCAGCAGCGCAATCCGTCCGAAGCGCGCCATGCAGTCGAGGGTCTCGATGAAGCCCTCGCCGCGTCCGGTCACCTCGATGGCGGCGTTGATTCTGCCGGGTGCGGCATCGAACACACGCTCCGGAAAATCAGGCGCGGTCGGGTCGAGCGCGCAGTCCGCACCCAACTTCTCCGCAAGCGCACGCCGTTCGGGTTTCGGGTCCGCCGCGATGACCGGGCATCCGCCGGCAGCCTTGCACAGCTGTACGGCAAACTGCCCGAGGATTCCAAGCCCCATCACCATGGCCGCCTCGCCCAGCTCCAGACGCGTCTTGCGTACCGCAGCCAAAGGAAACGTCGCGATGTACATCAATGACGCCTCAGACAGCGGAATATCGTCGTCGAGCTTCACGATGCTGCTGCGTTCACGGACGGTGATCCGTGCCATATGCTTCCCACCGTACACGATCACGCGGTCGCCCACGTTGACGCTCACACCTTCGCCCACCGCCGCCACGATCCCCGCCGCGCTGTAGCCGAGTGAGCGCGGGAACGGCGCCACGATGTCGGAACCGCCGCTTACGTTTTTATCGCCGATGAGATTTGCGCGCTCCGTCCCCGCGCTGACCGCCGAATACGCAAGCTCCACGGTCACCTCGCCCGCGCCCGGTTTGCGGCATTCCGTCTCGATCAGCTCAGCCTCATACGGACGCGGAAAGATGATCTGCCTGGTTTTCATATGGATACCCCCTGTTATTAGGATTTGCGCGTACCGCGTGATGCGAGATACGCGTCCATCAAACGATTGCGTTCATTGCCGGCGCAGTCTGCAAACGCATCTGCCGGCAGCGCCGCAAGCTCCCGCTTCAATCCGTCGTACACCGTCGTCAGTTCCGACTGCTGTATGCCCGTGACGTTCAGAATCTTACGGTTGTCAACAATGCGGTCAAAGAGCCGATCGTATTCGAGCTGCCAGCGGTGCGGCTTTCGGTTGCCGCTTGTCACGCAGGACAGGAAATCCTCCTTATCCACCGTGATATACTCCAGCCCTATCAATCTGCGGTAGTATTCCGCGATTTCCCGCCACGGGTTGTGCTCCGCCGTCGCGACGGTATAAATTTCGCCGTACGCGTCCCGGTTGAGCACCAGCCGTGAGATCATCCGCGCGACGTCTCCCGCCCAGCTCATCGTTGCCTGCACTTCCATCGCCTGCTCGGGCAGCACGACGGTCTTGCCCGCACGCGCACGGAAGACGACCGTATCGGCTTCCAGCGTTGTGAGCTGGAAACGGCGCTTGGAGAACGTGATCGCCGGACGGATCGCCGTCCAGTTATGAAGACCCGAGCTTTTCAGGACGTCCTCGCCCATCGCTTTATACAGCGAGTATTCGGTATCCCGTGCGGAGAGAAATTCCGCGTCGTCCGACACATCCAGCAGCCGCGGCGAGCGCTCGGTGATCGGATGCTCCAGATTTGCGTAGATGCGGTAGGACGACAGGTAGATGTAGTGCCCGCAGTTTTCGACCAGCCTGCGGTACATGCGCGGGAACTCGATGCCGTTGTAGATCATGAAGTCGACGATGCAGTCGTATTCGTTTTTCAGAAGACCTTCGACCGTCGCATCGTCCTTGAAGTCGGCCTTGAGATAGCGCACGGCGGGATTGTCGGAATGAACGTCGTCAAGGGATACGACGTCGACCCGGTATCCCATTTTCGCCAGCGCGGGTACGAGATAAACCCCCATCGCGCCGGTTCCGCCGGGCACGAGAACGCGTTTTCCAGCAGTCATATGAAAAGCTCTCCTTTTCCTGTTCTATTTCGGGCAATCTGATCTCTGTTTATATTATACCATACTGACACGGGAAATGAAATACGCTGCTGAGTCAAAAAGATATTGATTTTGCTGTCTTATCGGCATAAGAGGGGAGAGGAAACGGATGAGCGAGGTCTGCGGCAAGAAACTGTGTATGGCGGAACTGTCGGAGTCCTGCGGGTTTTGTACCGACGCAAATTTCCCAAAAGACCTTGCGTAAAATCCCCGGCATGCTTCGTCGCAATACCGTGCTTCCGGAGGCTGAGCACAGTATGACGATTACAACACATCCCCTCCCGGGAAATCCCGGAAGGGGATGTGTTTACTCCATCAGAATTGCGCGCAGTTCCGAGACACTTTCCGCGATCTGAGCGGCTCCGCAGCGCAGCGCTTCCTCACGGCTGCCGTAGCCGTAGAGCACGTATATGCACGGCAGTCCGCACAGCCGCGCACCTTCAACGTCCTGGTCACGGTCGCCGACCATCACACAGTCCGTGCGGTCCGTAACACCCATGCGCAGCAGCCCCGCCGTGATGACGCCCTGCTTGTCCATCGGCGTTTCACTCAGCGAAATACCCGAGACCGTGTCGAAGTATGCAAGCAGTCCGAAGTGCTCAAGGATGCGCTCGGAGAACACCGCAGGCTTGCCCGTTGCAACCATCAGACGATTCCCGGCGGCCTTCAGTTCCCGCAGAAGCTCCGGGATGCCGGGGTACACGCGGTTTTCGAACAGTCCCACCGTTGAGAAGCGCTCCCGGTAGAACCCCAAAAGCCGCAGTGCCTCCGCCTCATCCACGCCCGCGTACTCGATAAACGAGCGCAGCAGCGGCGGGCCGATCCACGGATGATACTGTTCCCGTGATCCGACCGGATAGCCGCCCTTTGTAAGCGCGTAGCGGACAGACTCGCAGATGCCTTCCTCGGGGTCGGTCAGGGTTCCGTCCAGGTCAAAGATGATCACACGCATCAGCGTTCCTCCCGGAAGTAGGAGATGCCCAGCGCGGCGGGTGACTGATCCTCCCGCCGGTTTCGCATACTGGTGATGACCAGTACAATGATCGTGACGACGTACGGGAGCATTTTGTACAGCTCCTTGAACGCCAGGAACGTGCCGGTCGGGATGAACAGGTAGAGGATGTACAGCCCGCCGAAGAGGATGCTCGCGAAGATGCCGACGTTCGGACGCCAGAGGGTAAAGATGACCAGCGCGATGGCGAGCCAGCCGCGGTCACCGAAGGCGTCGTTAGACCATACCCCGCAGGCGTAGTCCATGACGTAGTACAGTCCGCCGAGACCCGCAATCATGCTGCCGATGCAGGTTGCGAAGTATTTATAGCCGCTGACGTTGATGCCGACGGAATCGGCGGTAGAGGGACTTTCGCCGACCGCACGCAGGTACAGTCCCACGCGTGTACGCTGCAGGACGAACGACGCGGCGAGTGCGAGGGCGACGGCTAAGTAGGCAAGGAAGCCGTAGCTGAAGAATACCTTTCCGACCCATCCCCAGCCTTCGGCGAAGGGAAGCGCACGGCTGAAGACCCGGCTCGTCGCGGAGAGCGCGATGGACGGCACCTCCGCGCCGGTCAGCTTGATGAGCGAGCCGCCGAAAAAGTTGCCGAAGCCGACGCCGAAGGTCGTCATCGCAAGGCCCGTGACGTTTTGATTCGAACGCAGCGTGACGGTCAGCAGGCAGTAGAGAAGCCCCATCAGCAGCGATCCCAGCAGCGACGCGGCCAGCGGGATGGCAACGGCAAGGAAGCTGTTTAGCTCACCCATTGTGCTCTGCTCATAGAGGAACGCGCCGATAACGCCGCTGATGCCGCCGACGTACATGACACCGGGGATGCCCAGATTCAGGTTGCCGGACTTCTCGGTGATTGTCTCACCGGTGCTGCCGTAAAGCAGCGGGACACCTTGCACAACCGCGCGGGGAATGAAGGATACAAAGTCAAACATGCGTCATTCCTCCTTTCCGTTCTTCTCAGAGGGGTTTATAAGCGGGGGCTGCGCAGCAGGCAGAGCACTGCTTGCATGTTTGCGGAAGCTGATGCGGTAGGAGATGAAGAACTCACTGCCGATGATGAAGAACAGGATCAGGCCGGTGAGAATATCGGAGAAGGAGTGGTTGAGACCGAAGGCGGTGGAAATCTCCCCGGCGCCCCGGTCGAGGAATGCCAGCAGGAAGCTTGCGAAGATCATCGCGGGCGGATTGAACTTCGCAAGCCACGCGACCATAACGGCGGTGAAGCCGCGGCCGTCTGCGACGGTGGTGGTGATCGTGTGGTCGGTACCGCCGACGAGCAGCAGCCCCGCAATGCCGCACAGCGCGCCGGACAGGATCATCGTACGGATGATGACGCGGTCAACCTTGATGCCGACATACCGCGCGGTCCGTTCGCTCTCACCGACGACGGAGATTTCATAGCCGTGCTTGGTGTAGTTGAGATAGATGTAGACGAGCACCGTCAGGATCGCGACGATGATGATATTGAGCAGGTACTTCTGTCCGAACAACTGCGGGAGCCAGCCGGATTCGGTGGACTGGTTGATGATGCCGATTTTCCCCGCGCCCTTGGGAACCTCCCAGACGATGACAAAAAACGCGACGAGTTGGATGGCGACATAGTTCATCATCAGTGTAAAGAGCGTCTCATTGGTGTTCCACTTTGCCTTGCAGACAGCCGGAATGAATCCCCACAGCGCACCCGCCGCTATACTCGCGATGGTCATCACGCAGATGAGCAGGGCGTTGGGGAGCTTGTCGCCGAGCAGGATCATGCACGCGGCTGCGGCGAGACCTCCGACGAGAATCTGCCCCTCGCCGCCGATGTTCCAGAAGCGCATCCGGAACGCGGGCGTCAGCGCAAGCGATACGCACAGGAGGATGGCGGTGTTCTGCAGCAGCACCCATATCTTACGCGGCGTACCGAACGCGCCTTCGAGCATCTTCGCGTAGACACCCAGCGGATTCTCACCGGTGAGCAGCGTCGTGACGACGGCGCAGACGACCAGCGCCAGGATGATCGCGCCGCCGCGGATGCCCCACGCGCCGTACCACGGCAGATCCTTGCGTTTGCTGATGTATATCAGAGGGGCTTTCTGCTTACTCATCCGTATTCCCTCCTCCGAGATGGGTCATCATCAGACCCACATCCCGTTTCTTCGCACCCGGCCCGTCGATGATGCCGCTGACCTTCCCGCCGCACAGCACCAGGATGCGGTCGGAGAGCTGCAGCAGCACGTCCAGGTCTTCGCCGACGTAGATGACCGCCGCGCCGCGCATTTTCTGCGCCGTCAGCAGCGCATAAATCTCGTAGGACGAGTTGATGTCCAGCCCGCGTACGGCGTACGCCGTCAGCAGCACGGTCGGCGTGGAGGAGATCTCGCGGCCGACGAGCACTTTCTGCACGTTGCCTCCGGAGAGTTTGCGCACCGGTATATCAAGATTGGGCGTACTGACCGCCAGCGTATTGACGACCTTGCGCGCAAGTTCGGCGGGCGCCTTACGGTCGGTGAAGAAGCCGTGCCCGCGTCTGTAAGAGCGCAGCATCATATTGTCGGAGATGCCCATGCTGCCGACCAGCCCCATCCCGAGCCGGTCTTCCGGCACAAACGACAGTGTGACGCCCATCTCCGCGATGCTCAGCGGATCCTTTCCGAGGATTTCCTCATGGTGTCCGTCGTCGTGGATATAGCAGATGCTGCCGGTTTCGGTGGGCTGCAGACCGGCGATGGATTCCAGCAGTTCCTTCTGACCGGAGCCGGAGATACCCGCGATGCCGAGGATCTCACCGCTGCGCGCGGTGAAGGAGACATTGTCCAGCTTGATGATCCCATCGATGGAGCGGACGGTGAGGTTTTTCACCTCGATGCGCGGCTTGGGATTGACCGGTTCCGGACGGTCGATGCTGAGCGTGACGGGGTGGCCGACGAGCATGTTGGTCATCTCGCCGGTGTTCGTCATCTTTGTGGGCATATCCCCGACGAACTGTCCGTTCCGGAGGATTGCCACGCGGTCTGAAAGCTCCTCGACCTCGTTGAGCTTATGGGTGATGATGACGATCGCCTTGCCGTCGTCTCGCATGTTCCGCAGGACGGTGAACAGCTTGTCGGTCTCCTGCGGGGTGAGGACGGCGGTCGGTTCGTCGAGGATGAGGATGTCCGCGCCGCGGTAGAGCACCTTGATGATCTCGACGGTCTGTTTCTGCGAGACGGACATCGTATAGACCTTCTGCCAGGGGTCGACTTCAAACCCGTAGGCTTTGCACAGGCGGTTGACACGCTCGGCGACCGCCTTGAGGTTGAGGCGTCCGGGTTCCTTCAGTCCGAGCACGATGTTTTCCGCCGCGGTGAGCACGTCCACGAGCTTGAAGTGCTGGTGGATCATACCGATGCCGTGGTCGAAGGCATCTTTGGGCGAGCGGATAACGACCTCCCGGCCGTCGATGAAAATCTGTCCGGCGTCCGGGAAGTAGATTCCGGCGAGCATATTCATCAGCGTGGTCTTTCCGCTGCCGTTTTCACCGAGCAGCGCAAGGATCTCCCCGCGGTAGATGTTGAGCCACACGCGGTCGTTGGCAAGTACGCTGCCGAAGGATTTCGTGATGTCCCGCATTTTGACTGCGGCTGTTTTGTGATCCAAAAGGCATTCCTCACGATCGTCAGATTCCGGAGTATTCGCTTTTTTGATAATACCAAATAAGGACAGTCAGCGATTTCTCCTCGACTGTCCTTATGGATACCCAATTGAGAAGGGGTTGCTTAGAACGCGGTGTCGAGCAGCGTGATGCCGTCGATCTTCAGATCGAACGCCGGCGCGGAGCGGTACACGGACTCCTGGAAGTAGCCGTCCTTGATGACTTCGGTGTCGCCGGTATAGGCGGCGTCGGTGTCGATGTCGGCCATGTAGGAGGTCAGAGTCTGTCCGTCGACGGTGAAGGTGGAGGTATCGAAGACATGGAGGGTACCGGCGATGAGCTGCTCGCGTGCGGCCTTGATGGCGTCAGCGGTGCCGGCGGCAGCGACCTTCTCATTGATCTCGGTCAGCACGACGGAGCCGGTTGCTATGGTACCGGTCCAGTCAGCTTCAAAAGCCTTGTTATCCATGGTATTCTGGATGGCGTATTTGAAGTACGGGGTCCAGTCGATGCGGGAGGAGACGATGTAGGTGTTCGGCGCGGCGGAGATCGTGGAGCCGTTGTAGGAGACGTTGGGGACACCGGCGGTCTCGCAGGCGGTCGGGGCGCCCATGGAGTCGGCGTGCTGGGAGATGAGCTTGCAGCCGTTCGCGATGAGCTTATTGGCGCCTTCCTTTTCGGCGGTCTCGTCATACCAGGAACCGGTGAAGGTGACTTCCATCGTAACGGTCGGGCAGACCGAGCGCGCGCCGAGGAAGAAGGAGGTATAGCCGGAGATGACTTCAGCGTAGGTGAACGCGCCGACATAGCCGATCTTCGCGTCATCCGCAGTGAACTTACCGGCTTCGATCATCTCGTTGAGCTTCATGCCTGCGGCGATGCCGGCGAGGTAGCGGCCTTCGTAGATGGCGGCGAAGGCGTTATGGTAGTTGGAAAGGCCTTCGGTATGAGCCTTGGTGCCGGTGGCATGGCAGAACTGAACCTTCGGGAACTCCTTGGCAGCCTGGATCATGTAGTCCTCATGACCGAAGCTGTCGGCGAAGACCACGATGCAGCCCGCGTCGACGAGCTCGGCGGCGGCGTTGTAGCACTCCTGACCCTCGGGGATATTGGTCTTGAGGATCGGCTCGACCTTCAGTGCCTCGCAGGCGGCTTTCGCGGCGTTGATGAAGTTGAGGTCATAGGTGGAGTTTTCGTCGTGCAGGAAGATGAAGCCGACCTTGGTCTTACCGGTTTTCTGGGTTCCCGCGCACGCACACAGAGACAGGAGCAGCGTGCAGACCAGGATGAGGGCAATGACTTTTTTCATAGTGATTCCTCCGAAGTATTGTATTGTGAACCTATATTTCAAACCCTGTTGTCAGGCGTGAAATCAGCAGAACTCGATGCCGTGAGAGAGACTCATGCTTTTGATCTTCGCGAGGGACTCAACGCGGATGCCGCGCGCGCGGATGTTGTCTCCGCCGTGCTGGAAGGCCTTCTCGATGACAATGCCGGCGCCGACGAGGGTCGCCCCGGCATCGCGTACGAGCTTGATCAGCCCGGTGAGCGCGGCGCCGTTGGCGAGGAAATCGTCGATGATGAGCACATGGTCAGCCGGGGTGAGGAAATCGCGCGAGACGATGATGTCGTATTCGACACCGTGCGTATAGGACATGACCTTGGACGTCCAGACGGGGCCGGCGATGTTTTTGGTCTTGCTCTTTTTGGCAAAAACGACGGGGCATCCGAACTGCTGCGCGGTGATGCACGCGATGCCGATGCCGGACGCCTCAATGGTCAGTATCTTATTGACGCCGCAGCCGTCGAACAGCCGCAGAAACTCCTGACCCAACTCGGTAAACAGGCCGATGTCCATCTGATGATTCAAAAAGCTGTCGACCTTCAGAATATTCCCTTCGTGGATGACGCCATACTTGCGTATCTGCTCCTCGAGAAGCCGCAAGGGTACATCCCCTTTCACAAAAACGAATGACACATACTATTTTACAGAAAATTCAGAATTTTGCAACCCCAACATTGAGGGAATCTTCCGTTTCCTTTTGCGATTTATTTGTGCACTTCGCTTCTTTGCACATGGTATTTTCCGCAATTGCCCCGTCGTATTATACTTCAAATGTGCCGAAATGCAATCATCTGATCATTGCAGGGCCGGCGATTTCGACGACTCCGCTTCCTTACGCCCGGCTGGGTTACTCCTGTGCGGGCCGTTTCATTTGCCGGCACGAAAAGCACTGCGCCTTGTCTACCTTTGAAAAGTCAAACGTCCCCTCCACGCCGTATTTCTCCAGGACCCGGTCGTACAGCACCGCGCAGTGGCCGCAGTAGTCGTGGTACGGCTTCATATACGTCAGCTCGTTGAGCATCCCGCGCGACGGACAGTGGCGCATGTCGATGGTGAAGCGCTCGTTTTCCTCGTCGTAGGTCATGCGGAAGTCGCACGCCTCCTCGTTCAGCGAGCGCGACCAGTATGTCCAGCAGCCGCGTATCCCTTCCTTTTCCACCAGTTTCCCGAGCCGATCCTGGACATAGGTGTCCGAGATGTGCTCCCAGTAGCGCACGACCGCGTCATACCCGCCCTGTTCCTCCAAGAAGGTGAACAGTTCGCTGTAGAACGGGATGAATTCGGTGCACGAGATCATACAGCCGCCTCCTTTTTGGCAAACGAGAACTTCGCCGCGCCGGTCTGTTCTTCATAGGACCGCAGCGAGAACGCACAGCCGGCTGCCTCCGCAAAGATGCCGTATACCACCTGCATCGTCAGAGGTCCCCACTCCGACGGCGTCTCTCCGACCGACCGCATGTACCGCACGCCCGGATGGTACGCCGTCTCGACGGTCAAGCACGCGTCCGTCAGCGTATACCGAAGGGCATCGGACGCATCCTCTTTCTCATATATATCCTTGAGATATTCCGCGATCGCCGTAAGTCCGCGCCGACGGATGTCCTCCAGACGCGGTTTGTGGTAGGCAAGCGTGTAGCGCCGCAGCAGTTCCCGCACGCCCTTTTCCCCATAGTGCTCGCCGACATAGCGAAGACCGTTGTCGACGGAACTGTGGAAATCGAGGTGCAGGTACTTGTTGTCCGACGCCTTTCGATCCATGACCAGAAGTGCCATAAAATGCCCCTTTCTTGAAGAAACATTTATATATTCGACATTATACCACACAATCTGTCGGATGTCCAGAGCGGAATGGAAAATCGTTGACAAATAGAAATGAAAATGATACAATCGAAGAAAAAGAGGTGAAAATATGACTCGACTGAAACATACCGGATACTGGGAGTATCTGGACACGTACGGCACACAGCTTTTCACGGCGGTTCTGCTGCCGGATGCGCAGGGCACCTTCCCGACGGTCGTCTACCGCAGCCCGTATGTCGACGCGCTGGAGACGCTGTCAGAGGAAACCGTTGTTGCGCGGTACCTGTCGGAGCATGCCGCGTGGCTGAACAGCGGATATGCCGTCGTGATGCAGCATTGCCGCGGGCGTGGGAAAAGCGGAGGAGTCTGCGTTCCGTACATCAACGAGCGCGCGGACGGACTCAGGCTGCTTGACTGGATCCGGACGCTGCCGGGTTACAACGGCGAGCTGTACCTTGTCGGCGGGAGCTATCTGTCGTCGGTTCACTATGCGGTGGCTCCGTTTGCCGGGGATATCCGCGGGGCGGTTTTCAAGATACAGGACGACGAACGCTACAATATCTGCTACCGCAACGGCTTCTTCAAGAGCGCATTGCATGGCAGCTGGTACATGGGGATGTATCACGCGGGTCAGCATCCCGTACGTCATTTTACTCCCGCTGCTTTCGATACGCTGCCGCTGTCTATACTGACCCGGACGGTATTCGGTGAACCGGCGGAGGACTTCGACGAGATGCTGCGGCATCCCGACCGCCGCGACGCATTCTGGAACACTCTGCCGGGAGGTAGCGACTCCCGCAACGCCGTCGAGCACGCCGATATCCCGATCCTGCTGACCACCGGTTTCTACGACATCTATACCGGCGGCATCTTTGATATGTGGCGGAAGATGAAGCCCGGGACGCGCGCGCGGTCGGCCCTCGTCGTCAGCCCGTATGACCACGGCGACGGCTGCCCCGAAGGGTCCATCCGCTTCCCAAACGGCAAAAAGGCCGAACAATTCGGCGACAGCTTCGAACAGCAGTGGCTCGACTATACGCGCGGAATCGGTGAGCCGCCGTTCCCGCTCGGAAAGGTCACCTATTACCGCTTGTTCGAGAACCGCTGGGCGTCCGATGCATTTGACGAGTCCGACGTTCCCGGCGGGAAACAACACATGCTGGAGCTGCCGATCGGCTCCGGGATCAGGACGTATGTCTACAACCCCTACGACCCACCGCGCTTCAGGGGCGGATTGTCCGGCAGCTTCGGCGGCGCCGACTTCCAGGATCCGCCGAACTCCCGCCACGATATTGTCAGCCTTTACACCGAGCAGTTTGACCGCGACGTATTCATCAAGGGCCGCATGTCCGCCGCACTCGACGTCGCGTCCGACTGCGAGGATACCTGCTTCTACATGCGTATAAGCATCGAAAAGACGCAGGGTGACTTCGGGCTGCGTGACGACATTCTCTCGCTGTGCGGACACCTCGGAGACTATACGCCCGGCTCCCGCGTACGCGTCGGGTTCACGTTCGACGACCATGCCTTCCTTGTCCGGCGCGGAGAGCGGCTGCGGATTGATATCGCATCCGCGGACAACGCGCACTTCGTCCGGCATACCAACCGGCGCGGACTGTTCAGCGAGCAGACCTCCTGCGCCATCGCCCATAACACGCTGTACCTCGACTCCGCGCGGCTGACGCTGCCGATTGAGTAGACATAACCCCCGCCCGTCCCGTCTGGGATGAGCGGGGGTTTTATTACAGCCGCGTTACACGCCGATGTCGCGGTAGTCCTGACCGATGTTCAGACCTTGCCGGATGAGGGTGCGCTGCAGCGTCGGGACGTCGAGCGCGCGCGGCTGTACGCCATGCTCCAGCGAGAGTGCCGCCGCAGTCCCGGCCGCCTCACCCATCGACATGCAGCACAGGATCAGACGCGAGCCGGACTGCCCGAAGATGTTGGAAGAAATGTTGCGCCCTGCCGCGAGGACACCGTCGAGCTGCGTCGGGATGAGCGAGCGGTAGGGGATATCGTAGAAGTACAGGCCGTCGGGAATCAGCTCGGTCATGTTCACCGTCGGGAGGTCCGTCGGCGGGGCGAGGGAACCGTAGCCGCCGCGGTTGGTGATGTACGCTTCGCTGCCGTCGGGGAGTCTGCCGCGGAACCACTTCTGGTTGCCGACCGTTTCGATGCCGTGGACGTCGAAGCCGTGCTGAGAGATCGTGATGACGTCGGGCTTCTTGCGGGCGTAGGCGATATCCTCGCCGGTGAAGCGGTACTCGCCGACGATGCGGCGGCTTTCGCGGACACCGAGCAGCGCAGCCGTCTGCGAGAGATAGGAGTGCTCGAAGCCAGGAATGTTCTTTTTGATGAAGCGGGAGAACAGGTCGGCTTGTTCCCGTCCCTCAATGTACATACGTGTCAGATCGCGGTTGTCGGTCGGACGACACATGCGCGAGTGGGCGATGCAGATGCTGACCTCGTCCTTCCCGCAGTGCTGCGGACGTCCGGGGAGGTGGGTCATCCAGTTGAGGTGGTTCTCGATTTGCGTGACCGGGTCGCCGTCCTCTTTGCACTTCGCCAGCAGCCGGATCCACTGCGGGTCGTTTTGCTTCAGGTCGGAGTTGATATACGCCTCCCAATCGACGCCGCCGAGCATGAACTCCAGCGAGCACGCCATTGAGACGCCGTCGCTTTCGCGTCCGCACTCGACCGCGCCGCCTGCGAAGTAGACGAGGTCAGAGTCGCCCGACGCGTCGATGAACCGTTTGCCGAGGATCACCTGCGGGCCGGTCTTCGTTTGAACGACGACACCGCGCACCGTGTCGCCCTCCACAAACGTGTCGATCAGCGGCGTCACGAGCAGCACGTCGCAGCCGTACTTCTTCATCATCCGGTCGAGCACCAGCTTATGTTTTTCTGGGTCGGAGTTGCGGTGCCAGTGGCCGTCGAGCTTCTCCAGCTCATCGATCATCTCACGTCCGAGACCCGATACGAAGTCGAGTGGGATGTTGACCAGTCCCAATGTGGCCAGGCCGCCGAGCGCGCCGTAGGTCTCGAGGATGATCGTACGCAGTCCCGCACGCGCCGCCGCAAGCCCGGCTCCGACACCCGCCACGCCGCCGCCGCAGACCACCACGTCATACTCATCCATCACCGGAATGCTGCGGGTATCCGCACGGATATGTCCGTTTTCCATTGAATAGCGCATGGTTTACCTCCTGTATATTAATGAATATCGGTCTTTCGCTCAACCCTGACGATGGCTTCCGCCTGACAGTTGTCCGCGCACTGCCCGCAGCCGATGCACTTTTCGGCGTCGATGACCGCCGTGACGTTCGGTTTCAGCGAGATCGCCTTCGTCGGGCAGACATAGTAGCACATCGCGCACAGCGTGCAGCCGCCGCGCACCCGGTAAATACTGCGCATCACGCAAGCCCCCTTCCGTATGTTTTCAGTATACACGATTATAAAGCGCTGCGCAAGTGACGGAACCGGGGAGAGATAGGACAAATTTGACATTTGGGAGGAATGTGCGGCAAAATTATCCTCCAAAGGACAGATATCTGCTTAACAAATACGCTTTGTTTGATATAATAAATAAGATTCATACGGCGCTGCCCGGTATGGACGCCCCCATTCCGGGCATGCAGCCGCAGGAACGCCGGTACATATGCTCTCAATGCTGCGTACACGATGGGGAGATTCTGCGAAAGACGCATTACGCGGAGGCATGAAACGGGAAATGGTTTTTGGTAAGGGAGAGGATCTAACCATGCCGAAGAAAATCGGGATACCGGCACTTTTCCGCACAAACCCCGCGTTATCCGTGGACGGCTGCCTGCCTACTTCGGCACGACACTGCTGGTTGCCGGACGCAACTACGCGATTACCTGGCTGACGGCGTACATCGGCGCGGAGGTCATTGACCGTGTTGTCGGAGGAATGTTCGCAGGAGTGACCGGTACGCTGCTGAAGCTCGCGGCAGGGATCCAGACCGACCGCGCGGACATTGCGTCCAATCTGCTGCATGAGAATACATACCTGCGGGAGCTGCGCGCGGGCGGGCTGACGGACGCAAGAGTGCTGCTTCTCGATGAGGTCTTCGCCGGCATCGACCGCGGACGATGTGCGGAGATACTCGATGCTCTGCGCGAGGAAGCAAAACGCATTGCATACCAGGCGCGGGGAAGGGGAGAGCGCACGTTCATCATCGTAACGCATGACGACGAAGTCGCCGCGCGGTGCGACCGCGTGCTGCAGATATAAAAAGACACCGCGTCCAGAATACATCGGACGCGGCGTCTTTTTCTGCCGTTTACTTTACGACGGTGACCTTCGTGATGTGGGGATTGGGGCCTTCGTACCAGTAGAGGAAGCCTTCCAGGTCGAGCTTATCGCCAATCTTCAGCGCCTGAACTGCCTTGTAGACGTCGGTGTTCTTATCGCAGAGGTAGGACTCGACGGTGAAGTTATAGGTGGTGCCGTTGTAGGAAGCACTGAAATAGAGGTCGTCGCCCTCGGAGCCGGAGCCGTCCCAGTTGTACAGGAACGCGGCGCCGTTGGACGGCTCGACGGTCATGCCCTTAAAGGTGACGAACTCGTTCTGGTGCTCGATGAGCTCATCGGTGCCGAGCCACTTGGTGGCGTCGACGGTCTTGGCGACATAGGTACCCTTCCCGAATTCAAAGGTGGCGTCGATGATTTCGACTTCGCCGGACCACTCGGCCTTGAAGCCGGTGACCTTGATCTTCGTGCCGGGGGTGAGCTTGGCGTAGTCGGCCTCGGAGCAGGCCATATTGTAGATGAAGTACGCACCGTCCTTATCCTGCGTGTAGACGGTGACCTTGTTCTCCCACCAGGACTGCTTGGCCTGGACATAGGTCTCGACGACGACCTGGGAGTCGAGCGGCGCGGCGACGTACTGCGCGTGGGTCATGACGCCCTCGGACTTGGTGTCAGCACCGCTGCCCGCGCAGTTGACAAGGATCAGCGCAAGGGTCAGCGCCAAAATAAACGCAAGGGTCTTTTTCATTTTCTGCATCTCCTTTATGATATTGGGTTCTTTGTACCATGGATATTATACACCAAACTGCACGGATGTCAAGCAATATAAGGGGTTATTCAATGATTTATGAATATTTGCGTTCTTTAATAAAACATACGCGCCTCGTTGACAAGGACATGCGCGTGCGGTATAATTAAGATAGTTCCCGAATATGACCGGAAGTTAAAGGGAGAAAATATGAAAGTCGTTTTAGATCATCTGACCCGCACCTTCCCCGGCCGCGGAAAGGATCGCAAACCGGTTGTCGCGGTCAGTGACTTCACCTGTGAAATCCCGGACGGTGCGCTGATCGGACTGCTCGGGCCGTCCGGCTGCGGCAAGAGCACAACGCTCAACCTGCTTTGCGGGCTGCTGCGTCCGACGTCGGGGAGAATTTACTTCGGGGATGAAGACGTCACGGCACTGCCGCCGGAGCTGCGCGGCGTCGGGATGGTGTTCCAGAACTACGCGCTCTACCCGCATCTGACGGTACGGCAGAACATCCGCTTTCCGCTGGAAAATCTGACAGGAAAGCGGAAGCTGAAGAAGGATGAGATGGAGAGCCGTGTCGACGAGGCGGCGGCGCTGGTGCAGATCGGCGAGCTGATGGACCGCAAACCGTCGGAGCTGTCGGGCGGACAGCAGCAGCGCGTGGCAATCGCGCGGGCGCTGGTCAAGCGTCCGCGGGTGTTGCTGCTCGATGAGCCGCTGTCAAACCTCGACGCGCGCCTGCGGTTACAGACCCGCGAGGAGATTCGCCGCATCCAGCGTCAGACACGCGTCACGACCGTCTTCGTGACGCACGACCAGGAGGAAGCGATGAGCATCTCCGATCGCATCATCGTGATGCGCGAGGGCGTTATGCAGCAGAACGGCGCGCCGCAGGACGTCTACGACGACCCGAACAGCCTGTTCGTCGCGAAATTCCTCGGAACCCCGCCGATCGGCGTTTTCCGCGGCTTTGTCCGCGAGGGCTGTCTGTACGCGGGTGAGGACAGGCTGATGGAGGTGCGGGGTGTGCGCGGCGGAGAGGTCGATGTCGCCATTCGCCCGGAGGGGTTTTCGCCGTCGGACACGGGTAACATGCGCTGCAGCCTGAGCCGCGTGGAGGTTATGGGACGCGATACCTGCGTAATCGCCGGACATCCCGCGTGCGTGACTCCGACGTTCCGCGCGATCGTCGATGCCAGACGCCGTCCGACCGGTGATTCCGCCGAGGTGCGCTTTTCGCTCGACCCATGTAAGGTATTCCTGTTCGATCCGCAATCCGGTGACCGGCTGCGGGCAGAGTGACGGGAGGAGCATATGGAACGCAAGAATTTTACGGCGCTTCTCTACCTGATACCGGCGGCACTCTTCCTGGGGGTCTTCCTTGTGTACCCGCTGATTGACGTGCTGGTTTACTCGTTTGAGGAAGGCTATAACTTCTCGTCCCAGACCTATTCCGGCGTGGGCTTTTACAACTACAGCTACGTCCTGCGCGACCCATATTTCCTGCAGGCGTTGAAGAACACCTTTATACTGGTTGTTATCACCGTGCCCGTATCGACCGGACTGGCGCTGTTGATCTCGGTGGGCTTAAGTTCGATCAAAGCGCTCAAAAAGCTCTTTCAGACCGTCTATTTCCTGTCCTACGTCACCAACACACTTGCCGTGGGTCTGGTGTTCATGATCCTCTTTCAACGCACACCCTACACCGACGGCCTGGTCAATCTCATCCGCAGCTTCTTCGGCGCGGCACCGATGGACTTCATCGACGGACCTTACGCCGCAAAAATGTTTGTGCTGTGCTTCTACACCGTCTGGGTCGTCATGCCGTTTAAGATTCTGATTCTGACCTCGGCGCTCGCGTCGGTGGACCGCACCTACTACAACGCCGCTGCCGTCGACGGAACGCCCCGTTTCAGGGTGTTTACGAAGATCACGCTGCCGATGATCTCTCCGTCGCTTTTCTACCTGATCACCACCGGCTTCATCGGCGCGTTCAAAGCCTATAGCGACGCCGTCGCGCTGTTCGGCACCGACCTCAACGCCGCCGGGATGAACACCATCGTCGGCTATGTCTACGACATGCTTTACGGCAGCAGCGGCGGGTATCCGTCCTACGCGTCGGCCGCGGCGGTGCTGCTGTTCCTCATCGTCCTGACAATCACCGTAATCAACCTGACGGTCAGCCGCAGGCGCGTGCATATTTAAGGAGGGCGTTATGAACGATCTCAACGACTTCAAGCGCACCGAACATACTGCGCGCATCCGGGAGACCGTGCGCCGGATTGTCACCTATACGATGCTGACCGTCTGGGGCATCATGGTGCTGTTCCCGTTCTACTGGATGCTGCTGACCTCCGTCAAGAGTTACGGCGCGTATAACAGCGAGTATATCCCGAAGCTGTTCACTCTGTCGCCGACGCTTGCCAACTATCTCGAGGCGTTCACCGCTGTTCCGCTCGCGCGCTATCTCCTCAACACGCTGATTTTTACCGTCGTGACCACCGCGCTGATGCTGGTCGTGACCGTCCTCGCGGCGTTTGCGTTCGCGCGGCTCGATTTCCCTGGAAAAGAAGTCGCTTTCACCGCATTCCTGTCGCTGATGATGATCCCAAGCGAGCTGGTCGTCATCACCAACTTCGTCACGATCACCGACCTGAACCTGCGCAACACCTTCACCGGGCTGATTCTGCCGTCGGTCACGTCGGTGTTCTATATCTACCTGCTGCGGGAAAACTTCGCGCAGGTACCCGACGAGCTGTACTACGCCGCGAAGGTCGACGGCACCTCCGATCTGCGCTACCTGCGGCGTGTGCTGCTGCCGATCTGTAAGCCCACGCTCTTCACCGTCACGATCCTCAAGGTCATCGAGTGCTGGAACTCCTATGTCTGGCCCAGGCTCATCACCGACGACGCGTCGTACTTCCTTGTCTCCAACGGCATCCAAGCCATCCGTGAAAGCGGATTCGGACGTGAGAACATCCCTGCGATGATGGCTGCCGTCGTCGCGATCTCCATCCCGCTGATCGTTGTTTTCCTGCTGTTCCGCGGCAAGATTATGGAGGGGATCGCCAGAGGAGGGACCAAGGGATGAGACGTGCCGCATTCCTCTGCGCGCTGCTGCTGTGTCTGTCACTCTGCGGCTGCCACGGCTCGCGCCGGCTGGACGCTTTCGTCATGCCGGAGAGCTTCGATACCTCCCGCGATTATACAATCACCTTCTGGGCAAAGAATGATACCAACAAAACCCAGACGGCGATTTATGAAAAAGCCATCGCGGACTTCCGGGCTCTCTACCCCAACATAACCGTCAGCCTCAAGCTCTACACCGACTACGGACGCATCTACAACGACGTCATCACCAACCTTTCGACGGGTACCGCGCCCAATGTCTGCATCACCTATCCCGACCACATCGCCACTTATCTCACCGGCGATAACACCGTCGTCCCGCTTGACGGTCTGCTGAGTGACGCTGCCTACGGGTTGAGCGGTACGGCGCTCCTCTACGATGCGCCCGGTGCAGTCATCCCGCAGCATCTTTCCGAATGCGTCCTGGACGGCCAGACCTACGCGCTGCCGTTTATGCGTTCGACGGAGGCATGTTATGTCAACAAAACCCTCGTCGAGAAGCTCGGCTATACGCTGCCCGATACGCTGACCTGGGACTTCATCTGGGAGGTCTCCGAGGCCGCGGCTGTCCGCGACGCCGATGGGACGTACCCCGCCAACGGTCAGAAGGTCATGCTGCCGTTCATCTACAAGTCAACGGACAACATGATGATTACCTATCTTGCACAGGCAGGCGCCGGATACTCGACTCCGGACGGTGAGATTGAGCTGTTCAATGATACCGCCCGTGAGCTTTTACACACCGTCGCAGAGCATGCGGCGACGAAGGCGTTCTCTACATTCAAGATATCCGGCTATCCTGCAAACTTCCTCAACGCCGGGCAATGCGTCTTTGCGATCGACTCGACCGCCGGCGCGACGTGGATGGGCAGTGACGCGCCGCTCATTGACATCAGCGCCGACAAGCTCGTACGCTTCGAGACCGCCGTCATGACTGTCCCGCAGCTTGACCCCCAAAACCCGCGTATGATTTCGCAGGGGCCGTCGGTATGCGTGTTCAACAAGCGCGACCCGCAGGAGGTACTCGCGGCATGGCTGTTTGCGCAGTACCTGCTGACCGAACCCGTCCAGATCGCTTACGCGCAGACCGAGGGGTATGTCCCCGTCACCGAAAAAGCCCGCGCGTCGGATGTTTATCTCGACTACCTCTCTCGTGCCGGCGAGGACAATACGACCCACTATGCCGTGAAAATACAGGCATCGCGTCTGCTGCTCGACCATACCGCAGATACCTTCGTTACGCCGGTATGGAACGGCTCCGCGTCGCTCCGGGATGCCGCCGGGCAGCTCATCGAGCATGTGACCAAGTCCGTCAACCGCAGACAGACCGTCGACGACGCGTACATCGACACGCTGTATGAGGATATGGTCTCGCTGTACCACCTCGACCAGGTTGGTCATACAGACATGTCGGCCGTACACGTTTCAGGCGAACCGCTGCCGGACGCCGCCGTTATCCTGCTGTGCTCGCTCGCGGGCGTCTGGATCCTCATTGCAGTGTATTATGTGCGGCGTGCGCTCCAGAGGAAAACGCGGGAAAATCAATAACGAAGGCATCATCCCCGTGCATATTGAAGCTGATATACAGATTCCCGTTGACAACCGGCACGCTTTCTGTTAGAATGAACCATAGCAACAAGCGACATTATAATTGAAAGGCGGAATCCATTTATGTGCGGTGAACTTTGCTTTGAAAACAAACTCTGCCGGCTTGTCGTCGGTGAGGATTGCATCGTACGCAGCCTGACTCTTCTCGAAACCGGCGAAGAACTGCTGCAGACCGGCGAGGACATTGCTCTGTTCTCGGCAACTCAGGAGCGCCCGTTCAACAACGAGGTCAAGCTCGCACATCCGAACAAGCGCACGATTTTCCAGGGAAATCGGCTTACCCGTGAAGGCGATCGCCTGACGGTCGGGTTCGAGCTGATCCCCGCGAAGGCCGTCATCTCGGTCACCGTCACCGATGCGTATATCGCGTTCAAGCTCGAGGACTTCATCGCGACCGCTGACGACTACGGGCACCTCAACATGGACTACCCGCCGATCTGCGAGGTTCGCATCGTACAGCTTCCGGTGAAGAACCGTGCCTGCTTCGGCGAATGGCTCAACGTCAGCCATGACGATACCGCCGCCGTCTGCGTCCTGTCCACATCGCCCTACGCCCGCATCGACTCCGAACGACGCCGCGGTTACCGCGTCATGTTCGCCGACGCCGTCCGCGGAATCAAGCTCAGAGGCACCGGCGCGGCCCTCATCGTCAGCCGTCCTACCGCGCTGCTCGACTGCATCGACGTGCTCGAAAGTGACTTTGACCTCCCGCGCGGCGTGCAGAGCCGCCGAAGCGAGTGGATCAACCGCTCCATGTTCTGGACGCATCTGATCAACCCGACGAACGTCGACGAGCATATCCGCTATGCCAAGATGGGCGGCTTCCGGATGATGCTCATCTATGTCACCTCGATCTTCAAGACCGGGTACGGTTACGGTCTCAACGGCGACTACGACTACCGGCCCGAATACCCGAACGGCCGCGCCGACCTCGTCGAGATGCTCGCGAAGCTGCGCGCCGCCGGCATCACGCCCGGCTTCCACTTCCTTCAGACGCATGTCGGGCTCAAGACCCGCTATGTCACGCCGCGCGCCGACCACCGCCTCAACCACACCCGCCTGTTCACACTCTCCCGCCCGCTGTCCGAGACCGATACGACCGTCTACGTCGAGCAGAACCCCGAGGATACCGTCATGGCGGACAAGTGCCGCGTGCTGCACTTCGGCGGCGAGCTGATCTCCTACGAGGCGTACACGACCGAGCGTCCCTACCGCTTCACCGGCTGCGTGCGCGGCGTGTATGAGACGACCGTCGAGGCGCATCCGCTGGGTCTGATCGGCGGCATCCTCGACATCACCGAGTTCTCTGCGACGAGCGCCTACCTCGACCAGAACACCGACCTCCAGGATGAAATCGCCGACAAAATCGCGGACGCATACAGCGCAGGCTTCAGATTCTGTTACTTCGACGGCTCCGAGGGTACCAATGTACCGTTTGGGTTCCATGTGCCGAACGCGCAGTACCGGGTCTACAAAAAGTTCACGCCCGCGCCGCTGTTCACCGAGGGTGCCGCAAAAGCCCACTTCAGCTGGCACTTCCTCTCCGGCGGCAACGCGTTTGATATCTTTCGACCTGAAGTCTTCAAGAAGAAGATCGCGCAGTTCCCGGCGGAGGAAGCGCCGCGGATGCGGCAGGACTTCACGCGCCTCAACTTCGGCTGGTGGGGCTTCTGGAACCCCGGCGCCAAGATGGGCAGTGAGATCACGGTCACCGGTACGCAGCCGGACATGTACGAGTACGGTACAAGCCGCGCCGCCGCATGGGACTGCCCCGTATCCGTCATGCTCGACATCAACGAGATTTCCAAGCATCCGCGCCTTGCGGATAACCTCGAGGTCATCCGGCGCTGGGAGGATGTCCGTGCGAACGGCTGGCTGACCGACGAGCGCAAGGAGACGCTCAAGAACCTTGACCAGGAGCATATCCTGCTCATCGACGAGGATGGCGCGTATGAGCTGGCCCCGTACCGTCAGCTCAAGACGAGCGTGCCGGAAATCCGCGCGTTTATCATTACGCGAGAAAGCAAAGCACGGTATGTCGTTTTCTGGCATATCTCCGGCGAGGGGAAAATGGCGCTCGATCTGCCGGCTGAGAAGCTGACGCTGACGCATAAGCTCGGCGGTGAAGCCGAGGCGGTCGGAGTGAAGGACGGCTGCGCGGTGCTGCCGATTGCGGAGCGGCGGTTTATTAAGACGGAGCTTTCCGAGGACGCGCTCGTGAAGGCGTTCGAGACCGCAAAGCTGATCTGAACGTATGCTGGAAACAGCATCCAACAAAGAAATGCTCCATACAACTCATGTGTTGTATGGAGCATTTTTCTTGCGGGATTGCAGCCCGGCCGCTGCCCAAGCCCTTCGGTACTTGCGCGTACCGTCACATCCCCGTCGCGCGTTCTCCGTATGCAGGCGACACAGCAACCCGCCGAACAGCGCTTGTCAGGCCGCATATTTGCGGAAGCGCCGGTCGTCACGGAGTCTGCGCATCACTCGTTTCATTCCCTGAGGTTCCTCTATGCGGTTCTATAATTAGATGGAGCCACGGCTCCAAACGGTTCACGGTATGAAATCAATAGACGAAGAACTCAACATAGACCGCGCGGACGGCGCGCTCGAAATCGTTCTGATCGACGCCGATGATGATGTTCATCTCGCTGGAGCCCTGGTCGATCATGCGGATGTTGATATCGGCGCCGGCGATGGCGGAGAGCAGGCGTGCGGCGATGCCCTTGGAGCGGACCATACCCCGTCCGACGACGGCGATGAGCGCGATGTTATGGACAACCTCGATGTGGTCGGGCTGACCGGCCTCCTGAATCTCCTGCAGCAGCAGCTCCTCACGGCCTTTGAGGATATCCTCATGGAGGACGATGCCGAGGGTATCGATACCGGTGGGGAGGTGTTCGTAGCTGATGCCGTGGCGTTCGAGGACGGAGAGGACGCGGCGGGTGAAGCCGACCTCGGAGTTCATCATATCTTTTTCCATGGTGATGACGCAGAAGCCGCGCTTACCGGCGACGCCTGTGACGCGGCCGGAATGGATCGGGGCATCCTCGGCACGGACGATGCGGGTACCCGGGGCGTCCGGCTCGTTGGTATTGCGGATATTGATGGGGATACCGACGGCACGGACGGGGAAGACAGAGTCTTCGTGGAGGACGGTGGCGCCCATATAAGAGAGCTCGCGGAGCTCGTTGAAGCTGATGGTATCGATGACGCGGGGGTTTGTGACAAGACGGGGGTCGGCAACGAAAAAGCCGGAGACGTCGGTCCAGTTCTCGTACAGGTCGGCGGAAACGCCGCGGGCGACGATGGAGCCGGTGATGTCGGAGCCGCCGCGAGAGAAGGTTTTGATATGCTTGCGCCCGTCGGCATCACGGATGGTACCGTAGAAGCCGGGGATGACGGCCTTGGGGAAGCGTGCGGCCATTTCCTTGAGCGAGGCGTAGGTGCGCGCCTCGTCGAGCTTGCCGAACTTATCGAAGAAGATGATACCGGCGGCGTCGACGAAGGGGAAGCCGAGGTAAGCGGCGAGCAGCAGGCCGTTGAGATACTCCCCGCGGCTTGCGGCGAAATCGCGTTCATCGGGCTTTGAAAACATCACCCTGATCTGGGCATAGGAATCTTCGAGATCGACCGAGAGGTTCAGATCGCGGATGATACTGTCAAAGCGTTCGCGGACGGGCGCGAAGGACGCGTCGAAGTCCGCGCCGCCCTGTACGGCGTCGTAGCACGCGTAGAGCATATCGGTCACCTTGCGATCCTCTTTGAAGCGCTTGCCGGGTGCGGACGGCACGACATACCGGCGTTCCGGCTCGGCGAGGATGATGCGCGCGACCTTTTGAAACTGAGCGGCGTCGGCCAGAGAGCTTCCGCCGAATTTTACCACCTTTATCTTTGACATGCTTAATCTCCTTTGACCGAATAGAATTATTATAATGTATGTACGCGGACTTTGCAAGGTACATTTCAGCTCATTTCATCCGCCGCCTGTAATTTTTTTCGGTGCTAATCGACTAAAATCGACCGCTTTCATGACTCTTATACCGAAAAGCAGGTACAACCTTCATCAGGCGTACCCGCTTTCTCCCGCTTTTGCGTATCTGTGACGTTTACAATGTCCTTTCGGCTTGGATGCGGAGCGTTTTCGGACTCCGCAGTGCGACACTTCCCGAAACAAACAAAAATCCGAACCCGTTTCCGATAAGGAATCTCCGGTTCGGATCATTTTTGTTTGGTGCGGTCACCGGGACTTGAACCCGGATGGTTGCCCATACGCCCCTCAAACGTACGCGTCTGCCAGTTCCGCCATGACCGCATATCCCGTCCGCCGCGTCCGGCTTGTCAACCGAAGCGACAAAATATATTATAGCGGACAACAT
>Ga0209723_1000399_pt1 | contig 82678 bp, 59 predicted proteins | sample BiotimSIPDNA_2_FD_185750 | JGI IMG/M metagenome (GOLD analysis project Ga0209723, IMG submission 185750) | Anaerobic biogas reactor microbial communites from Washington, USA - Biogas_R2 time_0 SIP DNA (SPAdes) (version 2) | ecosystem: Engineered > Bioreactor > Anaerobic > Unclassified | place... | reverse complement strand
AAATTACGGATACATGCTTTAAAATTACTGTACGGCTGCTTTAAAAAATTTTGAAGATAGCTTCGAAATTAAAGAAAACAGCATTTAAAAATAAAGAATGTATCCCACTATCCTATGCCCCCTAAATCCCCCGATGGGGGACTTTAAGATCTCATAATGTAGCTGTTAGTTTGATCCAAGGGTCTTTTCCGTTTCTTAAGTCTCCCGATGTACATCGGGAGATTTAGGGGGCCGGGGGGGGATTTTGCTAATAAACACCTGTGAATTTCTAAACCTCACCTGTACTCTTTGTCTAATTTTTCCAAAACCCTATGGGATGATACTGAATGTATCCCATGAAAAGAAGCATCTTCAAACCACAAAAAGAAGGGACAAGATATGAGACTGGCTGCTTGACGTATTTCATTGTCCGATTACTGCCTAATGGGAAACAAGGGTAATGCATTCTAATGAAGTTCGTTTCGTAATTTTGTTATTGCATTATAGGACGCATTCGATAAAAAGAGGACCTTTAATTTAGAAAGCCAATACGTACGTATTCTGACTTGCTGACTGAATGGCTAGCTGAAACCAATAAAGGGCGCATGCCTTACCTGAAGATTCCTCATGGGTGTTCGGAATGACATTTTTTCGTTCGGAATAGCATCTATGCTCGAAATGACATCTATTTAAAAACCCGGGTTAAATTATTAATCGGATACTATTGAAACCAAATATTTGTTTTCAAATTCAGTGCAGAAAGCCCTTGTGATTCGCAAACGGTATGGTATTTGAAGATTGTGTTTGATAGATGATTCTATTAAACAAACCGGTTTCTTTGCTGATTTTATTCTACCCTATATTCCTGGCAGCCGATGATATCCAATGGAAGGTTAAGGATATCGATTTTGTCGGTAACAACACTTTTGACAGAACAGTGCTTATTGACCAGATGAAGTTAAAGCCGGAAGGACTTTTCAGCAAAACCAGTTTTTCCATGGCACAATTGCAGCAGGATATCGGCAGTCTGGATTCTTTTTACAGAAACAGAGGTTTTTTTCAGGCAGAGATAAGAAGCAGTCTGGATTTTGATTCGACTAAAAAAAAGGTGAGTATTTACCTGCTAATTACTGAAGGAGTTAGGACTGAACTAGATTCGGTTGTTTTTGTAGGAAACATTCTTCACAGCGACTCCATCTTATCGGTTTTGATCCAGCTTAAAAGAGGTTCCATTCTCGATTCATCTCTTTATTCCGGTGCACAAGCAAAAATTCTGGAATTTTATGCTTCACAGGGACGCGTATTTGCCAGAGTGGAATATTTTTTTGAGTTTAACCAGACAGGGGAAACCGCCGGCCTGATATTTACTGTCAATGAAGGACCGGTTGTCAGGGCTGGTGAAAACAGCATTCTGGGATTAAAAGCAACAGAAGAAAAGGTGGTAACAAGAGAACTTCAGTTTGACCAATACGAAATAATTAGTGCTGAAAAGATAAGATCATCTGTTTACAATCTGTATGCTACCGGTTTGTTTAAGCTTGTCAGCATCATTCCAGTTGATACGCAGGCTATTCCTTCTGAGTATGACACGATAACAGCCCCGATCCTTATCCAGGTAGAAGAGGGAGATTTCTTTAACATACAATTAGGGGCAGGATTTAATTCATTTGATCGATGGTACGGAGCAGTTGAACTGGCCTATAAAAACCTCTTTGGTCTTGGTCACCGGGTTTATCTTTCTTCGAGACTCTCTTCGGTTGTTTTACAGGCTCAGGTCGGTTACGATTATCCCTGGCTTTTTGACAGAGACTTTTCGGGTGAAATAAGTGGTTATATCGAACGTCGTGACCTGGAGTCATTCAAGGCTTTATATCAGGGAGGTGAGCTTGCGATCAACGGAAAATTAAGTGAAAGAAACCGATATCGCACTTTCATTAACTATAAGCATACCGGATGGTTCCGTGGGCAACAGCAGGGGCCGGAAAAAAATAACACTCTTCTTTTGGGAACCAGATTTACCAGAGATACCAGAGATTCATACCTGGATCCTGGCAATGCATTTTTCAGCTTTATCGAAGCAGAAATCGCCGGACTCTCCTTCAGCAATCAATTCTACCGGTTCAAATGGGATATCCGATTATACAGGGAGTTTTTCGGCAGAAGGCTCAATCTCTCATCAGCCCTCTTTCTGGGATATGTCAATGAATTCGGCAAATCCGGTCTGGTTCCTCCAACAGAGCTTTTTCGCATAGGTATAGATGATGTAAGGCCGGTAAGGGGATATACCGAGAGTCAGGTTTCTGCTGTCAACAAGGAAGGAGAAGCTGTCGGGGGTGAATTTGCTGCAGTAATCAACCTTTTCGATATAAGATTTCCTCTTATAAGTCTCTTCTCCGGTGAGTTCTTTGTGGATGGTGGATATGTGTGGCCCCGGGCCGGTGATTTTAGTTTGGAAAAACTGAGGTGGTCTGTGGGGCCAGGGCTTCTGATAACACTTCCTTCAGGAATATTTAGAATCGATTATGGGTTTGAGCTAAGGAGGTCCTTTGATTTTAAAGGGGGATGGTATTTTGGTTTGGGGCATGCTTTTTAGATATGTAGAAAAAGGGAACCGGAAGCTAAAAAGCATACCGGATTCCCAGACCGCCGGCAATAAAAAGACCCGGTTTTGGTATAATCCTGAAAGTAGGCGCCACCTGAGCAAACGCCACCAGCCTTGGTCCTTCAATGAGGTATTCTGTTCCAAAGGGGATCCGCAGTCCAACCATGAAATCACTGTTCAGACTTGCCATTATTCCTGCACCTGTGTAAACAGGCAATTCTTTAGCGTCAAATTCTGACCAGAAATAGTGGTATTGGTAATCCAGGTATACATCAAGCAATTTTTTCTTGGCAGACCAGCCAGCACCCACATCAACAGCAGTTTTCTCTGTCATCCAGTATTTAATGGTCAACCCGGTTGGTTCTCCCATACCCAGCCCGATCTCCAGAACAGGATCAGGGATACTCTGGGAAAAAACAGTACCAGCCAGGAAAAAACAAAATACAATGGTAAAGCATTTCATAGCACATTTCTCCCCAAAAAAAAGATTCTCACCAGTTCTGTAGAAATCGTAATGCAATGGTAATGCCTGTATTATCCTCAGGTAATTATCCGCTTGAACCGTAAAGGTCTTTGTGATACTGTTTTCTGAGTTAAAACAGGCTGCAAGGTATCCCCACTCAATCTTCCCCCCGGATTCTTGAACAAAGTGAATTAACCGGATACTGCTGATCCAAATTAATCTTCACTATAAAAGGGTTTTATCCGTACTTTTATGTACTCTTTCTTTCAGGGAAAAATGAGGAGAAGAAATAATGTGGAACTCTTTTATTGATCTTTTAGTTAATGTTATGACACAGTTTTCCGGTATTGCCGGGTTCAACACAGGACTTATAATTCTGTTTACTTCGCTTCTTATCCGGTTCGCACTGCTTCCTTTAACAGTTAAAACCGCCTGCGGCAATTTACAAAGGCAGCAAAAATTACAACTGATACAACCCGAGCTGGAAAAATTGAAAAGCAAGTATAAAAACAGTCCTGAACAGTTAAACCGCCACACTCTTGAGCTTTTCAAAAGACATAAGATTGCATTTATAGATAAAAAGGGACTTTTGAGCGGCATTCTGCAGGCTCCGCTTTTTGTAGGCATGATTTCTGCCATAAAGAAGATCGTTGGCACAGGTGAAGCATTTCTGTGGATAAGAAATATTGCTCATCCCGATTTTTTCCTTGTTATAATAGCATCGGTTCTCAGCTACATTGGATCAGTGCTCACACCCAATCTCTCTGAACAAAGCAGAACCATTATGATCTGGATACCAGTATTATTTACTGCCGTTTTTTTATGGAAGCTGCCTGCAGGGATCGGTCTTTACCTGATTGCTTCAAATCTGGTTAATGTTTTTCAGTCGCTGATTGTTCGACACAAAATGTCCGAGCGTAGAGTGGCTTCTGGTGTGCGTTTTTCCCTTTCCTGATTTTTTCATACCGGAGTGGCTGCGTATTATTATGGGCAGCCGGTTATTCCGGGCACAATTTTTGCGTGCCTCACTAAACATATCACCTCTCATTTCCTTTCACTTTTTAAGCTTTCAAAGAAATTAGTGTAGTGATTATTAAATGGGAGGGCCTTATGGTCTGTGATACTCACCATTCTTTCAGACGTTTTCAGAAATGCGATCTTTTGAGTTCTCAGAATGACTCCCTGTTTACCAATTTGAGAATCGAGGAAGATATAGAATTAACTTTATCCTCCCTATCCAGTCAAAAATTTGTAACTTTGATTCCCATAAATCCTCAACTTGCCTTTATCAATTGGTATATAGATGAAAATACTGCAATGAGCCTTAAAAATGACATTGGAGCATTTTATGAGCACAGTTGTCTGATTTTGAGAATTTATGATGTCACAGGAGTCGATTTTAACGGATATAACGCACGTAACCAGTTTGATATAGAAATCGAAAAGCTTTCAGGATGTCACTATCAGCAGATCGATCTTATCGGGTGTCTGCTGCTTGCGGAGGTTGGATTCAGATGTTCTGACTGGAGATTTTTCCCCTGTGCCAGATCTAATACCATGTTTTTCAGGGGGCCTGTAGAATTTTCATCTGGTTTATATATCAGCCATGGATTTAACCGCTTTTATACGATCAACCAGAATGCAGTCTCCCCTTCTACCGGGCAATCTTTGACTGATTGCTCATTTGTTCAGGATAACAGCCGATTCTCAGTAGCGATATTTCTAAATGAAAACGCTGTTTATGAGAATTGCAGACTCTCCAGTAACCTGCGTATAGTGCTGGATCAGGTTCAAAAATCAAAGATTTATACTTACCTGTTTACATCAGGGCACCCCGTATGTGACCAGAACCAGACCCGCTCGATAGTAGATCTTGCCTTCGAGACATCGATGCACCTGTTAGATAAGTTCTATCAAATCCACAGTAAAAACCCTTTCCATTGTGTACAATCCCACAACTGGTACTCCACACCGGCGGCCATGCTTGCTGCCTCGGCCAGCAATCTCCCTTTCATTTCCGTTTGCCATTCCCTTGAATTAGAAAGAAAAAGCCGGCTTCCTGTCACTCAGTCTCAGCTTATCGAATCCTGGGAAAGAAAATCCATACTAAAAGCAGACATGGTCCTGGTTTCCAAAGAATCAACCCGCAAACTGGTAATCGATCATTATGGCAAACCGGAAGAAATGGTGGTTATTGTAGATGATCTCGCCAGACATTCAGCTCTTCCTCAAAACAATAATAAAGAGCTTCCATTCAATCTATCGAAGGATCAACCGATTCTTCTTTTCGCCGGAGAATTGACCTACAACTCCGGAGCCGATCTTATCATTGAATCGCTCCCTAACGTCTGTCGGGAATTTCCCTGTGTGTCTTTTGTTTTTGCCGGTGATGGGGAATTCAGAGCAGCTCTTGAAAAGAGAGCAGCGGTACTGGGGGTCAGCCAGAACTGCATCTTTACCGGCCATCTGGACCCCGATCAATTCAACCGATTATTTGAAGCCTGTCATGCCCTGCTTCTTCCATTGCGTCATAAATGCGATGAAGAATTGGCCAGACGAGCAATAGAATCCGGCCTTACGATTCTGACTACTCATCAGGCTGCAGTTGATGGTGTCAAGCATGGTTACAATGGGTTAATTGTCTATGACAACCCAGGATCGGTCTGCTGGGGAATCAAAGAGATTCTATCCAGACCGCAGAAAAACCACACTCGTATGCAGAGCAATTCTATAAAAAATATAGCTACCATGTATAGTACTATCTGGACTGATTTGTTGTTAGCAGGAAAGGAGGTTAAGACCAGGGAAATGACATTTTGAATTATACTGAACATGAATATCCGTTTGTCTGAAAATACAAGCTCTCTTATCTGCCATCTATCTCAAATGCTTCAGTGGGACTAACAGGGGCAGGAATCGGTATTGGACAGGGAAAGAATCAAAGCGATTAATTTGGTGCTAAATAATACAGTGGTATCCTTGTCCTGTTATTTTACATACAATCATACTTCCAAGGAGCTTATTTTATGCGCATTGCAATTTTGACGTGGGAATCACTTCACTCCATTTCAGTAGGTGGAGTTGCTGTACATACTACTGAGCTTGCTGCTGCACTGGAAAGAAAAGGTCATGAAGTTCATGTGTTTACCCGTATGCGTTGGGAGGGAGACTGGCAATATGACAAGATCCATGGAGTCCATTATCATCGGGTACCTTACAGAGGGTCGAATGATTTTATAGATGATATAAACCAGATGTGCCGTGCCTTTGTGGATTCGGTGTTTCACACCGAAAATTATATGGGTGCGCACTTTGATATTGTTCACGCGCATGACTGGATGTCATCCAATGCCATGGTGTGGATAAAACAGGGGAGGGGCAGAAAGGCAATTCTTACTATTCATTCAACCGAATATGGCAGGTGTGGCAACAATTTCTATGGTGGGCCTTCAGCGCGAATTATGGACCATGAACGTCATGGCACCTATAATGCAGACAAGGTTATCACCGTCTCCCAAATGTTAAAAAACGAACTTGCCTGGATCTATAACCTTCCGGATTGGAAAACCAGTGTAATACCTAATGGAATTTCCTTTGACCAGTTTAATGGTTTTGTCGATCCTGGATCTATCAAGGGAAGATATGGTATCGGTCCCATGGATCCAACTACCCTGTTTGTTGGAAGAATGACTTCCCAGAAAGGGCCGGATTTGCTTGTCAGCGCTATTCCTTATGTATTGCGATATTACCCCAATGCGAAATTCATCTTTTCGGGAAATGGAGATATGAGAGCACATGTAGAGAATCTTGCCAGAAGCCTGGGAGTTGCTTATGCCTGCCGTTTCTACGGCGTTTTCCCCAGAGGTGAACTTATCGATCTTTACAAGGCGTGCGACTGTGTTGCTGTTCCCAGCAGAAATGAACCTTTCGGTATTGTTGTACTGGAAGCCTGGGCATCGGGAAAACCAGTAATCGCGACTCATAACGGTACTGAATTTGTCTGGCATAATGTCAATGGGCTCAAGGTTTATCCCAATCCCGAATCCATTGCCTGGGGAATCGGTTCTCTATTTGCCAATTTTGAGCATGCACGATGGATGGGAAGCAAAGGAAGAGAAGCGGTGGAAAGCTCCTTCTCCTGGGATACTGTGGCTGATAATACATTGGGAGTATACCAGTCGTAAAGAATTTGAGATTTCGGATATAAGATTTTAGATTTGCGGAATTGGAATTGTAGATTAGTGAACTCCGAATTGATCTCACGGCAGAGATGATAAGACGCAGAGTAAGACAATGCCCTTTTTCTCCTTTTATATTGTGCATATTGTCTTTACATTATTATTCCTGTAATGTCCTCAAGGATTTGTCCTATCTTCGCGGCTTTGCGGCTCTGCGTGAGACATTCCGGTTTCTCAATATTTCGGATTGATCTCACGGTAGAGACGCTATAACGCAGAGTAAGATAATGCCTTTTTCTCCTTTTATATCGTGCATGCTGCCTTTACATTCTTATTCTTTTAATGTCCTCAAGGATTTGTCCTATCTCCGCGGCTTTGTGGCTCTGCGTGAGACATTCCAAGCAAATTCCGAATTACAATACCCAGGTTCTAAACAGGAATTAGAATAGGGAAATTCGAAATCCTAAATACGAAACAGGATAGAGACCTCCATTCCTGTTCTTTTGTTGTTTAGATTTTGAATGATTGGTTATTGGGATTTACTTAAGATTTGGTGCTTTGTGATTTGGAATTTTATTTGCATGCTCTACTTTATTTGCAACCTATTGTGTGTTTAATTAACGGACACTACTGATTTGTAATTTGGGATTTAAATGGAAAATAATCCTTTTCTGATTCAATTCAATGGTTATGATCCATCGAAGGAATCTCTCAGGGAGACTCTATGTACTCTGGGTAATGGATATTTTGCCACCAGGGGAGCGCATGAAAGCTGTCGGGCAGATTCGATTCATTACCCTGGAACTTACCTCGCCGGTGGATACAACCGGCTCAAAAGTGAGATAAAGGGTCAGGTTATCGAAAATGAAGATCTGGTTAACTGGCCCAATTGGCTTTTTATGACTTTCAGAATTGATGGTGGAAACTGGTTCTATCCTGACAGAGTGCATATACTCTCTTATTCACAGACTCTTGATTTGTCCAGTGGAGTTCTACACTGCTCCTGCCGATTCAGTGATTCTGAGGATCACATTACCAGCCTTAAAAGCAGCCGTCTTGTACATATGGATTTACCTCATCTGGCAGCTATTCAGTGGAAATTAACACCAGAGAACTGGTATGGAGAAATCACCATCCACAGTGCTCTTAATGGTGATGTCTCAAACTGCGGCGTAAAGCGTTATTGTGATCTCAATGGCAATCATCTGAAAATCATTGGCTACGGGTTACATTCTAATGATGGTTTATATCTGGAAGTAAGTACAACTCAATCGGAAATCCGGATGTCCCAGGCCATGCGAACCAGAATCTATAAAAACGACATACTATTGCAGGTTGAGCGTAAGTATGTGGAACAAAAAAACTACTGTGCACAGGAGATGACTTTTGAATGTGTGCCCGATGAAACCATTCTGGTCGAGAAAATTGCTTCGATTTACACCTCCAGAGACTTCGCGATTTCAGAGCCGGTATCTGCATCCTGTCAGGCTGTGGAACATGCCGGCACTTTCGCAGATTTACGTACTTCACAGGTTAATTCCTGGAAGAAACTCTGGGACCGTTTCGATGTGCAAGTATCAGGAAACGATCAGAGCCAGAAATTGATCCGCCTGCACATTTTTCATGTACTTCAGACCGCTTCTCACAACACTTATGACCTTGATGTTGGAGTCCCCTCAAGGGGATTACATGGAGAGGCCTACCGTGGTCATATCATGTGGGATGAATTGTTTGTTTTTCCGCTTTTAAATTTCAGAAATCCCCTGCTGACCAGAGAATTTCTCCTTTACCGATACCGTAGGCTCCCGCAAGCCCGTCTGGCTGCCAAAAATTCCGGATACAAGGGTGCAATGTTTCCATGGCAAAGCGGTAGTGATGGAAGGGAGGAGAGTCAACGGATCCATCTCAATCCATTTTCAGGTCATTGGATCCCGGATGAAACCTACCTTCAACGCCATATCAACGCCGGAATCGTTTATAGTATCTCGTTATTGCGGTGTAAATTCATTTCTACGCTCACGAAACATTTCTCTTCCTTACGGTAAACCCGATGATTTACCGGGTTTTGATACTATTTGTGCCCTGGGAAATCTGAAAAACCGTATCTATCTTGATCTTCTTAATAATGTGGGTGCAGAAGTTTATGAAGATGCATTGAAGATGCTGAGACTCTGGCGACTGGAGAAATTAAAAATTGCAGTTGTTTCTGCAAGTAAGAACTGTCGCCAGGTCCTCTCTTCTGTCGGAATTACTCACCTTTTCGATCTGATATTCGATGGTAATGATGCAGAGAAAAGCAATTTGCCAGGAAAACCTGCACCGGATATTTTCCAGAAGGCTTGCAGTGTTTTAAACATCTCCAATACCCGGGCGGTTGTAGTCGAAGACTCCAGTTCAGGGGTCAGGGCTGCTAAAAACGGTAACTTTTCGCTGGTAATCGGAGTTAGCAGAAATGGTTCCGGTTCTGCGCTTCATGAAAATGGTGCTGATCTTGTTCTTTCAAAACTAACCGATCTGGAGGTTCAACCTGTATCAAAAAAGCCCACTCTCTTGTCATCCGGATTATCTCAAATAGAGTTGATCTTTTCCCATATTTCACATCATAGATCAATCATTTTCCTGGATTATGACGGGACACTTACTCCCATAGTTTCCAGACCGGAACTGGCTATAATGGAAGAATCAATGAGGAGCGCACTCAATGAGCTTTCCAGTAAGATTCCTGTTGCTATAATCAGTGGAAGAGAGCTTGATGATGTCAGGAATCTGGTAAAGATACCGCATATTTATTATGCCGGCAATCACGGTTTCGAATTGAGTTACCCGGATGGCACAGTGACCATACCCGAAGATGTAGAAAAATATCCTCCTTTGTTAGACCAGATCCAGACTACTTTTCAGTCATTGCAAACCTCTTATCCCGGAGTAATTATAGAGAGGAAAAAATTCTCTTTAGCTGTTCATTATCGTTTGTTGAAAGATGAGGGGCAGATTAATTCCCTTAAAAAATCATTATCCGGTATGGTGTCTCAATTTACACAGTTCAAATTAACTTCGGGCAAGAAGGTATTTGAGCTCAGGCCATCGGTAGACTGGCATAAGGGAAAGGCGGTCCAGGTTATTACCAACCAGGTATACGGAAATATTCCTTGCAGTTATGCGTTATACATTGGCGATGACCTTACAGATGAAGATGCTTTCAGAGCTGTCAAAGGCTGGGGTACCGGGATATTGGTTGGAAGTGAGGTGCAATCGACTATTGCTGATTATTTGTTAAAAGATACAGATGAAGTAAGAATGTTTATTGAGCAATTGAACCCATTTTTCCCATATTGAAAAGACTTCTCCTCGAAGCAAGCTTGTCGAAGTGACAAACAACGAAGGATAGTCAAAGTAACGAAGAATGTGGCCCCGTCAAAGTGACTGTCGTCGAGGGCTTACCGGAACAACAAACAGGCTTGCCAGTGCGGGCCTAAATTAATCCCCTGTTTAATGGACAATTTGGGTTGAACGCCACCCGGCATCCACTCTCCTCGTAAGTCCTCCTTTGGAGGGAGTCAGAGAACGGATTCAGGGCGCACAAAAAAACCCCGATCACTCGGGGTTTTTCATGGCTCCATATTATAATGCTGCCGTATTTACATAAACCGAAACCTGCCTCCAGGTTTCTTTCTGAGAATTTCAAACTTATTTTTCGCTACCTACACCTATCTTTAATTTTACAGTCTTCCTTTCTTCGAGCTCCTTGCCATTTCCTTTTTCAAGAAACAGTGAGTAGTTAACTACAGCCAGGTAAGTTCCTCGATCGACCTTTTTACGTTTTTTATTATAGCCATCCCATTTTATCACAGTAGCGCTTTTTCCCTTATTGTAATCTCCAGTATCGCTATGTACTACGTTTCCTGTTCTGTCATAGATTGTAACCCAGGCAAAAGTTGAGCAAGATTCAACCATTTTTGCTTTTGGCTTCACTATTATTTGTACTGGATCTCTACCTGGAATGAAAGGCAAAGGACCGGCTTTAACATCGACGCTTGTGGGCACAGCAAGAACTTTCAAAGGTGCTAAACGATTAGCTGGATCTTTCTGATAATTATGATTCTCATCAGCAAAAATGCCACTCTCTCCGGTTCTCATACGTAATGAATCGTTATTTTTCGGGAAATTGAATTCATTTTTAATCAGAACTTCATCTGTAACTATAATTGAGTCTACGATGAAGCTGACTACATTGTTTCCTTCTTCCCTATAAATTTTAAGGTTCATTTTGTATTGACGGCCATTATGATAGAAACGGAAAAACTCTTTTTGATTCGATTCTATTTTTGTTTGTTCTGAGAAAGTTACCTTCAAAGTATCCTTGTTGACTCCCCCGTTATCGGAAACCGATCCCGGATGAATCCTTCCTTCAATAATTACTGGTGCAGCAGAATCATCAACACTTCCGTCCGATTTGGCCTTTTCATAGTTATCGTAAATGGCTTCCACGTTCATCATACCAGAGGTCTTGATTCTGTCTCTGAACAATCCGGTTACTTCGACTATAAGTATGGTACTGTCGGTCCCGTTATAGCTGAATTTTCCCTTTTCTTTGTCCAGAGTTGGTGTCGAATCACCATCCGCCCAGCTCAACTTTATTTTAGTAGAATCAGCTTTAACTTTTTTATTGAATGTAATAGTGACGAAATCAATCTTTCCATCACCATTATAATCCTTATAATAAGCGTTGTTAATACTGGGCTGAATTCCTTTAAGCCTGAGCTTTACCGGCTTGTTGTTTTTGTGTGCATGATTATTATTTGCATCGATAATGGGACCGCTACTTTCTATATAAAGGCTGTCACCCTCCTTTGGTGATTTATCACCCAGGCTTTTTATAACTACCTTAACACTGCCATCAGCTTGAGTAAGAGCCATTGTTACTTCGAGAGAGACTTTCTCTCCATTGTTATTAGTTCTAATAAGCTTCAGGCTTTTTCCCTCTATATTGTTCACCTTTTCAGTGAAAGTGATATAGATGGTATCATCCTTTGATTTGTCCAGTTTTTCCACCAGTACAGCGCTGCTGATAAGCGGTCCAACACTGTCAGCAATGTTAAATTTGGCTTCTATGAGCGGAGGTTCATCAAGCAAAGGATTTCTCCATAAGCTTATACCCAGAGTAGGCACGCTGTTTACTGTAACTAGAGGCACTGGGTTAAAAGGCTCTTTCAGGATTATTGTTAAGTGTTTCTTATTATTGGGATCCTGTTTTACATAAATAGAATCTTTACCTCTGGCCAAAATGATTTTTGGCTCAACCTGGCGGTTTGGCCAGTAAAGCTTGAAAGTATCCGGTATTTCAGTATAAGCCAGAGTATCATCATAATAAAGTTCCAAGCGGTTTACTTTTCCGTCACCTTCATCGGCAAAATAAGCTGCCTGCTTTATACTGGGGTTGCACTGAACAAAGTTGATTTTTCCCCTTTCCCCCGATAATACTGCAGGATTATCAATTGGGTAGACCCTTATACTGCCATTTGGAGGAGTCAGTCCGGTTGTTGATTTTATCCAGAGGGTAATCTGACCTTTCATCTTATTTACTTTAGTTATTCTTTCAGCACCAGGGTCATCGGTCATATATACACCGATACCGGCACTGGTTTCTATGTCAAAGGAGACAGTATCAGAATCAGCGTTAGCCACTACAAACTTGTTATCCTGTTTTCCGATTCTTTTAATCACGATTGGAACAAAACCATCAGAGCATCCCTCAATAGACAGTTTTTCGTCTATTTCTGTACCTGCGGAATCACCAGGATAAAAGATAACAAGCTTGTCTCTGGGCTCACCTACCACAAGAGTTGCTTTATCGGTTTTTCCGGTTACCTTAAGTGTTGCATTCAAAGGAATGGAATCATTCTTTTGAGCACCTTCGGCTACTTCCACCATAAAATGAACCACACCAGTCGAATCGGTAGCAGAGGTTTTTGGTCCGCCTCCGACCACATCGCCTTTATCGGTTTTTTCGCTGGTGAGAGTTACATCTGTCTTCTGATCGATCTTATTACCGTATTCATCGTAAACTTGAATTTTTACATCATACTCTCTGCCCGGGTCGATCTTATCTACACCTTTTGAAGGAGGTGACTGGAATTCCAGATAATTGGGTGGTCCGGGTTTAATCTTTATCTGATCACTGTGTCCACTGATGGGCAAAGTATCTCTATTTCCCCCACTTGATACCATGGAGAACAATCCATTAACCTGCACAATATCATAACCACCATCAGGTACACGAGTGAATTTAACTTCTGTCTGATAGGTTCCTTTAAAACCGGGCACTTTCAAAGGTTCATCATTTTTGTCCAGAAGATTAAACATGGAAATAAGATTTACCTCAGCCTTATCTATAGGTGTTTCATCGTTCCATTGTTTATTATCCAGACGTTTTGGTTTAATCTGAAGCACTACAATTTCACCGGCCTGAACAGTTTTCAATTCGGTTTTCTTATCTGCAGCACTGAGGATTTTTACCTCAAAAGCATATTCAATTTTTCGGTATGGTAGTGATCCTGCAACAGAAATAACTTTTTCACCGGTTTCTGGATCTTTTCCCTCTATAAAAAGTTCCAGAAAAGCATAAAGATTCGATTCTGAACGGGCCGGAACGGTAAAAGTTAAAAGATTTAATCCCATTTTAATAGCCGGCAGGTTAGTTATTTCAATTATATCTCTTTTGGGAATCATAACTTTTGCCTGACCCATGCTGTTACCATCTTCCGCACCCGCAGGCAATTCATTTATCCACCTGGCATACACGATCTTCGGATCGACCAGGGACCCTATTTTACCGTCAATCTCTGAACCAGAAAGAGTGAAACTTACACTGGCAGAGGTTCCATTTATAACAACCGGTGATGCAGGTTTAATCATCACCTGATTTTTAAAAATTCCACCTTCTTTGGGTATGGCACCCAGATCTGCAGGTGTGCCATCCGGGTCTATCACCCCTGTAGCCGGGTAACCCTGATCCACAATACACCGGTTAACCAGAGAGTCGTCCCAATCTGGTTCCAGGAAATTGGGATTATCCGGATCTGTAGATTTGAATTTTGTCTCCAGCCATCTGATATTGTTATCAATAGCATATCCACCATTTGCCGCACTGGTAGTTAAAACCCGGTTTCCTTCCAGCTTGACATTTGTAACCACTTGATTAGATATAGAACCATCGCTCAGTTCGATGGGTACAATGAGATCGGTTGCCTGCACCTCTCCAAAGCCATTTAGAATCCTGGGCTGAGGTATGGTTACCGTTTTGGTAACTGCTCTATTGGTTTCCGGGTCTTGGGCCTGTACAGTTTGCGTCTGCTTTTGGATAGGAAGGACATGACAGGCATAAACACAATGATACATCCGGTATGAAAAATAAGGATCCAGACATTGCCATGCATCTTTGAATTCCGAATCCTGATACGGTTCAGCTACGATATTGTTAAAAATCAGATAATGTTCGCCAGTTCTCCACAAACCTACAAAGGTATAGGTATTGTGCCAAAATGTGTTATTGTGAATAGTCAAAGGACTGATGATGTGATCCTTGAAAGCCATCGCTCCGCCGGTGAGGTTATTACCTTCACTGGTCAAATTCTTAATGCTTCCCGATTTACCTTTGGGATGGTGATTCTCGTAGAAGAGATTGTATCGGATAACACTTCCCAGATCCCAGGCAGATTCAGAAAATAAACCAAAGGAATTGTCATGAATTTTACAATACTCTATCAGGTGATCACCAGTACGTCCAAAACCTGATAAAGGAACCACTTTCCAAGTCTGAATATCTGCAGGGTTTGAGTTTGCATATATTCCACCTTCGTTTCTATCTTTCAAATAAAAGCCAAAAAATGCATTTGAAATATCGCAATGTCTGAAAGTGACCTTTCCAGAAACCAGGATAGAAATTCCGGCATTTCCATGTTGCAGAGGCCAGGTCTGATTAGTTTTCTTGTCCAACCAAACTGCATCGTATCCAAAAGGATAATTTCCACCACCATCGATGGCTATACCCTCTATTCTTACATTATAGGAGTTCCATATTCTGATCGCACCGTTTCGCTCATAGGTTATCTTTGCAGAGTCCTGGGCTTCATCGACATTTTTGGGCCCCACATTTTCTTTATCTTGCCATTTAATAATTGGTTTTTTCGAAGAGGTTGGATTTTCGGAGCGAAGAGTAAAGTTTTTCTTTTCATAAACAGTCACCTGCTCTTCATAGGTCCCATAATCCAAAATAACAATTTCTATCTCATCGGCATTAGCCGCTTCGGCAGCACCAATTGCATCCTTTATAGTATTATAGGCTCCACGGCCACCCGATTTAGATACCGTATATGTTGCGGATAACACATTCGCAGCAGCGAATGCCAATAATAACACCATTTTTAACAATTTCGAATTCATATAGAATTACTCCTTCGATCACACATTTTTCTATTAAGCTTCAGTGTATATAAAGTAATCATTTTTGGTGCAGGCGTTCAATTGTTGATTCCCGGGTGAATTATAAAATTAAAGATCTTCACCGACAACCATAGCTGTCAGTGAAGACCTTTGGAGCTATTGCTTAATTATTCTCTTTGACCCCAATCGGGATATTAACAACGTTCACTTTCTTAGGTTCATTTATTTCGCCGTATTCGGTTCTCACTCTAGCCAGATAGGTACCCTTACCGACTTTTCTTTTTTTCAGATTTTGACCATCCCATTTAATTCTAATTTTACGATCTTCAAAGTTTTTGGTGGAATCTGTACCTGACCATATTTTGTTACCCATCTGATCATAAACAATGACTGTTGATACTGCTTCCACATTCTCAACCATTTTTGCCCGTGGTTTGATAAAAAAGGTTACACCCTGTATGTCTCTGACGAAGGGATTAGGACCGGCCTTTATAAGTACCTCAGTATCCCCAGGTTTAACTTCCAGGGCCACTTTACGGTTACCGGGTTTTTTCTGATAATTGGCACCATCACTAAAGGGAGATATACTACCTTCAATGGCATTAACATTAATGTGTATAGAGTCGCCATTTTCCGGGTATCTGATCTTCTCTATAGTATCTTTATTTGCTCGAACAAACTGAAAACCATTAGGAATGGTTTTTGGGGCACCCTGCAGATCAATTGTGTATTGAACATTACCCCGATACAGGTAGAAAGGTTTAGCCACAGACACTGGATATTGAGTCTCTTCCGAGAAGGTAACCCTCAAAGTGTCAAAAGCGTAACTATCATCACTTTCGATGTAAGAACCCGGAATAAGCACTGCTTTAATTATAACCGGTGCAGCACTGTCATCCACTGAAATTTTCTGAGTTGAATTTTCAAATTCTGAAAAGCTTAAATACAACAACATTGTACCAGAAGTCCTGACCTCATTGGTATGGAATTTCCCTTTCACATTAATACCGATCATACTGCTGTCTTTAGAGTTATGAGACATGTTGTCGCCATCCAGAGTATCTGTGGAATTATTGTCTTTTTCCCATACGCAAGTAGCAGATATGTTCTTCTTTTTGATAAATTTGTCCAGTTTAACATAGACAGAGTCCACGATACCATCACCATCACTGTCTATATAATAGGCTTTTTTCGCATTTGGCGGAACCTGCTTGAGCTTTAATGGTACCGGTCGGTTATCAGGATGAGCCCTGTTATTATACAGATCGACAATAGTTCCGTTATGAAGAATCTTCAGAGAATCTCCGATTGTGGGAGAATTCTCCTTTAAGTCCTCTACAACGATTTTTATGGTATTAGTGGTATCACCAAGGCGACGTGCACTAAGAACCTTCATGTCGTGTTTTTTTCCGTCCTTTTTGACCAGGGTAAGAGTGATACCTTCTATATGTTCAGTATGCACATTCTCTGAGAATCTGATAAATATGGTGTCATCACCGCCTTTTAACTTTTCCACTAACTCGGCATAGGTAAGCACAGGCCCAACACTGTCTTCAATAGAGAATTTATTGACTTCTGTAGAGGCATCTGGCAGATTTAGATCATTCCAGTAACTGGTGCCAAGCCTGCTTTTATTGGTAAAGGTTATCTGCTTAGCAAATTTCGGGTCTATTTTAACAATGATATGCTTTGCATTCTTTTCATCCAAAGTGATATCGGATTTCTTGACCGTTCTCAGGAAACCAGGTTGTTCATCCGGCCAGTAAAGTTTAAGTGAATCAGGTATTTCGGTGGCTTCCAATTCCTCCTTGTACCACATTTCCAATCGGTCAACCTGGCCATCACCATTATCGGCAAAGTAGGCAGCTTTCTCAATTATCGGTCCGCAAGGGTCAAAATTGATTCCCTTTCTTGTATTGGCAATGATAAAGTTATCGTTTTTACTGGTAATAGTAATTTGCTTATTTTTCTGCACCCCGGTGGTGGACTTAATCCAAATTTTTGCTTTCCCTTTGACCAGAGCAGAACTGCTGATACGTACTGTATCGTTAGGATCATTTGTCTTGTATGCAGCAATTCCACTGGGCAAATCGATATTAAACTCATTGTTCAAAGTGTCAATTATGCTGTCGCCCATCTGGGCAGTTGATGCAATTATTGTCACCGGGAATTTTACTCCTGCACAGCCATTGAGCTCAACAGTTATGTCAAATTTGGCGGTATCACTGTAAAGGATAAAGAACTTAGGCTTTTTATTACCCACTATAAGCTTTGCATTGTCGGTGGCATTGTTCTCAACCAGGGTTGCAATCACTGGGATGGTATCTCCCTTGTCACCCTCGGTGACTGTTGCTTTAAAGAAGGCATGCCCAGTAGAATCGGTAACACTCACAACATCTTCACCACCAGCGGGTGAATTATCATCTTTCAAAATGTCGCCAATATCCGGTGTAGTACTTTTAATCTTTACCTCTATCCCTTTTCCTACAGCATTGCCATATTTATCCTCCACCCTGATGGAACCATTTTCAAGGAAACCAGGAATTTCGGCGTACCCCTTAGAAGGCGGATTCTGGAAAGTTATCTTCTCAGGATCACCGGGCAATATTCTGATTGATTTGGAATTACCCAGAAAGATCTGCTTTACGTAAGCCCCGTTAACCGAAACTCTGTCATAGCCGCTGGAAGGAACTTTTGTAAAATAGCCTTCCTTTACCAGAGTACCTCTGACCGATGGGACTCTTAAAGTATCGCCATTTTCCGTGTAAAGCACATAACCAGAACTCAGGGTTAAAGTACATGGGGATACCTCGTTGTCAAATGAACCACCGCCGATTCTTTTGGGAGTAATTGAGATTTTTACCAGTTCACCAGCTCTCACTGAATCCAGTTCTATTTTGCCGGTGGCATAATCCAGTACTTTAACATCAAACATGTAATCCACTTTTCGGTAAGGAATAAAGCCAACGCTACTCATTTCTATTTCGCCATCGGCATTTTTACCTTCCAGAATCAGTTCAAAGTACCCATAACTTTCTGAAGAACCAAGTGCTTTTTTGATATTAAAACTTACGCTGTTACTTCCCATCGAGATTGGAGTGTTAGGAATATCTACAGAAACGACATCACTGGATGGTATGGTATCGAAATCAGGTCCAAAAGGGTAATCTGGCTGAGCATTAGGATCGGTTGAATTTCTTTTCTTTTCATAAGGAATACCTTTAACCCAGCGGACATACTTTATTTTCAGATCACTCAAGGATGCCTTATCCAGACCCAGAACTTCAAAATCGATAGTTGCAGTAGTTCCCTCTATAATTACCGGTCTTACGGCTCTTATTACTATGTCGTTACGAGCTCTTCCAGCTTTAGGTATTGCACCCAGATCTGCAATGCTTCCATCGGCATCTAGAATTCCCGCCTCCGGCCAACCCTTATCCAGCACTAGCCTATCCACATCCGGATCATCCCAGTCAGGAACCAGAAAATCGGGGCTTTCCGGATCAGTGGACAGAAATTTCATCTCAAACCAACGTACAGTAGAGTTTCTGCCAAATGGAGTGGTAATTCTTGCTCCTGGCTGTATTGCCCATTCCACAAAAAAGGAAGTATCCAATACACCAGTAGATGTCTCAATCTGAGCAGTAACCATCATCCCTTCTATCTCTACCCTATCCATGCTATTCATTATTCTTACCTGGCTGTACGCAGTCACATCGACATTTTCACTGACATACCCTCCATCATCCTGAACTCCTATGTGATAATTCTGGGTGCGTCTTTGGGGTCTCTCAGCTTGTGCTGCATAGAGTGAATGGTGCATCCTGGCTGGAAATTTTCCGGAAACGTCCTGATGTACGCCACCTATCGAATCAGGTTGAGCAATTATATTATTAAAGATTAAATGCTGACCTCCCACCTTCCAGTTTGCTACAAAGGTAGCACGATTATGCCAGAAAGTGTTGTTATAAATAGCTAGAGGAGAGAGCATATGATCTTTAAAAAATAGTGCACCACCTGGCTGATTATTACCTTCAGGCTCAAAACCTGCCACTTTAGAGGCTACTGATCTAGTATGATGATTTTCATAGAAAAGATTGTAACGGATTATAGATCCCTGATCCCAGACCGATTCAAAAAACATCCCAAAACTGTTATCGTGAATCCTGTTGTTCTCAATAATATGATTTCCTGTTCTTCCAAAACCAGCTAAGGGAACAATGTTCCAGGTATCAAGATCTGCAGGGTTAGCGTTGGCAAAAATTCCTCCCTCATTACGATCTTTAATATTTATCCCGAAATAGGCGTTGGTTATATCGCAGTTTCTTACCACTACATCACCGGCAACCCATAGGGTTATAGCCGCATTACCATGAAACAACGGCCATTTGTTTTCCCAGATCGCTTCCCATTGCCAGGGATAAGCACCACCGCCATCGACTTTTATACCGTCAATAACAACACCTCTGGCATGAAGAACACGCAGGGCACCATTCTGATCGAAATTGATGGAATCCTGGTGTTGTGACTGCTGATAAGTCTTGGGCAGCACTGTCTTTGTGTCCTGAAACCTGATTACCGGCTTTTTTGAAGCAGTTGGGTTTAATGACCTGAGGACAAGACCGCTTTTAGTGCTGTCGATAGTGACCTGTTCCTCGTAAACCCCAAGATCTTCGATCTGAACGATGTCACCAGGGCCTGCTGCATCTATAGCACTCTGAACAGTTTTGTATACTCCGTCTTTAGCAACACTATAAAGAGCAGCAAAAGAGATCTGCACAACGAGTAGAATAAGTAAGACAATTTTTCCGTACCGTTGGGTTTTCATACGGATAACTCCTTTTATTTCAGATAGTCTTTGGTTTATTGTACTGAATTAGTGTTTGAGTCATTATAGTCAGTTCAAAATCTGTTAATCAAATTCAACAACATATTTAATCCTCTCTCTAAAAGAGAAGTAAAAAAGGATTTTGGAGCTTCCCTGCTCTGCCCTGATGTTGCGTTATTGAGGGAACGTCGGTGGAACTGATTCGTCCTTTTTGATACACAAATGTGTTTTAAAAGAGAACAACTGATTCAATTCAGTTACATTTTTATACATTTTTCACTATTTTAATGGTAAGTGGCAACCAATTTTCTGCAACTGAAGACGGCATGCTTTTTGCGGCAACTTGTTAATGAACAGAAAAAAGGAGCAGAATATGGACACTCTGGATAAACCTCTGATTCAACCCGATCAGTTTATCAATCACCCCTTTATACCATTTCTGCAAGGAAGACCGGTTAGAGAGGGGATAATCAGTAACGAAGATCTTATCAACCTGAAGATCGCTTTGAATACTTCGAAAAGTCTTCATGAATTTCTTTTACAGGTCTAGAGGGAAAAACCGTCATGAGCGACAAAGCTAACCAGAATGAGCATCTCTTTGAAGAATTGGAACAAATGATCTCTGGAAATTTCGATCTCTCTGATCGCAAAATCAGTTCCAACTATCCCCCGGTAGACATTCTGGAAGAAAAAGAATACTACCGGATCAAAGCAGATCTTCCAGGACTGGAACGCTGCGATTTTGAAATCATTCTGGATAATAACGTTCTTGCTATCTGCGGAGAAAAAAGACAAAGCCCTGTCACAGAAAAAAACTATTACAGACATCTGGAAAGAAGTTACGGGACATTTCATCGGTGCTTTAACCTTCCTGCAAATCTTAACCCCGATGCAATGGAAGCCTTTTATAAGGATGGAGTCCTGGATATTATCATTCCGAAAATCCGGTACTCACCAGCTAACGCCATAATTTTAGACTCAGAGTAGTATCAATCTGTGTCACCCTGTCAAATACTCATGCTTTTCACCCACCCTGTGATGTCCTGGTTTCATAAATATTTGTCTGTCAGACATTTGAAAGTTGACAATTCTCCCTTTGGGGTTTATATTATAGGTATGAACATAACATATCAAAACGCACGGTACTTTTATTTCTTCTGGTTTAAAACCTGAAGGGGTTCGGGCGTATTGATCTGTTTAAATTATAGATTAAAGGAATCGAACCCCTCTCAAAAAAGAGGGGTTTTTTATTTGGGAAAAATGATGAGAAAAACAACTATCCGCAGTACAGTCACTTTAAATGGTCGCTTCTTTTATTACTGGTTTTTTTATGCCTTTATGGCCGGCGGGGGCTGATCTTTATTTTAGCTGACTGAAGCAAGATAATCCAAAAAGCCCCTGAAAAATTCAGGGGCTTTTTTATTTATAAAACAAAAAAACAATTGAGGAAGAATCATGGAAACAATTTTAACCTGTCAGGATGTGGAACAACTGCCATCACCTGCAAAACTAGCCCGGGAACTGCCCTCAGGCGACAAATCAAGAGAAACTATTCTGCAGGCCAGAAAAGAGATCGGAGAGATTATTTCAGGAATCGACCACAGGTTGCTTTTGATAGTTGGTCCCTGCTCGATTCACGATCCACAGGCAGCACTGGATTATGCTTACAGACTCAATAAGCTGAAAGAAAAATTCAAGGATCGCCTCTGCATAATCATGCGAGTCTATCTGGAAAAACCCCGCTCATCAGTAGGATGGAAAGGGTTTATTAATGATCCATACATGAATGATTCCTGTGATCTTGAAGAAGGAATTCGCCAGGCCAGAATTCTTCTTCTCTCCATTACTTCCATGGGTATGGCAACAGGGATGGAATTCCTGGACCCACTGATTACTCATTATATCTCAGATCTAAGCAGTTGGGGTGCAATAGGTGCAAGGACATCAGAAAGTCAGATTCATCGGGAGATGGTCAGCGGATTGCCTATGCCGGTAGGTTTCAAAAACAGCACCGAAGGGACTGTGGAATCAGCCATCAATTCCATTATTGCTGCTGAAAAGCCACACAGCTTCCTGAGCATTAATAAAGAAGGCAGAGTGTGTATTCAGCGCAGTGAGGGAAACCAATACTGCCATCTGATATTACGCGGAGGGAAAAACGGTCCCAACTATTATGCCCCGATCTTGCGATCCGTACATACCAGACTCTTACAGCATGAACTCAACTCCTCGATAATTGTGGACTGCAGTCACATGAATTCAGCTAAACATTTTCAAAATCAGATTAATGTCTGGAGAGAATGTCTGAAAAACAGAAGTGGCGGATTACCTATCTGTGGCCTCATGGTAGAAAGTAACATCGGGGAGGGAAACCAGGAAATTTCCGATCAGCCGCTTCGTTACGGTGTTTCTGTAACCGATGGGTGCCTGGGGTGGGATGATACCGAAAAAATGATTACTGAAACCTATCAGTTGCTTAGTTAAAGCCCACCCTTAAGACTACAGGTCTTAGGGAGCCGGGTCGTTGTCATCAGAAACATACCAATTTCGACCGAAATTATTCTTTGTGACATCGTATGAAGCAGAATCCAGACAAATTGCCTTATTATAAGTAGCCTCCGGCCATTCCAGTGCATTTGTTGTACCTATATATATAATCCGATCGATAATTGTATAGTCTTTGGCTCTAAGCGTAATCTGACTTCCGTTTTTAACCAGGTCAACTTTCAGCTTATAGTAATCGTGTGCATTAACAGTAATTGAATTAATCTGTTTTCTGGATTTATCGACTTCGATTATCATCGTATCAATAGTAACAGCCACATCGGAAGGATTATATAACTTTATATACTTTAATGAATCTGGCGCATTATACAAGATTTCAGTAATAATCAGTTCCCCACTCTCCCCTGTATCATCCAGATCTGCCATATTGATGGTAATAAGGGTAACACCTGGGCGCTCCACTTTTAAATTCATGGTAATAGTAACAGGTAATAAATCGAAATCGATTTTCAACTCAGATGACTCTCTGGCATTAAAACTTATCTTTTTGCTGGCATGATAAAGGGTATCACCGCCTGAATTAACTGCGGTTAAATGGATCGTCCCCTCTGTACCATCCGGAATATTATCCAAACTCATGTTCATCTTCAAATTTCTTTTTAACCGTTTCTCCCAAGTTTTTTCTGCAGATATAAACATAAAAAAGAGCGAGTCGATGTCTGTAGAAACATTGGCCAGTTGCATATATATGGAACCTGCAGCAGGAATAAGTGTGGCATTAATAGCTGTAATTTCATTCTTTTCTATTCTGACTATTCGTTTATCTAATGAATCGATATGAACCTTGAGCCCATTATTATCGGTAGTAAATATTTTTACCTCACGATTTACCCCGGCAGGGATTCCGCTGAAAGTGTCATTTATGAGCATGGGATTGTTGCTTAGTTTTCTGCTAAAGCGTAGTGTATCCATACCAAAGCCATAAATTTCCACTACAATATTTTCAAATGAAGTGGCAGCTATAGCAGAGGTTTTCTTCAGATTTTCTGTGATTATTGCGCTGATTTTAATCGATCCGTGTTCGGGCTCATTGACTTCAGAGGGTGATCTACCGCAGTGAAAAAAGTTTCCTCCAATAACAGCGGTTAACAGGAAGAGAAAAAGAGGTGACTTTCCAAAACTCATCATCATGCTCCTTTTTAGATTTGATGGTGAATACCAGCAAACCTTATACCTGCAGGGTCAATTTTAATTCCATTTTGTAGCATGGATTAGATTCAGTATTAATGTTATAGAATAAGAGGTTGCTATGGAAGACCTTAGAATATGGTGTCGTAAAAAAGCCTGAAGAACTTCGATCACAAAATTGAGTTTAAAATATTTATTATTCTCCACAATCATTTTCATTTTTGAAATTTGAGTCTTACTTGTTCAGAGGCAAAGGCAAGGATCCTTTATTGACATTATTCCTACTGTGAAAGCACCCCTTACTCATCCGTATGGACCGCTATCCTTATGTTGCGTAATAGTTTGCATATGGTTATGCACATTTCACACTTGGCAGCGTATGGAAATTTTCCTTTTGTTAGTTTTTGTGGAAAAACAGGTTTGTTACTCATCTAATTCAGAGCTACTATCCGTAAAACGAATTTAACGGTGTAGCCTCCTCTATAACGTTTGGGCATGAATTATTCGGGCGGCAATTCCGGAGCCCGACTATAAAGAAGGGCTTAACTAACAGCTTCCTCCTTTAACAGTTGGATTTGGGATACTCTCCTTAACGATCGGGGCTCAAATATAGCGAAGTATAAGAAAAGAGAAAAGGCCCCTGCTTGACTGGTAGGATTTTAAATTTAGGTTCATGGTTCAACATTCAATGGTTCAGATACCCTCTTATGGTGGGGAATTAAAAAGTGCCACATAATACCAAAGCCAATCAGTCCAACCATAAGTCCACTTGCCGATGCTATTGCCGAAAGTGAAATCATCGATTTGGCCAGTTCCACTCCCCCATTGCCTTTTGCCAGCATGACCCCATAGGTGATCCCGGTGCCTAAGGCAAAAGTGATAATAGATAATATAATGCCCACTTTTCGACTGATATGAAAACGATGCGGAATCACCTGCTTTTCTGGTTCTGCTTTGTAATACCACCTCAGGTACCAGTATAAAAGAAATAAAGCACCTACAATTGAAAAAACATACTGAAGCAGGAAATAAACCCGTATGGTCCCCTGCGGAAGAACCACCACTGGTTTACTCAGTAAATTAATATGCTGCACAAAGAATCCATCATGGTGTGTAAAGGCATCAGCCAAAAGGTGGGAAAATGAACCCACAAAAAGGGAAAACACTATATTCAAGAAATTTCTCAGTGGGAGAAACCTGAATTGTCGGGCAATTGGAAAAAGCCTCAATTGGTGATTATGAGGGACCAATGAAAGTAAAGGGAATTTCATCAGTTTATGAAACAAAAACAGCACCACCAGGCCTACAGGAATACAGAAAAGAAAAATACCTGCTAATGTATGCCCGATATTCTTTCCAAAACTAAGCCGCATGAAAAACTCAAAATCCGGCATCATACTGCCTACTACAAGGGCCGAAAGAACCAAACCAAATTTTTTAAATCCAACTGAAAATACCGGATGTGAAACAGTAACAGGCATCAGACTCCTTTTTTCTTGAGGATAAACCGATTTTTAACAGGATAAAAAAAGTATTACGGTTATGATGGTTTTGTATTCAGGAAATTTGATTTTAATTAGACGGATCGGAATGTCCATTTTGCGGGGGGGGGTTTTGGGGAGGCGAAGCCTTGGGGGACGGTGGAAAATTATAACCTTACGATTAAAGTACTAATAGTTCCTCCGAGTAAAAAATGGAAAAGATAACTTTCCTGAAACGACACTATTTTACCAAAAATATCCAAATCGGATCGAAATTGTCTTTTTTACAGAGAATGATAGCCGTTTTTACGGTATTTCGGGCTCGAAGATCCTGGGACGGTGGAAAATGATATTCTTTAGATTAAGTACTAATAGTTCCTCCGAGTAAAATGTGGAAAAGGTTAACCAGGACTCGGAGACGAAGGAAAGTTTAAACAAATGAACTTAGGCTGTAATCTGCAGTTTCTTTTAGTTTAGTGCCTCTCCTAAGAAAGGAAATAACGAATCAGAAGAATCATCCGAACCTTAAAATTTTAACCTCTGGTTGGAGATGAAAGACGGTAATTTTTCTGCATACAATTGGGAGCGAATTTAAAAGAGGATATGAAAACTTAGTAAAGTACCAAGATTTCTTCCGTCCCCTTCAGAATCATGTTGTCCATATCAAGCAAGGCTTCTAATCCAAACACGATAACAATTCTTCAAGGAAATCGCTTTAAAACACAAGATTTGTCATTTTCAAAAAAATCTTCCCCCTTACACAAAGGGTACTACATCCTTTACTTTTTCTTAATGAATAAGAAGCATTATTCCTTTTTTTTCAGCAACACTTTTCCCTAGTCTTGCCAGTCTACACACCGCAGTACTGGTTACATTCAGTCTTTCCGCAGTACTTAGAGTTGTCATTTCAAGTATAGTAACTGCAAAGTAACAGTAGAGCTTTCGAGCATCTGAAAGCGCATTATTCCTTCCCCTCCTTTTTATATCTTCTAGTGAAACCGGTATCCTGGAAAAAACAAACTCTTCCAGCCTGTCATGATTCCAATTAGTTCTCACATAATTGGCCATACGGATTCTTTTCTCTTTGTCCTGTTTTAGTGCATCTTTTATAAATTTTGGGCTTCCGATGATCCAGTAACCGGATTCATACATGCTCTGTTTATCTTCTTTGCAAGCCTTTAGCATTTCGAGAAAATCATCGAATGAATCGCATTTTTCCATCATCAGCTTTATAGTTTTGCGGTATAAGATCTTAGAATCCACAACGCCATTGCTGGAGTAAAGTTTAAGAATCTGATCGTTTCTCAGATTCGGAAAAATACTGTTTCCCATTACTGCAGAATGAGTACAATCTTTGAAATTATCCAGTTCTTCAATAGTTTTGCATAGTCCTGCTCTAATAGGTCCGGTGTGGAGATATGCGATAAGCAGTTGTGCATAGGGCCCATCCTCAACCGGTATAGATTTTGGCCTTCCCTGAAAAAGATAGCCTTCAAAACTGTATTTTTTATTGTAATAACGAGCATAATCGCTATGAAATCTCTGAAATAGATCTTTCATTGGACGATCATTTATTCGCAGAGCCATTTCGTAATGTTGAGGATAAAAAGCTATTCCTAAGAGGTCAAATCCGGTATCGTTCAGGTATTTGTTAAGGAGGTCGATAAATTTGTCTTTATCTGCGGAATCACGGAAAAGAACTCGGGAATCTATGACTTTGGCAGTAACAAGGTGAATGACATCTGAAATACAGAGCCTGGGTTTTCTGGCCATTTTTTACCTCTCTTGCGCTAGTGGTGAATGAACAATGGAGAGAGCTTAGGAGAAAAAGGTATCAAAATCTGAGCCAGAATTGGATTTTGGTATTGGATTAATCAGAAAGATAAAGCGGTTTTTAGATATTTTTCCTCTGTCCCCCCGATTAAGTACCAACGGTTCCGCCAAGTAAATTTGGAAAAGAAAAAATCCGTAAACGTCGCGATTTTCATCGAAAGAATTTGCCCTTTTTACAGAGAAAAGATGCCAACTTTAGCGGTTTCCAGTCCGAAGGCTATGGGGAATGAAAAAAACAATGAATTTAAAGTGTAAACACTAAAAGTTCCTCCGAACAAAAGGATTCCTGCGAAGAACACCCCGTTCACCACAATATCCTATTTCCCTATCTGGAGATCTGTTCAATAAATTTGAGAGATTTAAATTCCGGGCGGATATCCATGTGAAAGCTACAGTAGGAGACAGCCAGTCTGGTTAAACGGATCAGTTCATCCGAGGGTAATTTTAAGGGAGAAAGTGATCCATTAAGCTTCTGTAAAACAGTGCCCTGAATGTAGGTTTCCGGTAAAGATCGTTTTACACCGCACTTGCTACAATACAGGCAGCCGTTTTCCACTGCGAGAAAACCTCCTTCAGAGATCAGTATTTCCCGGCCACAGCATCTGCAGGAATCAAGGCGTACAGCAAATCCAAGAAATCCTGCTGTCTTAAGATAAAACTTCCATAATAATGCAAAATTTTCTGTGGCATCGGTCGACTGGAGAGAGATAAGGAACTGTTGCAAAAGGGAAAAAAGCTCAGGATGTGGTTCACTTGCCATAACCGATTTTAGAAGAAGTTCAAAAGCGGCATCACGAATAGCGGTTTTATAAAGGTCACCCCGAATCTCCGGATAATAATCGCAAATATTAATGTCTGCAAGGGTATGCAAGTCGCGACCCTGTTTAATGTAGAGAATCAGATCGATAAGAAATCCCCGCTCCAAAGGAAGAGAATTTTTCGAGCGTTTTCTCACCCCTTTGGCAATACCGTTTACCCGGCCATATTCGTTGGTATAAAGGGTTACAATAGCACTTGACTCCCGGTAGGGAAGCATCGATAGAATAACTGCTCTGGTTTTCTGTATACCCATGCACTTTTTCAGGAAAGAGTGGTCTGTCGCTTACGTTTGAAAAGTCCTACCCATTCCTTTATGGATATGGGTGCAGGAGCAGGCTGGCGTTTTGAGTCATCTACATTTAGAATACCACCAGACACAATTAGTTTAATAGCAGCTTCAACCGACAGGTTCAAGTCAATTAGCTCTTCTTCCGGAAAATAAATCAGAAAACCGGATGTAGGATTAGGTGTGGTGGGTATAAATACAGAGACCATCTTCTGCCCGGTTTTGGCGGAAAAATCCTTATTGTTTTCACAGGTTACAAACCCAATTCCGAAACTGCCGCGTCTGGGAAATTCAATCAGCACCGCCCTGTCAAATAGGTTCTTCTTACTGAGAGTAGCCGCATCCACAAGCTGCTGAATCGCTATATAAATCTTGTTTAAAATGGGGATGTTGACGATAATGGCGTTAGCAGTGCTTATCAGTTTTTTCCCAAAAAAGTTTTTAGCTGCAACTCCGGTAAAGTAAGCAGCAACCAGGATTACCAGGATACCCAGACCCGGAAGCCACTCTGCCCCGAAAACTCCAGGAAGAGCAGAATCGATCCACTGAAATAGTTTGACCAATATGACAATGCTTAACACCAAAGGAATAAGTAGAAGTATACCGGCAATAATGTTGCTACGGACCTGCTTAACAAAACGTTTCAAAAACATCAATCGTTCTCCTCAACGAACTTGTAAATTTTTTCATCTCTTCTGGCCATCCCCAGTTTCTCGCGGGCGATTTTTTCCAGATATGAAGTATCATTTTTTAATCGGTCGATCTCTTTTTTTAAAGAATCTATCATCTGTTCCGATTGACTCACTTCAGATCTGAGCTCCTTAAGCTGCTGTTTACCTTTATACAAGGCAATCCAGCCCTGATTTCCAAATAATGAAAACAAGACAAAAGATAAAAATGCAACTGTCAGTAATGAAATTATCAGTTTTCTTTTGCTCATTAAACACCTGTTACATACAACTGTCCGCTCAATTGCCGGATAAAACCCTTGAGTTCCAGATTCAGTAGCAAGGGATATAAAGAAGCAATCGGAATACCAGTCCTGGTTGATATATCATCAATACGTACCGGTATGGTACTTAGTTGTTCAAAAACATCTTTTTCTGAATCCTGTAAAAGCTCTGTCGAAAAGCCAGCAGAAAGACAACCGGTCTGACTTTCAAAAGACAATGTGGTTACCTTCAGGCTTTGTGCTATTTCATGACCACTACGTGCAGGAATAGCCCCGTTTTTAATCAGGTTGAAAGTACCCGCGCTTACCGGAGAGCTGATCGGACCTGGAACCGCAAATACATCTCTTCCTTGTTGCAATGCATAATGAACGGTAATAAGACTTCCGCTCTTCACCCCTGCTTCTACAACCAACACCCCACAGGTCATACCGCTGATAATACGATTACGTCTGGGGAAATTGTATGCCTCAGGTGGAGTTCCTAAGGGAAATTCCGATAAAAGAACTCCTTTCTCCACTATTTTCTCCGATAGATCCCTGTTTTCGGACGGATAACACCGGTCAAGTCCACAACCCAGAACAGCCACCGTCTCCCCCTTGTGATTAATGCAGCTTTGATGAGCAGAAGTATCGATTCCTCTGGCTAATCCACTCACTATCACCAATCTATGTTCAACCAGTTCAGCACAAATTGAATCGGTTACTTTTTTTCCATAAGCAGTGGGAACCCTGGTACCCACTACTGCTATCGCATGCTTCTGCAAGACCTCTATCCTACCCTTTACATATATTATCGGTGGTGGTGCGAATATCTCCTTCAAACAGGATGGATAGACGCTGTCACTACAGGTTATAACCGATACTTTTAACCTCTCTGCCCAACTTAGCTGCTTCTGTGCGAACCGGAAAAGTGAAGGATCACCAAGCTGTGAAGCAACAGACTCGGAGACTATTCCCTGCTTCACCAGTTCCGATGGTGACTGCTTAAAAACGACTCCCGGATCTCCATATTTATCCAGAAGTTGCTTTATCTTTACCGGACCTAAACCCTTGACTGCATTCAGAGCGATCCAATGAAGTGGCATATTTCATCCTGGTATGTTGATGGGGTATCTGGAGATTATTCGAAAAATCTTTTTCAAAAAAATAGTTTCTGCCATTACTTTAAGGGCCCAAAGGTTCAGCGTTTTAAGATTTGAAGTGTTTGGACCACCCTGAAAGTGACGCACCTCCTTATCGGGATAATTAAAGGAAGAAGTGAGATTCAAAATTCAGAGATATTGTCCCTGATTTTATTCTGTTTACCTCCTGTTAATTGACACATAAAGTGTTTGATCACCATTTTTCCGCTAAAGAGTATGCTAAGAATATGTTTGATAACTATCAGGACGGTAAAATGTAAGCAAACAAAAAATTTGGTATGTATTTGGATGATTGAGAGTAAGCAAACTTTTTGTATGATAGTAAAAATGCCGATTGATGACCATCCCACAAAGTATTTGCATCCTATCTGGCAGACAAACATAGGGTCAACAAAAAATCTGGTATGTATTTAGGTGCCTGAAAGGGAGGCTGATTCCTGTTTGGTAACCATCGGGGCGATTAATCGATATCATGCAACTTTTCAGCTTATTTTCAAGTTGAAGGTTACATATGTGCAACTTATTAGCTTACTCTCAAGCCAATGTATTGATATCACGCAACTCTCCCATAAGGGTGATGCCGTTAAATTCACCAGATTGGATGTTCGGAGATATGGAATCCTCCGCTGAAAAGCGCCCCTTAATAAGGGGGTGGATTTCTAGCTAATAGTTGGTTCGGGTGTTCATAAGTTCAGAGGATGATGTTATGACGCCCTCCTTATTAAGGGGGAAACTGGTTAAAGAATTCTCTCAGCCCCGAAAGAGCGAATAACACCGATTATAGAATGACAAAAATCGAATATCAGAGATAGAAACTCCGGTCACTGCTTAAGTACTTCGATTTTCTGTTTTATTCAACACAGCAAGCAGAATTTTAATTCAGGGTAAAACCATGGAATTCAGCAATTGGATCTCGGATGCCCACAGTGACTCATCGATTGTCTCCAGAACCATCGGAATCTGTCCAAATCGTTTATCATTCATAATAAATCTAAATGTCTCTAACCCCAGAACACCTTTACCTATTGAGTGATGTCGATCTACCTTACTTCCTTTAGAAACCTTTGAATCATTGAGATGCAATCCTCTAAGAAACTGAAAGCCTACTTTCGAGTCAAACTCACTCATGGTACTCTCGTAAGCTTCTTTGGTAGTTATATCGTAACCTGAAGAAAAAAGATGACAAGTATCAAGACATACCCCTATTCTCTTTTTGTTATTCACCTGATCGATAATCTCTGCCAACTGTTCAAAACGGTATCCCACATTTGAACCTTGTCCGGCCGTATTCTCCAGCACAACGACCACCTCTTCGGTTTCCTCAAAAGCCCTGTTTATCGATTGGGCTATAATTGACAGGCATTCTGTTTCTGAACACAACTGAAGATGACTGCCCGGATGGATGTTAAGATAGGGGAGCCCAAGCTGATAGCACCGTTGCAATTCATCCACAAAAGCGGTGTACGATTTCTCGCGGGATTCTTTTTGGGGATGCCCTATATTTATAAGGTAACTGTCATGAACCAGTACATCCGAGGGTCTGAAACCATTATCGGTCAGATTTTTCTTAAACGAGTCGATTGTTTTCTGATCCAATGATGGAGCATCCCATCTGCGCTGATTTTTAGTAAACATTCCAAATGCGGTCGCTCCCAGTGAAGCGGCATTTAGAGGGGCGTTTTGCACTCCTCCGGATATCGATACATGTGGTCCCACTAATTTCATAATACTCCTCTGAAAGAAATCACATTGAGAAAATATCTAATGCCCGATCTCTTTTTACTTCGATATTTTTTTCAACTCTCTAAATCACCCAATTTTCCAGAGACTTAAGAAGTACTTTGTGTTGCTGGGCAAATTTGATCCGGAGAGATTGTCTCCTTCCGTTCTTATGTCCCCCTTTGGGGGATTTAAGAGCAAACGCATAGATTATATTTGAAAAATGTTCTTCCTGAAGCGTTTTAGACGGTTATTCTGCTTTTCGCTGTTTATTCTCTTTTGCCTAGGTTATTCTCCAATGGTATACGCCGGGGGCAAAGAACTTATTTTCTTTGATTTTGATAGCTCTTTGACTGATCTTTTGCCACCCTCTTTTCCGCAAGAACTCTCAGAACAATTAAGAGACCCTTTGCTGGATATAGGATACCAGCTTTCCGAACTCCATACCGCTCTCAGCCCTGAGGAAGAAAACCGAAACCACCTGATACTTCTATTTTCCTTAAAACTGACACCAACTGCTGCAGATACCCAATACACGATCCAGACCAATCTGGTAAAAGTTAATGTTTCCGAGGGAAGACAACGCTCCCAGAGCAGTTCGTTTATCTCGCTGTCTTTTGGTTTATCTGAACTCAGCACAGTGAAAACCGTGCTGAGCCGTAAAATTATCGAAAATCTTCGAACCCACTACGTCTGTCATCTTCGAGTCCACTCCTCACCCCAGGGTGTGCGGATCAGGTCTGGTTCGGGACTGGAAGGAGTGACTCCTCTGGAATGGATTGTACCGGTAGGCATATTTACCATTGAAGGAAAACACAAAGGATACGAACCGATTAATCACACTATCGAGATAAGCGAACCCGGAGTGCACACCTGTTATTTACAATTACGCAAAAGACCGTTTTATCAATCCAGAATGATGATTCCCGGAGCTGCGCTTTTATTGACATCAGCAGTATGTTTTTTTTCCGAACGCTATTATTTTGACAACTACCACGATTTGCGGAAAAACGAACTGGACAAGAATTCACCCTTATTGGAGGAGTCTTATCGGAGAGCCAAAAATTTTGGATATATGGGAATAACTTCCCTTGTTCTTTCTGCCGTGTCATTCTCTTTGAGTTTCAAATTTTAGAATTAGCACCATTATATCTCACCCACCCTCCGGGCCAGCAGGTGGTTGTACAACGATGAACCTGACATACGAATTCAGAAAAAGAGGATCTTTTTAGAGATCGAGAAAGGAAAGTGTTATAAGGGTATGGGGTTTCCTGCGTCCCCCAAGTACTATCAGGGACGGAGGAACTCTTCAATTGTAAATCTTTTCACAAAAATAAAACTCTCAATTTAGTAAATGCTTTTTCAGGAAAGAGTACCATTCAAAAAAGACTGATTCCAAAAAAGCTTCTAAGGTAAAATCCTAAATTCCGAAACTAATGACAGATAATTGTGCTACAATAAATCCGGCATACAACTTTAGAAAAAGAGGTTCTTTAAAGTAGAAGGTTTCCTCCGTCCCCATCTTACCCAAACAAAATCTTGGCTACAATATTGCTCTTAGTCATCAATGTGCAGAGGCCTTCACCCTTGTCCTCTTCACAAATCCGTTTTCACTCTTTCCATACAGCCCCTTGTATGAAACTAAATAAGGAGGTGTCTCATGAATCTGGCATTGATGGTATTAACGTTTCTTCTTTATGCCGGAGAAATTGCAGCTAATCCCTGGTCAGATGAATTTGTATATGTTTCGATCAATGAAGATCAAAAGGAGTCCTGCCTTTTTACTGATATCCCAAATATCCGCAGACGTCTGACATATACTGAAGAGCACAAGATTTTAAGAGAAGAAGGTATGAATGGATTCAGGGATCCATCCAAAATGTTGCTGCTTTTTTCCGGTATCGCAGGAATTGTAGTAGCTGGAAGGCATATCAGAAAGAGGTGATTCACCAGGATTTTTCAGGTTAAAATTATCTTGGCAAAACAGAAGTAGATAATTAGTCCCGAAGCATCCACCAGTGTGGAAATGATAGGAGCACTTACTACCGCCGGATCGATTCCAATACGCTTAGCCAGCATCGGAAGCAGTGATCCGGCAAAAGCCGCCAGTACTGCTATTGCAAGAAGTGAGCTTCCCAGAACAAGTGCTATTTCCCATCCAAAAAACGGTCCCACCACAAGCAGGGCGATTGTCCCCAAGGTTGTCCCCAGAAAAAAACCCACCCTTATTTCCCGTAATATCACTGCAAAAATATCGGAAAAACGCACTTCCCCCAAAGCCATGGCCCTGATAATGATGGTAGCAGATTGAGAACCGATATTCCCTCCGATACCAATCAATAGTGGAATAAAAAGCGTTAGAGTGATTGCCGATTGAAGAGCATCCTGGAAAAAATTGAGTACATTGACGGTGAGAGTGGCTGCCAGAGCCAGAATCATGAGCCATACTGCGCGGGTTCTGGTAAGAGTAAACAAAGAAGCACTAAAATAAGGTGCTCCCAGAGGTTCGGATGCACCGGCGCGCAGAATGTCTTCTGTGTCGCTTTCCTGTAATACCTCCATAGCATCATCAAAGGTCAGTATCCCCACCAGATGATCCTGATCATTTACCACCGGAAGAGCCATCAGTCCCGCTTCCAAAAGCAATCTTGAGGCAGTCTCCTGGTTTTGATTCGCTTTGATCGAGTAAGGTTCCTCCGAAACCAGCGCATCCAATTTAGCAGTCGGGTCTGCCAGTACCAGATCACCTAACTCTATCATATCCACCAGTTTCTCTTGCTCATCGACTACCGGAAGCAGATAGATTGCTTCAACACCTCTACCAGAGTCTCTTACCTTTGCAAGCGCTTCCTTAGCGGTCATGTCGATTTTCAGAGTCACAAATTCCGGACTCATGATACGGCCCACCGAGTGCTCCGGATAGCCTAGAAGAATGGAGGTAAGTCGTCTTTCTTTTAAAGAGAGCCCTTCCAGAATCCATTTTGCCAAAGTGGGTGGAAGTTCATCCAGAAGTCTTGCACGATCATCTGGTTCCATCTCCTCCAGAATCTCCCTGACTCTCCCCTCGCGCATGGTCTTTATAATACCTTGCTGAAGGGCAGGATCCAGCATTTCAAACACATCTATGGAACGCTCTTTGGGCAACAGTCGAAAGACTATTGCTCTCTGCTCGGCTTCCAGGCGGCTGATCGATTCTGCAATTTCCAGTGTTCCTGTGGTGGTTAACCAATTACGGATTGATTTGAGATCTCTCTGATGGACTAATTCAGTTAGCTCGGTCATGAAAAATTTCCTGCAGGCCTCCCGCAATTGAAGTTACGGGAGGCATTTATCTATTGTGCGGTATCTGATACGGTGTCCTGCGGTTGAGTTGTGGTATCTTGTGCAGTGTCCGATTCGCCATTTCCTTGTTGCTGCTGAGAACCAGCGCCTTCCTGTTGCTGCTGGGTTCCTCCCCCTGCAGGACGCTGCTGGCCGCACCCTGGAAGCTGAAGAACTAAAGTGGTTACTGCAAGAACCATTAAAATCCTTTTCGCAATCGACATGCATCTACCTCCTTTGAATGGTTAAGATAAATATAGGGCATTTAAAGCCCATAATTAATTTTAATTAAGTCAGGAAATTTCTTTTTCTGAGAAGTGAGCGATCGCTCGATCAAGAGAAACTCCAGCGATTTCAATCAAATTCAAATCCGCAGTTCCTAATCCGATTTTCTCTGCCTCTATGATATGACTGACCCCGAAGCGGTCCAATATTGCTGCACCAACTGTATCGGCAGCCACAAAATCCCTGCTGGCAATTGTCAGATCCCCTTCGAAAGTCTTCCCCCCAATAGGCCCTCGAATTTTCATGGCCGGATGAGCCACGATAATTGCCAAATGAATGGGAAACCTCTGACACATTCCAACTATAAAGGAGTGAAGATCTTTAAAAATGGTATGTGGGTGGTCATATTTTTCTCGCGGATGGCCATAGAAATCTGCAGCAGGAAAAGACATGGCGATGTTTTTCATCGACAGGGTCACAATTGCTGCGTCATGCACCTTTAACTGAGCTAAAGAGATAAGAGTATCATATTCCAGAATATGAGGATTGACCTGAACTTGTCGCATCGGACCATAGGAAAGAGATACCGGGATAAAAGGAGGTCTATTATGGTCAAAAAAGGAGACATTCTCCTCTTCGATGACCTTATCCAGGCCCAAATATCTGAAGACATCCTCAGTCTGGGCAGCTCCCGAACCTCCACTGACCGTTATCTTTGATGGAGAGAATCTTTTAATATAGCGGATTGTCCCCCGAAGTGTATCCGCCTGGGTGCAGGGGGTAAGATCAGATGGAGATGCCCAGGTGTCATTTGGTTTTATGGCTACATGTTTACCCTTAATGATATCGGAAAGATCTCCAAGCAGATCGCAGGCCTCTTCGATGGATTGATCCAGTTGAGGTTTAGAAGAGATGGCAACTTTCCTTTTCATTATGCCTCCCAATTTTGAAAAAAGTAATCGGCAAAAAAATATCAAAAATTATGCCACAGAAGATCAGTCGATAAAGCGGTCTCTTCTTTGCTGGACAATAGAAGAAGTGGATATCCATTTAGCCATTAATCGGTTCAGAGGAATTTATGGCAGAAAACATATTAGTGGCAGGTGCCAGTGGTACATTTGGCAAAGAGTTAGTTAAAAAGTTGATGGAATACGGTGCCTGCATCCGTATCGGGGTACGTAATCTGGCAAAACTGAAGGTATGAATATAGGCAATTGCCCGGTGGTTATTCTCGATTATGAGAAAGTTGAAACTTTCAAAACTGCATTTGATGGAATCGAAAAATTTTTTCTGGCAACCCCAACAGGATATCCCCAGATCGATGAACTTATCATCCCGGTAATCGAGGCGGCCAAAAGCAGCGGTGTCACTCACCTGGTCTCACTAAGCGCTGCCGGAGTCCAACAGGACAGCGCCACTCCTTTATCCATTACCGAAAAATGCATCCAAAACTGTGGTATTGATTATACTATCCTCAGACCCAATCTTTTTATGCAGAACCTCTTGTATCTTTCCCCATCCATCAAAAAAAACAATCAAATCAGACTTGCCGCTGCTTCTGCAAACATCAGTTTAGTGGATGCCAGAGATGTGGCTTCTGCTGCAGCTACTATCCTCATTCAATCTTCTCACAAAAACCATATCTATCTATTAACCGGAAATGAGTCTCCCGATCTAATCGAGGTCGCTCACACCCTTTCCCAGGTTACCGGGAAAACCATAAGCTATATACCAGTTTCCCACAACGAAGCTTATAAGGAGCTTATAGGCTGCGGACTTTCCCCGCAAAAGGCTAATTTGATCAATGGGCTCTTTGAAATTGCCCGTCAGGGATGGTGTGAACAGATCCACCCCGATCTTAAGGAAATCCTCAAACGGGAACCAGCCTCTTTTAAGCAGTTTGCCTGGGATTATAAAGAATCCTGGTAAATAGTAGGCCCTTAAAACCGCCTCAAAAGCTATTTTTTAAAAGGAATAATACTCGCTGGTGGATCTTTTTATCCACCAGAACCAATACAAAGCAGAAACAGGAGACTTTTTATGGGACTGCCCACAACTGAAATTCTTGAAAGATACGCCTCTGTGCTTATAAATTTTGCCCTCAACGATGGCAAAGGTATAAAAAAAGGAGATGTGGTTTATCTGGTTACTCAGACCCCTGGTATTCCGTTGGCCACAGAGGTCTACAAGGCCATACTCAAAGCAGGAGCGCACCCCCTGTTGCAGATTCAAGATGACGATTTCAAACTGCTGCATCTTCAGGAAGCAAACGAAGAGCAACTGAGTTTCTTTCCTGAAAAATATTACCGTGGTCTGGCTGACACTATCGATCATTATGTAAGAATTCTTGCAGAAAACGATCCACTGTTTCTGGCAAATGCCGACCCCCGTAAAGTGATCCTTTCCACTCACAGTACCAGAAAATTCCGTGACTGGCTTGATCTCAAAGAGGATGCAGGAAATTTCACCTGGACACTGTGTCTGTATGGGACCGAAGGAGCAGCCAGGGAGGCAGGTATGACTGTTGAACAATACTGGCAACAGATAGTTCTGGCCTGCTTTCTTGATGAGGATGATCCTATCGGCAGATGGAAATTGGTATTCGATCAGATCTACTCTATCCAGAGTATCCTTAATGAAATGCCCATCGAAAAAGTTCATGTCAGCGCTAAAGGCACAGACTTGTGGGTTGGTCTGGGTGAAAAACGTAAATGGCTGGGTGGAAGCGGAAGAAATATACCCAGTTTCGAGATCTTCACCTCTCCGGACTGGCGCCAGGTGGAAGGTACTATCTTTTTTGATCAGCCTCTTTATCGTTATGGCAACATAATAGAAAATATAGAGCTTCAGATAGAAAAAGGAAGAATCATCAAGGCAACTGCAAAGAAAAATGAGAAACTTTTACAGGAGATGATCTCTCAGAGAAATGCCGATAAAATAGGAGAATTCTCCCTTACAGACAAAAGATTCTCCAGAATCAACCGTTTCATGGCTAATACCCTATATGATGAAAATTTTGGAGGTCAGTTTGGTAATATTCATCTGGCTGTGGGGAAAGCTTATCACGACGCCTGCAGCGATGATCCCCGCACTATGACCGAACAGCAGTTTATCGATCTTGGATATAACGATTCTCCGGAGCATACCGATATCATAGCCACAACCGATCGCACAGTTACCGCAGTACTTAAAGATGGAAGCAGAAAGAAAATCTATGAGGGAGGAGAATTTACCATCCAATAGAAGGTAGCATCTGATTCGTTTCCATTCTTTGAAAATCAAGAATTATAAACGTAAAGCAATGGAACTTAAACCTGAATAATGACCCGGGAAAATGCTATATTAAGCTCTTAATTAATCAGGTACCATTCATGGTAATATTTTTACCAAAGCGCAAGAAAGATAAAAGATGAGTGTAAAAAATATCATTTCTGATATGGATGGTGTCATATACAGAGGAAAACTTCTTATTGATGGAGCTGTGGAGTTTATAAAGCGGCTTAATGCAAGTGAAACCAGATACCTCTTTTTGACCAATAATTCCGAACAAACCCCACTGGATCTCAAAAGAAAACTCGAAGCCCTGGGGATAAAAGGGCTTAGTGAATCAAATTTTATTACCTCTGCAATGGCTACCGCCTCTTTTCTATCCACTCAATGCCCCGGAGGTACTCTATATGTGATAGGAGGCGGAGGACTGATAAGTGAACTTTACAATGCAGGATTCTCCATATCCGATAACAAACCAGATTATGTGGTGGTAGGCAAAACCAATTCCTTTAATTTTGATATGCTTAAAAAAGCCATATCATTGATAATGAACGGAGCGAAATTTATCGGCACCAATCCGGATGTAATAGATCCAGTAGACAATGGATTCGAACCTGCCTGTGGAAGCATACTGGGAGCCATAGAGGTAGCCACCGGCAAGAAACCTTATATCATCGGGAAACCTAATTCCCTGATGATGACCATCGCATTGAAGCAGCTTGGCGTTGTGGCAGATGAAACAATGATGATAGGTGATAGAATGGATACCGATATTGTAGCCGGTATGGAGGCAGGAATGAAAACCTGTCTGGTGCTTTCTGGAGTTACTCAACCTCGTATGCTTACTGATTTCCCCTACAAACCCGATTATATCTTCAACCATGTTGGCGAAATAGATTTAAATAAACTGGACTAAAAAGAAATGGAAATCTCTATCCCCACTCTCTTAAGAATTAAACCCAATGCCATGTACAAAATCGGCAAATACCTGCGTAAAGAAAACTTTACCAGGATCGCCCTTTTTTACGGTGAGGGATTAAAAAGCCTTTTCGATGAACAGCTTAGAATCTCCTTTGATTCATCAGAAATAAAGGTGAAATTCGAAGAGGTTGTTTACTCCAATGCAGTTGAAGACATCTTTAAAAGCGCCTTCAACCTCCCTCCAGCCATAGATGCCATCGTGGCTATCGGTGGTGGAAAGGTCATTGACTATTGCAAGTATATTGCCTTTATCCTGCAACTGCCGATAATAAGTGTTCCCACTTCGATCTCCAACGATGGTTTCGCATCCCCGGGAGCATCTCTATTAGTAAATGGAAGAAGAAAATCCCAGAAAGCAAAGATACCTTTCGGGGTGGTTATCGATACCGATATTATCCGCAAATCTCCTGTACGGTACACCTATAGCGGAATCGGTGATCTTATATCCAAATACACCGCAATCTACGATTGGAAGCTGGCCTATCACATGGTGCAGGAACCAGTAAATGATTTTGCTGTGCTTATCTCCAGAAATGCAGTAGAGGTGATGGTCAGCCATAGCAACAAGGACATAAAAGATCTGGAATTTCTGCGGCTTATATGCGGATGTCTGGTAATGAGTGGTGTTGCAATGGAAGTGTGTGGATCCAGTCGCCCTGCAAGCGGCTCAGAGCACCTCATCTCTCATGCCTATGATATGAGCGCAAAAAAGCCCACCCTGCACGGAATCCAGGTTGGTGTTGCCACCCTGGCAATCAGTTGGCTCCAGAATAACCCCGAACACCATTTGATTAAGTCAGTTCTGGAAGAAACTGGTTTTATCGATTTTGTATCCAGAAGTCCTCTGAACAAACAGGATTTTATCGATGCAATCCTGCAGGCCCCAAATGTGAAGGAGAATTATTACACCATTCTTTCAGATAAAGAAAAGATGGATAAGCTGATTGAGTACGTGCAGAGTGATGAGTATTTCAACCAATTGCTGGCTTAAGAACAAAAGCCGCTTTTATTTTTTTTCTTTCTCACCACACTCGATCTTTTCCCTCCTCTTTTTTGTTTCACAACAAATCGGGAGGGATAATCGGTCGGGGTTTTAAAATTCGCCAGGCTTGGTTCTTTCTTCGATAATATAGCGGATCCCGAATCGATTCTCCCTCCCGAGGTTTAAATTCATTCAAACCGAATTTGGCGACATATTGAGGATAGATCCCATCGCATATTTCCAGGTTTGCACAATGGCTGCATTGTTTAGAGAATTGATTTTTCGCGCATATCTGTTTTTTGGTCAGCCAAAGCTTCATACGGTCTTCGCGGTGAACCCCAAAAAGTTTTTTGCGTGAAATGCGACGTCTTAATTTCGTTATTCCTCTTTTATCAAACCCATACACCTGAAAGTAATCCCAGTGATAAGGATCCCAGTGGGCCTGGTGAAAGTTGCATATATGCTGCTCGTAACCATTTAACAGACACAGTGGAAAATATCTTATATTAACCCATATACCCGATGCCATCAGTCGGTCAATAGCGCCTTTAAGGTATGGTGCTACATCGGAATATTTTGGTAATTCGAGCCCACTCTCCTTTGACCATCCATTAGAGCCATGAGGATTAAAGAAAACAAAATCAGCAATCCGAGGCCCCATGTCAATTAACTCTTCTGCCAAATCCTCAAGATGATCATAACCTGGACTTAACACTGTAGTTGTTGTCCTGAATCCGAATTCTTTAGTTTTAAAAACCTCTATTGTTCTACCTGCACGTTTGATAACCGATTTGCTTCCTGATGTCTCTTTGTATATGGGAATTTTAATTAGGAGGTCTTCAAGCCCGGCTTCGATAAGATCTGCAATGATTTCTGCATTTTGACCTCCGGTGATAATTGCTGGATAAAGATTCATGGATTTGCAATATGAAACCAGTTCACACAAGTAATCCTTTTCCGTCAGTTCGTCATCAATAATATCGATATATTGAAGTTTATACTGGTTTCGCCAGCCATCAATCTGTTTTTTCACCTCTTCAAGAGGAATCAGCCGCTGATTATCAATTTTTTCATTACCTGCAGAGTCTTTACTGATTGAAAAAGGAGTTGCATTGCCACGTCTGCATAGATCGAACACTTCGTATTTGTTATAGACAGACGATTCTCTCCATTTTGTGTAGAATCTGATTCGATCTTTCTCCCAAAGATCTTTCACATCAGGTCGCAATTTAGCTGTTTGACCTACAAGATGAATTGCTTTAGCTTCCGGAGATACCAGGACCTTGAACCCATTCTCCCAGGCTTTGAGACAGTAATCGGTTTCCTGACCGTATTTTCTGTACCCTTCATCAAACTGGCCAATCTTTTCGATTGTTTCACGTTTTATCAGCATCACTGCACTACAGGCATATTTGCGCTCGGTTGGTTTGTAAATCGGCTCTCTCAGTTCGATACCGAAGTGATTATCAGTCACTTCTCCACCCGAGTGAATAATTCGGTTTTTTCGATCCTTAAGAATTGCTCCGATTATGCCTGCATCCTGGTATTTTTCTGCGCAGCCGATAAGACCATTTAGCCAGCCAGTTTCCAAAATCACATCATCATCCAGAAGAACCAGATATTCACCTTTGAAAATTTGCATTACTCTGTTTATCTCTTCTGCATGATTAAAGTCCGGGCGAATACCAGCTTCAATAATAATAATCTCTCTAACCAGCTCCGGGGGGGTATTCATCTTCAGTGACTTCAGACAATTCCGGGCATTCTTACTTGCAAGGTTTCCTGATACTACCAGGATTGTGGCTTTTTTGTTCATAATACTATCTATGTCAGAGGTTTTTTCAGATTTTCATGTAAACATTATGGGTCAATTCAGCAGTTTTTTTCCAGTCAAATTTAGATGCCTGGACAAAGCCTTTTTCCCGCAGAGTTTTTCTCAATTCCTCATCTTCGATAATCTGCCTCAGCTTTTCTTTAAGTGCATCGATATCATTGGGATCAGCATAAAGAGCTGCATCTCCTCCCACCTCCGGAAGAGAACTCGATGTGGATGTCAACACCGGACAACCGCATTTCATCGCTTCAGCAACAGGTATACCAAATCCCTCGTAAAAAGAAGGGAAGACAAAGGCATCAGCTGCATTATAAAACTTAACCAGATCATCATGAGAAACATTGGTATAGAAATGGACCCTGTCCTGAATACCTCTTTGCAGCACAAGAGAAAGAAGCCTCTCTTTGTATTCGTGCCTTGAGGAGTTACCAACAATCACCAAATGATATTTTTCCCTTATCGATAAGGGAAGTTCCGCAAAAGCAGTGATTAAACCGAGAACATTTTTCCGGGGTTGGGTTTCTCCGACATACAATAAATAGGGTGGATAATCTTCAGGATACCCAAAAGTGTTCAGAAACGAACGGTCAGGTTGAGGACAGTACTGAAATCGATCTTCAATGCCAAGATGAACCACAAAAGTCTTTTCTTCTGCATCCCGAAAATACCTGATAATATCGGAGCGGGTGTGGTTTGAATCTGCAATGATAGCATCTGCATCTGAAATAATTCGGCCAATATTATTATGGTAAAAAGCTTTTGCTCCCGGAGTCGCCCAGTCCTGGTCCAGCAAAGCTATAAGATCATGAACAGTAAGCACAGTTCTGTTCATTCCGAAAGTATAATTTGTCGGATTGGTGCTGTGGTAAAGATCAATCTTGTTCACATTTTTGTTTGTGTATCGTATCAATGTGTCGTTAATTGCATTAACCGCCGGACTGAATATCCTGCCAAGAATCAAGGGGTGTAAAAGAATACCATTGATTCTCACCGATGAAAAATTGCTAACAACTTGCTGAGTTCTTTTCTTTCTTTTCAAATATGAGAACACATAGTATTGGTTATCTGGAAATGCGGTTGCCAGACCTTTGATCAAACCTGTAGTATAGGCACTGTTGCCATTTGTTAGCCCAAGTCCTGTATAATCAAAAGCAATTTTCATTTAACCTCCATGAATCAATACTTTTACAGTACCATTTGTGTGATAAAATAATTCAAGACCTGTGGTTTTCTATAGGTGATGGGCAGCTCTTTTCATTAAGAGCTCTTTTTTCAGCAAAAAATTGCTTCGTTATTATACAAAAGATGAATAATGAGGATGCCTCTACAGCTTACTGCTACATACAACAGGTGTTTATTCTTGAGGGGTATTCCAGAAGTTCTTTTGCCCCGTGGTTCATTACAATCTCATTAGGAGACTACAATATACGGCACATGAATCCATCTCTATCACAATATCCTTAAGAGCTCTTTTCTGTATTTCTCCGCAATCCCACTTTCCTCCCCTGAATAGATTAAAAGAGCTGCAAGGATTTCCCGAACCTTACCATCCATAAAGTTTTTATCAATTCTAAATGCTTCAATCAACTCCTGAAATGCTTTTCCCGTCTGTCCTGATCTGAATGCCACAACTGAAGCCATAAAATGCGCTGCAGCATCGCTATTTTCTTCGGAGCTTTTTTTAGTCTCGCTAAATTGACTCAACACTCTGACAGCCTCTGCCATTTCTCCGATGAATCCCACCGGTTCAATATTACTGACAATTTCCTTTGCTCTTGATGGATCTTGAGCAACTGTCTGAAGTGCATATAAAACCTCTGCTCTACGATTATTGGGACTTTCTTCCAAAATTCGGGAAAGCTTCTGAACCGACTTCTCTCTCTGGCCTGTTCTGTAAAGCATTTCAGCTTCTTTGAGATTAGCATCTGCTCTCCCAGAAAGATTATTGCGAAGCCAGGCCTCGATAACATGACCCGGAATTGCTCCTGCAAAACTATCCACAATTTCTCCATCAATAAATAGCATAACCGTGGGAATACTGTTTACTCTGTACTTTTCTGCAAGAAAAGCGTACTTTTCCACATTTATTTTTACCAAAACCCATTCGCCTCTATGCCGTTCATGAAGTAACTCCAGAGCGGGACTCAGTATGCTGCAGGCACCACACCAGGGAGCCCAGAAATCAACCAACACTGGTGTGGTAAAACTTCTTTTTATCACATCTGTATCAAAATTGTGTTTCTCCATAGATCACTATTAAATCCTTTTAAGATTAATTTTAACCGGAACAGAATAATTTGAATAGCAATTAATCGTCGAAACTGCTTTTATACAGAGAATTTTGAGCAATTAGAATACCTGATCAGCCTTTATCGAAAGCACCCTCTAATGTCAGTGGCTTTATAGACTCTCCTTTGGGCTTTTTTTCTCTCCTGAATGTATCTTTTAAAGTATCAGATTCAGTTTTTTATAATAAAAAGGATGATAATTGAAAAGTCATTCAATTGGGGTTTTTGATTCCGGTTTTGGGGGGCTGACAGTCTTGAAAGAGATCACCACGCGTCTTCCAGAATACGATTACATCTATCTGGGAGATAATGCTCGTGCACCTTATGGATGCCGCTCTTTTGAAACCGTCTACAAATACACTCTTCAGGCGGTAAACTGGCTTTTTAATAAAGGATGCTTTCTGATAATTCTGGCATGCAATACTGCATCTGCAAAAGCTTTGCGCACCATTCAACAGAAGGATCTTCCTGCTATTGCGCCCAATCGAAGGGTCTTAGGAGTCATCCGACCGGTAACTGAAATCATTGGCACTCTCAGCAGCAGTGGCCATATAGGTATCCTGGCCACAGCAGGTACCGTTAAATCAAACTCATATCTATTAGAAACTGCTAAAAGCTTCCCTAATGTCACCATCACCCAGCAGGCATGTCCGTTATTGGTTCCTCTTATCGAGAATAACGAATTTGACAATGAAGGTGCTGCTTTTTTCATTAATAAATATCTCAGTGAACTTCTGCAAAAGGATCAGCTCATTGATACCATCATCCTGGGGTGTACTCATTATCCTCTGATAATAAATGGTATCAAAGCTGTTCTTCCTTCACACATCAAAGTGATTAGTCAGGGGACAATCGTTGCAGAGAGTCTGGACGATTATCTCAGACGTCATCCAGAAATTGAAAACCAACTAGGCAAAAACCATAAGCGAAGCTTCTTTACCACCGATACGTCGGAAATGTTTAATGATCTGGCGGAGCTTTTTTACGGAGAAAACATCTTTTCAGAGCATGCGGAGATGGAGATGTAAACTTTACTTTTTAACAAGTTCCAGAAGATATTTCTCCATCACCTGGCACATTTTTTCCATAGAATAATCATTCACTACGGTCTGATATCCTCTTTCTCCGATTGTTTTTCTCTTTTGTGGATTTTCGATAAGATCAGCAGTCCTGGCGCTTAACATTTCAACATCTTCAAAAGGAACCACGATTCCATTCTCTTCATTCTTAATAAGCTCAGCCACACCCGCGATATCAAATGCCACTACCGGTTTCTTTACAGCCATCGCCTCCATCATGGTGTTGGGAACACCTTCCGAACGTGATGGTAACCAGTAAATGTCCATCGCCTGCAGCAGATCAGGAATATCTTCTCTGAATCCGGTAAAAATCACCTTATCACTGACCCCGTAATCCTGAGCCATCTTCTTGTGTTCTTCAATGGCTCCGCTTCCTACTATCACCAATTTGATATCAGGGTGCTTTTTAATCAGAATAGATAAAGCTTTTATTCCGTAATCAAACCCTTTCTGAGAAGCGACTCTGCCAATACCCATTATACAGATCTGGTTTTGAGTCAAACCAAGAGATTCCCGCATCCTCTGCCTTGTCGAGTCATTACAGGTCAAAGATTCCACACCCACATACACCAGTCTGCATTTATTAACATCAAATGATTTGTCTTTAGATAAAACTTCCACAATTTTTCTGGCATTAACATACACAATATCGAAAAGATGATAGAACACTATACGGTTACGCAGATTATGGATAGGACGATCGATACCGTAAATACCCGCCACTTTTGTATCAGTGAACATTTTTGCGGCTAGTCCGGCCAGAAAATATTCTCTCTGCTTCGATGGCATCACCACGTCGATACTTTTCTTTTTTAAAAAAGATCGTATCTGAAACAAGGTGACGATATCAGCATTGTTGGCAAAAGGGAAGGTGACAAATTCAACATTGTTCTTTAGGGACCGATTCTGAAACATGTTGCCCCGACATCCGAAATAAACCTTATGACCCAGCCCAGCCAGGCCATCTGCCGCATAAAGCGCCCACTTTTCTGTGCCACCCCATTCCTTTGCAGAATTAATCAACATTATATTCATTTCAGATCCTTTATTCCCTTTTACTGCGTTTTCTGATATCTGAAGAAAATACTTCAAAGAAAACATTATCTAAAGGCGTTTATCTGCATAAAACCGATGTTAAACAGTTATTTTAATCCTGATAAATTAAAACCATTAATAATAACCTTAACGGATCTTTATGAGTATCTCTTACCAGGTTTTAGGAAAACCATCCGAAGATAATGCACTTTTAGTGCACATAGATAGCGGCCAGAAGATAGATCATCTACTTTTTGATTGCGGAGAAAAATGTCTGAAAAATGTGCCTGTTGGGACTGTTCAGAAAATTGACCATCTTTTCTTCTCCCATCTCCATATGGATCATATCGCAGGATTTGATTCCTTTTTCAGGATCAACTATAACCGCAACACCAGACTCAATCATATCTGGGGGCCACCCCAGACCGCGAGAATAATTCAGCACCGCTTTCAGGGGTTCATGTGGAATTTACATGAATCGATGTCCTGCCCCTGGATAGTAAGCGACATTTACCCACAAGAGTACATCTCCTACCGTTATGAACTGAAAGAAGCATTCTCGGTAAGCCATCACATACAAACCTCTCAGTATCAGGAGAAGTTGTTCGAGACCAACAACTATGAAATAAGTGTGCTTACCCTCGACCACCGTACCCCATCGTTGGCCTACCTGATCAGAGAAAAACCATCATCAAACATAGACATTCAAAAGTTAAAAGCTCTGGGTCTTGAGAGCGGTCCCTGGCTGAAAGAGTTTAAAGAACTAAAGGAGGGTTATGTGGTTTCATCCAGCGGAACCAGCTATTCCTTTAAGGAGCTTCGTAAATCTTTACTGATAGAGACTCCGGGTGATTCAATTGCGTATCTTACGGACTTCCTTGCCGATAAACAGACTATCAAGAAGCTGACAGGCTTTTTGAATAATTGTCAGACGATTGTTTGCGAGGCTCATTACCGTAATTCCGATATAGAACTTGCCATGCGAAACTATCACTCCACCACCGGTCTTACCGCTTCCATTGCTTCGAAAGCAAATGTTAAAAAATTGGTCTTAATTCATATTTCTGATAGATATGACTTGGGTCAATACAGGGAGATTCTCAATGAGGCGAAAGAAATTTTCCCCTCATCCTGTTTTAGTAAAGAATGGAAGCTTTGAGGCAAAAAAAAAGACCCCGGAATTTACCGGAGCCCTCTTTATATTACAGTGCCGCCTCGCAGAATCGAACTGCGGACACATGGATTTTCAGTCCATTGCTCTACCGACTGAGCTAAAGCGGCATCATATTTTTCAAAGATGAGATAATATATATGTTTATTTTAAAATCATCAAGCACCTTTTGTACTTTTTATGTAGTTTTTATCAATTTCGAAATATTGTTTTTCTTTAAAAAACTGAGGGATATCAAATACGTCATAAAAATCTTCAACTTTATCTTCTGGTTGCTTGCTCATTAGACCTATGGAAATCATGTTAAACACGATATTGCCGAAATCGTCAGTTTTTTTGATTCCCCAGTAATTCAGGACATCAAGGGACAACAGGCCATACTGCTTGAAGGCAAAATTTAACAGTGCCATCGAAAGCTCCGTGCCGTTCACGTGGCGCTTCTCACCTATTTGGGTTAAATAGAAATCCAAACCATTAAGCACGAATTCATAGGCACCGGTTTTGTAACGTGTGTCTTTTCCGGAGTCGATCAGTTCGCGTCGAATTCGATCAAGAGTCTGTGTTGATGCCATTTATTAAACCTGTTTCACGGTTAATCTGATGAACAACAGGTTCTTCAGTAACCGGTGTTTCAATTTCCAAAATATGCAATCCGACCTGTTGAGGAAAACGTTTTTCCATAGCAGTTAAACAAGCTTGCTTAACATTCTGAAATTCCATTCTTCTGTCCTCGGTTATGGTACCGCTGGAAGGGGGAGCTATTGTTAAAGGATTTACAAACCTTCCATGACGTTTCATACGGTAATCCAGATGTGGTCCTGTGGACAAACCGGTAGATCCTACCGTTCCTATCTGATCACCCTGCTTCACAAAAGCGCCTGTCCGGATTTTTGGACGTATTGAATGCAAATGGCCATAATGCGTCTCGTATGCCCCTCCATGGGACAAAATAACCATTTTACCATAGCCACCCTTCCATCCCGAAAAAGAGACCCTGCCATCCGCTGCAGCAGATACCGGCGTACCTATAGGCGCTGCGTAATCAATTCCCAGGTGTGGTCTTACTATTCCCAGTATCGGATGTTTTCTGTTATAGCTGAAATTCGATGATATACGAGAATATTTCAAAGGAGCTTTTAAAAACTGTTTCTGAACAGATTTACCGTTTTTATCGTAATAATGTAACTTCCCACCCTTATCCGGCACACCAAAAGCTAAAAACTCTTTTCCATTATTAACATATCGCGCTGACAGGATTTCACCATAGCCCACGAATCTGCCATCAGCAAATTTCTTCTCAAAAATTATCTGAAAAGAATCTCCTTTTCTGGGATCCAAAAAGAAATTAATATCCCAGGCGAAAATGTCTGCGAATTTCCAGGTGATCACATCCGATATTCCGTATTTATAGAGGTCTTCTGAGAGTGAGGATTCCAGAACCCCATTTACCATGCAGGTATAGGTGGTTATATCAACATTTTTTTTTTGAGCCACTATTAAAGAATCGGAGCATTTTACCTGAAAGCGATATTGAGACCTGCTTAACAGTTCCAGTTCTTCAATTTTCCCATTTTCACTTTTTTTGACTATGAGCGAATCACCAGGAAAAAGCGACGGCAACCCTAAAGGTTTTAAAGAATTAAGTATTTCTCTGGTCAAATTGTTATTGATTTCGAATCTTGCCAGCACTCCATAGAATGTATCTCCAGGCTTTATCGTACAGGAGAGCAGTTCTGTTTCTTCTATTTTTTTTTGAAGCGGATTACTAACAGGTGGCAGAGAAGGAACTATTGCAGCCTCCATTATTGGAGTCTTTTGATCGGCTGAATGATTTCTGGGAACAACCTTCCAGATCAAAAATACTGCTGATGCTATCAGAAGGGAGCGGATCAGCGGAATTCTCCGCTTCCGTCTCCGATAATTTCTTAATGGTAACCTATACTTGTGAGAAAACATTATCAACTACTGAAGCCGTACCATTTGTGAGGGATTCTTTCCCGGCTGAACAGTAATAGCTTTAGTGATCTCCTTAACGCCTTTTACAAACTTAAGATTGTGAGTACCTGCTGGCAGCTTGATCTCAGAAACATTGGTTTTACCAATCAGTTTACCATCGAGATAAACATCTGCTACTGGTGGTATAGATGCTATGAAAATTGATGCCTCACCACCAGAGATACTGCTGGAAACCGGTGTAGGTGTCGGTGTCGGTCTAGCCACAGGCTCGGGTACCGATACCGGTGCCGGTGCTGGTGGTGGCGGTGGCGGCGTATATTTTGGCGCCGGTGGTTCAGGTTCCGGCTCTGAATAGGTAACAGGTGGCGGTGGTGCTATAGCAGCTTTGCGAAGAGAAAAACTCTCCCTTACGTTTCCGCCCGTAAATTCAAACACTTTGGAATCATCTTCGTAACCATCCTTTGATACCACTACCGACAGAGGGCCAAAAATGGGTTTGTCCCAGGTATAAGGTGTAATCCCCATATAATCCCCATTAATGGTAACCTTTGCACCTGAAGGTACGGAAGTAATTACCACCTTGTTCTCGCTTGCTGCCGGCTTGCTGACAGGTGCACGACGTCTGGGAGCAGGAGTAGGCGTAGAAGTACGTGGCTTTGGTTTTGGCTGCGATACACGTGCAGTTTCACTAACTTTCGGTTCCGATTTCTTCTCAACAACCTTCTCTTCAACTTCTTTTGCCTCTTCCTTCGCTTCAGATTCAGATACCTTTGATGCGGTATCGACTGGAGCAGGTGGTGGTGCAGGAGGTTGCGGAGTAGTAACTGGAGTCTGAACAGCCGGCTTGCTTGACAACATATTATAGGCGAAATAGACACCCACTCCACCAAGTGCCAGCAGCACCACAATTATGATGAGCATCGGTACCGGGGATTTCTTTTTTCCTTCTTCAAAGAAATCATCATCGGACTCGTCAAAAGAATCATCCTGGATTTTAGCTTTTCTGCCTCTTCCAGCAATCTCTTCATCAAATTCATCGTCTAGTGGCTGAGCAGCATGAGATGAAACAGGTGGTTGAAAACGATCGTTTCTAACACCTGAGAAATCGGTTGGCACATGCCCCGATGGCATTTGAGGAGATTCAAAAACCGGAGTCTGTGGAACCACTGGACGAGGAGGTGGTACTGGAGAAACCGGTGGCTGAGGCATATATTGGCGATTCTGAAACTGCGCAGCAGCAGGATTGAAAACTGTTCTGGTTGGAGGTGGTGGGGGAATATAATTAGTCGCCTGTGGATTATTGTACTGGTTCGGTGTTGCAGCATTATAATCCATACCGCTATCTTCGGATTCAAACTGGCTGAATGCATCATCAAATTCCTGTTCGATAGATGATGCAACAGGGCCAACTACTGGCGGTTGAGATGGCATGTACGAAGAAATGCCTTTGGTTTTCGGTGGTGGTGGAAGCGACTCTTCCTGCATATCAGAAGATGCACCGCCGAATGCTGAACCGATCTCCGAACGCAACTGGTCAAATTCTGATTGAGGCTCCTGTTGTGCCAGGTTTTTAAGATCACCAAGATGAAAACTGGAGGTCTGAAGAATAATCTCTTCGGAGGTCCTGATTAACTCCGTCTCATTATCAAATATCCTCAATATATTATGAATACCGGCACGCTTGAGGATCTGCAATACTTCAGGTTGTGGCCCCAGAAGTGACAGACGCCCACTTACATCCAATGTAATTCTGTTTAACGCCATCAATGCATTGATCGTATCTGAATAGATATAATCAAGTGGTGACAAGTCCAGGGCAAAATTCCGTTTGCCGGTGGCAATCAGAGAATTTACTGTTTCTTTAAGAAGTGAAGAATCAAATACCTCTCCTTCTTCCAGAACAGGCTCTACAATCTCAAAAAGACCGCGGGTTTTAGTACGGAAGTTAATAATAACCTCCTTTGATAAGGATAGTTGTATTTTCGCGTTTAATTTTCATTTTCAGTACGCCAGACAGGATTCGAACCTGTGGCCTTCGGCTCCGGAGGCCGACGCTCTATCCAACTGAGCTACTGGCGCTTTCACCTAAATATATTAAGAAAAATATAATGCATACAATAAGGCTTTCAAGTACCGAATAGAAATACGGTACTGGTCTATAGCCCAGTAAATTATGAAAAGCCTCAATCCATAGAGAAAATCACATTTTTTTGAAAATAATTGTCTCTTGGAAACAGTGGCAACAGATTTCCTTTAAAAAATGTCTCATGCGCACTGCATGCGGCAAGAAAGCTGTGAGTAACGCTTGAGTGCTTCATTGTTTTTTACCGCTATCTCCAATGCCTGAACAGATCCCACAAAAACACAGAGCTGTTTTGCTCTGGTCAAGGCAGTGTAAATGAGGTTACGCTGAAGCATTATATAATGTTGAGTACTTACAGGAATTATAACCGCATTAAACTCACAACCCTGACTCTTATGGATACTGATACAGTAAGCCGCAACCAGCTCATCAAGTTCCCTGCTTTCGTATTGAACCCTGTTGCCATCAAAATCAACACACAACCCCTGATCATCGGTTATTTCAACCACTCTGCCAATATCCCCATTAAAAACACCCAAATCATAGTTATTCCTGATCTGCATAACCTTATCACCCAGAAAGAAACAGTTCTCTCCACGGATTACACAACGGGTCTGGCCATTTAGTTCTTTCTGTAATACTTTATTTAAATTCTGTGTACCTAAAAATCCTTTATGCATCGGGGATAAAACCTGAATATCAATTATCGGATTGAAATGATAACGGGTTGGAAGTCGTCTTGAAACCAGATCAACAATAAGCTCTACACATTGTTGAGGCTCCTGTTGCTGAACAAAAAAGCAATTATCATCTTTGGAATTGAAAAAAAAGGGAACTATCCCTGAAATTATTTCATGCGCAGCAGTTACAATTCTGCTGGCTGCGGCCTGTCTGAAAATGGTCTTCAGATGCACATGGGGAATAAATCCGCTATCAATCAGATCAGAGAGCACATTTCCCGCCCCCACAGAAGGCAACTGATGAAAGTCTCCCACCATAATCAGTCTGGTGTCTTTTTTCACTGCTGAAATAAACTTGCGCATAAGCATCACGTCTACCATGGACATCTCATCCAGTATTATTACATCAGCTTCTATGGGGTTATTCTCATCTCTTCCAAAATCGTATCCCGATGCACCTCCCTTAAATTCCAGAAGCCGGTGGATTGTTTTAGCGGTCAGTCCTGCCACACTTCCCATCCTCTGAGCCGCTCTTCCGGTCGGAGCTGCCAATGCAATAAAACTGCGCTTTTCCCTGAAATACGATACAATAACCTGTAGAATGGTAGTCTTCCCTGTACCCGGGCCTCCTGTAAGAATAAAAAGGGGATTTAAAATGGCCTGCCTGATGGCTTTTAGCTGCAAAGGATCTGCATGGAAATCATGCTTTTTCTGATAATCTATGAGCCAATTTTCTAAATCATTTTCCTCTACCCGCATATTTACGGGAGATTTTCTGGATACCAGGTTCTCTGCAATATATTTCTCTGCATGAAAATATCGGGGTAAATAAATGCAATCATTATCCTTAATTAATACACCGGTCTTTATAACATGATCCAGAGAATAAATCACCAACTCCTCTTTGACACCCAGAAGTTCTGCAGATTTCCTGACCAGTTCAGAAACCGGCAAATACGAATGACCATCATTGGATGCTTCCTGAAGGACATAAACCAACCCTGCACGGATTCGCTTAAAGGAATCATGCGAAAAACCCATCTTTTGAGCTATTGCATCGGCTTTAATAAACCCTACACCCCAGATATCATCAATTAATGCATACGGATTCTCACTGATTCTGGCCTGTGCCTCTTCACCCCAGGTTTTAAATATCTTCTGTGCAAGATTGACACTGACTCCATAATCCTGGAGAAAGAGCATAAGATGACGAATCTGACTGTGCTGCTGCCAGGATTCTGCAATCCGTTCCATCATCTTTCGCCCTATACCCGGGACTTCCAACAATCTTCGAGGTTCTTTATCCAGGATATTTAATGTATCTAAACCAAAAGTCTCTATTATCGCTTTAGATCGAACCGGTCCAATGCTTGAGATTAAACCGGAACCCAATAACAACTCGATCCCCTCCAGTGTAGAAGGTTTCACCAGCTCGTATCTTTTCACAACAAACTGTGGCCCGAAACGTTTGTGAGTCTCCCATTCACCATGAAAACATACCGACTCCCCAGCCACAACATTAGGCATCACCCCAACACAGGTATAATGATTTTTGGCTGAATCCGCTTTTAACTGCACAACCATGAAACCAGAATCCTGGTTCTGATATGTAATTTCAGTTACTATACCCTGTAAAACCATCCGGTCTTTCTGAAGAGTTTGTTATGTCTTTAAATTATAAATACCTTATTAAAACTAATTAGTAAGGGAAATTACTTCTTAAACATTAAAATAAAAAGGGCACAGAAACAGCAGGAGCAGCTATGAAGTTTTTTCGGTGGAATAGTAGCGAGAAATTCAGCAATAATAAAAAAGGAGATGTAAAATACACCTCCGATTTTAATCATATAAAAACTGACACAACAATACTTTATACAGTAATGATGCAGCGTCTTTACTTCTTTTTATGTCTGTTCATACGACGACGTTTTTTACGCTTGTGTCTGTTTATTTTCGCTTTTCTCTTCTTTTTGACGCTCGACATTACGCCCAATTCCTTTCAAAAAGGTATTTCAATTTTTAGGATCCATAATATGAATCCTGCCACATAGAGCGGTCAAGTGGCAAAAATAAAAAAATTGTAGTAACATTTCAGCTATCTAATCAGTTATAAAATTCCAAATCACAATTTTCAAATCCTAAACAAATTCCAAAAGCCTAAATTCTAAAAGGGAATAAGATGCTTCAAGGTAGATACCAAATTTGAATTGAACCGGTTTATCATTTCCTGTCTTGTTTAAATTTAAGGGATTTGTTCAGGATTTGATGCTTATAGTATTAAAAATGTCGGATTTGAACAGAAACCTTTTTGATTGTTATAATATAGGTAGATCCTGCTCACAGCATTAACGTGACAAGAGTTCAGTTCTCTATAGTTTGCCCTAAATCCGGAGATCAAATGAAGTACACTCTTACAGTAACCTCCATTAACAATAACAGGGCTAAAATGATCATCGCACGACAACTGGCTCATGACCCCGCTATCTCTCTTCAAAGTGCGCTGATCATGGTAGAAAAACCACCTTTCGTGCTGCTGAAAAATTTAACCGCCCACGAATTACAATATCAAAGCAAACAGCTCAACCGTCTGGGTGTAAAATTTACAATAACCGAGCAGAAACCTGAAAAAGACAGTCAACCATTTCACCCCAATTCTTTACCTGAGAACGATTCTCAAATCAAAGAGACTCCTTCGGTTCTCAAAGAAAAAAGAGAGCAACCAATTATTCATGAGGGTTCAAACAAATCTGTACTGCCAATCAGAACTGATACTCCTGTTAAAAGAAAGAAAAACAATTACCTGATTTTTTCGACAGCAGGAATACTTTTAATCCTTTTGCTTATTGCAGCCGAATTTATAACTTCCAGAAATCAAAAACATTATGCAATAAAAAAGAAAATTCTGATTTCCAGCAAAATTGCACATACCTCAGAAAGTGAGAAAAGTACAGAAAGCACCAGAAAACAAAATAAAGAAAAAAGATCACGAGAAAAAATCTCCCCCAAATCCGAGCATGAATCTCATCTGTGGGTTGATTCTGCCAGAGCATGTGAGAACGATTATTTGAAGGCCATTAATTTCTATAAAATTGCCATATCATTTAATAAGTACAACATGCATGCATGGTTTGGATTAATAAATACTTACCGCAATGCAGGAATGAACAAAGAAATGATACAGACCAGAGAGCAGATGGAAGAAATTTTTGGCAGTTCTGTTTTTTCAGTAACAGAAACGGTAAAACCCTTTGGGGAAATACTCGATGTGTACACTACTGCAAGCGATGCGTTCAGAGTGGAGTACAAGACTGCCCAAAATTCTGAACAGTCCATATTAAATCAAACCTATGCCCTTGCAAAGGCTTTCAGGGAAATGTGTAATTGTAAAACGATCTCCATTTTTGCCACTACCGCTCCCGGCAAAGGGATGATTGTCCATTTCAACAAAGAAGCATCCCTTTCAACATTAGCCGCATTTAAAAAGGAAGCAAGCATTACCTTCCTTAAATAAGGGGGCTAATCTACTCGTTGAAAAAACTCAGAAGAGTCATTATCGCCTCATCCATGAATTCCGGAAATTGAGGATCATCACAATAAATCTGCAGTATTTCCAAAACAGTGAGCAGATCAGTACGGGTTAGCTTATCTGCGTTTTTCTGCAACAATTCCAGAAGCGGTTCTACCGAATCATAGAAAAAGACTACCCGCTGCTTTTCGATTGTTTCCACCTCGGCAAGAAGCCGCTGCCCGTAATTAGTGATCACCTCTAACTCTTCTGAGGAGAATCCTACATCGATCAGCTCTTTGGCTTCTTTTTCTGATATGTGAATATCATGGAAATTAAAGGATTTGAGTTGGTCTTTTGTCCCGCAATACTTGGAAAGGTAATCTGAACCCACCTTTTCAAAATGTTCATCTAAAAGCTGATGAGCTTTTTCTGTGTGCTCCTTGTGCACATGAATGGAAAATCTCTTCAGGAGTTCACTTTCAAGCGGAATAAAATCAACAGAATTGGGGTTGTCTGCATAAAACAGTATTCCATGCTCCTTAAGAATGGATATTGCCATCATCAGATCGCTTCTGGAAAACGTGTTTTCAAACTCGATAAAATCATCACTGTCCAGACTCAACTGCCCTCTCTTTATTTCAACTTCCGGTTTTTTTTCCAACAGGCTCTTGTCGATGTTACGTGAATTAACCTCTTCTTCTATGGTACTGAAGGCTTCCGGCGTGTACTCGCCCCGGTGATTTAAATACTGATTTATCAGCTCCTCATCACTGAAATCCTTTATAGTCTCTTTTAAAAGCTCCATTAGCCCTCCGGAAAAATGGTGTGTGGCAATCAGACTTTAGTACCCCGAATCACGAATCAGGAAATACTCCGGTTAAAAATAATATCATAGTTGCAAGCTTCAAAAAAAGGATTTGGACAGCAAACTCAAAACAGAAACACCATCTACTTTAAAGTGTTCTTGAAAAGGCAGGTAATAGACTATTTTTCATATATCTTTCAGACAAAAATGAATTAAATGATCCTTAATTCGATAATCAGGCAGAAGGATCGGTATCGAAAAATCGTTAATATCAGTTTGGAAAATAGAAAAGCAGGTCTTATGGTTCCCAGACTTTTTGCATTTGATCTTGATGGGACACTTTTAGATTCCCATAAAAAACTCAGCAATGCTAATTTAAAAGCCCTCAAAGAGATGCAGAAAAGCGGTGCAATTATTGCATTTGCCTCAGGAAGGCTGGGGAGCAGCATGTGCAAATACTGCAGTGAGGATCTGGAAATTTCCATGCTGACTCTAAACGGAGCAGCGGTGTACAAGGGAAAAAATCTCAGCTCTCAACTGATCTTTGAAGCACCCTTAGATGCCCGATATGCCAATTTCCTACTCAATTATACTCAAAATCAGAACTTCGCCTTAAATTATTATATTAACGATAAACTCTATACTTTAAAGAGACCGCAAAGTAAACCCTGGAACGACCTTTATTATCAACAAACCTCTACTGAATACATCTTTCTGGAAAAATTTGATCAATTTATAGACTGTACGCCATCAAAGATTCTGTTCGTAGGAGATTCATCAGAAATAGACAGGCAGGAAGCCTATTTCAGGAATTTATGGAAAGATTCCATCTATATATGCAGGACCTGGGATCATTACCTGGAATTTCTTAATCCTCTGGCAAACAAAGGTACTGGTCTTAAAATGCTGGCCCAGGCCCACAGAATTGATTTATCTGAAACTGTAGCCTTTGGTGATGCCGAAAACGACATCCCAATGTTGGAGGCTGCAGGTGTGGGAATAGCCATGGGTAATGCTTTGGATAAAGTAAAAGCGGTTGCCAGTAAAGTGTCACCATGGTCAAACGATGAGGATGCAATAGCCAGAGAATGGTCATTGATGAAAAAAGGTATAAACATTAATTGATATTTATTTCCCGCATCCGATTCGTATCTGCATCCAAATTATATTCAATCCATATCCCGTATCCAAGCCGGGGTTTCCTACCCTGGGGAAATCCGAAACTACATAGACGTCTCGTGGCAATGCGACAAGAGACGTCCCGAAGCACGATGTCTCATCAGGACAATGTGACTGGAAACGTCCCAAAGCACAATGACTCATCAGGACTGTGTGACTGGAAACGTCCCAAAGCACAATGACTCATCAGGACTGTGTGACCGGAAACGTCCCAAAGCACAATGACTCATCGGGACTGTGCAATTTCGTAAATCAGGAAATTTAAGGGCAACAACCTGTGTGATCTGGTTATGCAATCTCAAAAAACGGAGTTCTTTGATCTCTTCTGGCAACATGAAGCGCAAGTTCTATGTTTTGCTCCTCAAGTATTGCACTCACACTGTCCAGAGCTAATTGCGGTGAATTATGATCCTTACTGAGATGACAGAGGATCACATTATCGGGTTTTCTGGTGGAGGTCTTTGCAATTTTTATCAGGGCATCAGCAGATTGCCGGTTTGAAAGATGTCCCTTTTCACCAGCTACCCTTTTTTTATGGATATAGGGCCTGTGTGGGTTTTTCCACAAAAGATCGGTGTCATGATTGGATTCTAGCACTATTGTTTTTGCATTCTGAAAATGGCAAATCAGATCATCAGGAAAAACCCCCAGATCAGCCGCATAGCTGAGGTAGGTTTCATTGGAAGATTCCGGAGAGACATTAAATCCCGAAGTGGCCACATAAGCATCATGTGAGATATCGAATGGTTTAAACAGCATTGTTCCAATCCGGAACGTCTGATCGTTAAACGTCCTGACTCTCAGATCATCACCTCGTATTCCCTTTTGCAGAACAGTGTTCAGTGGCGAGACATTTTTATGGTGGACAAAAAGCTCAATACCGAACTTTCGACAAATTTGAAGAGTGGAGTAGTTGCAATGGTCGGAATGCAGATGGGTTACAACAATTGCTGAAATTTTGGTGGGATCCAGATCTACTTCCTCCAGAACCTCTTTAATCCTTTTCTGGCTCATTCCTGCATCGATAAGGATTCTACAACCACAATGTTCGATAAGGGTGCAGTTTCCACTGGAACCGCTCCTGAGTATAGAAACTTTCATCTTCTATGCACTTCTGACTCATTATTGATGAGTCAGCCTTGAAAAACTGAATAATTACGGACGTGGCCAAAATACTATCTGCTCAGCAGAATTATAAAAAAAGCAGGCGAAATGAAAATAGGGGTATATCAATAGCTTTTTATCTTGCCTAAAAAGATCCTAACCAGGCCTGAATTTTTAAGAAAATATTTATGAACAATATAAAAAGACTTATCATCTAATGACATTGAAGTTTTATTAATACTATTCCAGATAACTAGTGTAATCAGTTTTTTGAATAGTTATTTGTAAGTGAATTAATAAACTTTTATATTACCTGAGTTAGTCAGCTTTGCTACAAAAGGATTAGCATTAAAGCCGGTTTTAGAGGTATGAGCTAATATCACTACTCGTTAGCAGAAAAAAGGGATTTATTGGAGACTTCTTTTTTCAGTAAGATTGGGCAGGTTTTATTTTAGCGGTTAAAAAGATTTTCAGATACGAGTTTTAAAGGAAGCAGTAGTGGTGATATTTAGAAATATTGAACCAGCCATCAAAGCAATTTCTTTGCATCACACATTAACCTCAACTCTGTAACTTAGTTTTTTGCATAAAACAAGGAGTAATTTTAAAATGCTGGATTTTTTAACACTTCAGACGACAGCCACAAACCCTTCGATTATCAGTATTATTTATACTGTGATGGTTTCCTTTCTGCTGTCTTCGCTGATTGCCCTGACATACGAAAAAACTTATTGTGGACTTTCCTACTCCAGGAATTTTGTCCAGGCAATAATTCTGGTTTCAATAGTCGCCGGAACCGTGATGCAGGCTATGGGAGACAATCCGGTAAGAGGTTTGGGAATTCTGGGAGCATTGGCAATAATCCGTTTCAGAACCGTTTTTAAAGACCCCAGAGACATAATTTTCATGTTCGCTGCTGTGGCTGCAGGAGTCTCCTGTGGAGTTTTCGGATACGGAATCGCCATTGTGGGAACTTTGGGATTTTGCGGAGCAGCGATCGTGTTATACTTCTCCCCATTTGGCCAGAAGCGCCACTTTGATGGGATGCTCAGGTTTAATCTTGAAAATGTAGAAGGTAATCAGATTCATCTGGAAAAGATCATGAAGACCCACTGTAAAAATTTCGCTCTGATAAGTCTCAGAGAGCTTGCTCAGGGTGAAAGGCTCGATTATGCCTATCATGTTAAATTGAGAAATCCAAAGGCAAAAGAAAATTTCATTTTAGATATCCGTAAATTGGATACTATTAAAGATGTAAATCTTCTTCTTCAGGAAACAACAGTAGAACTGTAAAAGAGTAAATAACATCTTCAGACCCAATTTAAGGAATAGAGATATAAATTATGAAACTTTTTTATACTGTACTTATCAGCCTGGTGATTGCACTGACCATAGTGACAATCAATATCCGTCGTGAATCAACCAACTTTTATGGAATAGCTGAAACCAAAGAGATGGTTATAAGCGCAGAGTTCGGTGTCGAAATAAAGGACATGCGAATAACCCCGGGACAATCGGTCAAAACCGGAGACACCCTGATGGAGATGCGAAGCCCGGAAATCGATCTGAAAATAAGCGAATATACCCATCTTATAAATGAGATGGAGACCCGCAGCAAGACTCAGGCAAACCTGTCAAAATCGGAACTCCGGCAGATAAAAACCGAAAATGAGGCACGATTCATAGAGATTCTTTCGGAACTCCAGCAGCTCCAGTCTCAATACGAAATTAATCGTAAACTTATGAAACAGCTTCGAAGCATTAACACAGAAGATTATGGCTCCAATGACAGCAACCCCACATTGATCAGGATCCAGAATCTTAAAAGAGAACTCGCCCGCATAGATAAATCAAATATGATATTAGAGGAAAATCTACGCAGTCAAATTTCTTTCGGTGTGGACCCTCTTCAGGAGATGCTCAAACAGTATAAGGACCAGCTTCGCTTGTATAACGAAATGAAACAAAAATTGTTCATTATTGCTCCAAATGATGGAATTATCGGGGCGATTCATTACAGAAAAGGTGAAATGGTACCTGCTTTTGACTCCATTGCCACTATACATTCCAAATCTCCCTCGTTTGTTCTGGGATACATTCACGAAAACATCTATAGTTCTGTTTCTCTGGGACAGACAGTCATGGTCCATTCAATTACCGATAAGAATAACGTACTCCAGGGAGAAGTCATCGGTATAGGTACCCGAATAGTGGAATATCCTATCAGGCTCAGAATTGTCCAGGATTATCTTATGTGGGGTCGTGAAGTGACTATTAAGCTTCCTTCTGATAATAATTTTCTTCTTGGAGAGAAGGTACGCATTTCTCTTGTAGACAAGCCACGAAAGAACCTTAATAAATTGAACGGTTTTTCTACTACTCATGCTGCCCCACGTAAAAACAGCACAGACTCTTTATCCTTACCTGCAATAAGAAACATCACCTGGTTTAATGACATAAGACCTTCTGTTGGCATAGAGGCTTCAGGGGTGCAGTATCTTGCGGATATTCAAAAATTCCTCCTTATCAGTGATGAGTCTGAAAATCTCTTTCTGATAGATTCCAATGGGGTGATAAACCGGGAGATTCAAATTGAGGGGATGGGAGAAGCCAGTGATCTGGAAGGAATCACTGCTGGAGATGATGGTTTTATTTATCTGCTCTGTTCTCAGAATCCTACCAAAAAAGGTAAACTCCCTGACAAAAGAAAGCGACTGATCCGGCTTCACAGAAAAGGGGAAGAGTTTTCTCTGTCTGGTGAAATCAAGTTTATTGATGCTTTAGCTGAAGCTGCAAAAAAGGCCGGTCCCAAAGCAGGCTGGACTGATCTTGTCAAGGTTGATCTGGTAAAAAGAACCCCTGATATAGAGGGGATCGCTTTTAAAGACAACAGTCTCTTTTTCAGCTTTAAGGCGCCCCTGGTTAATGACAGTTCTGCAATCATACGAATTAAAAATGCCAACTCAATCTTCGAGAAAGGTTCCATTAATGCTGAAGATGTCAGCTTGTGGAAACTTCTTAACCTGAAAGATGACAGTTCTGGTCTGATCTACCATATTTCAGATATTCAGTTTGATAACGACAACCTTTACATTTTATCTGTCGCTACAATTACCAGCAATGATATCGAAGTGTCTTCAGGTCGTCTGTGGGTTTTAACCGGAAACGATCAGCTTAAAGTCATAGATAATTACCATTCACTGAAACCTGAAGGTATCAGCTTCAGTAATCAATCGATACTGATCACCTTTGACAACGGGTCGGATAAACTCTCACAATTTACTACTTTGAAGAGGTCATTATGAAGGGAGTAGTTCGGTTTATTGCAATATTATTGACAATATCGGTTGTTTCGGTGACTGCAGAGCTGGTTCCCATTAAAAAGTTTATCTTATCTGCACATGAGGATCCAGTAGTCAAATCGCAGGATGATAAAAATGCCCAGGTCAGGAAGTCCTATCCGGGAATTCCTGGCATAGATGATATCGAGTTTGAAATAAGAAACACCGGATTCACTGGTGATGATTTCAGGTACACCGTAAAAATCTCTCCCAGGGGATTTCAGGAAACAAGAACCGGAAACCGTTACAATGAAGCTTTAATAGATAATAAAAAGGCCAAAAGACAATATCTGCTCAATATCGCGCTCTACAATCGATATCTCACCATTATTGATCTACTGGAGCAGAAGGCACTCAAGGTCCTCTACAAGGATCTTCTCACTTTGTATGATGATCGTATCAAAGTGATGGAAAAATTGTCCTACAGTGAAGATTTTCAGTTAGAGAAGCTTATCAAAGAAGAAAAAGACATGTCAAAAGAGGCGGTTTTCAGTTTTGAAATAGAAAAATATATCACCGTTCTCGAGCAAAGGGCAAAGGTCTATCTTAACGACACTTCCTTTACCGCATTTGATACATCTGATCTTGTCAGCATAAAAACCATCATGAACCGCATCGAGACCTCCTCTTTCGCCCTGGATACCAATAATGCATCAATTAAGCTTTACCGCACCAGAATCGATCTTGCTAATTCCCGTTTTAAAATGGAAAAAGCGCAATCACATAAATTTTTTGATGCCCTGAGTTTTCTTTACGATAATGGTGATAGAGTAGATGAATATGATCGTAAATATCAGGGTAAAGATTACAATCTGAACAAAGCATTCGCAGTGGAGCTCAGCTTTCGAATCCCCAATCTGACCCTGGCCAGTCATCAACTCAATAAATACAAGGCAGATCTACTTTCTGAAGCTGAAAATTACGAACAGATCAAAGATGAATTAGGCGAAAAGGTTCGAAAAGATCTGGCAGATCTTAATCAGCTTATTGCTCAATACAGGTATTTATCTGCCAGAATCAATGAGGTGGATGCAGAAGCATCACTGAAAAAATTCCTGCAGATAGAGGGAATCGATCCTCTTGTGCTATTGGATATCAAAGAAAATATCCTTAAAACCCAGATCGATATGACCTGGATAAAACACGGTATTTTGCGCAATTATCTGTATGTTATTGATAATGCCGGATTGCTTTCAACCAGGCCGATACGCAATTACCTCTCAGAAAACATGGAGATAATTGAATGACAAATGTAGAGCCTGAAACCATAACCAGGAAAATTCCTGCTGTTTCGACTGTCACGACACCCGCTCTGCTTGATAGATTTGAATCCAAGTATACCATACCGATTCAGATGGTAGATCCAATAGTTCAATTCATACAACCCTATTGCTCATACGATAAGTATTCAGCTCTTTCACCCGACAAATATTACAAGATCAACAGTCTTTACTTTGATACTCCGGATTTTCTTTTCCTGCGTAAAAGAATGTTGAAAGCGGAAAAACGCTTTAACATGCGTATTAGGTGTTATGGAGACAACCCCAAGTACCCTTATTTTTTTGAGATAAAACAGCGTATTGGTGATATTGTGCGCAAGACCCGAGCGAAAATCGATGATCCTGATTATGCCAGATACTTTTTTGCCACCAAAGATCAACCGCCACCGCTTGAAGACCAGAAAAGTTCCAGACACCGGGATCTTTTCTATCACACCGCATTCAAGTATAATGCTCGTCCGGTGGTGCTGGTACAATACCGCCGTCAGGCTTTCTTCTCCAATTACGATGAATATGCACGGGTTACCTTTGATATCAATATACGTTATAAGGCACAAGATGAATATTATCCCTTACCGGTAGAAGAAGACATGATCCCCTGTGATTTAGCATCGGGTAATGACAACTGCAGTTATGCGATCCTGGAATTAAAGTGTTACACCTCTTTTGTACCACTGTGGATGGTTGATCTGGTGAGGGCTTTCAATTTACAGAGAAGCGGGTTTTCCAAATTTTCTACCTGTTTAAAAGGGGTTTTTTCACGCTACTCGCAAGACGGACTGTTTAATAGAAGTAAAGCCTCCATGTTTGAGGATTTCTTTCCGGAGGAATAATGAAAGCAAATTCTTTTATAAAGTTTTTTTTTCTTGCCACCATCTCTTGTCTGTTAGTTGGTTGTGCTCTGATTAATCCTCCCGAAGATACCCCACCCAGAGCATCATTGTCCAATCTTATTATTACAGAAATACATTATAATCCTTATTCCGATGATCCTTTACTTTCAGATGCATTGGAGTTTGTAGAACTTTATAACCGGGGTCAGGAGGAGATCTCCCTGGATAAAGTCGCTTTCAGTGATGGTATCACTTATCAGTTCAGCAGCAATGCTGTGATTAAACCAGGAGAATTCCTGGTATTGGCATCCAATAAAACCGAATTTGTAAAACGGTATAATTTTGAACCTTTTGACCAATATACCAGCAATCTTAAAAATTCCGGAGAGAGGCTGGCCCTAAAGGACTTAAGTGTACAAAGAGAGTTTCTGGCTATCGAATACAGTGATAAGAGTCCCTGGCCACCTGCTGCAGATGGCAAGGGTTATTCTTTAGTACCAGTCTCTATCGATGAAAACGCCAACTTCTCTCTGCCCTCACAGTGGCGTCTCTCTTTCAAAAAAAACGGTTCTCCGGGAACCATGGACCCGGGACCAGTGTTTGTCAATGAAGTCATGACTCATACCGATCCACCCTATGAAGATGCCATAGAACTATACAATCCGAACAGTTTCCCTGTTGATGTCGGCGGCTGGTACCTGACGGACAACAAAAATGATCCGTACCAATACCGCATCCCGGATGGAACTATAATACAGGCCGGTGGGTATCTGATGTTTTATGAAACACAGTTTAACAGCCAGGCTCTGTCTTCATCTTTCGGACTGAGTGAAAACGGTGAGGAAATCTATCTTTTTGCAAATCCCAGTGATCCGTTAATCAGAGGATATTATCATGGTTTTGCATTCGAGGCACTTAACAGAAACGAAACATTTGGGCGCTATATAAACAGTGCCGGTGAGGAACGTTTTACCACTTTTACTACTGCGACTTTGGGAGCTGTAAATTCCCAACCTGCCATTGGTAAAGTCGTTATCACCGAAATCATGTATAATGCATACAACGGCCGCGATGAATATATCGAAATAAAGAATATAAGTGACCAGGAAGTACCCTTGTATGATCCTGAATATCCGGGAAATACCTGGAAAATAAAGGGATTTAGTTTTGTATTTCCTCAAGGTGTTACACTGCAAAGTGGCGAACTGATGGTTATCAGCTCAGATACTATCTCCGTGGAGGAGTTCAGAACCTACTACAGCGTCCCAGGAAAGGTCAGAGTTTTTAATACTGCACAGGGAGGACTAAGAAACAGCGGTGATACTATTATGATTCTGCAACCACTGGAACCTAACACCGACAATTCTGAAGTACGGGTCCCTTATAAAGCTGTCGACGTGGTCGCATACGAAGATGGCAAATTATGGCCTAAAGAAGCAGATGGATTGGGCATGTCTCTGACACGCAAAAATCTGAACCAGTTTTCTGATGATCCAAATAACTGGATTGCCGCTCCACCTTCACCAGGCAGAGAATAATTTGTGTTGTAGGATATGATTTGCTTAACAAAAACTGCCCTTCTTTTCACAATCAGAATCCTGATATTAACATTTTTTATCGCAGCTTCTGTTTACGCTCAGAATTACCGCATCTATTTCGGGGATTTGCATTCTCATACCACATTTTCAGATGGTGAAGGGACTCCTTCAGAAGCTTTTCGTCAGGCCCGCGATTACGGAGCCGATTTCATGGCAGTCACCGATCATTCATTCAGAAGCGACAGATTGCTTTTTGACAGTACCAGAACCATTGCAGATAGGTACACAACCGAAGATTTCGTAGCCATATCCGGTTTTGAGATGACCAAATCCTGGGGACACATGAATGTTCTTAATTCTCAATGGTATGAGTGGAGGGATATGGATCGTGATTCCTTCTATACTCGTCTCATCAGGGACACCATGTGTATAGCTCAGTGGAATCATCCTACTGAGAAGTATGATGAATTCAATAATTTTCGGAACTACTCCCCTCAACTGGATAAAGTTGTTAATCTGCTGGAAATAATAAATATGAGACGATATAAAACCTTTGAACCCAGCTACATCAGAGCACTCGATCAGGGGTGGCATGTGGGGCCAACGGCGAATTCTGACAGCCACCATAAAGAATGGATAAAGGCATACAGTACCAGAACTGCGATTCTTGCCACAGAATTGACCCGCGAGAAGTTGCTTGAGGCTTTAAAGAAACGACGTGTTTATTCCACAGAGAACAACAATCTTCACATTTACTATTCCATCAATGATTCCATAATGGGTTCGATATTACACAAACCTTCACTGTGCCTGGTTAAGATTGACATATTCGATCCGGATACTTCTGACTTATTGGATAGGATAACTTCGGTACAGATTATAGCTAATGGTGGAATTGTTGTTGCATCCATTTCCTGTAATGATCATAAGGTCCAATGGATTAATTTGTTTGACTGGAAAAAACGAGGTTATTCTTATTACTATGTAAAAGTTAAAAACTCCAGAGGTCAATATGCTTATACTGCCCCCATCTGGGTTGAAGGATATGAAAAATGGAAAAAACCTTCCACACCTGAAATTAACAAGAATATGGCAGTATACGATATATCGGGCAGATTGATCTGCAAAGAGGTACAGGATTTGCGCAGATTTTCACATAAGCTAACCGGTGGAGTCTACATTATCCAGAGATCAGGCAGCAGAAAAATCAGCGACAGGAAATTTATTTCTTTGCTTAAATAAACACCCGCCAAAGATGCTTCCAAGAAACTCTTACTTCCCTTCAAAGGCAACTATTGTGAAGGTTAGGATATATTTTATTTTAAATCTGATTTACAGATTTTTTATTCGGGAAGGATCGATCCATACATGTCTATATTCAATACCTGTATTATAACTACCTTTTCTGAGAAGCAGGCAGAGGTCTACCGGACTCTTATCAGAAAGCGTATCGATCATGGCCTCTATCCACCTATGATTAATTTCCTTGTTTATGCAGATCCACAGGATGGTAACATTGGAAGCGGTGGTGCAACAATACTTGCATTGAAAAGATATCTGCAAAATCGCAAACCAGAGATTAATGATGAGACCATTCTGATCATCCATGCAGGAAAAAAGCATCCCCAGATACCTTTTTATGCTCCAGAAGGTGTTCTTTTTACCCCGCTTCCCCTTCCCTCCAGCAGCATCATCGCTCCAGTGGTATTAGATCTGCATTTAAGTCTGTTTTTGAAATACCCCTGGAACAGAGGAGAGGTTGTTGCCATTTCCGCAGATGTAATTGCTGATTTCGACACATTTGAACTGGAAGAAAGCCGGGGTGATATCTGTGGGTTTGCTGTCAGAGCACCAATATCCAAAGCTGTAAATCATGGCGTTTTCAAGTTTGATTCCTACAGATCCAACATTATTGACTATTTCCAGAAAGCTGATCAGAAATTTCTTCGGGAAAATGCTCTTCTGGAAGGTACAGGCGAATGTGCAGTAGACATGGGGATAATTTCTTTCAGTAAAAATTTTGTCGCTGCACTAAATGATACTTCATCGATAAAAACCACAGATGGAAAAACATTAACTGATCTTTTGGAAACCGGCTCCGTTTCCTTCAGTCTGTATCTTGAATTGATTACCGCCACGCTTCTGGGTGTTGATTTCTCCTCTTTTTTAGCGCAGGTATCGAGCAGATCAAAAATGCCCCAGGAACTGCTTCCACAGTTTTTCGAGGTTTTCAGAAACTTTAATCTAAGGGCTCATATCGCCCGTTCTGCCACTTTTCTTCCTCTGTCCAGTGTACCCGATTTTTTTCAGTCATGTTTAGAGCTTCGCGAAAGGGAGTTGCAGCTTTTTTATGCACGTGATTTCCAGGAGCTGCAAATCCCTGACACCCCAGATCTGATTGTCTATAACTCAAACCAATTTATTCTCCCGGTAGGACATAACAAGCTGATAATCGGCGAATCGGTTCAGAATTGTACTCTGGAGAATGTAATGGGTAATAATCTTTTTATTGGGATCAGTAACTGGAGCAGTGATTTTACCATTCCAGAGGGGATTTGCATTGATCAGCGGACTATTGACAATGGAAACGTAAAGATTGTCACCGGAATTGAGGACACCTTCGGTTTTAACGTACCAGCCGATCAGATAATTTTCTGCGGCAAGCCATTCAAACAGTGGCTTGACGATCACAATCTGACCTCTAATGAGATCTGGGATGATGGTGAACCAAGGAATCTGTTACATGCAAGACTTTTTGTGAAGAATTGTTCCGATGATTTTCTTTCGGGATACTGGAGTAAAGTTCCAGGTAAACAATGGAGTGAAACATTCCGCTCTTCAGAGCGCTTCTCTATAGAACAAATAAACGGGAAAACCGATCCCATCAAACAGGAACAGTTGCGAAATAAGATCCGCTGTTCTCTTCTAAGAAAACAGATCCTTGATGGTAAAGGGTGGAATACCACCAGCATGAATGATTTTACTGCTGCATTTTCCGGTAATGGTGCTATAGAAAAATTAAAATCATTTTATTATTCCACAGATAACTATCTGCTTAAGCTTTACCGCAACCGGCTGCTTGAAGAGCTTTCTCCTGATCTATCAGAGGAGATTAGACCAAGTTTCCGTGTCTCTGAAAAGGTTGACGATCCTTTCAGGTTCATAAATCAGGGACCTGGAATGGAAAAAATCATTATAGTACAATGCCCTATAAGAATAGATCTCGCTGGTGGCTGGACTGATATGCCTCCATTTACCCTGCGAAACGGTGGGGCAGTCGTAAACTTTTCAGCAAATCTGTATAATAAGACCCCTGTGCAGGTTTTTTGCCGAAAAACCTCTTTTCCTGAAATTCTTCTGTTTTCTGTAGATAAAGGATCCCGGGAAATTATCACGGATTTCCAGAAGCTGGATCCTTTGAATGGCTCATCCGTTTTTTCTCTTCAAAAATCAATTATCTCAGAAGCAGGATTCTCAAAGAAATTCCATCCGGATTGTCCTTCTTTGCACGATCTTCTGGAAAAGATTGGATTTGGAATAGAATTAACCACCTTTTGTCCTATTGCTCAGGGGTCTGGGTTAGGAACTTCATCGATATTAGCCTCAACTATTCTTGCAGCTCTTTATCAGCTTTTAGGACGAAATGTTGATCTCAAAGAGCAGATTTATACTATAATAGGTCTTGAACAGCAACTTAAAGCTGGTGGTGGTTGGCAGGATTTGATTGGTGGGATTACCGGGGGATTGAAACTTATCGAAAGCAAACCCGGGTTAGTACCTGACCCTCTTATCTACCATCTTGATTCCTCTTTTCTATCATCTAATCTTGATCTTTTTACCCTTTATTATACCGGCAGCTCAACACCCTCTGATCAGATCATGATTGAGGCGAGCCGGAAAATGAGTGCTAATATCCCTTCCATCGAAATCACTCTTCACTATTTGAAACAATTGGCAAAAGATGCCAGAATAGCCCTTGAAACCAATAATTTACAAAGTCTGGCAAACATTATTGACACCGGGCGCAGGGCTGGAAATCTCATATTCAGTACCAATCAAAGCCCTCTTCTTGATGATCTGCTCAGAAAAGCTCTGAATTTCAAGAGTGCTGTTAAATTCACAGGAGCCGGTGGTGGAGGATATGCCCTTTTTCTTTCCCCGGATCTTCAAAAAGCAGATGCTCTAAAGGAATATTTAAGTAAACAAAAAGAAAACAAGGCATCGGTAGTTCCATTCTCAATTAACGAAAGAGGTTTGGAGATTACAATAATGTAATATGGCTGACTACGGGCTTTTTAGATAATGTATATTAAACGATTGAATATCCTGTTTTCGAAAAACAGGCAATTTTTATATAAACCAACGGGAGGACGTATGAACCGTTTTTTTAAGAGTATGTTTGCTCTTTTTGTCGTCTCAATAGCTACCATTTCCATTACGGGGTGTAAAAGAGGTCCAACGGTAGAGGAAGTAGACACCAGGATTAAAGCTCTGCTGGAAAAGGGTGTTCCGGACAGTGTCGTAGCCGATGCTAAAATCGCCTTATACAATGTTAGTACCGGTCAAAAAACCAATAATTCCACTCTGATCAGAAAATATTCTGATTCCATGGCCATTGGTATCGAAAAGGCAGAAAAATGGTATAACGAAGCAATGGCATCCTATAAGCCATACCTTGAGAATCTAAAGAAAACAATTGTGGAAAAAAAATCAAATCTTTCAGGACTTCATCTGAAAACTGCAGACAGCCTTTTGGCAATCTGCGATTCTTTTATAAATATCAACTGGCTGGTTCAGGCAAAGGTAAAAATGGACAAACTCGACTCTATCATGCCTGTGCTGTTAGACAACGAGAAAAAAGCTTCTGAAATTAAAAAGTTAGTGGTCGGTAACTGGATTGATGCTCATATCCTTCAAGCAGAAGATCAACCTTACAAAGCTAAAAGCATCAAAACCTTTAGCTTTGGTAAAGATGGCAAGTTTGAGTCTTCAGAAGAGCTTGTGGGACAGACAACCCCTTATATGAAAGAGGACTGGAAGTTTATCTCCTGGGGAACCTATGATTTCAAAGGTGATACTATCATCTTGTCCATTAACAGAGAAAAATGCCCCAAACAGATCTTTACTCAGCTTTGGGTAAAGGAAAACAAATGGAAAAAAGATGTTAAGCCGACCTATGATTCTACATTTTCCGAACCTAAGATCGAATCTATTACTTACAAAACATTAAAAGAAGAGTTCAAAAAGAGATAATCTCATAAAAACTTCTTTATTTCAAAAAGGACTGCAATCAGATTGCAGTCCAATTTTATTATACCCCAGTATCAATCAGTACAAAATAGTAAAATCCAGGTTATGATAACGTTCACCGAAGCTGAAAAACTTCTGCAGAAGTCATATTCCGAAATAAAGAAATATCACAATGAGAAAGGGCATCAATATATAAAGCTGCATTGGAACCGCTACGTTAACCTTCTTAGCTTCATGCCTCCTGTTAAGGACACCACCCGTGTTCTTGAGATAGGGGCCTCGATTCTATCTTCTCATCTGCACCTTACCTATGGCTGTCCCACTACTGTTATTTATCACCCCTTGGAACCAGAATGGAAAAACCGTTTTGACAGTATCGGAATAGATTCTTTTGCTGTGGAGCTGATGAAAGAACCATTACCTGTTGAAAATAACTCCTTTGACCTGGTCTTATTCAATGAAGTGATGGAGCATTTCCCGCTTCATCCCGCTTTCTTTTTCTGCCAGCTTTTTCAGAAACTTAGTAAAAAAGGCAGCCTGGTATTCAGTGTTCCTAATTTTGCTACATCAGAGAAGATATTTCAGATGCTTTCTGGTCGTAACCCACAGGACATGATGGATAAAAAGTATATCTATTATGCACATCATCGTGAACCTGTAATGGAGGAATGCTGCTCAATTATTCAACATTGCGGTGGAATAATAAAATGCAGGAAATGGATGGATCTGGATGAGAATCCTGGTCTGTTGCCCTCTCTTAAGCTACTGTGTTTTCATCTTTACCGCAGAAGAGTTCATCCGTTCTTTCATTTTCTTTTCCCTTCAATGCGCAAATACATTTTGATTATTGCAGGAAAAGATCCTGCCTACACACCAGATGAAAGTCTTTGTATCCCGCCGTTATCTGCAAGTAGAGAGTATGAGTAAAGCAGAGATGAGGCAAGCACACTGATCATAAAAAGATGCTACCAGTGGCATCGTGCGAGGAGAGAATCGGTAGCCTTGGTAAAAAAAGAGGCTAAAACCTTCACACGAACTGCATTGATCAGTCCTTTTTCTAACAAGAAATATGCATAAACCCACCAGAATAAGTATCGGACAGCAGACCGTTTCATTCTTCGGATAAACCACTTTTTGCCACATTTTTGTGGACATCTCTGTCCAGACTTTTTTACATGCTGATTCTACTTGTTCACTTCCATACCAGCCATTTTCTTAATATATTACAGGATTGAAAAAAGGATGAAAAAGAACTGAAATTATAATTATAAACTAACCGGAGTTGGAAAATGGTTCATAATGGATCTAAAAGGCACTTATTCTGTAATTTAATTGTATTCTCTTTCCTTTTTTCCTCTGTAATGGCACATAACCCGATAATATCGCAAAAGTATACGGCTGATCCGAGTGCAATGGTCTATAATGACCGTATATATGTTTATTGCTCACGAGATGATAACAATAACGATAATTATGATATTATTGATTATACACTTATTTCTTCAGATGATCTGGTTAACTGGACTGATCATGGAGAAGTATTCAAGGTACCCAGAGATGCCCAGTGGGCACAACATGCATACGCTCCATCATGTGTTCACAAAAATGGTAAGTTTTATCTTTATTTCCCAGATGGAGGAAATTCAATCGGTGTTGCTGTTGCAGATAAACCCGAGGGTCCGTTCCAGGATGCTTTAGGTAAAGCTCTTATAACCAGAAGTATGCCTAACTGCAACGTCCCCTGGTTATTCGATCCATGTGCTTTTATTGATGATGACGGGCAGGCCTATCTTTATTTCGGTGGAGGCGACAGAGAAAACGGATATAATCTGCGGGTTATTAAGCTGAATTCAGATATGATCTCCGTAAACGGTATCGCAGATACCATCAAAGCTCCGGAATCTTTCGAAGCCGCCTATATGCACAAGCACGATGGCACCTACTACTTTTCATACGCCACTACCGGTGCATCAAAAATTGATTACCTCACAAGCAAAAATCCCATGACCGGGTTTACCTATAAGGGTACTCTCTTTGATAATCCTTCAATTAACGGCCAGAATATTAACAGATACAACAACAATCATACATCTGTTATCAGTTTTAAAGATAAGTGGTATTTATTTTATCATGACCGCCGGCTGTCAAATGAGGACTACAAGCGTAATGCCAGTGTTGATTTGCTTACATATAATGCTGATGGCTCGATCAAGAAGGTAACATGTACAAATGAAGGCCCTGCACAGATAAAGTATCTTAATCCTTACGACACAGTACAGGCCGAAACTATCGACCGTCAAAAAGGGATTAAAACTGATGTTTGTAGTGAGGGCGGAATTATGCTTACAAGTATTTCTGCTGGTGATTATACTAATGTCTCCGGGGTTGATTTCGGTGAAGGTGCAAAAAAGTTTGAAGTACGGGCGGCTAGTGGATCAAATGGTGGTTCTATTGAATTGAGACTGGGAAGTGAAAATGGGAAACTGATTGGTACCTGTGCTATCAGCGGAACCGGTGGATGGACTAATTGGGAGACATTCACATGCGATATCACCGATGACTGCTCCGATGTACAAGACCTTTACCTTGTATATAAAGGTTCAGGTGAACCGTTCCGTCTTAACTGGTATCGGTTCATTGTAGATGAAACAAAGGTCAATATGAAAAAAAATATGCAAACAGGAAATTTATCTCAAAAATCACCTCGTAGAATCATCTCTCTGCAGAATAGCCCTTTTTCAGCTCAAAAGGTTCATGATCTGTCTGGAAGAACGGTTTCAAAGCAGGTTAAAGCAGGCTCAGCAGAAAGAATAAGCAGAGGATTATACATAATTGAATAGAAATCTTGATATTCCTTTTTCGACCTGAATCAGAGTCGCTCTATATTGAATCGTCTGATTCAGGTTTAAGATATATCCGCCAAACACCGTAGCTGGTACAATTAATACGCATTTCAAAGCTACGGGTATAGATCTTTTCCACTGGATCACTTGGATATCTCTGTATCTGGTCAGTATTCTGACATCTTCTTACTGCACATGGCGAACATTAGTTTCGCCATTTCTATTATTAATAATTGATAATTTTATCCTCTGCCACTTTATTCAATTCTTTTTACTACACAGGTATTAAAACCTATTCTAGATAAGCCCTGAAGAATAAACCGTTTTAACATTTCCGGTTTTTAGTTTAGATATTTTATTCTGATTAGATATTGTTTTCATATTAATTCCTGTTTTTCAAGATTTGATATTATAACATTTTTTTCCCTCAGATACCTGAGTAGTTACAATTCTTTTTACATTACCTTTTAATACCTGGAAAAGTTATAATTATATTATTAATTATTTTTCCTATTTCACCCATCAATTTTTCTGGAAAAGGTTTTTTGGAAAATCAGGGAATAAATAGTACAATACTTGCGACATGCAGTTTCTGATATGATCGATTCTTATTTTAATTTGCGTTACCCAAGCAAAACCAGAGGATTTGTTGTAATGAAAAAACTGCCCCTTATACTATCATTATTGATCAGCAATCTCTTTTCTCAAACAATAGTAGACACTATCAAACCATTATCTGATGATGGTTGGTCTGTCATTAACACTAAAGGGATTTCCGGAGTTTATGGAAAAATATATACGATACGATTCCATAATGGTAGTCTTTACGCTGGTGGGACTTTTTCATACGCATCAAACCAGAAAGCTGCAAACCTCGTACGATGGGATGACAACGCTTGTCACCCCTATCCAAAAAGCAGCCTGGCCTACATTGAAAAAATTGCAATACATGACAGTGAAACAATTTATGCTTACGGCAATAATGGTATTGTAAAATGGAATGGTTCAGAGTGGCAAAAAATCGGTACACCATACTATGAAATAAATGATATGGCATGTCTTAGCAATGGAGACCTGTTGATTGGAGGTAAAGCCAATAGTATAGATGGTAAGTCGATCGGTTGCATCGCGATATGGAATGGAACCCAATGGTGGAATTTTGGTGGAGTCCTGAATGGTACTGTGTATTCTATTTTTATTGATAAGAATGATACAGTTTATCTCGCCGGCAATTTCGGTTCTAAGTGTTTAGCCAAGTGGATTGACGACACAACATGGCAAATTCCTTTAATTTGGGCAAATAATTACACCTATGGTCTTGGAGCGACCGCGATGACAATAGATGACAGTGGCCATATATTTTTAGGAGGACGTTTTAGATACAAAACTATCATGGATACTATTTGTAATTTAATTAAATGGGATGGTACAACAGCAAAGTCAATTGATGATAATTTAACTTCTTTGAAAACTTTAAATAATAATATTTATTCTTTGATTAAAGATAATGCCGGGAATATTTATTTAAACGGGTATTTTGCTTCAGGTTTCAACACTACTTACAAACGTACTCAAGATGGCTGGGAAGCTCTTGGTTCCGGGGTTCCAGTGGTTGGCGAATTGGCTGTGGACGAAAACGGGAAACTATACCTGGGCACCAACAAGTCTAATGTTAACGATAATTATTTCGGATTTTTATATATCTGGGATGGAAATAATTGGGAAATTCATGGAGATGGAGTTGATGGGCATATATCCAGTTTATATGCTGCTAATAAAGCTCTTTTTATCGGGGGTAACTTTACATCAATATTTGGAATTCCCGGAAACATTGTCCGTTGGGATGGAAACAGCTTCATTCCTCTTGAAACCGGGACCGACAGTACTATCAGTTGCTTAACCGGTGATAACAAGGGGAATCTGTATGCAGCCGGGAACTTCACAAAAGCCGGTGCCGTTCCAGCTTTGCATATAGCTAAATGGGATGGTCTAAACTGGAGCGCTCTGGGAAGCGGTATACCAAATTCTGTAAACACACTGATTACAGATAAGGCTGGCAATCTCTACGCAGGTGGGTCATTTGATACTGCTGGCGGAATCGAGGCTAATAACGTAGCCAAATGGGATGGCCTCCGATGGAATCCGATGAGTTACGGAATGAATGCTGCTGTTAATTCTTTGTGCATCGATAAAGATGGTAATCTGTATGCTGGTGGTGATTTTATAACCGCAAGCGGTGACTTCGCACATTATGTAGCCACATGGAATGGAACCGAGTGGATTGAAGTTGGTGCCGGGCTTTCAAACCCGGTCAAGACTCTTGCCTGTGACAATCAGGGAAATCTTTATGCCTTGCTCAAGAACAATCTAGGGATTGCCAAATGGGATGGGATTTCCTGGAAACTGCTTGATTTTTCTAAGGGAATTTCTATCAGTACCATCAATACCAATGAATATGGACATCTTATAATTGGTGGTAATTTTAAAATTTACTCTTTCAGGGATGTTATTTACAATCTTGCTTTGTTTGATGGAAAAGATCTTTTTAAACTAGGATCTGGCCTGGACAGCACAGTGCAATCGATGTCAGTTTTCAAAAATTTAATATTTGTGTCAGGAGATTTTATAAATGCAGGTGGAAAGACCACTCCTCTTCTGGCCAAATTCGATTTAAATAAAGCAACTTCTACAGTTAAAACTCATTTTGCCGGAAAAGTTTCTGTCAATTGCCATTATAATGGCCGACACCTGATAATCAGGGGATACTCTCCGGGAGATATTATTCAGATTTTTTCATTATCAGGAAAACTCATAAAAAGGTCAAAAGCGATTAGCGTCATGGATATTTCAGATATAACCGGGCAGACACTGGTTATAAATTTACTCAATAATAATAGAATAAAATATTCTGGAATTATATTGTCTGCCCGCTGAAGCTATCATCTGAAAATTATTGTTCACAGAGGAAACATGTATGGCTAATTTATTATTCTTTTTCCGGTTAAATAAAACTGGAATTGCTGGATTGCCTTTCTTCTTTTCGGGCGATGTCCCTTTTCTTTTTTGTTTTCTGACACTCTTTTTATTTATTGTTAATTCAATGGCATTATCTCCCAAAATTACAGACAATGACTGGTACTATCTTGGTTTTGAGATCGATGGAGTAAATGGCATTATATCTGATATTGTTTGCAAAGATAGCAGTGTCTATGTTTCAGGAGATTTTACTGCTGCTGGCTCTGTCATGGCACAAAATATTGCAAAATGGGATGGCCACAGATGGCATTCTTTGGGAACAAGATCTGAAGGACTCACAAGAATTGATGCTCTTTGTGTTGACAGCAGCGGCAACCTGATTGCAGGCGGTATTTTTGACAGCATTGGAGGAGTAGTATCGTACAATATCGCAAGATGGAACGGAAAAAACTGGCAACCTTTAAATGATTATCCTAATTATGAATCCAATAGGAGAATAAGAGTTCTGGCCTGCGATGCCAAAGGAAATATTTATGTTGGTGGCGAATTTGACACCATAGGGGGAATCAGAGCTGTAAATATCGCCAGGTGGGATGGGAAAAAATGGGATTCGCTCGGCCCCGGGTTATCTGGTCCAAAACCAAATGATTGTTTTATTGATGAAATTAAGTTTGATCTGCATGGAAATGTTTATGTTTCCGGTTCATTTATTAATGCAGGTGATATAAAAAGCCAAAATATTGCGAAATGGGATGGAAACAGTTGGAGTTCACTTGGAGAAGGATTACCAGTTACTGTACACTCGATTGCATGTGATTCTTCCGGAAATGTTTTGGCTACTGTTTATGATTCGATACTCAAATGGGATGGAGAAAAATGGAGCCGATTTACCACATTAATTGGCTATGTCTATTCTCTTGAGTTTGATAAGCAGAATAAACTATACCTTTGCGGTAATTTTACCATTAACGAAGGTATCAAAGCCAAATGCTTTGCAATATGGGATGGCTTAGTATGGTCTTCACCATATCCATATGATGCAGATAAATCTGTTAAAGTATTAGCCATAGATAACTCTGGCAATATCTATACAGGAGGGACTTCATTTGATCAAATATATGCTACTTATGCTTCCAATATAATTAAATGGGATGGAACTTCCTGGAGTGCCCTGGGTCAAAGGGTCAGTGCTGTCACTTACAATTATTCCCGCTATGTCATAAATGATATGGTAGTGGTAAATGATAAGGAAATTTTTGTATGCGGTTTATCCAATCTTGGTTATCCATCATCATTTCTTTCCAGATGGAACGGTAAGAGTTGGAATTTTTTCGAACCCCCTCTTGTTGAAGGAGATGCTCAGTCCGTTTGCAGAGATAAATCCGGTAACGTTTATATTGCTGGTAAACTTGATGAAAGTTCTGCTGGAAGAAAATATGGTAATATTGCGAAATGGGACGGATCCAATTGGCATACTCTTGGGACTGGAATTAATGGCAAAATATTCGCTCTTGCAACAGACAACAAAGGAATTCTTTATGCTGGAGGAGTATTTGATACTGCCGGAGAAGAGCTTGCTACTTGCATAGCCGCATGGAATGGTCAGAAATGGAGCAGGTTGAAAGCTGGAATGTATAACAAAAATGATACAGTCTTTGCACTGGCATGTAACAAAGAGGGGAAGCTCTTTGCAGGTGGCAGATTCAGTTTTGCAGGTGAGGCAGCCGCCAAAAACATTGCCATGTGGGACGGAAAATCATGGAAATCACTGGGAAGCGGCTTAGGAGATTATCAAAGTTCGAGAGTTTATGCACTTGCTTTTGATGAACATGATAACCTGTACGTTGGTGGAAGTTTCGGAACCATCGGAGGGTTACCAGCCAAAAATCTGGCCCTATGGGATGGAACGCAATGGCATCCGATTAATAGCTATGTCAATGAAAAAATAAGAGCCATTGTTTGCGATAAGATGGGTAATGTCTATATCGGTCATGAAAGGGACCTCAATGGAAGCAGTTTGTGGAAATGGGATGGAAATGAATGGTCCTCTTTAGGTTTTGGCACAAGAAAGGGCGGGGTCAGTGTTCTTAAAATTCATGATTCCACGCTGTATGTAGGAGGAAAATTTCATACCGCCGGCAACAACTATTCACCGCTGTTTGCAAAAGTTAATATACATACGATGGGTTTTACAAAAAGCTCACCTGTAATGGTATCTGATGCGGTTCCAAAGATAACCTTTTACATGCAAAATTCGACTCTTTTTTTTCGCAACATTAAAAAAGAAGATGTTATCTCTATTTACTCCCTCTCAGGACGGCTCCTTCGTCAATATCAGGGTATTTCAAATATCAAGCTTTTTAAGATGAGCAGACAACCATTTGTCCTCTGTATAAAAAGATCCGGTGTTGATATAATCAGAACTATAATATTTAAAACATAATACTGTGTTATTGTTTTGTAATTCTTCAAAAGAAAGGGGATTCCTTTTGTTTGTTTTTAAATAATGTAACAGAAGTAGCAATCACTCAGGTAAAAAGCCCTGCTGTTACATTCGTATTACAGTGAACTTTGTATTACTGTAATAGCAGAACCTGCATTGACAAGTTCGCATCTTTGCCATCTTCTTACAGAATTAATTCTGAAAATCTTATCACAATCCAAAAGGTCCTCTATTTTAAGTCTTGCCTCTTCGATCATTTTATTTTCCAGAAGATGGTTCCTGAAGGTCCCTGCCAATAATCCACAAGACACCTCAGGAGTAAGATAACTGCCGTTTTTCAATAACACCAGGTTAGCTGAAGTAGTTTCGGTAAGGTATCCGTTTTCATTCCAGAAAATTACATCCTGACCACCCGAAGAGGACCGTAGCGCTTCTTCAAAAACCTGCCGTCTGGTGGTCTTATGATAGAGGTATATATTGGTAGAGTTGACCGGTGAACGCGCTATCGAAACCAGAACCGGTTCTTCAATCGAAATGACCGGTGTTAGTGAAGACTCGATATGACCATTTTTATGCACAACGCAACGGACCTTTACCGGATAGTCCGGCAATGTTTCCTTTAGTTTTATCAGAAATTGAACAAGTGAATTTTCATCGATTTTAAAACCAAAATAACGGCAGGAATTAACACATCGTTTAATATGTGAATCAAACAGAAAATATCCTTCCTCTTTCGTGTGCAGTAAAGATTCGATCAATTGAAAATCAGAAAATACGCCCTGTACGATCTTCGCTTTGGACAAGCACTCATGAAATTCATTTTTACTGTCAGAATCCCACACAATACCACTTCCAACGTTGTAAGTAATGCTGCTATTCGAGTAATCGACAGTAGCAGTACGAATTGCGACATTAAAGACCGCCCTTTTCTCAGGAGTGGCATAACCGATCGAGCCACAATAGATACCTCGAGGTCTTTTTTCCAGTTCATGAATTATTTGACTTGTTCTGATCTTTGGAGCTCCGGTTATCGAAGCGCAAGGGAAAAGCGCCTTGAAAACCTGTGGAATGGCCCAATCAGTCTGAGACTCTACTGTAGAAGTCATCTGAAAAACGGTCTCATATTTTTCTATTTCAAAAAGATTTGTTACTTTCACTGAACCGGTTTTTGAAATCCTGCCAAGATCATTGCGTATCATATCTACGATCATTATATTTTCTGCCCGGTTTTTATTACAGTTAAAAAGTTGTGATGACATCAGGTCATCCTCTGCTGAAACCACCCCTCGTGGTGCAGTGCCTTTCATGGGTTTACAGGTGATGCGGTTATCATTCAGGGAGAAAAAAAGCTCCGGAGAAAATGAGCAAAAAGAATAGGATCCTGTGTCAACGAATGCCGCATAGGGGGATGGGTGGTGAATCACCAGATGGTGAAAGAAATCAAAAGGATCTCCCCTGTATTCCGATTTCAGATCAAAAGTGTAGTTTACCTGATATGTATCACCACTGGCGATATAGTCTTTTATAATTGAAATATTACGGTGGTAAGTCTCTTCTGAAATCTGAGGTGTCCAGTCAAGTGAAGGAAACTGACAATTTAGTTTTTTAGATAAGATAAAATCCTTTGGTTTATTGAATATGGCAAACCAGAGTTTAGGCAATTTAGAACTGTAAACCGGGATTTCAGGTTCGAAAGCAGACGATGATTCATAGGTGAGAAACCCGGCTATATAGCAGCCATGGTCCAGATTTCTCTGAAGTTCCTCAAGACAATCGATTACCAGGTGAGTTTCACAGGTTTCTATTACCGTCAATGGTTTTTCGAACAGAAGCCACTTCCCGTTATCGTGGATCAATACGCAGGGGCTATCCATTTTTTTGTTCATATTCTTTTGATGTTATCTGTTGTAATATGAAAAACTGGTTATGTATGCGAATAATTACATTTTGGAAAAAAATAGATTTCGTTTAAAGGATAGTGGCAGAATTTTACTCCGATATCTGTGCAGATGGCTCAGCAGGACTGGGATGGTTTTTATTAAGCGGCTCTTAAATTCCTGGGACGGAGGGAACCTTTTAACTTATACTTTAAGTACCAAAATTACCCCCGAGCAAAAATGAAAGGAATATTCCTGAATCCCTCAAAATCAAATTCTTTGTTTTTAAGATGTCAGATTGAGATGATCATTGGGCTTTGAGATTAATTTTCTACGCTTTCAGGTTCGTCAGCTCCCAAAATCTCGGGGACGGAGGGAA
>Ga0209723_1000398_pt1 | contig 82691 bp, 61 predicted proteins | sample BiotimSIPDNA_2_FD_185750 | JGI IMG/M metagenome (GOLD analysis project Ga0209723, IMG submission 185750) | Anaerobic biogas reactor microbial communites from Washington, USA - Biogas_R2 time_0 SIP DNA (SPAdes) (version 2) | ecosystem: Engineered > Bioreactor > Anaerobic > Unclassified | place... | reverse complement strand
ACAATTCACAATTCACAATTCACAATTCACAATTCACAATTCACAATTCACAATTCACAATTCACAATTCACAATTCACAATTCACAATTCACAATTCACAATTCACAATTCACAATTCACCAAGCCACCCTTTTTTCCTGGCAATTCTTAGAAATGCACTTATCACATCGGGATCAAACTGTTTACCGCTTCCTTCAACTAGTCGCCTTATTGCTTCTTTCTGCCCAAGACTGCTTCGATAAGGACGATTTGAAGTCATAGCTTCAAAAGCATCAGCAACATGCAGGATTCTTGCACCGATTGGAATCTGCTCAGCTTTAAGTCCATCAGGATATCCGCCCCCATCGTAATGTTCATGATGATGCAGGATCAGTTTGTGGAGATCACGTAAAAAAGGCACATCTTTAACAATATTCGCTCCCAAAGTACTGTGAGTCTTCATGATACCGTTAAATTCCTCGTAAGTCAAAGGCCCCGGTTTGTTCAGAATGTAGCCGGGTATTCCAATTTTCCCGATATCATGCAATAAACCGGCATCACGAATAATGCCTGTAATTTTTTCTTCTATATTCATTTCTCTCGAAATTTCTTCGGCAATATTCATTACATTTTCAGAATGACCATGCGTATATGTATCTTTTGCATCAACTGCAATAGCAAGAGCTTTTATGGTCCTGATATAGTTCTCTTTCATGTCACTGTAAAGTTTTGAATTGGTAAGGGCAATCCTTGTCTGGCTTACCAGACTCGACAACAATGTCTTTTTTTCAGAAACAGTTTGCTGTTCTTTTACAGATCCAAAAAAAACAACACCATATCTGAAATCTTCCCAACAAACAGGAACGGTATATCGAAAGGAAAGTTTTTGTTCTTTTTTGTCATATTTCTGCCGTGAAACTGTTTTGAGAAAGAGTTGATTAATATGAACCCTTTTTTCCTGAATACCGGCTGGAGCAAACTTGTTATAGGATTCAACAGTCTCCTTTAAAACATCCCTGGTCAAAATTTCATCAACATCCATTGCAGACCAGTAGATGAATTCATGCATGCGCTTTTGTACTACAAGAAAGCCCAGAAAGTCAATCGGAAAATGCCTTACAACGATTTCAAACAGGCATCTTATTATATCGTTTTTATCAACCAGTCCCATAAGTTGCTCGGAATAGGTCGAGATAAGCATCAATTCATCAAGTTTCTGGTTAATCGAAGCATACAGGTTTGCATTATTAACAGCAATACCAGCTTGTGAAGCAAGCACATCAATCATATTCAGATCAACAAGTGTGAAATGCTCCGAATCACGATTGCGGCAAAGATTAATAACACCAATAGTTTCTCCCGACACTCTCAGAGGAACAGAAATCATTGAATAATAATCAGATTTGTTCAAACACAGATCCGATTCCGGACCAGCTTTTCCATCAGTAACAAGTAAAGAGCGTCCATTTAGAAAAACCTGTTTTGAAACCGGCCATTGAGAAGAATCTTTTACAGGGGAACGAAGCAGATCAGATTGAAATGATGCATGGCGTACAATTACCAGTTCGTTATTTTCAGAATCAAATAATTGTAAAGTACCACTTGCTGCTTTTGAAATATCGATACAATATTTGAATATTATATCCAGCAGTTGATCGAGGTTATGTGTTGTTGTCAATTTACTGGTAAGTTCGTATAACGAAACCAGTTCGTTTAATACTACATTTTCTCTAGCCAAACGACTCGATTTCAAAGCCTGATTGATCTTTTGTTCAAGAACCTGAAACTGGTATGGTTTAATAATGTAATCGTATGCGCCATGTTGAATCGCCTTGATTGCAGTTGTCAATTCCGGGTTTCCGGTGGTTATAATTATTGGAGCAATGAAATCGGTTTTTTTTTCTGCAATTTCTATCAGCTCCAGCCCGTCCAGACCTGGCATTTTCAAATCGAGAATAATCAGGTTTGGCTTATGCTTCTCTATAAGTTTCAGTGCCCTGAACCCATCATGTGCCTGTAAAATTCTATAGCCAGTTTTTTTCAGATATCTGGAAACGGCTGAACAAAGCTGCTGATCGTCATCAGCCAATAATATTTGAAACTCTTCCTGAAAACTCATCCTAAAGACTACTCTGCAATTACCAAAGATATTTCATGCTTATCTGATAAATTCCTGCAAGCACATGATTCGAATATGAAAAATCAACACCAGCTTTCTGACTGAACAGGTTAATTCCACCACCAAAGCTGAATTTGCCCTGAGTCAGCCCGAACCTGACAGCTACCCTGTTCATGATTATATATTCAATTCCAATTTTTGCATCTAAAATCATTAGTGATGGTCTTTTGTATAGATCCTGAAACCCCAGTTTTTCGATTTCTTCTCCATCTTCATCATAAGTTTTAACCAGATTTATTCCTTCGTTTGAAAATAGATCGGGAGATGTATATCCAACTCTTAACTCCCCATAAATGTAGGGTATGTCACGTTCCCATCCCAAACCAGCCCTTAAGTGTGGATGAGCAGATTCTCTGTAAGATGAACTCCACACAGTACTGGAGATCAGATTCTCAAAAGCCAGTGATGAAGAGATGCCTGATTTAACAAATAATAACTTCATGCCTGCATCAATACCAATTCCGTATCCATTATAATCAGGCAGTCTTGTTCTTTGAGCGTTCAAAGCACTGCCCCATGAGCATTCAACAGCACCCCCCGAAATGATTTTTTTTCCAAATCCCACCCTGATGTATATATCTGAACAGGAGGTAGTTTTTATTTTTTCAGGGAAGATCAGCTCTCCGGACACGCTTGTATCAATATCATCAATTATTTCAATATCGGGAATAAAGATATAGCCTATCGCAAGACTGTATCCTGTCTGCTTACCAATATGACCGATGTACGATAAGACAGATGTACTGAATGCATTCTGAAAATAGTTTGAATAGGACAGGGTAATGCTGCTCATTGTATCAAATGGCAAATTAGCAGGTGTTCCGGTTGGCAGATCACCCGAACTCAGGCTTAGATCACTTCCTGCCAGAGCTTCAGAACGTGGAGTAATAATTAAACCTTTATTAATATCTGAGTAGAAATTCCATTCCCTGGCTTTAATTAAACAGGCAAAAATTAATGTTAATAAAAATATTTTCTTCAACATTCATCCCTCATTTGGCATAGTCAGGCACAGGATTATTACGCTAAGTCTAAAAATATTTCCAGTTAGATAACCTGTACATAAGTTTCTTCATACCGGTATCAGAAAAAGACCACCCGGGATCAAATAAACAGCCAGTTTTCCATACATGGTGGTAATTACAATAACGTGCCTTTTAATTCAACTCTAAGTACCAGGTTTCAAACTCTTAAAAATCCAATACAAGTTTTACACTGTCATCTAAAATAACTCTGTAACTGAATTAATTCCATACATATCAATAATCGCCCTTGACCATTTATCATTAAAAATCCTATTTTAAGTTAAACATAACGATTTTTCATAAAAACGGGATAAATCAGTTAAACAGGAACTGATTAGCAAAAGTGCCAATACCTTCACACAAACATGGTTACAAAGGTATAATCGGGTATTTTTGCATTTCAGATTTCCTTAAAAGTTCTTTTTATCGGGAGTATCTAAGAGAATCGTTACCATTTAAATGAAACAGGGCACATGGCTCAGTTGGTTAGAGCGCCGCGTTCACATCGCGGAGATCGCTGGTTCGAGTCCAGCTGTGCCCAGAATTAAACAAATATAAAAACTACTGTCCTTAGTGTGTATCCAGACACACCAGCCTAAGGTAAAAATAGTGAGATTACTTTTAGGGTATTATGTCAAATCAATTTTTTTGATGACCTCTGGTATTATCTTTAATACGATAGTATATTTATCTTGTGGAATCAACTAGTAACAAACCAGAACACTTTTTTTTATTCATCACTGCAATTTTTTTCTTCAGCATCGTTGTTTCTGCAGAAAATTGCATTGATTTTACTATTCCCAAACCTGGCACTATTATTAATACGCCATATTGTACATTAGCAGTAGAACCTCTTTGCGATAATATTAAAAGTATAGAATTTCGAGCCCGTTATTTTGCCTCAAAAACTGATACTGGAACAGTAGTTACAATTGGTGAAATTTCCCGGCCTCCATACAAACAGATCTGGGACATAAAAGATATCCCCAATCAGTTGTTTACTGGTGTTTCATTCCTTGCAGAAGCGATCCTGAAAAATGGCGAAACTACTGGAGTCCGCCGGGAAGGTGTATTTTTTGCACACCAGAAAACAGATTGTCCTCTGGTAAAATTTAATTATGAATATTCAGGTACTAAAGAACTGGAATTGCTGAAAGATACTCTTGTGATCAATTCTCCACGTTCAACAGTTACTCTTCTGACTTCCATTTACTGGAATGAAAAAGATATAACAGTGCTTGCAGAAGTAAGAGATCCCCTGTTTTATGCCAATATGAGTAAAGACGCTCTCAGCAATATGGGAATAGAAATATTAATTGACCCGGACCAAAGCAGGAAGCCATTCCCCAATAAAGATGTTTTTATCTTTGTAGTACCACTCTCAGGAAAGCCTTACAAGATAGTATACAAAACTGTATACGACGAAACCGGCAGCTTCAAGTTGATACCTCAATCAATGCCATATGATTACACATATTCTGTTACCAAAGAAGATTTTAAAGGGTTTAAAATTTACTTTCCAATTCCAAAACAGGTTTTTTCTGACAAAATTCCCAAAGAAATTGCTTTTAATATCATTTTCAAGTTACTAAACGAAAAAAATGATATCATAAAGGTCCCATGGATTAAAGGAAGCCTTTATGAAACATACAGTCCATATGTATGGGGTACTGTTCGTTTCCTTCCTAAACCATTTATTAAAAACAAAATTCTTTTGGGCTGTCTGTTTTTTGTTTGTGGATTACTGATCACCTTACTGATTTATAAAGTCGCTTCATTTTTCCATAAACCACGTGCTTTGAATAATTTCGAAAAATCAGAAGCCGAACAACAGTTATTTGTGCGAATAAAAGAGACAATAGAAAAAAGAGTCACAAATAAGGGATTTACCCTTGAGATAGCTGCACGTGATCTCAAAATGAACCCCAAAAGACTCAATAAAATGATAAGAAAATTTACATCCATGTCATTTCAAAACTATCTTATGTATTCCAGAACCGAGATAGCAAAAGAACGTTTACGTTCGTCTCATAGCAGTGAAGCCTCTATCGCTGATGCATGCGGTTTTCAGGATGCAAATGAACTTGAAAAGTTTTTCACCAAATTTCACAAAACCACCCTTTACAAATTTCGTAATGAACACCAGGTCGCCTGAACAGGCAGCTATTAACGCATGTTCATAAGGGTAACTTAATAAAAATGGCTGATCCAATCACAATTAATAATTTTATTATTGATAGTTAGCCATGATTTTATGAAGCACTTTCTGGATTTCTATATCAAGTTGGTTTTTATCATATGGCTTGGTAAACCATCGATGAATTTTCATCTCTTTAATGCTTTTTGTTTCAGGTGCATATCCTGAAACTACAAGAATGATAAGATCATTTTTAATTGTCCTTAATCGTCTTATGACATAATGTGGATCCTCATTACCTAACTTCCAGTCCATTATTAGAATATTACAATAATTTTTATTTTCCAGAAGTCCCTTAATTGCTTCTTCACTGTTTGAAGCTTCCAGTACAGAATATTTAAATTCTAACAAAAATATTTTTAGTACTTCCCTGATCTTCGGATCATCATCAAGAAGCAAAACAGTTGTATGCAACCGATCTTTTAAAATAGCTCTACTGTCAGTTTCATCACATGCAGGCAGTTCAATTTTAAATGTAGCCCCTCCTGAACCGGTTTTCTCTACCATAATCGTACCATTATGCAGCATAACTATTCGTCTGACCAGAGCAAGCCCCAAACCGGTTCCTTTTCCCGCCTTTTTTGTTGTAAAAAATGGATCAAATATTTTCTCAGTCAAATCCTTGGAAATACCCTGCCCTGTATCACTAACCCTGATAACAACCTTTTCCGGATGATACCCTTCTTTTTCAATAGAACTAAAACACGAAACCTTTATAGTTCCACCTTCAAGCATCGAGTCACGTGCATTCCAAAAAGATTCTGAAATATACGTTTTAAATAATCAGGATCACCATGAATCCATAGAGGGTTTTGTGAAGTCTCCAGAGTAATTTTATACCTGTTTCCCAACTGTTTTCTGAACTGGGTAACAACCCGTTCCATAAAATCCTGAACATGAACGGGATGATAATCAAGAGGCTGTTTTCTTCCAAGCGCAAAAAGTTCAGAAACCAGAAAACGAGCATCAGTCAATGTATCATTAATCAATTCCATCTTTTGTCTGGTTTCCGATTCTGCACTTTCCTTTTTTACTGTCATGGTTAAATTATTTACAGTCTGAAGTATGTTGTTGAAATCATGAGCCATTCCACTTGCCAATGTTCCCAGCGACTCCATTTTCTGATATTGAAACAACCGATTAACCATTTCCTCCCGTTGTGAAATGGCAAGCTCCCTGTCTGTTACATCAGAAATTATACCCTCATATGAAGCATTTCCGTTTTCATCTGCAACCGACTGTATTATACAATCAATAAATCTGCGATTTCCTCCGAAATCATTTATTTCAAAAGTCCCCTTTATACCATTGCGATCTAATCGAAAGATTTCCGGATTAACAAGAAAACTTCGTAAATTTCTTCCTTTAAGAACTTTTGCCGGTATCCCAAGAACCGAATGGCTGGCAATATTGGACCATAAAAAATTTCCATGTGAATCCAGAGTACAAAACATTTCAGGTAAACGGTGAATCAAATCAAGGTACTTGATTTCTGATGATATTACCTGTTGTATGATCTTTGCATTATTTCGTGAAACGATTCTCCCCAGCCCTGCAGCAACCATCAGTACCGATATTCTTAAAATGTAGTCATCTATTTTAACCCATGTCAATACACCTGCATTTCTTAAAATAACATACAAGATTGTAAATGCAATAACACACATTATCCCGCAAAATATCGGAAGATTAATTCTATAATGTAAAGATGTGAAGGTAATAGCAATAAAATATGTACAAAAAACTGTATTGGTAATGAAATACGGCTCTGAACCGTTCAGATAATAAGAACCAAGAATTAAAGTTATAACAATAGCATCAAGTGAAACAATTAAATAAACCAGATATGTGTTAATCTTGTTAGTACTTACAAACAGGTAGTAAATACTGAAAGTGATAAGTGCAAGAACCGAAATTATCTGAATGGTAAATGATACAGTTGAAGTTTTTTCGAGGAGAAAACCATAAATTGAAAGCAAAAAGTAAAAACCTGCAATAGCCAGTCTGATCCACGACACCCGTCGTTCGGATTGAATCTCGGCCATTACGATTGTCCGGGTTTTTCCGGAGAAATTTCTCTGTGTCTCAAACGTCATATATAATCCGTGAAACTATACGCCGATTATCAATCCAGACTATAAGATAATTTTACAGTTTCACCTGCTCCCACCCTTATACTCCATTCGATATTTGAATTTGCCAGTCTATAATTTTGGGAAGAACTCAAAACCCTGCGGTTATTAATATAATCTGTTACTGTAATTTCAACCGGTATGGTTTTGCTGTTTTTTATTTCAACACTATAATCAGTTTTTCCTTTCTCACTGGAAAGGACTGCTTTGCGTCCACTGATATCATTATCAACTCCAACTTGAACAGAAACATTTTTATTTATGGCAACATTATCCAGTAAATCTTCACCTACAAACCATTTTTGTGATTGTGAACCATGTTTAAAGATCTGAATTTTCCCGCCGGGAAGAGAAAAATCGCTTATCTTATTTGTCATATTCAAACACTGAATTACACCATTTGCCAGTTTTGAAGAAAATTCATCTTTCATGAACCCAATTTCAAATGATTTCTTTGTTTGTATTGGTGATATATTGATCCACTCTATCTGCTTTATTTGATTATTCAGAAGAGTAACTGGCCGTTTCACCGAATAAAAACATGGCTCATCAGGAAAATTTTTATCCGGCTTTCCGTTGATTCTTTTGATATTTCCGTCAACAAAAGTAATTACAGCATTTTTATAATCAGTACCAGATTTGTTACTGAATGTTATCCAACAACTCAACTGTGCAGTGTTTTCCTTTTCATTTACTACAAGTTTATATTCCGGACTCCAGGAAATACAATCTGTGAGGTATGATGCAGTTAATTCGACCTCCTGCCGTTGCTCAGATTCAAGATCCCACAAAAGAGTCGGTCGCGTATACAAGTTGTCCGGCATATACGGGAAAAACAGTTGACCAATATGGCCAAAAGTAATTTTTGTCCCGCTTCTGAAAACCGGCTCTTCACCATGTACACTTATAAGTTCTGCCAGCCTTGAAGTGGTATCTGACAGATCTTCTTTTTGATCAATTATTTCCAGTTCTTTCCCGATATATTTTTCCATCAGTTTTGAAGGACTGACCAGATCAAACTCATAGCTCTGGCTGATAATATCAAGTTTTGATTTCTGTGATGTCTCAAGTAAAACTGATGAAGCCTTAATTTCTTTTGCAACGCCAACGAAACGAATCCTGCTGATCCCCTTTGGAAGCTGAACTTTTCTTTTATCAGTTATCATTCCAAAATCACGATAGGCAGTTAATTTGAGATCTATCCGCGACTCTTCAGGAACAGCGATATCTGCAAGAACAAATCTTGTAATGAAAAATAAAATAAGAATAAATTTGATCATTATACCCCCTGGCAACAATTTTAATATACGTTTCGACAATTTAATGATCAATGCTCTGTTTTTTTATCTGAAATATTCCCAATAATATCCATTACTTCTAAAATGAATGGAATTATCTATATAAGTAATAAATATTTTGGTACCAAGCTGCATAAGCAACCTCAAAACCATATCCGAAGGATGACCATAGGGATTGTTTTTTGAACAGGAAATTATTGCTGTTTTTGGCCTGATATACCCAAAAAATGTACTGTTTACTGAATATACACTGCCATGGTGCGGAACTATCATAATGTCAGACATCAGGGTAGTACCATATTTAACGCTTAGCATTTGCCCTGCAGCAGAATCTATATCTGATGTAATAATAATCTGTGACAGATTATATTTCAGCAGAAAAACCAGACTGTAATAATTTGTCAACAGTTCGCTGCAGGGATACTCCTCTTGAAAATCAAACGGCCATATACATTGAATATCAACTCCCTCAAGATACTCCAGCTTCTCACCTTCACCAATAATCTTACAGGTTATTCCTTTTTTCCAGTTCCCGCACAACTGCTTAAGATAAACAGAATCTTCATAGCTACTCATTACAAGAGTCCCGGTCCAGTTTATTGATGTATCCAGAAACTGTAATCCACCACTGTGATCAATATCCCTGTGAGAAATAACCACTGCGTCAATCAAAGGCTTTCCAACATTTTTGTACTGTTTTATCCAGGAAGCATATGCTTCCGGTGGCCCCAGATCCCAGACAATTGCATGAGAATCTTTGACAGCAATCTGTGAAAGCCCCTGTCCAACATCAAATACTGAAAAAGTAAATGATGAGTGATCAATGCTGACAGGATTGTTACAACTGCAATATATAATAGTGAATAAACAGATAATCCTAGAATAAAAACCATGCCCTGACTTCAACATATCCATTCATCAACTCCCATGAAGAAAACAGACTGGATTTTTCGATAACCAATTCGGTGTATATGCGTTCAAAAGGAGCAAAAACATGCTTTATACCCACCTTTTTTTCCATTTCCATACTTTTGTCATTTGCGATCTTGAAAAACGGTTTGATATTCATACGAACCGGAAGTACCAATTCTGTCCCCACCGATCCATGATAAAAAAGATGGTCTTCGTATTTAATTGCAAAATGATGTTCAGTTTCAAAACTGATACATCTGTTCAATCTGAAATGATAAGCACAATTGAGATAATGATTAGTCGAATCCATAAAATTTCCAAAATTTTTCCATTTATATTCGATTTTGAAATCTGCCAGGTTTATTTTCAGGAAACAGTTTAACTTGTTAAGCATAATATCACAAATATCAGTTCTTAAACCAAGGGAAATTCTACTTTTCTTAATTTTATATTGTGACTCAATACCAGCAAGCATTAAACTACTGGAAAGAGGCCTTAAACAATAATTTTTACCAAAACCTGATTTTACAAGACGACTCCGTGGTGCAAAATACCCCTTGGGGATATATACAAATTCAATACTATGACTTAACATATCTGAAATTATCCGGTTTTTACAAATAAACGAAACTTCTTCAGGTCTGGACAATTCAAATGCTGCAAGTATCTGTGATTTAAATTTCGAAACACTTATTCCTGATCCACAATAGAAATAGACAAGATCATCTCCTGAATTGTTTGTAGATAACTTATTTAATCCTGCCTGAAACCAGTTTTTTTTGGAAAAATTTATTTTTGAATCAAAACCTGAAGCTGTTTCTGAATATCTTTTATGAAAAAAAGCATTTACCGATAACCCCGATGATATTTCGAATTCCCCGGCAGTGATACACAATCCATTCCAGCTGCTCGTTTTTCCATATAACCAGTTGTCTTTTACACTGCTGTTAACCCTGTAAGGGAAATATCCATAAATCAGTCCCTGATCAAAAGAGTTATTAAAGTTTCCAAATTCCAGGGTTATCCAGTCTGTTGGTTTTAATTTAAGGGATCTGCACTGCCATCTGGCAAATTCAGTTGTAAAATCGATACGAGACTGGAATTTTATCTGTGGAACCGGATTTATTAAAACCTGTGAAGACTGCCTTGATTTATTTGACAATTCTGATTTATAATAGCTAAAACCTATTTTCCCGGATTGCTTCAACACGGCATAACTGAAATCCAGAATCTGCCTGTAAGGCTGCAAATACGGATAGTCAGAAAAAAACAACTCAATTCTCTTTTCATCCCATGGTACATACTTTTCAAGTTTATCAATATCAACAGGGATTTCCTGAGGTAATTGTGGAATAATGTTTCTCAAAATAAAAAGTTCTCCATGTGGAACGCTTATTTTTTCTACATAATATGGTTTGAGTTCTTCCCAAAAGGACGAATCCAGTTCCCCGGTTTTTATCATATATTCTGCTTCTGTTTCGTCAAAAGGCAAAGACAACTGTTCTGTTACTGTGCCGTATGAAACTGATGCAAAAAACAGAATTATTACAAGATATAGATTTCTACACATTTTCCTGTAATCATTGAATTTGTTACTTGTTAATTCAATTCCATACTGAATCGGACGATTTGTTTATTGATGAGCTATATAACAGCCACTACCGCAGAAAGGGTTTTATGGCTGTAAATGACCATATCTCCCCGGCATTTTTCGGTATCGATATCCCAATCGCGGGTTATCAAGCTGTTTTTGAAAATTCGAAATATTAAACTCGAGATTCGAAACAAAACTAAAGAAAAATCTGAAACCAAAACAATGCCTGCCCGGAACACGATTGCAGAGTATAGTCGGGACACAAAGCATAGTAGAACACCTGATTTAATTCATAATACTTAATTCCATGAAAATATCCTTTTACGATAAATCTGCGAGAACAGATACTGCCGCTTAAATATTAAAAAACAGTAAATGAAATACAATCGATTGATTGTATTTATAAGGAAATAATGTGAAAAACGGACGTGAAATTAAAAATGAAGGACCGGCAGTTTTTTTTCAGCTTTTTGGACAAATCAATTATAAATTGATACTTTGGTAAAACTTATTGTATTTTAAAGAAAATTGATTATCTTCTGAAAATAACAATTAACTCATGTACTGAGATACATATTGTCGAATTATTTGTCATCTCAAACCTGTAAATTGCCTCAATTCAGGAATGAAATAATACTGGCTGCTTTCACTCTGCCAAAAAGTAAATATATGGATAGAAAATACAAGATGCATATTGAAAGAATAAAGAAAAAATTTAAATGTTTATTTATATGCTTTATTCTGTTAATTCATTCTTTAATACAGGCAGAATCATGTTCTGAAGGCTTCGCTTTAGTTTTAAGCGGTGGAGGCGCCAGAGGATTAGCTCAGATCGGCATACTTAAAGCATTCGATCAGGCCGGTTTAAAGCCGGATTTTATTGTTGGAACCAGTATGGGTGCCATTATTGGTGCTCTCTATGCATCGGGCTTATCTGCCGACTCTATCGAATCTCTTACAAAATCAATTAACTGGGAAGATATTTACAGTAATACTGCAAACAGAAAAAAAAGATTTGTCAGCAATAAAACCGATTACGGTAATCACCTCTTTGAACTAAGATTTGATAATAATTTCAAACCTGTTCTTCCTAATTCTATCTCTTATGGACAAGCTTTTTATAATCTGCTTGCTCCCATACTCGCTCCAGTGCAATATCAGGCAAAAATGGATTTTAACAATCTTCCCATACCTCTCAGAATTATTGCAACAGATCTTGTTAATGGAGGTAAAATTGTTCTTTCTAAAGGAAATCTTGTCTCAGCAATCAGGGCATCCTGTGCTGTTCCATTAGCCTTTTCTCCTGTTCAAATTGACAGTCTTCTCCTTATAGATGGTGGTTTGACATCAAACATCCCGGTTTTAACAGCCAAAGAAGAGGGTTGTGATTTTATTGTTGCATTAGATGTTACCTCCCCAATGTGGAACGAAGAAGATCTTAATAATCCAGTTAAACTTGTGGATCAGATAATATCCATAGGTGTTGCAAACCGTAAAAACAAAGAACTTGAAATCGCAGATGTAGTCATAAGTCCGGATCTGGGAAAACTCTCCAATACAGATTTCGAGAATATTGATACCTTGATTACTGCCGGGTACACTGCCGCAATGGAAAAAATTGAAATTATCAGGAGCTCTTTAACACCTGATAAAATAAACAGAAATTACTCACCAGGATCTTTATCAGATACAATCAATGATGTTAAAGTATTTGGAAACAAACTAACATCCTCCCGTATCGTGAAAACTGCTGCGAATATAAACCAGGGTGACAGTATCAACGGTTTTCTGATAAGAAAATCCATTACTTCTGTATACTCCCTCGATTTATTTGATAATGTTAATATTGATATTGACAACAATCGCACAGCCAGAATTTTGCTCCAGGAAAAAAAATACTGGCGTGTTCGTATGGGGCTGCGATTTGATGAATTTCATTTGGGAGAAGGTTACATCGAACCAGCTTATGAAAACATTCTGGGACTTGGTATTAACGGCGCACTTCATGTCCAATATGGAATGAGAAGGGAAAAATACGCTCTTGAGTTTCAGGGGAATCATCTTTTTACAACCAATTTAGCCAACTATCTTAAACTGAAATTTTATATCTCAAATGAACGAATCTTCCAACGTGAAATTCATGAATCTGTTCCTGCTGGCAATGGACCTGATACCTTGAAACTTGAAGAAAGCAGTCTTCGAAAAACCGGTATTGTCGGATTGATAGGCACCCAGCTTGGACGCTCTGTTTTACTGCGTGGTGGCCTGAAAATCGAAAAATTCAAGGTTCAGCAGTCTGAAGGAAACGCTTTCGGTAACATGCTGGGTTTTGCTTTTAATGAAGGTTTGCCATTGTTTCTCATAAAGTTGACTGTTGACAATACTGATCAATACCCTTTCCCAATGTCTGGAATAAAAAATCAGTTAACATTCAGCGGGACAACCAGAATAATTGGCGGATCTACAAATTTCCTGAAATTAAACGGTGATTTTGGCCAGTATCTTTCATTTGGGTCTAATCACACCACATTTTACCAGGTTCGATTTGCATGGGCAAGCAAAGTATTGCCAGCAGTTGAACGCACATACCTGGGTGGTGTTCTATATGATGAACCCAACAGTGACATTAGTGTTTATAACTACATACCATTTGTAGGTTTACGTCCACGTTCCCTCTCAGGCGATCTTTTCTGCCTGTTTCATCTTGATTACAGATTTAAAATTGAAAAAAATTTCTATGCCCAACTTTTTGCAGACTGGGGCCATGTTTGGAATAATGATTCCTTTAATATTAAAACTGCTTCAGATGAATTTTTAAAACAAGCTCCAATAGGCATTGGAGCTGGTTTGACCTATAAAACATTTTTCGGTCCGGTAAGAATCGCATTCGGACAATTGTTAAATAATTTAAACCAATTTGGTCTAAAATCTGAAAGTCAGGTATATTTCTCTGCAGGACATGATTTCTAAAATTATATTGCTGTACCTGGAGAATTAAGATAAAATCAACAGATACCATTCTGTCAGTACCAAAATAGATAACAGAAAACTGTAAATTTATGCGCATTAATATCGCAATAAAACTTTATATTGGCTTTCTGGTCGTAATTTGTCTGAACACATTCTTTTTCTCTATTGTTTCCAGAATGGATTACGTTAATACTATTACCAGAATCCTGAAAAGACAAAATGAAGTGAAAAATTATTTATTAAGATTAAAAACTCTCCACAGGGTTCAGGGACCAAGTGTTATCAGTTTTGAAAGGGTCGGCAGATCTGAATCAGCAGATAATTTCAGAGAAGTTAATAAAAAAATAGTAAACCTTTTTGATACAATTCAGTTAAAAATTGATTCCATAGAGGAACTCGAAACTCTATTAATCACTGGAAAACATAATCTTCAATTTCAGCATTCATCAGACACTCTGAATAAAGCAATTAATGATATAAGCCTCCATAACAGTCTTTATTCCAACATGTTTGATAGTATAGTCCATGCAAAATTCAGCTATGTTCCCGCGAAAAAGAAAAATGTCTGGCATGATGTACTTAATAATGCAGACAAAAATCTCACTTCAATTTTAGATTCTACAGAAATCTTTATTGATAATCAGGCAAATATAAGAATTAAAGAGATAGAAAACAGAGTTTATAACACCATAAAAATTACGATATATCTTATTGCTGGAATTACTGTATTTTCACTTTTTTTCGGTCTGTTCTTTTCGCGTCAAATAACCAAATCCCTGCGAAGGCTTAAAGAATCTGCATCAACCATTGGAAAAGGAAACTTTAATACAGACCCTTCTGGTTATCCCAACGACGAAACTGGTGACCTGGCTACAGCTTTCTTCGAAATGTCAATTGATCTTAAAAATACCCAGGAAGAACTGATCAAATCAAAACGACTGGCTGCCATAGGTGAAGTAGTTGCTTCAGTAAATCACGAGATTAATAACCCGCTCATGATTATTTCCGGAAATGCCCAGTTTCTGGAAATGACGTTAAAGGGATACCCCGAAGAAATAAAAGAACGTGTCCGTACGATAATCGAAGAAACAGAGCGAATATCACGTGTAACTAAAAAACTGCGTGAAATTAAAAATCCGGTTATTGAAGATTACACTTCAAGCGGTGAGCAAATGATTAATCTCGACAAGTCATCTGCATAATGGAGACTATCGGTTAAATGTACATGAAAAATTTTACACTCCTTTATACAGTTACAGTATCACTGCTCTTATTCGGATGCGCCGGACAAGTTATTACCATGGAACAAAAGATACTACATGAAGCTGATTCTCTTTTTAATGCAGGAAATTTTGAATATGCTAAATTAAAATATGCTAAAGTCAGAGATTCCAAACCTGAGTCACGATTTTCACGTATTGCTCAATATCAGCTTGGCTATATCAATATCTATTATGAAAATCCTTTTGCAAACTGGGAAGCAGCTTTAAGAGAATTTGAACTGTTTGCATCTCTGTATCCCGATGATTTCAGAATTGGTGAAGTTAATTCATGGATAAGAATGTTAGTAGCAATGCGCTCTTATAAAAAAGATTACACAGGATCAACTGAGCAACTTCAACAACTCAAAACCAAAATGGAAAACCGTCCACGGTTAACCAGCAATATTGAAACAATAACCGAGTCTCTTCGAAACTGTTACAATGATAAGGATTCTCTTATGAGGAAAACAAAAGAACTGGAAAATGTAATTTTAGATCTTGAAAGAAAATGTCAGCAGGCAGGTAGATAAATTCAAATGAAAAAATCTCTATTTCGACAGGAATTACCACATATACATAACATTGTCGTCAAAATTGGCAGCAGAATACTTTCCGGCCCAGGCCATAGCGATAGAATCAAATCCCTCACAAAAGATATTATTACATTGCAAAAGAATGGACTGCGGGTTATCCTTGTCTCTTCAGGAGCAATTGCCCATGGTATGAATTCTCTTGGCTTACAGAATCGCCCAACAACTATTCCGCTTCAACAGGCTTGTGCCAGTATAGGACAAAATCGTCTTATGAGTATATATGAAAATGCATTTAAACCTTATAATGCACTAATAGGTCAGGTTTTATTGACATGGGATGATCTGAGAAGCAAAAAAAGATATCTGAACCTCAGAAACACCCTGTTTCAATTACTTTCTTGTAATGTCATACCTATTGTAAATGAAAATGATTCGGTTGGTACCGAGGAGATTCAGTTCGGAAATAATGACATGCTCGCTGCTCAGGTCGCGCTTCTGATCCAGGCTGATGTTTTTGTCAACCTGACTGACGTAGGCGGACTGTATGATAAAAACCCCCAGACCGATATTTCCGCAAGTCATATTCCCATTATTAAAAGTTTTTCCGCTTCAGTTCACAATTTCGCTTCCGATAAAAAAAAGCAGATTAGCGTTGGTGGAATGGCAACTAAACTCAAAGCTGCAGAAATAGTTTCACGGGCCGGTATTTTTGCTCTTATCGGTGACGGATTTAATCAATCACTTTCTGAAGTCCTGAATAATCAAAACAGTGCCACCCTGTTTATACCTTCAGAGCGAAAAATGTCTTCACGACACAGATGGATCGCTTTTACCGGACATGCAAAAGGTTCAATAATAATTGATAATGGAGCTGTCAGGGCGATAGTCGAAAAAGGAAAAAGCATTCTTCCTGCAGGTATTAAAAATGTTTACGGATTTTTCAAAGCAGGTGACAAAATCGAAATTAAAACTGAAAATGGACAAACGATTGCCGCCGGACTGGTTAATTATTCTGCTGAAGAGGTTAGTTTGATCAAAGGATGCAAAACATCACAAATTAACTCTAAGCTGGGTAGAAAAAGTTTTGACGAAGTTATTCATCGGGATAATCTGGTACTGCTGAACCCTTGAAAGAATATCTCCGGTTTTTTAAGTAAATTACAGAAAACTTCTCATATTGTTTGCTAAAGCAGCATAGCAAGTGATCTCTTGAAGAAGGAGGTTGCGTATTGTAATTTTTGTTTCTCTTCATATTCAGTTCCTGCAATTTTAAATTAATAAAGGATCATAAGATGAAACTGAACGACAGGATAGAAAATATTGCAATACAGGCCCGAAAAACTGCATTGAAACTTCAGGATACACCTGTAAACAAATTAAACAGTGTCTTGTTGAAAATGGCTGATCTTATTGAAGAACGATCTGTTTTACTCAAACGTGAAAATGAGCAGGATCTTGTTTCAGCTCAAAAAAAGAATCTCTCGTCTGCAATGATAGACAGATTAACATTATCCGATAAAACGATCGCATCCATGATAAATGGACTCCGAAAGGTTGCATCACTGAACAGTCCTCTGGGAACACGATTCGATGAATTCAAACGTCCTGATGGATTGCTTATATATAAGATAAAAGTACCAGTCGGTGTTGTAGGTATAATTTATGAATCAAGACCGAATGTCACAGTTGATGCTGCTGCAATATGTCTTAAATCTGGAAATGCCGTTATCCTGAGAGGCGGGTCTGAAGCATTCCATTCAAATATGGCCCTTGCGGCTCTGTTCTCCGAAGCACTTGAATTTAGTGGCCTTTACCGGGATGCAGTTCAGATTATACCTGTAACCGATCGTGAAGCTGTTAATATGATGCTTGTTCAGGATAAATATATAGACCTTATTATTCCAAGAGGTGGAGAACAGCTAATTAAAACTGTTGTTGAAAATTCAAGAATTCCGGTAATAAAACACTACAAAGGTGTTTGCCATGTTTATATCAGCAGCCATGCAGACCTGGATAAGGCTGTTGCCATAGCAGTCAACGCGAAAGCACAACGTCCCGGAGTTTGCAATGCCATGGAAACTCTCTTGTTAGATGTGAATATTGAACGTGAAAACCGGGTGAAAATTATACAGAAACTGCTTGAAAATGGTATATCAATATTTGGAGATCCTCAAACAGCAGCTTTGGCACCTGATATAAAAGAAGCTTCAGAAGAAGACTGGAATGCTGAATATCTGGATTTACGATTAGCAGTTAAAACAGTAAATGGTATCGATGAAGCAATTGAGCATATAAACAGATACGGATCTCATCACACAGATGCAATTGTCACTGAATCAAAGGATGAAATTGACAGATTCATAAAGCAGACAGATTCCTCCTCAGTAATGATAAATGCAAGTACACGATTCTCTGATGGAGGAGAATATGGAATGGGATGTGAAATAGGTATCTCAACCGACAAATTACACGCCCGCGGACCTATGGGAATAGCAGATCTAACAACATACAAATGGATAGTTGAAGGAAACGGACACATCAGATCCTGAAACAATATATTAAAATGGAAAGGTAATTTATATGAAACTTCTGGATTCTGTAAAATTTGATGACAAAGGCCTGGTCACAGCAATTGCCCAGGACGCAAAAACAAATGAAATACTGATGCTTGCATATATGAACAAAGACACACTTGCTGAAACACTTGAAAAAGGTGTTATGGTGTATTACAGCAGATCCCGTCAGAAAAGATGGCTCAAAGGTGAAACTTCAGGTCATACACAGAAAGTACGGGAAGTATACATAGACTGTGATGGTGATGCTCTTCTTTTTAAAATCGATCAGACCGGAGCAGCTTGCCACGAAAACTATTTCTCCTGTTTTTTCCGAAAAAGAGATAACGATAATTGGAAAATTTTTAAAACTAAAATTACTGAATAAGGATTAATTTTGGAAAAATCCGTTTTTTCACCCAGAGTTGAAATCCAGATTGAAAACCTGTTATTCAATCTGGACCAAATCCGTAATCTTGCTGGACCCAAAGCAGGTATAATCGCTGTAATAAAGGATAATGCTTACGGATGCGGCAGCATCATAATAGCAAAAACACTCGAACAAAAACGTGGAATCAGTTTTTTTGCTGTAGCCCGTCCAGAAGAGGCCTTCAAATTACGCAATGAGGGAATTAAAAGTGAAATTCTGGTTCTTGGCAAAGCCACACCGCAACAACTGAAAGATGGTTACAAGAAAAATCTGGTTTTCACCCTGAATGGTCCGGCTGATCTGAAAACATGGAGTTCTCTAAATAATCCGGTAAGGTTTCATTGTAATGTGGATACAGGCATGAGCCGTCTCGGATTACTGCCACATCAATCAAATATCCTTATTGAGCACCTCGAAAAATACCCTAACCTCCTTCTAAACGGGGTTTTTACACACATGGCATGTGCAGATCAACCTGGAACAGAAACCATTTCGAAACAATTAGCTGTTTTTCAAAATTTCCTTTCTGCTCTCAAATCTGCTGGCATTATTCCTGAGCATATACATTTCAGCAACAGTGCAACCACCATGAAGTATACAAGCGATATTTGTACCATGGTACGTCCAGGAATTGCACTTTACGGCTGTAATCCGGATCCGAATCAAAAATTTTCTGTTGAACTGAAACCTGTTTTATCTCTTAAAAGTTCCATTATTGAATTACGGCAATTTCCACCACAATCACCAGTAAGTTATGGTGGAAACTATGTAACTACCTCCAATACATGGATAGCAACAATCGCAGGCGGTTATGGACAAGGTCTCCCAAGGGCATTAAGCAGTAAGGGATCTGTGCTTATAGGAGGGAAACGGTTTAAAATTGCTGGAAATGTAACAATGGATTATATCATGGTGGATGTTGGTTCTGATCCAGAGGTAAAAACCGGTGATGAGGTTGTTTTAATTGGTCAACAGGGTAACGAATCAATTACTCCGGATGATATAGCAAAACTTACCGGAACCATAGGATATGAAATACTTTGTAATATTGGAACTGCTATAGACAGGTTTTACCTTTTGAATGACTCGATCGTATTACATGAACACGGCACTATCTTTTAAAAACTGATACAGCAATATCATTCAGACACTCCAGTTGTAATAAGGGAAAAGCCGCTGTTTTGGGTTAATAACTATTGTGTTAGTCAGATCAGTATGAGAATATGGAAATATTAAAACAAGTAAAAACAAATGGAATAATCTGGCGAGTTTCAAAAAATCAAATATCAGTTTTGATTGATCCGGATTGTTTATCAAAAAAAGAGTGTCATGGCGGTTGCTCGGCGTGTTCCAGCCAGCCACAAAAAAAACTGATCCTGAAAACAAAAAATCAGCAGAATCTGTTTGAAGGACAGAGGGTTACAATAAAAAGACATATGCCAGATGAAGCAATCGTTGCTTTTATTGTTTTCGGTATTCCAATTCTATTTTCAATAATCACACTCTGTATTTGGCATTCAATTTCACCGCAACAAGCGGAATCACCAATAGCTTATATTTCGGCCTCTGCTGCATTGATAGCAGGTTTCGGTGTAGTTGGCTTTATTGATGCAATGTTCAGAAACCTTTATCCCCCTGTTATTACTTCACTGCAGGAAAATTTAAGATGAGTGAATGGCTTGATTTTCATGAACTTGTTGAAAGTGCGCAGGAACTTATTGAATATGGCCTTATTGAAGAGGCCAACCAGCTTTTAATCGATTACTCTGCTATATACGAAAATAAGTGGGAATTTCATTTTCTGTTTTCACGTATATGTTCCGAACAAAACAAGCACCAGGAAGCCATTCTACACCTGGAAAATGCACTGATATGCGACAAAAATAATCTTGAATGTCTGTTAGGCATGTTTTATGCATATTCGATGATTAACGATTTTAAAACTGCTGAAAAATTTCTAAATCTTGCTAATGATTACCATCCGGATAATGAGACAGTCCATTCAACATTTGTATGGTATCATACTGAAACAAATCTGCTTGAAAAAGCGATCTCCTGCTTTCAACAGTATAAAGAAACAGATTCGACCAATCCGGATCTGTTTCGTAATGGAGGAATCGCTTATCAACGAAACGACAATTACGATAACGCAGAACTCTGTTTTAAAAGAGCACTGGAACTCGACCCGGACAATGATGAACTAAGGGATTTACTTGCAGATCATTATATTCTGGTTCAGGAACATTTAAAGGCGATATCCCTTTACCAGGATGCACTTAAAAAGTCCCCCAGAAATATCCGTTTATTGTCAAAGCTTGCTTTCTGTTATTCACAATCGGATCAGATGCAGCAGGCCTCATCAATTGCAAAAGAGATAATACGGCTATACCCCAATACACCAGCCGGATATCTGGATCTGGCATTTATATGTATCAACAGCAACAAATTTGATGATGCTATTATGTATGCAAAGAAAGCTATGGACATTTCGCCAATTAATAGTGAAGCTTACAGAATAGCAGGTATTGCATATTCAGAAAAGAATGATTTTACAAATGCAGAGAATGCTTTCCAGACTGCAATATCATATGATGAAAAAAACACAGATATAATAAGAGATTATTACCATCATCTGAAAAGTACCGGTCAATTTGCAAAAATGGAAGAACTGGTTCATACGGCAATAAGACTTGATACTCCATATTGCATAGAAGATTATCTGTTTCTGGCAGAGTTATATCTGGAACGAAATCAACATCAGAAGGCTTTTCACTATCTGAAAACCGCATATAAAAGCATGCCGGGAGAAAAAGATTTTTTACCCCCTATTATTGATATTCTTCTGGAACGTGGTCACCTGGGCTATTCTGTGTTGTTTTTAATGAAATATGTTAAAAAAAAGGGTTGGAATGATGTTATGTACGATTTCGCCCGACATAGGCGTTTAAGGGGTAAAATGTCCCAGGAGGGGGTACGTTTTCTAAGGTTCACAGCTACAAAGGATAACGAATATCATAAATACATTTTCTCTGAATACCTGAAAAAATTAACCATCCTTTCTTCCATACCCCTTGTACCTGCACTTATATTGCCAGTATCAATACTGTTTGGAATAAAAGTGACTTTTGTTGTTTCTCTTGTTCTTTTTTTGGTTCCTGGATTGTTTTTCGGGGTTCGGTATATTTCAAGAAAAAAAGACTCACACAGGACAATACAATAATAATTTGAGAGGCTTATTATCGTGAACAAACCACCTCTTGTTCTTCATATATGCTGTGCACCGGATGAAGCATGGGTTGTTAATACACTTGAAAAACATTATAACTTGTTCTGCTTTTTCTGCAATCCAAACATTTCTCCCCAAAAAGAGTATCAATTTCGTCTTCAGGAAGCACAGACAGTAGCAAATCGGTTCAATGTACCGTTTTTCTCTGATCCATATCAACCTGATTCGTGGGAAAAAGCAATTGAAGGTTTTGAAAACACACCTGAAGGTGGAGAACGGTGCAAAAGATGTTTTCTTTTACGTTTAGGAAGAACTGCTGAATTCTGCAGAAAGATGAATCTGCCATCATTTACTACTGTAATGAGTATCAGCCCGCACAAAAAAATCTCTCTGCTTAATGAAACAGGTAAAATCGCTGCTTCGAATTATGATGTAAACTATGAATGCTTTGATTTTAAAAAAAAGAACGGATTTCAGCAAAGTATCATTTTAAGCAAAAAACTCGGCCTTTATCGACAGGATTATTGCGGATGCAGACTCAGTATGGCAGAAAGAGATCTGCGAAAAAGAAGACAACAGGAGAACCTCTTGAAAAAATCAGATCATGGTTAAAACATTTTGCCCTGGAGTCAGCCTGTTTGTCTGGCGTTTCCGATTATTTCTATCAAAAGGTCATAATGGTTCCAAAGACCGAGGCTCCCTGACCAAAGAACAGGTAATTTTGGTTTAGAGTTATATCTTGCTGATTATTGCGGTTAAATGTATTTTTGTTTCTTAATTTTTCGGGCAGTAGCGCAGTCTGGTAGCGCACCTGAATGGGGTTCAGGTGGTCGGAGGTTCGAATCCTCTCTGCCCGATTCTTCTCATCCCAAATACAACACTTCCCATTAACTATTTTTTATAGTAATCATTGATACGTAACGACATTGCCGTTTTCTGCTCAATTATTGCATAATATATTTCGTAATACTGACAAAATGTTTTGTTGCTTTTAAACTTTACCTGAAAAAATATGAAATTCAAACTTAAATCAAAGTATAAACCGGCAGGAGACCAGCCACAGGCTATCGAACAACTTGTGGAAGGTATCAATTCTGATATAAATCACCAGGTTTTACTTGGTGTTACCGGTTCGGGCAAGACATTCACCATGGCCAATGTTATTGAGCAGGTACAATTGCCGACTCTTATAATTTCACATAATAAAACTCTTGCAGCCCAACTTTTCGGAGAATTCAGGGAGTTTTTTCCGGATAATGCTGTCGAATATTTTGTAAGCTTTTATGACTACTATCAACCTGAAGCCTACATACCTTCTACAGATACTTTCATTCAAAAATCCTCCATGATTAACGATGATATTGACAGGTTACGCCTGAAAGCAACCAGTTCCCTCTTATCCCGCAAAGATGTAATCATTGTTGCAAGTGTTTCCTGTATATACGGGATTGGATCTCCCAAAGCCTACCTTGCATCCAGTTTTACTCTAAATAACGGAGACACGATCGATCGCCGAGCACTTCTGTTAAGATTTACAGAAATGCAATATACACGAAATGACATCTCCCTGCAGAGAAGTACATTCAGGGTAAAAGGTGACGTAATAGAATTACAACCAGCCTACGAGGAAACAGCACTCCGCATCGAAACATTTGGTGACCAGGTAGAAGCTATACGGAAAATAAATCCCCTTACAGGAAAAGTGATTGGTGAACTTGATAAAATAACGATATTTCCAGCAAAACACTACATGACTACCGACGTTACTATGGATGAAGCTATAGAGCAGATTAATCGGGAATTACAGAATCAATTGGAATCCTTCAGAAATAATAACAAATTAGTTGAAGCACAAAGGCTGGAACAAAGAACCAATTATGATATGGAAATGCTGCGTGAAGTGGGTTATGTTAATGGTATAGAAAACTACTCCAGAATACTCGAAGGGAGGATGCCGGGGACAAGGCCTTATACTCTTATCGATTTTTTTGAAAAACCTTATCTGCTTATTATTGACGAATCTCACGCCTCTATTCCACAGATTCAGGGTATGTTTAACGGGGATAGAGCCAGAAAACGAACTCTTGTTGACCATGGTTTCAGACTCCCCTGTGCTCTTGATAACAGGCCACTGAAGTTTAATGAATTTGAAAAGCTCATGAGCAATGTTATTTATGTTTCGGCAACTCCAGGTGATTATGAATTAAACAAAAGTGGCGGACTGATAATCGAACAGGTAATACGTCCGACTTATCTTGTAGACCCTCCTATCGAAATACGGCCTGCAATAAACCAGGTAGATGATCTTATAGACCAGTTACGAAAAACTGTCGAACATAATGAACGTGCTTTAGTTACTACATTAACCAAAAAAATGGCTGAAGACCTTACTGAATACCTCGAATCACTTGATTTCAGAGTCCGGTATCTGCACTCCGAAATTGATACCCTGGAACGTTCCGACATTCTGCGCGACTTACGACTCGGGAAATTTGACATACTTATTGGAATCAATCTGCTTAGGGAAGGACTTGACCTGCCTGAAGTTGCACTGGTTGCAATTCTTGATGCAGACAAGGAGGGCTTTCTGCGTTCTGTAAGGTCGATTGTGCAGATTGCAGGAAGGGCTGCAAGAAATATCAATGGACAGATCATACTCTATGCTGATATAATTACAGATTCTATTCGAAAAGCAATTGATGAGAGCTCAAGAAGACGTAACAAGCAGCTTGAGTACAATAAACAACATGGAATCATTCCACAAAGTGTTAAAAGATCAATTGATGAACAGATAATCTACAGAAATGTGGAATCGGAGCCGGTTCTGGCAGCTGCAGAACCGCGAACTGCTTATGGCGGCTCAAGAAAAACCGGAAGAAAAAAATCCGGAAAATCAAACCTAAAGGACCTGGAAAAGGAAATGCTTGAGGCTGCAAAAAATCTTGAATTCGAAAAAGCGGCCCGATTGCGGGATGAAATTTCAAAACTGCGAGGAAGAAATTGAATCTGAATATCGCAAAAAACAGCCTGAAATCAGATAATCCGGAAATCGTGATCTCTGCCCTTCATACGTTAACTAAAAATGGAAATCTGGCTGACCTTCCCGATATGATTGCACTGATAAAAAGTGCCAGAACCTCAATAAAAAAAGCTGCCACAGAATGTTCTTGTCAGCTCATAAAAGAGAATCTGCTGACTCACTTTAATGAACTGGAATCCCGGGTACGTGAAAAACTTGGAATTTTATTACAATCTCTGGATCCTGCTATTGTTGATGGTATAGGAAAAGATCTTTACTGTAACAATGAAAACAGACGTCTCAGGGCTGTACAGATACTCGGTTTACTCAAGAAAAATCCGAGAGTGAAAGATGTCATGGCGAAACTTGTTCAGGATAAAGATGTCAGGATCAAGGCAACTGCTGTAAACCTGCTTGGAAAAATAATCGGACCAAATGACCATGAACTCCTCCTTTCCTTACTTAATGATGATGACAAACGGGTCCGTGCAAACACCATTGAGGCATTGGAATTTCTTGGAAATAAACGGCTTGTTGCTATTCTTCTGCGTTTTCGAAAAGATCTTAACAACCGCATAAGAGGTAATGTTCTTAAAGCTCTATATAATCTTGGATATAAAGAAATTGAACCGGATTTAATTGAAATGTTAAAAACCAACAACAACTTTATGAAAGCATCAGCACTATGGGTTATTTCTCAAACCGGAATCTCTACCAGTTCGCTTGAAGATGCTGCAGGTGAATGCCTTTTATCCGACGATGAAATGGTCGTGAATAATGCCAAAAAAGCCTTAAAAGCTATTTCAACACCAAGAGCACAGGGATACCTTCATTATCTGCAAAACATGAATCCTGTTTTAACTGAAAAAACTCACCCAAATTGAACAAAGGTGTTTCTGTTTGCATACCACACGCACATTATATGTTTTTTTAAAGATTTTCATGCTCGCCGGGCGGACACGACTCCCGCGGTAGCAAGTAAAAATTCTATATATGAAATCCGAAATTCGAAACAGGAATAAAACATTGTTTAGATTGAAGTTTGGGGGCGTGTGGAACCCGGTGAATAGCTCCAATTTACAAATGTATTCAGATAAAAACACTCGCAAAAACTACAAAATACGATTAGCTGCACAGCGACACTCCCGCAGAAAAGGTTTTTGCCTATGAAAGTCAAGCAGGTGGCTTAACAAGAAACAAATCCCTGCCTCACAATGACTGTAAAACCCATTTTAAAAACAAAAAGGTTTTGAACCCGGTTTTAGTACTCCAACTGACTAACAAGGCCTGGGGTGAACAGTTTTATTAGTTATTTTAAACAAGGTTAATTATAAAAAATTCAAATAAATGTACTCTTGTAATTAAAGAATTTTTTAATAATACCGATAAATATAACAAGAATACGGGGAAATAATTCCAGGGAAGGAAATCTCTTCCAGGGATGGAAGGACCCCCTCCTTAAAAAGAAAGGCAGGTAAGCCATGGATATCAAAGGATTATCAGGTGCTTACGGGGCCGAACCTTATAAACCATCTGTTGTTAACAACAAAAAGGCAGCTCCGGAAAAATCGGTGGTTAATCAAAGAGAACAACTTGAACTCTCCAGTACCTCTCAATCTCTTCAGAAAGTACGGGAGACTCTTAATGAATTACCGGAAATCAGGATTCCTAAAGTCGAAGAGATAAAAACCAAAATCAGATACAACGGCTATCCGTTGGAATCCAATATCTACAAAGCACTAAAAAAACTGGTTGAGAATGAAATTCTAAACCAGTTTTAATCTCTTCACTCTCTTTCATGGATATAATTTCATATCATCCATGAATTTTGCTTGCTTTTTTTGCATTCCTAACCCATATTTAAAAACTGTTTTTCAGCCCGGGTGGCGGAATAGGTAGACGCTACGGACTTAAAATCCGTTGTCCTTTTTGGACGTGCCAGTTCGATTCTGGCCTCGGGCAATTAAAAAAAATAAGCCACATCTCAAAAAAATTCATTTTTGCCTTTCTACCCTACTTTTTTGGTTTTTCAGTTTCTCTCAACAACAAAATCGTGCTATTATTGCCACACAACTACAGAATAAAATTCATAAATACAATCTTTTACTGTTTTTTGTTCCAGATTTTTATATCTATCACACTCCCCTCCTTGCCACACAGATAACATTTTCAGGCTGCCATCTGTTTTGCGACTCCTGATCCGGCATTTTTATTGCAATTCATCTGTTTCTACATAACCAACGCTTTAACCCTTTAATTTAAACCGGAGGCTTAATATTATGATTAACCTTTTTGTACTCCTTATTCTGTCTATTATTCCTTTTTCACTCTGCGGCCAGGATTTCCAGTCAAAAATCCTTTTTAAAGCTACTACGTATAACTTGTACAGCATTTCTCAATGTCCAGGTTCTTCAGTATGGGCAATTGGAACTCCCCACTGGAACCAAAACAGTCTAAGTTATCAAAGCACAGTTCTTTTTTCCAATGATACGGGTAAAACCTGGGAAAAAAAAGATGTTCCTGTAGTCGGTAAATTTACATCTGTTTTTTTCTCCAATAATAATCATGGCTGGATCTGCGGAGAAAATGGTCTCATTTTAAAAACTGTCAACAGTGGCAAAAACTGGAACAGTACCATCCTTGACCAGAATTTTGACATCCAGAATATCTTTTTTACAAACCCAACTACAGGATATGCTGTAGGACACAATTCCCAAACTGCCCGTGTATGGAAAACCGAAGATGGCGGGGTAAACTGGCAGACGCAACTACTTCCTTTGCAGTTGACACAACTCAATTCAGTAAAATTCGCAGATTCGCAAAAAGGCTGGATTTGCGGTTCATACAGTTTAAGCGGTAATAATTATGGTATCATTTTATGTACAAAAGATGGCGGGATAAACTGGGATGTTCAATTCAACGAGCCTGAGGAGTTGACTTTTACTACCCTGTTCTTTACAGATCCGGAATATGGCTGGGCAGCCGGTTTCAATACAGCCAATTCAAGCAGCTCAACCATATTTAAAACTTCAGATGGCGGAAATTCCTGGACTCCACTTGCAACGCAACACAAAATCTACTCGCTTCACTTCATCGACAGAAACAGAGGTCTCGCAGGGGGTATTCCGGCCAATTCCGCGAATGGACCCAAACTGCTCAGAACAGTAAACGGTGGACAACATTGGGATGAACTGACAGTAAAACCCCATACAGGTGAAAATATTTACGGTGTATGGGCTAACCAGAATAGTTTTATAGCAGTCGGATACAGAAGTCTTGTGTGCACAGGAACTCAGCCATGGGGCAATATAAACGTGGAATCCAAACATATACAAAACCGTTTCAGTTTTAACAGCATCTATTTTAAAGATAAAAATAATGGTTGGGTTGCTGGAACCAAACCATGGTTTGACCATGGTAATCAGATTATAATGAGAACCGAAGATGGCGGGAAAAACTGGAGTACCGTTTATGAACGGGATACTATCTGTGATGTTTATTCACGCTTGTTCAGCAGAGTCCGTGATATTGTAGTTTTTGATGACAATAGCGGCATTGCTGTTGGCGATATCAAATCACATCCCTGCGATCAAATGAGTGCAACAGTACTTACAACCGTTGATGGTGGAAGAAACTGGCGGATTATGCAAAATATGCGCGACAGCATATATGCCTTTCATGCCATAGATAAAAACAATATCTGGCTGATACCTCAAATCAACAATGGTTTACTGCATCTATGGAATGGAAATCCTGTCAGTTTACAAAAAAAAGAATATGGCCTGCAGGTCAATTTTTCCGGACAGGGTGACATTTTCTTTCTTGATGCAATGCGGGGATGGATTGCAGGTGGTAAAGGCATCATTGCAGCTACCAATGATGGAGGTACAAGCTGGCAAATAACAAACAATGGTGTCAGTTCCAGCAGCACATGCCAAACCATATGGTTTACAGAAGAATTGAAGGGATGGATCGGAGGCAATGACCTGTATCAAACTGCTGATGGTGGCAAAACCTGGGTTAAACGGGATGATGTTCAGTTTAATTCGACTGAAATTTTTGACATTAAATTTACAGACAGTAATAATGGATGGCTTGCCGGAGACAAAGGTATTATTATGAGAACCTGCAATGGCGGACAAACATGGATTACAGAAAAAGGCAGAGAAAACTTCCAGAGAATCAGGGCAATCCATTTCATTGATGATTCAACAGGCTGGGGATGCGGTGATGACGGAACGATTGTTTCAATCAGAGGTACCACATCAAATTCAATTGTAGAAAGATTTAAACACAAGGTTCCTGCATTTGCAATAAAATCGCTCAAACATGGTATTCATGTCTCATTTGATTCGCCCAGAAAGGATATCGCCTTTTTGGAACTGATTGATCTGCATGGAAGAAAACTCACAAGAATCAAAAAAAGTGTTTCTCCCGGTAAAAACATCATAACCATTCCAACACATGAAAAAAGTTGCGGAGTGTATATTGTAAAATACGTCTGCTCTGATTACTCCCTTGCAAATAAAATTACAATACAATAAACCTGGATCGACAGATATGAATTTCATCAGATTCAATAACCACGGCTAACAGCCGTGGTCTGGCTTACCGGACAAAGCCGGGAAAAGAATACAATATTTACTTGTGCAGTCTGGAATTGTCGTTGCATCAAAGCTGTATGTGTTTGTCCCCTGCCCCGAAAAAAAAACAATCAGGAGCCCTTTTTAAGTTAAGCTGCCAATCTGGCCTGTTTTTCAGATAATAATAATCGGACAGCTCTATATCCCCCAGAATTTTCTGCATATATTGAACATCTCTTCGATGCGCATGTCATAAGTGTGGTTGGCCAAAACATTTTTCTGGGCTCTTTTTGCGATTTCCCTGCTTTCATCCTCATATTTGAGATAGTAATCAATAAGTTTAGTACACTGTTCCAGAGAATTGAATTGAACTATTTCCCGATCTGGACCTTCAGTCTGGAAAAAACTTTTGTTGCAACTTCGACTATCTGTCAGAAGAAATGCGCCACTTGCAGCACAGTCAAATATACGCTGGGTAAAAGCTGTACGAATCTGAATCCTGTTTACATTGAGATTTATTCTTGTAGAGCGATAATATTTACACAGATTTGTGTAATAACATGCATCTGTTGATACCTGTGAGGGATCAATAAAAAGCTGCCAGTATGAATCACCAAAACAGATGAACCGGTTTTTGTATTTTTTTGCAATGGCACTGATAAAATCACGTCTGTAAAAATATCCGATCAGCCATTCAACCATAAACAAAAGTGCACGATCATTCAAAGAAGTTTTGCCTTTCCAAAGGTGATCATTCTCAAGAAGATACTGGTTTATGTTAAGAGATGGATTTTGAAAATAGGCTCTCCTGAGTCTGGATTGTAACGATACTAGCTTTTCCAGCTCCCTGCCGCTTGGTTCATCAATAATCGAATTAATAAACTGACAACTAGAATTTCCAACAAATGCAATATCCCGTTTAAATTCGACTTCACCAATGCTGTTGAAATATGCCGGATCTGTTGCCAAAGGAAGAAAAAACGCATTCATTCCTTTTACTCTCATTTCAGGCAAAAACGATTTTTCTGTAACAAAATCGATTCTTCTGTCTGAAAATTTTATCACCCTGTTATGGAAAATTTCTTCATAAAACGGATAATCATGATACCAATTTATGTGATAACAGCCGTTATCAGTCAAAGCCGATGGTATTTTGCCTGCATAATCACACCCTGCATCATTGATTGTCAGAACTACAGCAGGAAAATGTGATTTAAGTTTGTCGATTATTGAATCTGTCTGAACCGATGCAGGGTACTGTGGAATATTTACATTAATTGTTTTTATATCAGTTCTTTTTTCAAGTGAATGAAGAATCTCTTTGGTTAAGAATGTATGTGAATTGAAAAATATAAGATTCATAAACTATCTCACTTGTTAAATCAAAAACGCATTTTCCTGCAAAAACATTAATTTGTCCCGACTGGAATGATTTTCTTGCGCCATACATACCGGTTTATATTTTATTCCGGAAAATGCTGTTAAGCTATTCATTTCTCTTAACTGAAAAATGTAAAACAATTTTCAATTACAGGTATTTATTATATCTGAAAGAATCCTTGATGTCAAATCGATAACTTTATTACAGAAAAAAGACGCGGACTTTTCCTGTCTTTTGCCGCAAAGAGATATTTACCTGAATAGTAATGATTCCTTTACGCGAGTCTGTTTCGCGAACATTGGCAAAAAAATCAGATCCAGAACGCTTAACTATGCAGTTATACGATAACGACAACGATTGTAGTTTTTTTTCACCATTACCTTATGATTTTCACAGCCATAAACCCCTTTCTGGGGTAGTGCCGCTATGCAGCACATTCCCGCACTGCGGGACAAGCTGTAAATTAATCGTCTCCATTCAGGATTTATTAATTGCCGGAATATGAGATTTTAAAGAATATATTTTGGAGTATGGCAATGTTTTAGTATTTTGGAATAGATTTTTTTCTGATTTTTTGTTCAGATTTAGAACTGTGTCCAAACTTGTAAGGAGATGCCAAATGAGCAATTTCGATCAAACACTGGTTTTAATAAAACCAGATGCTCTTAAAAATTCGCTGACAGGGTATATTTTTTCAACTCTTTCTGAATTCCATACCGGACTTCGCTTTGCCGGTGCCAAGATAGTGCATGTTACCTCGATGCTGGCAGAGGAGCACTATTCTGAACATCACGGTAAACCATTCTTTCCATCACTTATAGAGTACGTAACAGGACAAATTCACTTTAAGAATGAACCTGAAAACCAGCGTGTTATTGCGATAGTCTACATGGGCAGAAATGCAGTGAAAAAGGTCAGGGAAATATCTGGCCCGACAAATCCGGAAAAAGCCAGAGAGGAAAAACCTGGATGCATCAGAGCATTGGGTACAGTTCATTTGATTAAAAATGAAAAAGGTGAAATAACAGGCGACAGAATGGACAATCTGATTCACGCATCAGCTTCAGATGAAGAAGCAGAGAGAGAAATCAAAATGTGGTTCAAACCAAATGATATACCTCCTTCAATGCACGCTTATGAAACCCGGCAAAGTGAACAACATTTTTATTATAAAAATGGAAAACTATCCGAAAATTATCTGCCACAAAGCGTGTGCATTCTGGCTCCAGGTGATATTGCCTGGAAATCGGATCTGGAAGGCTTGCAAAAAATTGCAAATAACCAACCATCTTCAATTACACTGCAGGCAATAATCGCAAAATATCTGGTAAATGAAAATCGCAATGAAATGTAATAATGGATGGCTGGTATCGGTATAATATCTAATGCAACAATATTGCACTGCAACAGTCCTTGTTGCATACAACAACAAGGACTGTTTATTATAAGGGTACAGATCAGCCATTTTATTTGATAAAGGTTTGTAACTAATTGTAATTTAGTACCATACAATAATTAACCATTTCAGCAGGACTAACAGTTATTTTTGGCATGAAACTCGCATATAATGGAAGTAATAAAAATTATAACTGTTATCCTCAGAATGAAAAGGAAATATCATGAAAAAAACTGGTACATATTTCATATCGGCAATGGTCGCCCTGTTCTTTTTGCTCCCATTGAATTCCTGCAGTAAAGATAATAAACAGAATAAAAATAACCAGTCGATATCTGAAGAGATAAAGACAATCAGTTCCACTGATGAACTGAAATCACTCCTCGAAAATTCAGATAAGCTCCTGATCTTTGATCTTTATGCAGACTGGTGTTTACCTTGCAAGATACTTTCTCCGATTTTCAGTTCTCTTGCCAAAGAGCAGAAAAACAATGCTGAATTCTACAGAATTAATGTTGACAAAAGCCCTGAGCTTTCCTATACATTTGGAGTAAGGGGTATTCCCTATGTTGTTTTTGTTAAAAACAGGGAAATAGTTTATTCACTGACAGGAGTAAATCCCAAAGAAAGTTATGAAAAGGTGATTACTTCGTGTGGAGATGCAACTAATGAGCTTTGTATGGAAAGGCTTAAGGACCTGTAAAAAAATTCTGAATTGTTAAAATGCGTCTGTGGATTTATGGTTATCTTGCATTTTTCTGTTCAATGTGCTACATTTAAAATATGAAAACAAACAAGCTGATTTTATTTCTGTTTTATATTCTGGCATCCTTAACAATTCACCAAACTTCTTATGCAGATGAAAACATTCCACCAGTTGTAATCAACCCTGTTATTGTGGAATTTGATTCTTTTCCTGATATTCCCGAATCGATGAAATTGTATGTTGGCGATATCATTGATTCTTACTCCAAAGACAGCGCAGACATATTGGGTTATACCAGAACCGGAATAAAAAAGTATGCTCCTGTTGTTTGTTCACCCTCATTTCCAGACTGTTTTAAAAAATCTCTTCAACAGTTACTGTCACAAAAAGGGAACCTCAGTTCAGATGCCAGCTCTGCTCAACATATCATTGAAGTTAATATTGTTGAATTATCACTCACAGAAAATTCCCGTTTTCTGTCTCAGACCATTGATATTATCATGAAAGTTGAAGTATCGATTGTTGATCCATTAAGCTCTGATTATGTCCGCAAGCTTAAAATTGAGAGTACAAATACAAAAAAACATATGGATACGACAAAATACGCCGAAGAAGTAGCCCGCGGTGTAATTTCCAACATAATAAATGAGATTCTTAAGAGTCTCATTTCATGAGTTAACAAATTATCACTTTAATTTATATCTTTTTTTCTGTATTTTATCTTGTCGAATAACTTTCCTTTTGCCCTGCATTAACAAGATAGAGGAATTTTGGCCAGATCTGTTTTTTCCGGAAACTATATACGGCTTTCCACAATGATGTTTCTGGAATTTTTTGTATTAGGTGCAACAAATCCGGTTTTTTCCCTTTACCTAAAAGATCAGTTAAACTTTTCCGGTTCTCAAACCGGATCCATTCTTGCAACATCTGCGGTTTCTGCCCTTATCTCTCCTGTTATTGGAGCAATGATTGCCGACAAGCTGATCCGTGCAGAACGGCTCCTTGCAGTAATCCATTTTTGCGGAGCTGCTGTCATCTACTTTTTATCTGTCCAAACCGGATTTATTCAGGTATTAGCTCTTTATCTTGTCTACTGGTTGCTAATAGGACCATCAGTGGCATTAACAACGACAATCACATTTCACCATTCTCTTAACAATTCAAACAGTTTTGGTATAATTCGTTTATGGGGAACTATCGGCTGGTTTGCAGCAGCATGGGTATTCAGCTATGTTGTATCGTTAAATAATAATCCCGTCGATTCTTGTGGTAATCTGCATTGGGCTCTTTATCTTGCCTGTGCGGCGTCTGTTATTCTGGGCCTCTATTCATTTACCCTCCCTACAGGAATTGGTAAAAAAGAAAAATCCAGTAATTTCAATCTTAATGATTCCTTAAAAATTGTCCTTAAACCACAGATTCTGTTATTAGCCATGTTTTCCATAATTATTACCTTTGCCGATCGTTTTTACATGTTTGGTGCTGCTCCGTTTCTCAAAACACTGAATTTTTCTGAAAGTAAAATAATGCCTGTACTTAGTATCGGCCAGGTACCGGAAATTGTTGGTCTTTGTTTTCTTGGTTTTTTCCTGTCACGTTTGGGATTAAAAAAAGTATTGCTGCTTGGAATATTCTTCGAAATTTCCAGATTTGTTATTTTTTCAACAGGAACAGTTGGCCTCCCCCTTATGGCAGGCATCAGTTTTCATGGTCTTACCTATGCTTTTTTCTTTATTCCGGTTACAATATTTCTGGATAATTGCAGCGATCGTTACTCAAGAGCCAGCGTGCACCAGCTTTTCTCCATAATTACTGGCGGGATTGGCAACCTTGCAGGTAACCTACTTGCCGGTTTTGCTGCAGATATTTTTACAGTTTCATCTTCTGATTCACAAATAAACTTTACCCATTTCTGGATTGTGCCATTGGTATTGTCCATTTTGGGACTTTTTGGAATTTCAATCTGTCTAAGGGATAAAAAGCAGAAAGTCGATACCGGTATGCCTGAATTTGACAAAAGCGAAAAGCCGGTTTTTTCTGAATCATGATTAAACAGTACACGGCTTTTAAAATCACCATGTAGGTATATTCAAGATTAATTATCATGTGCGCTGATGCCGTCAACTGATTATAAGCCAATTTTTATATAATAAAGATAAGATTAATTTGTTACGCCGAGCGTTTCTATGGGACGATAGTTGAGATGGTCGACTTTTTTTGATTATTTCCGATTTCCAGTAAATCGGAAATATTCACAGGGTTCCACACGCCCCCAAACTTCAATATAAACAATGTTTTATTCCTGTTTCGGATTTCCTATTTCGAATTTTTACTTGCTACCGCGGGGGTCGTGTGCACTCGGCGAGCATGATCTTTTTAAAAGCACACATATTGCGGCCAGCTAACATGAAACTTATCACATCAAAAAAATAATTTTTTACATTCATATTAAAACCCCAAAAACTGCTTATTACAATCCTTTTACCGTATATTACTAACTACAAATTATCGATTGTTATGCTTAACTTTCTTTTTTTTTTCCAATTGAATATAATACAGGAACTACAAACAGACTTATCATTACTGATGTAATCCACCCTCCCAGAACAGAAACTGAAAATGTACCTTGAACTGACCCTTTAGACAAAACATGAAAAACCAGCATCAGAACAGTAGTTACGCTCATTATAATGATTGCCCTGAATTTTTCTTTACACGCCTCAACAACTGCATCAATACGAGTCCTGTTGTCGCTGGCAAGCTTATCCGCATATGATATTATCAAAACCGCACTGTTCACAACAATTCCAGCAAGTGTAAACATTGACATAACAGCTATAACAGAAATTGTCTGCTCCGCAATAAACAAAGTCCAGAGCCAACCTGCAAACCCTGACATAATTGCAGTCATTACAATTAAAGGTTTTACCATTGATTCGAAAACTCCTGCCAGCACCATAAAAACCAGAATAATGGCAAGTACTGCAACAACAGTTAAATTACCAAAAAACTCTTCTATAATTTCCATCTTTCCGGCATAATCTATTTCGTATCCTGGTTTCAGGATAATACCATCTGTCAGTTTTTTCAGTTCTTTTGTTTTTGTTGCAGGTTTTCCTTCAATAACATTCATGTTGACGATTACAAGGCGTTCCCGATTTTTTCTGGTAATACGCCAAACTCCATTTTCCCGAATTATGTTGGTAACCGCTTTCACAGGTATAATGCCGGACTGTACTGGAATTGAAATGTTTTCAATATCAGAAATTGTTTTTTTTTCTTTATCTGCGTACTGAACCCTGATTGTATACTTATCGTTATCTTCACGGAAAAGAGCAGTTCCGCTCCCCGACAGATATGCACTGGCAGTTCGACCCATCTGTGCTACTGTTATCCCGTACTCTTCGATCAAATTTCGGTCCGGGACCAGTTTTATCCGGGGTTTTGTGGTTTTGGGCATAATATCGATATCTGCCAATCCTTTAACAGTTCCTGCCATGTGTACAACTGTATCTGCAATACTCAAAATCTCATCAATTTTTTCTCCGGTAATTTCTATTCTGATATCCGATTCGTTTTTTCTTTTTCCTAAGCCATTTTTTCCAATCGAGAATTTTGCATCTGGAATGTCTGCCAATATAGGCCTTATTTTGCTTATTACCTCATTTGTAGTTCTACCACGATTTTTTCCAAGATTAACTTCAACAATTGCCATATTTTTTTCATTACCGGCCTCATTACCACCAATCGTTCCGTAAAGAGATTCTACTTCAGGAATGTCAATTATCCTTTTTTCGACTTCTGATAATACATGATCTGTTTCAGACAAAGAGGTACCTGATGGCATCTGGATAGTAATTTGAAAAATTCCCTGATCAATTTCCGGCAAAAACTCAACACCGATTTTCGGCACTACATACCATACCGAAAATGCGCAGACAGTTATAAAACCTGCAATGATCAGTAATTTTCCTTTTATTGCGAATCTCAGGGTTTCAGCATACAGTTTTGCAAAAAATTCCAAGAGGCATTCTATTCCTTTTTTGAGTTCAGTATTCTTGTTTGTTTTTCTGAAGGCCCACGAAGTCATCAGCGGAACAAGTGTACAGGAAAGAAGCAAAGAAATTGCAGCACCTGTTAGTAGAACAATACCGATTGTCCTGTAAATTAGAGCCGCTAATCCATGGACCATAGCAGAAGGAACAAAAACAGCCATGATTACTAAAACAGAAACAGACAGGACTTTACCGGAATCATTGACTCCCATCACCGATGCATCCGCTGTCTTAATCCCATCTTTAATGTACTTTTTAATGTTTTCAAATACGACAACTGTATTTGTAACTGTTATAACTGCTGTTATACAGAGTGAAATCAGTGTAATAATATTCAATGTGAAACCTGCAATATATATCACACTGAAGGAAATTATAACCGATGTCAACAAAGTAAATGAAGTAATCAGCGTTACACGGAACCCGCCAGTAAAAAGAAGCAGCATGATTATGACAAGTATCAAACCAGTCAGAAGATTTTTTAGTATTTTACCAGTGCACTCCTTTATGTACAAAGAGCTGTCACTGACAATCCTTATGGATAAACCATCAGGTAATCTGTCATTTAACTTTTCGACTGTTTTCCTGATCTGGCCGGCAACATGCACCGTATTGGCATCCGGTTTTTTTGTAACAGATATACTGATGCAGTTCTGACGGTTAAACCTGCTCAGATCACCAGACTCCTTATATGCGTATTTAATTTCGGCAAGGGAGTGAAGAGGTACTGTAATCTTCTCTGTTTTTTCGGTTTCAACAGGTATACCAATATTTCTTATCTGCTCCAGAGTCTGCGGTCCGCTTTGTATATTAACCATGTATTCTTTACGAACCCCACTTACACTGCCAATCGGAATATCTGTTGTTTGCGACACAATAATCTCAGTTATCTGATCTACAGACAAACCAAGACCATCCAGCCGATATTTGTCAAGATTAACATGAATTTCTCTTTCCAGCCCTCCCCTTATTAAAACAGATGCAACATCGTCAATTTTCAACAGGTTTTCTTTAATGGTATTTTCTGCAATCTTACGAATCGTTTCTGGATTCTGATTTCCGGTCAAGACAAGTAACGATACCGGATTGTCATTGATTTCGACACTGTTTATTAAAGGTTTTTCGTAAGCAGGAGGCATTTTCCAGGAAACAGCATCAAGTTTATCTTTTACATCAATTACAGCCAGATCAGGATTGACTTCGGGATCAAATTCAAGGACAACATATCCGACTTCCTCATAAGCGAAAGATTCAATATTCCTGGCTCCTTTGACAGCCGATATTTTTTCTTCAATCGGTTTCAGTACTGTTGTTTCAATTTCCAGAGGGCAAGCCCCTTTACAGGTTGTTTTAATCGTGATATAAGGCTGTACTGTATCGGGAAACAAATCTACCGGCAGTCTGAAATAATTGATAATACCAGAAATTACAAACATTAGAATGACCATAAGCATGGCAGTTGGACGTTTTACACTTAAACCTGCTAAAAACATTTATTTCCCTTCACATCTACCTCTTTTGTACATTTTGCCTCCAAAATGGCCAGGTTGCAGCTATCTGTTTACAATTAACTTTTCCGATTCGGTGACCTGCTCAACAATATTTACTTTAGCACCATCATATAACAGGCCTGCACCTCTTATTACCACCAGGTCGGATTCATCGATTCCTGATATTATTTCACATCTGTCACCAGATCTTTTTCCTGCTTCAATGGCAATTTTTCTTGCAGAAGAATCATTTGCAAGAAATACATATTTCATTGTACCTTCATTTAAAATGTCGTCAATATTTAACGAAATAACATTTTTTTTGAAATCAGTAATTACTTTGACAGGAATGTGCATGGCAGGTTTTATTAAATGTCCTGGGTTGTCAAAAACAGCTTCTATTTCAAACATATGTGTTGAACTGCTTCCTGCCAGGGAAACATTTTCGATGAAACCATTCACAGAATCCTCACCAACTATAGCAACAGCTTTCTGTCCGGGTTTGAATCTGTTGATGATTTTATCACTGATTTTTAGTGGTATCCTTATCTTTTCAATCTGAGCAACAGTAACCAGATCTTCTCCTGGTGTTATTTTACTGTTGGGAGTCTGGTGAATACTTACAACAGTACCAGAGAATGGAGAAAGAACAAACTGACTTTTCCTTACAGCATCAAGGTCTTCTTTTGCTTTCATATATCCGGCATTGATTTCATCAATCAGTTCCTGGGAAACGCCACCCTGTTCAGCGAGTACCCTGATTCTCTGGCGGCTTTTATGTGCATTTTCATACTGTTGTTTTACGACATCATAGTTTTGCGCATGATCCGGTTCAATAGACATCAGTGAAGTATTTTTTTCTACATAATCACCGATCTTAGCACGGATATCAATTATTTTTCCTGGAATTGCTGCAGTCACTGTTGTTTGATAATATCCCCGGGCCGTTCCGCTTAACAGTTCATATACCTGAAAGGTATCTTTTTTTACTGCTAATACTGAAACCGGTATTCCCTTTCTTTTCTGAATCTCATCAATACTGTCGTTTTCCGCTTTTTTCTGTGCAGAACAATGAAGCAATAAAAATGTTGATGCACAAGCCAAAAGGATCGAATATTTACCAATGTCTAAACAATGCATGTAGTTTTTCATTTAAGAATCCGTTCAGTTGACATTTTTATCAATAATCCTCGATATCACCCATAAGAAGGTATAAATCAACCAGGGCGGTATGGAATTCATATTGAGCGGTATTAAATTTTATCTTTGCCTTGTTCAGTTCAAATTCAGCATTCTGAACATCCAGCAGAGTTTTACTTCCGTTTTCATACTCGTTTTTGGCCAGAGCATATCGTTTTTCAGAGAGTTCAAGTACCAGAACGATGGCATCCATCCGGTCCCGGTTAAGTACAACTTTTTCGTATGCCTTTCTTGCCTGGAGCTCAATCTGTTCAATCTTCTTTTGTTTTATGAATCTGAACTGATCTTTATCTGCATAAGCTTTTCTTAATTTATGGTTTCTTGTCAAACCGGTAAAAAGATTCCATGTCAGACCAACAAAAACATTTATATTATCGCCCCATATTGCCTTTGGAAAATTACTGAAACCATCAAATAATCCTGTTTTGTACAATGATGCGCCGGCAAAAACATATGGATAAAAATCTGTTTTTGCCATATCAACCATTATTTCCTTTAGTTCTTCTTTACCTTTAAGCTGACTGATCTGATAGTTATTTTCCCTGACTTTTCCAAGCACCAGCTCAAGCGGTAATTCAAACACAGTTTCCGGGAACTCTCCTGAGACCGAAAAACTATCCGGTATTTCGATTATTCCGCTAAGAGTAACGAGTGTTTCATAAGTCAAACATTTCGTACTTTGCGCTTTTTGAACTTCGATTTTTGCATTCTCCAGGTTCAATCTTGAAGAAAGTGTATCCAGTTCACTTGCCTTTCCAATAACATATCGTACAACAGCCAGTCTGTGGGTTTCCTTTGCAAGCTCAACAGCTTTATTTTGAATATCAACACTTTTCTGGGCCAGTAGTGATTCAAAATAGATTTTGACAATATCTGCCTTTATTTTCATTTTCATGTCATAGTAGCGGCATATATTTATTCTCTGGGCAGTCTTTCCCGATTGAATCTCCTTGCTGATTTTGCCTTGTGCAAATATGGGCTGATTCAAGGTAAGCGAAAGGATTGCTGAATCACCTGGTACATTTTGCATTTCACTAATAAGATAGTCAATTGATGCATAGGTAATTGATGATCCCGTTCCCCGAAGCATTCCAGTGTGATCTTCCATATCTTCATATAAACTTCTGATTTTTTCAAGACCTTCAGATTCCATCAAGGACTGCAAAGGGTGAAGCGGGCTGATCTGTTTGAATGCATGACTCATTGTTATTGACGATCGCAATTGGGGCATGGCTTTACCCCGGGCTTCGGAAATACCGGCATTGGTTTTTTCCATCTCTTTTTCAATGCTTCTAAGCTGTTTTGAATTTCGCAAAGCTTCTGCAATCAACTCTTCCAGTGTATATGTTCTTGCAAATAGAAAGCAACTGAAAACAATGATCTGAATTAACGATTTTTTAATAATTGCGAACATCAGTTTTTCCGGATACGCTACAAACAGTAATATTTTTTTTAATCGCTTCAACAACCTTGATCGGTTTTTGACACTTCACCCTGCAAATAAACATGGTAGCCTGTTCACAAATTTATTTAAACAGGTGTGGTAATAGAATTAATATAAGTTTTATCGGTACTTTACGCACATGGTATTAAAAATATCAGCGAAAATATCGGCTTGCTCCAACTCCCACCTATCATTATATTAGAAGAAACGATTCTCTCTTTCATCATCATCAGTGGTTAATACTGCATAATTTTATTAAAATGACACACAACAAAAACACAGGATACAACCATGCAACGATTACTTCTGATCTCAAATCGCCTTCCCATTACCGTTGAAAAGAAAAAAGGTACACTTTCCTATACAAAAAGTGTTGGTGGCCTGGCAACAGGTCTCGATTCTTTCTACCGCTCATATAATTGTAGCTGGATTGGATGGCCCGGAACCTATAGTGAGCGTTTCAATGAAAATGATACTCAGCAGATAACAGAATCATTACTGGACCAGAAATGTTCCCCTGTTTTCCTTTCAAAAAATGACATAGACAACTACTATTATGGATTTTCAAACAGAACGATATGGCCGCTGTTTCATTACTTCCCGCTCTATGCAGTATACCAGAAAGAGCACTGGAAGTCCTATGTAGAAGTAAATAAAAAGTTCAGGGATGCCGTACTTGGAATATATGAAAAAAATGATTTTATTTGGATTCATGATTATCAGCTCATGCTTCTCCCCAACCTTATCCGTGAACATATTCCTGATGCAAATATCGGTTTTTTCCTGCATATTCCGTTTCCGTCCATGGAAATTTTCAGGCTGATCCCCTGGCGCAAGGAACTTCTGGCCGGAATGCTCGGTGCTGATCTGATAGGATTCCATACCTATGACTATATCCGCCATTTCCTTAACAGTATCCGGCGACTGCTTGGAATTGAGCACAAACTCAGTCAGATCATTTACCAGAACCGGATAATAAGAACTGATGTTTTTCCGATGGGAATTGAATATGAACATTTTGCAAACATAAAAAACATCCCGGATCTGAATAAAGAAGAAAAACATATTAAAAAAAGTATCGGAAACAGGAAAATCATACTCTCAATAGACAGGCTGGATTACACAAAAGGTATTCTTCAGCGTCTTGAAGCATTTGACTGGCTGCTTGATAAGAATCCACAACTTAAGGGAAAGGTAACAATGGTTCTCGTTGAAGTTCCGTCCCGCACAGGTGTTGATTCTTATCGCATGCTCAAAAAACGTTCTGATGAACTTATTGGAAGGATTAATGGCAAACATGGAACTATTGAATGGGCCCCTATTTTAAACTTTTACCGGGTCCTGCCTTTCAAAACACTTGCTGCCTTTTACCATCTCGCAGATGTTGCTGTTATTACACCTCTTCGGGATGGAATGAACCTGGTAGCCAAAGAATATGTGGCCGCAAAAGGTGATAATAATGGCGTTTTGGTTCTTAGTGAAATGGCTGGAGCCGCACGTGAGATGGCTGAAGCCATAATCGTTAACCCCAACAGTATCGAAGATATTGCCAATGCGATTAAAGAAGCCCTTGAAATGGATCCACAAGAACAGATATCACGCATAAAAAACATGCAGAATCGTTTAAAAAGATATGATGTGAACCGGTGGGCACATGATTTCATGCTGCGGCTTAAACAGATTGAACACTCCCGGGAAATGTTAAAATCCAAAATTCTTTCTTCTGAAGAACGTAACACTCTTGAATTAAATTACGCTGACAGTAGAAAAAACCTGTTTTTGCTTGATTACGATGGTACCTTGGTTCCGTTTTCAAGAAAACCCAGGCATGCTGTTCCAGATGATGATTTGATCCAGCTTTTAAATGACCTTTGTGCAGATCCTCGAAATACTGTTGCTATCATTAGTGGAAGAGACTGTGAATCATTACAAAAATGGTTCGGAGATCTCGAACTCAATATTTTTGCCGAACATGGGGTATGGTTTAAAGAAAAGAGACAAGACTGGAGAACTCTTGAACCACAGCAAAAGGAGTGGAAAGACGAAGTCCGTCCAATTCTTGAAATGTATGTGGACCGGACACCCGGATCTTTTCTGGAAGAAAAAGAGTACTCTTTTTCATGGCATTACAGAAATTCTGATCCGGAACTGGCCCTTATCCGTGTTCGTGAGCTAAAAGATACATTGATACATCTTACCACTAATCTTAATCTGGGTGTTATGGATGGAAATGAAGTTCTTGAAATTAAAAATGCCGGAATAAACAAAGGAGCTGCAGCCAAGGCCCTTCTTTTTAAAGAAAAATGGGATTTTGTTCTTGCTGCAGGTGATGATATAACAGATGAGGATCTTTTTACAAGTCTGCCAGATACAACATACTCAATAAAAATAGGTCTTTCACCATCAAGTGCCCGTTACAGTATAGAATCTATTAATGATTTCCGGAATCTCCTCTCCAGTTTATCTTTAAACAGAACGGAGATTACCGCTTTTTGAAAGTTTTATAAAAACCGGATCTGACTCCTTTTTTAAACATCACAAAACCTGAAAATATTACTATTTTTATGAAAGTAATATTATATTTCTTATAATTTCGCGTTATTCTATACAATCAAACAGAAAAACTGAAGCTATAAAAACTTTTAGCAGTTTTAACTGCCGATAGATTTGTCTTGTAATAAAAGTTTTTACTGTTTTCCAACTGTAAAAATTTCAGGCCTGATAATGAAAATTGAACTTTTTATAAAAAAAATGAAAGAGTATCAGTTGCCACAAGCTGCAATAGCTTCTTTTGCACATTATTATTCGCTGTTTGTTAATGGAAATACTGGTTTTATTCCAGAAAATGAGATAACACCAGTACAAAAAGATGAAATCGACAGGTTGGCTGATCTTAACCATTATTACAATACAGGCAACAAATCTCTTGAAAGTACTGTTATCATCAAGCTCAATGGCGGCCTTGGAACTACAATGGGACTCAAGGGCCCAAAATCACTGATCCCGGTTAAAGATTCCCTGCATTTTCTGGATATTACAGCTTTGCAGATTCGTAAACTGAACAGCGGAAACAGATCCAGAATTCCACTTCTTCTCATGAATAGTTTCAAAACTGAAAATGAATGCCGCTCAGAATTACAGAAATATCCGGATATTAAAACAGATTTACCCGTTTCGTTTATTCAACATAAATTCCCACGCATTGATGTTTCAACTCTTGCTCCTGTTGTTTATCCTCGAAACCCTTTACTAGAATGGAATCCTCCTGGCCATGGTGACCTTTATACCGCACTGTTAACTTCAGGAATACTTGAGATTCTCCTGAAAAAGGGTTATAAGTATGCATTCGTTTCAAACATTGACAATCTTGGTGCAAACCTTGATTCCAGCATACTTGGGTATTTTGCAGAAAACAATTATTCATTTCTTATGGAAGTAACAGACCGCACCTGGATGGATCGCAAGGGTGGACATCTTGCACGTCTGAATGATGGCCGTCTGATTCTTCGTGAAGCAGCACAGTGTCCGGATGAGGAGATGGATAAATTCAAGGACATCTCCAGACACTGCTACTTTAACACAAACAATCTATGGATTAACCTGGTATCTCTGTATGATCTCATGAATCACAAAAACAGCATTCTTGAACTGCCGATGATTCGAAACCGTAAAAGGATAGATCCCTCAAGCAGCGATTCACCTGAAGTATTCCAACTGGAATCTGCCATGGGTTCTGCCATCTCTGTATTTGAAAATGCTGCAGCCGTTCGTGTTCCAAGGTCAAGATTCACTCCGGTTAAAAATTGTGAAGAGCTGCTTCTTTTATGGTCTGATTATTATCTGCTCACAGATGATTATAAAATTGTCCTTAACCCTGAACGGAAATCATCTCATGTTCAAATCAATCTCGACCCACTCTATTATTCCAGAATAGACCTGTTGAATGAACGGTTTCCTTTTGGTGCTCCATCACTTCTTGAATGTGATTCACTGACATTGAAAGGTGATATCCGTTTTGGAAAAAACGTCCGGATTATAGGTAACATATCAATATCAAACAGTAATTCAAAACCAATTTTCATTAAAGATAATTCTGTAATAAACAATGATATTACAAACTGAATCAGACAATTCTTTTTTTCTATCTGCTTTGCAGCATTTATCCCTTTTTCACTCCTGTTATCAGTTGTTGTCGGAATAAAGCGTGCAATTCACTCTGATTCTTGATTATCATTTTTGTTAACATACGTTTTTTTTCGAAAACAGCCCTGATAGAAAATATCAAACTATGTCTTCAAAACTTCATCAATTTCTCCTGGAAACTTATGAAAACCGGCACATGTTTACGTTTTCAAAAAAAAAGATGTCGGATATCCCGATTCAAATTGACGATCAGGATGATAATGACAAACTGGATGAATTCTGTAATATATTCTGTATAGTCGGCTCAAATGATAATTTCCGGATTGAACTAAGCGGCAACTTCCCGATTACAAAGGAAATATCCGATCTGGCCGAAATCTACAATGGTTTCTCCGACACTATCAATGGTAAAGTTATTTTACAACTTAACACCGAACAGATTGAAGTTCTGACCGACCTTGCAGACAAGATTCGTAAAACGTCCTTTTCGGGTCCATCAGTCAATAATGCCAACTGGATCTCCATCAGCGCCCGTACTATAAGTTCGCTTTATCGATTTGTAAGAACAATCAAGGAATTCAAAAATACCAGGAAAATAAATTAATCCTGTATCAGGACGACGATCCTAATTCTTAATTTCATCTGAACCGCATGTAACCAGTTGAACAGGATATGAAAACTGCCTGAATACCGGGTCTGTGAATGGATGATCCGCACCGGCAACAGCTATTCTGGCATCAATGTATACCATATATGTATTCTGAACATTCAGTTGCCATTTACAGGAAAACGAGCTGTTGTTTATCACACTTAATTGTGCTTTGTTAATCAGTTTCATGAAACCCCACTCACCATTAAAGGTAATATTCTGAGAAAAATTATCTCCGGTATAGATCTTCAGAACTGCAGATTTATTCTGAGCTGCAGGCCATTTGAAATAAGCTGATTTCCCTCCCGGGTGCAACTTGATCACCTGTCCTTCTACAACCAAATCAGCCCTGTTTTTATTTGACTTTGAAGGAGTTATTGTAATATCCATAGAACGGGGAGATCCATCCTGTTTAAAAAAGATATTTTTTATTCTTTCTGCACTTGAAAGTGAAGCTGCAAGATCAGGATTGAAATTTAGCTGCAACGTACCACTGGACTTGACCATCCAACCAGTTTCTTTCTTCACAATAAAAGCCGAAAGGATACGGTCATAAAACCCCCAGAAAGTACCGGTTGCAGGCCTGAAAAAATCCATAAAATCATTAAATGATGCATCTTCACCCCTGGGATTAAAAGGGAATCGACCAGAAAAACGTTCTGTAAAATTCTTTACAACTTCTGTCTGCCATTTCGAATTCAAAGCATTTGCAAGAACATCTGAAACTGCAGTACCGGTATACCGAAACGGATTTAGCAGGAGATTGCCCAGTGATGATGATAATTCCTCAGGCATATTGTTAAGTGTATTTTGAGTATAGTTCCACCCATCCAGAAGAGGATCACTCTCTTTTCCATTAAATACATTTATAACATTCTGCTCTCCCTGTGATTCAACAGTATTAAGCTTCTCGGCAAGTGTCAATATTTTATCTTTGTATCCTTCAAATCCCCCAAGGGCACCACCTGATGACCGGACAAATTTACGCAGGTTTTCAAAAAATTGATTATGATTGTCAAATGGAGAACTGCTTCCCAACGAAAAGCTTACTTTATCTTTTACTTTCCCGGTAATTTTGGAGGATTTAATTTTTGAAGCAGCTTCAAGTGCACTACTGCCAGCTTTCTCTGCAATGCTTTCGTTTTTTAACTGGGAATAATCAGCAACAGTTTCCATAAGGATCTGTAACTCTGAACCATCTGCCGCCAGTTTTTGTAAAATCCGTGAAGATCTTTTCATGTCACCAAAAGGTTCAGTTTCAACAGACCCAAGAAAACCAAGCCACTGAATCTTGAAATCACTCAGATATGCTTCCATCATATCGGATCTGAGTTTTTTAGTATCAAACGCACTTTCAGGAAGATCATCTTTAGTCATTCCAATAACCCAGTCGACCTTAAAAGGATTCCTTGCAGCATCTGTTAATGCATCGGAGACAAACTGATCAAATCCCTCCTGTGTATAAAGTGCACTTATTGTTTTGTTCGATTTCAGTATTCCCTCACTCTCCCGCTTCAGAATCTGATCGAGAGTAATCTCGGGTACATCACTGCTTAATTTTAAAATAACAGCCTCATATAAAGACCTGGCACCCGGAAGTCTGCTCAGGCGTCTTCTTGCATTGGAAACCAGGCGCTGATTTTCCTGAATTTTTGGAAACTCTCCCCTGCACAAATAAAACAGATACAATCCCATATTCTCATTCAATATGGTTTCAACCTGAGTAGGCAGACGCGATGTCTTTATAGTAGCAAGAACTGACTTTTTGATTCCTTCAAACAGTACTTTTCGTAATAATACGGTATCTTTTTCATTTTTACCGGAAGGCGCTCCTTCTGATATCAACAGATATGCTTTTAAAGATCTGTAAAGATCATCATATTCTTTTCCCGCAAGTTCTCCATAAGAATCTGTACGTCCGCGGATATCATATTCAAGATACCTCACAGCAGGTACAACCATGAATCTGCGTACCCTGTAAAAGTAACTCTTTTTCAGTTCTGATAATATTTCTTTACCATTATAAAATCCAAGCCTCATGCTCAGAGGCGCTCCGTGATCATCATATTTCTGTAACCGTACTATTTGTGACCTGACAACATCCATAGCCTTATATTGCTCTATCAAAGGCGCATCTTCGGCAGGTAACTGTTCCAGCGAGATCTGTACTTCATGGAGAAAAGTTTTTGTGTTTTTGTATGCCGAAAACATATATGCGCACACTACAAGAACCGATACTGTTAAAGCTGCTATAATGGAATAGTGCCGCGCCATCTGCTTTCGGGTTCTTTTCTGGGTTGCTTTTACCAGTGATTTGTTTTTAACCATTATTTCACGAAACAGCGGCAATACAAAAACTGATTTTATCTCTTTCAGGGTGGATCTTTTTTGTTCTTCATTATGGCGGGAATGAGTTCCAAACGCTTTATTCGGATTCAGCGGATGATTGACTATTGTAGAGCTGATACTGGATGTAGAAGTAACGGAAGTGGTATTTTGTTCGCTTTTCTGTTCAAAACAGCTTGTGAAATAAAATCCGCTGAAAATCGGCTTTCCTTCATAGCTTGACGATTTAAACAGTTCTGCAATCAGTGAACCCAGCTTTTGTTGAATTCCTTCAAAATGGATAACGAAACGACAGATCATCCGCTTTTTTGCTTCATCCCGTTCTTTATGAAGCTTATCCAGCCGCAGATCGGTCAGGGATTTGCACAACATATTGAATTCTTCAATGAAAGCAAATCTTGGTGTAATAGACTGAGATTTGGCAGAAAGAGTGGCACCAAAAATCTGTTCCTGACTTCTTTTAAGCTGCTCACCAAAATACTCCTTAAAACCTGGTACTTCATCTGTTCTGTTAAAAAGCAGATAAACCGGGAACTCAATACCCCATTGTGATATCAGCTCATCAATTCTGCTTCTGAGCTTTCGTGCGAGATCTTTTATACCTTTGTCATCACTGTTAAGAACCTCACTTGTATCTACAACAAGTGCGATTCCATCTACAGGATTCACAGGTCTGGCATCTTTTAGCGCAGCTATGAGCGCCTGCCACTCATCCTTGTTTTCCTCTTCCATATAACAGCCAGGTGTATCAATCCATACTGCTTCATTGGCAAAATACCACATAACCTGAGGCGCACCTTCAACGATCAATCCATCCTTTTCTGAAGGATAGCGGAGGGGGAAACTCAATCCTGAACCGGCTAAAAGAGAACTTTTTCCTGCTTTTGAGGTTCCACAGAGTAAAAACCATGGCCGTTCATAAAGGGCACTCTTTTTGAGTATTCCTCGTCTGTTAACGGCATCAGTATATCGGGCAACCGCCTCCCTGGTTTCTTTGCTGATTCTGGAAAAAACCTGTTGATTTCCCAGAAATGCAACACCCGATTTTTTAACTGAAGTTTTTGCAAAAACCATTCTTATAATTATCCATGAAATTGATGAAACCCAGAATAATACAGCTATAAACCATGAAAGATTATCCGGAATACGGGTCAAAACACCAATAACAGCAGCAGCTATCCCTGCAACAAACAGAATTAACCATGTGATAATCAGCCATGGTGATAATTTTTTCATAAATATTCCTTACAAGTTCTTAGCGATTGCATTTATCAGGTCATTTAAAACTGATCTGATTCAGCATTGTCATGATTTCGGTTAATTGAGAATTACTGAAACGAATTAAAACTGCGTAGAGTCCACCTGTAATTGCAGCAAGAATTAATGCAGACAACCATATCGGAAAAAAGAATCCACTGTTTTTTTTTCGCAAAGAGACATTGTCAGCTCTGCTCCCGTGAGGAGAAAGACCTGTTGAAGCCCGAATGCGTGTTCTGCGCAGCTTTCTCCCAAGATCATCTATAATTGCATGACGTTCTTCAAGGTTGAAAAGTTTGTATTTACCTTCAAATCCAAGCGATAAACAGATATAGTAAACCTCCAGAACATCTTTTTTCTTTTCAGTCTGAAGCAGAAGTTTTTGCAATTTGTTATAGAATTCTTCACCTGCGATATTATCACCAAACAGATCCAGCTGCAGCGGTCTGGAAAACCAGTAATCGCGACAAACACCGGGAATACTGAGCACAGTTTCATCAATCAATGCAACCAGTGCGTATTTTGCATCAAAAATTGATTCGCTGCTTATACCTGTTGCTTTACAGTTTTTCTCCAGCAGATTCAAAAAATAACCGATAAGTTTTCTGAGAGCCGCAGGCTCACCAAGATCTTCAGCTTCACGCATACGAATCACGATAAGAAAAATATCAGTACACAATCCGCTAAGGTCCTTGGCTGCTCCGAATGTTTTCGTTACATCAATTCTTAATGTCTGACTTGTAATTGTATCTACAAATGACGCACCCACATTGAAATCCTTGACAGTTTTAAGTTTTACATCCGACTTATTCTTTTAAAGCAAGCATTTCCAGTTTAAGTTCAGGATAGTTGTTTGGAAAATAAAATGCAATACTTCCGCTGCTTTGAATCCCGTTCCAGAACTGATTCTGCTGATCCAGAGAAAAATAGATGAATCCGGGTTTGGTCGAAAGGGTTTCAGGAGGACGCGATACATGCATGAGAGGTAATCCTGGCATTGCAGAAGAAATCAAAAGCTCAATTCTGTCACGCGAACACATTTTAATTCTTTGAAGAACCCCGACAATAAGTTCTTTTTCGGGGACACGCGCAGAAACACCTATATAAAATTTTGCACTTGATAACAATCTCTCATCCGGAACTTTACATACAAATGTAGCGGAATTAACCTGATCAATGGGAACGTTAACACATCCGGCTGAAATATCAGCCTCCAGTACCGTACGGATGATATGTTCAAGCCTGATTAGCGTTGCTGTAAGGTTCTGATGCTCGTACATGGGGAAATCTTTAAGAAAAACCTGTGCAGAAAAAGAACTCAGAGCACCTGCAAGCATGGAAAGATCGGTATACAATTGGAATGGGTGAGAAATACCGGAATTGTACTGATAATTTAGAAGCGGAGTATAAGTATTAAGAGTCTGAAGAAGTCGGAATGCAGTTTCTTCCGAACTTGAAAATTCTGCGAAACCGCCCTCTATCTGCCGCCTTCCCTGAGAAAGTGAACTGCATTTTGCCATGAGCAGTTCAAGAAGACTCCTTATCCTTCCCGTCAGGTAACGTGATGCGTTTATCTGCAATACAGGAGGTATGTACTCTTCATCCAGCTCTATAAGCCCGCTTGAGGTCCGTTTAAGTCGGGCAATCTGAACAGATGAATAACTGTCCAGCGATTCATCTTCAAAAAGAATCTGAAAATTAAATTCACCCAGTTCAATATCTTTATTCTGTGTACCAAAAACCTCATCTGTTATCTTGGCTGTCTTACTGTTATACCTGCAAACCGAATATTGATCTGCTCCTATACCACCGTAATTTCCCTTGCCTTCCACCATCAGCGGCAAAGCAAGATAAACATTGAGTTTCTGCTGGTCATGACTGAAATGATCTGTAAAAGATCGGGATTTCGGTGCAGAATTATCCACCGGAATAGAAAATACTGTACCATCGTATAAAACACCGGAACAGTTTTTCAAAGTAAACAGCTCATTTGCCAGGGCATCTTTGTCTATTTCAAGCTGTGTGATACCATAATAAAATGGCTGACATGCAGCAATTCTGGTGTTAATAGTGTTAAATAAATACTTCTCAGTCTGCTGGAAATGCTGCGGCTGAAGAAACATTCCCTCTTTCCATATAATTTTACTATAATTGGACAAGATACCCTCCGGCTAAAAGAATGTAATTTACAACAAATCTAAAATTTTCTGCAGAGAAAATTTTCCGCAGATTAAAAAAATAATATATATTATTTCGCTGTTAATTTAAATTATCTGATATCTGAATGAAGACAATCTTTGTGAAAGATAAACTTTTACAGAAATATCAAATCGACTTTTAGGTGATTTGTTTTGTAAAATAAATCGTTCAGATCTGATAAAACCGAAGTGCAGAGAAACGGCCTTTCCCCTGCGGCTTCTCACGCAAGAGAAGATAATCTGGTTTTGTCATTTATGATTGTTGTCCGGATATTTAAAAACTGTCGAAATAATTTCCAGTGAGTACATCATTGCTGAATATATCGGGAACTGATGTGACACTTTCAATCTGGGAAGCTTAAACCGGTAATGCAGATACCAGTAAAATACACTCGTAATGGAATTGTCACTATTCAGATATTAAATTAATTGAATAAACCCGATATTGGGAACACAATTACTTTTCTCTGCAAGGAGTTGCAATAATGAAAACCGGAACTGTTTTTCCACTCATTATGCGATTTATACTGATTTTCGGTATATTCAAAATAGCGTTCGCTGACGGATCCTTAACAGTACATACAGTTCCCGAGGGAATTGAAGTATGGCTGGACAATATGTTCATTGGAAATTCTCCTATAAACAACAAAAAACTCAAACCCGGCCAATATACACTAAAACTTGTTGATCCAGTTCAACGTTCAAGTACAGAGGAGGATGTTTTCATTCAGGACAATGAAACAACAGTTATTGAAAAAACCATAAAATCAAATTTTGGAACTCTAAAAATCACCTCGGATCCTGAAGGTGCTGAGGTTTATGTTTCTACTGAACTTGGAAAGACCCCGCTCTCAAACGAATTTATGAACCCTGGCAAATACAGGCTGGAAATCCGCCATCCCAACACAAAATACCATCCTATATCTGAAGATCTTGTTATACCCAAGGGTGAAATGGTATCCATTGCAAAAGAACTTGAAAAAGAAAAAACTTTTGGAAAAAAAGACATGTTCAGGCTGATTTTAGGAGCCGGAACTGCAGTTGGTTTCATTTTTGGTGCTATTGAATATGGACTTTATAAACAGTATAATGAACAGGCCGGGTTTCCCGTTGCTGATTCGGACAAATTACGTAAAGATGCAGATAAATCGAAATTTTTAAGTATATTAGGAATTATCGGCGGTTCACTATGCCTGACAGGACTTGAAATCGTAGCATTCTTTTAATAAAACCCAATAAGTGAAAGCAATATGACCAGACAATCGGATCAGGATTTTTCTGAAAACAGGAAAAAAATTGAAAAAACTTTTGTTGAAGGAGATATGCACAATTCTCTGTTTGGCAGTTTACAGCCTGGTAAAAAACTGGATGCAACATCTCTGGGCTCAACCAATCCGTATGCACAACAAACAAATACTGGACTCGGCAATACATCAATAAGGAATGGTACAGATATTCTCCCAAACGGAAAAGATCCCATTCCCCTTGGCTCCGGAACAGTTGTCGGATTACTCGGCTGCGGTGGAATGGCAAAAGTATACAAAATCTGGAACGAAAAACTTGAGGTTTTCAGAGCTGTAAAAATCCTGCTTCCAAACCAGCAGTCAGACTTAAAAAGCAGATTTGAAACTGAAGTCAAAATAACTGCAAAACTTCATCACCCAAATATCGTGGAAATCTATAATGTTGGTGAATGGAATGGCTTGCCATATCTTGAAATGGAGTTTATTGACGGTGAATCGCTGGAAACATTTATCTCAAAACATGGAAAACTGCCCGATTCAGTTTCCAACTCCATTGCAATTTTTATCGCACGTGCTCTGGCTTACTCACACTGTCAGGAATTTCTGATTTATGGCAAAACCTACCATGGTGTCATTCACCGTGATCTTAAGCCTGCGAACATTATGATCTCTAAAAACGGTGATGTCCGGTTGATGGATTTCGGGATTGCCCGCCCCACAGAAACGAGTCTGCATACTGTTGAAGGAAATATTGTAGGAACAATGCAGTATCTGTCTCCGGAACAGATGGACGGAGTGGATATAGACTGCCGTACAGATATTTATTCCTTTGGCGCGATTCTTTACGAAATGCTTACCGGTACAAAAACATTTCCTCAGGATACAATTACAAACCTGATGAAAAAGAAAATAATGAACGATTACCGCAGGTTTACAGATTTTGATTTCCACATCTCTCCGATGCTGTCAAAAACATCTCAAAAATGTCTTCAGCTTAACAGAGAAGATCGTTATCCGAATATGGAAACCCTGCTTAGAGAACTTGAATCGATTCACAGATCAATTTCCAATGAACCACCGGCAAAAGTTATCAAGCTGTTTCAGGCTAATCCTGAAAGTTTTGGGAGCTTCAGAAGAAAAAATAGCATTGCGAAATTCTCGGGAAAAATTCTGGTTCCAATATCTGCTGTTGCAATTATTGCAGCTTTAATTACATTTTTCTTACTGACAGGACCTGATATCAAACTGGGAAATGAAAAAACTGTCGCTTCAGTTACACCTGAACAACCTTCTATGGAGCAAAGTACTGATACCAGGTCTCCAGTCACAGAATCTCCACAAACAACAGACAGCCTGAAACCGCTTTCATCATCTGAAAACAAACCGGTTTCAAATAATGCAGAATCTGTAAAAAAGCCTGAAGCAAAACCTGCCGGTACAGTCAAACCTAAACCTAAACCCCAAAAAGTACCTTCTGTAACAAAAAAGCCTTTGCAAGAAACGATTAGACAGGAATCCCCAAAACCGGAACTTTCTGCTGTTGAAAAACTCAAGTTAAAATATGAAAGCAGTGATCTTCTTGAAACAGGAAAAAAAGCAGCAATAGCCGGCGCTTACAGCGATGTGATTACAGCTCTGGAAAAAGTGGATGAAAACGGGCCTGAAGGTCAGTTACGAACCCTTCTTCTTTTTGAAGCATATCTTAAAACAAACAGAAATAAAGATGCTTTATATATTGCAAACAGCAAAAACTACAATGATGCACAGTATGATTTTTTATGTGCAAAAATGTACGAGAGTATGGGAAAAACAGGACAAGCCCTCCAACTTTTTCAAAGCGCATTAACCAAACCCAGTGTTGTCCGGAGCAGAAACGAAATTCGCAACGATGCTCTGTATTATACTGCAATAATATGGTCAAAAAATCATGTACAAAACCCTTCTCCTGAATCTAGAATTCAAGCCCTAAATGCCTGGAATATTGTAAAAAGAGCATACAGTAATAAACCGGATCACCCAAGATTTAAAAAAGCCAACAGTGAACTGGCGTCTATACAATAATCAGTTTATTTAAAGAATTGTTGAGTTTTGTTGTTTTTTCAACTATTTTATTTAACCATATTGCTTATTTTACCCAGGTAAGGAACTCATATGAACAAAACAATTTTCTTTTTGATTCTTCTGGTGTTTTCAGTTTCCTATTCAGAAACCCATGTAACAGGTGATATAACATCCATGGTACTTGAATCTGATGGTAATCCATACATTGTAGAACAGGATCTACTTGTACCTGACGGGAAAAAAGCTGTTATTAAAGAGGGTTGTATCTTTTTATTTAAACCCTTTACCGGACTTCATGTACAGGGTCACCTTGAAGTTGAAGGATCTCAAGATAACCCGGTAATCTTTACAACTATCAATGATGGTGAATTTAATTCCCAAAGCGAACAACTTCCTAACCCGTTTGACTGGAATGGTATACTTGTATCACGTGAATCAGGAAAAGTTACATTCAGTAATTTCAGTCTCCGATTTTCCGTTTACGGCATAAAATCCCAGAATACCAATATCAGAATTGAAAATGGACTTTTCAAACAAAATGGACAGTTTCATTTTACAATTAATGATAAGATCCAGTATGTCCAGGATAACATACCTTTTTCTTACTCAATTTCAGACAGTGATGAATCTGCTTCTGTAAAAAAACCAAAAACCGGAATGAAAAATAAAGACAAGAAGGATAATGTCAAATTAAAAAAAATCTTACGAATCTCTTCACTCTGCGTTGGCGGAGCTGGTCTGATAACAACTGCCATTTTTGGGCCACAATTACCTAAAGCTTATTCAGACTGGGACGACGCAGCAAAAGCAGAACCCGACAATGCGATGCGCGAATATCATGACAAGAAAAAAGCTTATCAGACTAAATTGACAGGTACAATAATTGGGGGGTCGTTTTTCGTTCTGGGTGCAACAGGATTCGGAATCTCGTTCGCTTTCTGATTAATACCTGAATTCGAATTATTCCTTTACACCTGTCTTTTTCGTGTACATGAGCATAACGAGACTTTTTACCCATCTGGCCTTATCACCAGATTTCTTTCATAAGCATAAAATCCGTTGTACAAGTTCTCAGCAATCTTGCAGGCACAAACACCCATTCAGGTATTAAAGAATACGATCAAGTTCTATTCTCGATTTTTTATCGAGTTGTGATATATCTGCAATTGCATAGATATTGCCCATAACATCTCTTATCATTAATCCATCTCCACTCTTTCTGATTGCAGTGTATGGATTTTTCAGCACGAATTTAAAATCTCCCCTGTCTGTCTCAACTTCAAAATACCGGTTTCCCAAATAGATCCGGGTATTGATTATTCTCTTTATTTCAGGAATGATATAGTTTTTTTTAAGTTCATCCTGTGCAATTTTTTGTGATAGTTGATCCAGCCTGTTCATACTGTCTATAACAATCGACCTGTTGTTTTCGGTAAGCAAAGATATCTCTTTTCCGATTCCGGTTGCAGGACGAAGCCATACTATATCAACCGGAAACTGTTCACCTTTTGTGTCAGTTGCCAGAACCTGATCCCCTTTTCTTGTCAATTTTACTTCTGCCAAAGTTTTCATCCTCCCCACATTACAGACTGTAATTCATTTATTTTCGTATGTGATTGCACCAAATCTGCATAAATCCCGTTATTTCTCACCAGTTCATCATGATTACCGATTTCCGCGATTTTGCCTTCATTAATTACAATGAGTCTGTCTGCGTTTCTCAATGTAGATAACCGATGAGCGATTGCAATTGTTGTACGCCCTTCAATCAGCCTGGCAATAGCTTCCTGTATCTGTTTTTCAGTTGTTGCATCAACTGACGACGTCGCTTCATCAAGAATAAGAATCGGTGGATTATGAAGTATTGCTCTTGCGATTGAAACTCTCTGTTTTTCTCCTCCCGACAGCCGTTCTCCGCTCTCACCAACAAGAGTATCATAGCCATCCGGTTTCCGAATAATAAACTCATGAGCATGAGCAGCCCTTGCCGCTTCAACAACATCTTTAAATGAGACATGATTCATTCCATATGCGATGTTTTCGGCGATTGTAGCATTAAACAGAAACGGTTCCTGCATTACAATACCCATGTTGGCTCGTAATTGTGATAATTCAATTTTCTCGATCGGTAACCCGTCTACATTTATCTGACCGGAATCCGGTTCATAAAACCGGCTCAAAAGGTTAATGATTGTACTCTTCCCCGCACCGGAACGTCCCACCAACCCGATGGTTTCTCCTGGAGCAATAGAGAAGTTCAGACCTTTTATTACCTCTTTTCCTCTTTCATAACTGAAGCGCACATCATGAAACTCGATAGCTCCCTTTATGGATGGTAGAGTAACTGTGTCGACACTATCATGAGCTTCCGGAGCTGTATCAATCACTTCAAAAATTCTCTCGGCCCCGGAAAATGCATGTGTCATCCAGTTGAAAACTACCGAAAACCACTGCAAAGGACCGTAAAACAACCATATATATCCCTCAAATGCAATAAGGTCACCCAATGTCATCGACGGATTGGTTCCTGTAATTTTTCCTGCCGAGTAAAACCATACCAGTGCAATGCCGCCAGACATTACAAAATATAATATTTCATTGAAACTCCCCGATATGCGCTGGGTTTCAATTCTTGTTCTTGCCAGTTTCTCGTTTACCGAATCAAATGCTTTAATACGATGTTTCTCTTTTGAACAAGCCTTTATAACCTTTAGCCCCTGAAGAGATTCACTTAAAACAGAATGAATATGCCCTACAATAGTTCCTTCACGAAGAAAAAGCGGATTCAGTTTTTTCCAGAACCAGCTTGATCCAATAAGAAGCAGCGGCATGGGAATCAGTACAAACAGGGTAAGCGACCAGCTTATATTAAAAAGTATGGCGCCAATTACGAAAAAAGAAAACAGATGTATCACCAGAAATGGAAGACCATCAACGAGAAACTGCTGAAGTTCATCGGTATCATACATTATCCTCCCGACCATCTCCCCTGGTTCTCTCCTGTTAAAGAAATTCATTTTTACATGCTGAAGAACAGTATGAAGTTTTGTGCGAAGATCGGTTACTATCCGGGCTCCTATCCAGGAAGTAAACTGAATATTCAACAACCGCATCACCAGGTACAATATACCGATAAGAACCATAAATCCAACATACGGTAACAACATTTTTTCATTTCCCTGCCCTATTACATCATCAACGATCCTCTTCGTTATGTATGGCGGCAAAACCTGAAGCGCCACAGTAAATGAAGAAACAAGCATCAAAATTGCCACCTGTAGCTTGTATGGAGCAGAAAGCTCTATTATTCTTTTGAGGATTTTTAACCTGGGAACACATCGGGGACAGTTCCTGTCGCGTCCCGGAAGCGGTGAATTACACTTCGGGCAATATGTACCACGCTGGGGTTCGAGCTCTATCAGATTTCCTGTTCGTATATACTCGTTTATAACCCTGACTGCATCGGCAAATTGTGGTACCAGATGGTTTGAATAGTACAAAAGATGCTTCATACCATTTTCTGTATCTGCAGTTATCCTTCCCCCGCCAACCAGTTCCTGCATTTTGATCTCTTTTATTGAAGAGAGCGGAATCTGTGCTACTATGGACGATTCACTTGTACCAAGCAGCTCCTGATCTGTAAGAATAAGGTATGCGCTGCCAAATTTCTGCCATATCGTAAGATCACTTTTCTGACTGAAAATAACATCTGTACTTTTTCCGTTAATAAGCCGGCGTATTTCGGGAGGTAAAGTTTGCGTATTTACCATAAATCCGGTTTCCCTAATCTATGTAATGTTAGAAAAAAACTGAACAAAAATACGTTAAATGAAAACCAAAATTGTACAAAGGGTAATATTAAATGCATTTAATCACTGTATACAGGAATTAATATAAGGCAGTATACAAAGGTACTCTGGTTATTCACCAAAATTTATTTTGATTTACTTGTGTATTTTTCACGAAATATGGATGTCTTTGCCCCATTTTCTCGCATGGTAAATACCTGACTTGTTAAAAAAGGGAGATTCAGAGGAATAGATCGGGAGGCAGGGAGCGATTGGAATGAATCCGGTACCTTCCCCCGCAAATTACGAGGGAAGAAGTAACTTTAGAGTATTATCAACCGGGCATGTAATGCTCCAGCCTGCTTGATTGCCTGAAGAATCGATATGATATCCCGTGGAGCAACACCCAAAGAGTTGAGCGAGTAAGCCAGGTCGGACACAGTTGCAGTTCCGTCAAGAACAACCATCTCTGCATCTTTCTCTTCTACCAGAAGTTGCGGATCTGGAATTACCTCAGTATTTCCATAGCTGAAAGGTGACGGCTGAATAACTTCGGGAGTATTCATTATCTCCACTTTTACTCCACCATGAGAAACCCCTACCTGTGAAATCCTCACATCACCACCGGCAACAATAGTGCCTGTACGCTCATTTATTACTACTCTGGCCTGTGAAGCTGTCTGAAAACCGAGGTTTTCTATTCTCGATATAACCTGCACAATACCTGTATTGTTAATCCCATTCTGCTCCAGGATTCCATAATCAAGTGACACTGTCGCTGCATCAAGAGCACGTGCTAACGGCATATCTTCAGAACTGCCAAACTCCTGATTGATCGCATCTGCCATGGAGACCGCAGCAGTAAAATCCGGGTTGGCAAGTGAAATTGAAAGATCCCTGCTGTCCATTACATTGAACACATACTCTCTCTGTACTATTGCTCCATCGGGAATTCTTCCGACTACCACATGATTCTTTTTAATACGCGTGAGTCCCCTCTGACGAATATCGTATCCACCGGTAGCAAGCGGGCCCTGTGCTGAAGCATGCACCTGGCCATCTGGTGCTGCAAGATTCGTAAGAATAAGCGTACCACCTTCAAGACTAGTAGCATCACCCATTGATGAAACGGTAACATCAAACCTTGTTCCTTTACGCTTAAAAGGTGTCAGTGTCCCGGTAACCATAACTGCAGCAACATTACGCACCCGGACATGCTTTTCGGGAAGCTCAATACCCATATTTTTAAGCATGTTAACTATTGACTGCTCAGTAAAAACCGTCTGGGTCCGGTCACCAGTTCCAGCCAGACCTACCACAAGTCCATACCCGAACAGTTGAACATCCTCAAGACCTGTCAAAGAGGCGACATCCTTGATTCTCACTGTCTGCTGCGCAAAAGCTGTAACTGCACAGATTAGAACCGCAAATAGTGTATTTTTTTTCATTTTTTCATCCCTGTTATGATTTTGTACTACAACCAATCAATACAATCAAAAAATCCAGTTGATAAATCTGGCCAGAAATCCGGGACGCTGACCTGTATTAGCAACTCCTTTACCGGTATATGTAATTTCAGCATCGGCAATGCTTGAAGAATAAATAACATTGTTTTTAAGTATATCTGCAGGCCTGACCATGCCCGTTAATTTAATAATCTCTTTTTCTTCATTTATTTCTACAACCTTGCTTCCTTCAATAATCAAATTCCCGTTATCAAGAACCTCAACGACTCTTGCAGAAATGGTTGCAGCCAGGCTTCCCTGACGTGAAGTCCCCCCTTTTCCACCATAATTTACCTTGCTTCCGCCTGATGCACCGAATCTTGGAATAAATCCAAGTACACCGGTTCCACCACCATCCAGATCCATACTGTTTTCCTTGCTTGTATTTGTATTGCTCTGGCTTCCGGCTTTTGCAGATTCTTCAATGATTATTGTAAGTATATCATCAACACGCATTGCCCGCTGATCAGAATAAAGACTGTATAAATTAGCACCATCTGAGCTGAAAACAATCAGGATTGTCAATATTGTTAATGAAGCCATTCCCTTTATCTTCATGTTGCATCGCCTCCTTCTGAAATTGCAACCTTTCCTTTATCCAAAACAGTTACACGTATCAACCTGTTACTGTTCTCATTCTGAACCCATATTTTTTCACCAGTATTACCGGATTCGCGTGCAACAGCACTGACATAAACCCTTACTGATGCATGTTCTGAACAAATTGTAACCCGGTCCCCTTTTTCTATAAGAGGTTTTTGTTTCAACAAACGATCGTGAATTACTGTACCCGGTTCAATTGTCCGTAAAGTCTGCATATTTTTTATATCCTCAATGGAACTCAGAGGAGTTGGTCCAAATCCTGTAATATCCATTTTTCGAAATTCACAATCCTCAATTTCTACTATTTTGCCCCGTTTTATCTGTCTGCAAGCAACAATTACCGGTATTGTAACATTGATTTTAAAACGCACAGGAATTCTGTAAGTACGATTGCCCTGCCGTGTAATCAACTCAATCTGAGTATTTCCTTTCGCATAGCAGTCCGACAACCCTCTTGGGCTGACATCAAAAGGCTGATTTAAAACATTTAATGAATATTCAGGATTAAGTATAGTAACACTGAAACACTGCTGCGGCCACGAGAGGTTGGACTTGATATATCCAATAATATTCTCCCTGTAATCAGAAACACTCACTTTTGTGTAATTTGTAAAAACAGAAATCCTTCTGCTCCCATGTATACTGATTTGTGCATTCCCGAAAAGTGGCTTCAGCCTGAATATTACTGCATCCTCAGATGAAACAAAACGAGAAAAACCGGCAGGAGCCGAAACACCTGCTGCAGTCTGCCTGATTTTTTCTGCTATTCCAGAATCCCGGGATCTGACTGAAGCAATATCACCAAAAGTAATTATCGTATCGTTAACAGATGCAGAATCCTTGAATAGCAGCTCTATTGGAGTAGCGTATGCAGACACATTAAACAAAAACACAGGAAAAAGCACCATAACCAGTCTGCAACTGAAATGATCTTTAAAAGGGGATAATTTTAAAGCTGCGTATTTCATAATTACCGTTTCAGATTATTTGCCACCTGAAGCATCTCTTCTGAGACCTGAATCGATTTTGATATAATTTCAAAAGCCCTTTGCGCACTGATCATGTTTACCATTTCATCAACAATCTGTACATTTGATGATTCGGTATAGTTCTGAATTATTAACCCGGCACCCTCCTCACCCGGAAAAGTTACAACCGGCTCACCAGATGCATCACTCATTACATAAAGATTCCCGCCAATGGAGCTTAGCCCTGAAGGATTTATGAAACGAACTAATTCTATCTGACCGATCTCAGTTGAGACTTCTTCATCAGGCAGCTTTACCGAAACTATACCATCAGAGGAAACTTGAAGATCAGATGAACCTTCAGGTATTGATATCTGCGGGTAAAGGATTAGTCCTGATGAATTTACAATTGTACCGTCACTTGAAAGCTTGAAAGACCCGTCACGTGTATAAGCCGTACCACCATCAGGCAGTGTTATCTGAAAAAAACCATCACCCTGAATAGCCCAGTCCATTGGATTTTCGGTACGGTTAAGAGAACCTTGCTCAAAGATCCTTTGTGTAGCGGCAGGCTTTACTCCCAAGCCAGTTTCTATTCCGGCAGGAGCCATTCCGCCCTCAAAATTTCTTACACCGGGCTGTCGCATTACCTGATACATTAAATCCTGGAATTCTATTTTTGATCGCTTAAATCCTACAGTATTAACGTTAGATAAATTGTTGGATATCGTATCCATATACAACTGCTGTGCTTCCATACCTGTTGCTGCTGTCATCATGCTTCTGATCATAATTTACCTCTTTTTACAATCCATAATCTACCTGCTTACTCTTGCAACCTGATTTACTGCTTTTTCCAGTGTTTCATCCTGTGCGCTCAAAGCTCTTTGATCTGCCTCAAAATTCCTGTACGCTGAAATCATCTGAACCATGTTTTTTACTATATCAACATTCGACCCCTCAAGATATCCCTGTCTGAGAGTATATCCGGGAGATTCGATTTCTACAGTTTCCGGAAAAACGGGGCGAAACCTGCTTTCGCCACAACGACTCATTTTGTAGGGTTTCCTGAAATCTGTAATTCTCAGAACCCCTTTACTCTCATCACCCTGTATCACTTCACCGGTATCACTGACCGTTATCGGAATATCCTTTTCGACACGTATATACCCTTCTTTACCCATTACTTTCGAACCATCTGAAGTTATCAGAAAACCTTCGGGACTTAATGAAAAATTTCCGTTACGTGTGTACTGTACCCCCTCACCTGTCATTACAGTAAAAAAACCACTTCCTTTTATAAACAGATCCAGGGGAGATTTGGTAAAACGCATAGGCCCTTCAGAATAATCGACATATACCTCATCTGACCTGATCTCACTGTTTGCAAACGGCTGCTGCTGATCGTTGGCCAGATATTTCTGATAAGTTTTAATAAATAATCCGCTTCCCTTATATCCGGTTGTATTGATATTGGCAAGATTATTGGCTATCTGATCCTGTTTTTGCATTAGCGGAGTCATGCCCATTGATGCTGTGTAAATTCCCTGTATCAAATCTATCTCCTGTTTTTTGTTTGCTGGATAGATATGCATATTTTGTGCCATAAATGATTTAGCTCTGTTTAGACTTATATATCAATAACTTACAGCAGGATTTATTTTGAAAGGAGAACTAATAAAGAATAAATTTTTACCTTTGCAGGCAGTTTTTTCCCCATGAAAATTTATCTGCATCAGATTTTACCGAATTTAAACATGAGTTTTAACTGTAGAAATATTCACAGATAAGAATAACAGGAAGCTGGCAATTCACTTAAAGGGTAAGCGTATGTATTTAAAAAATGCCGGATTATCTCTGACCCGGCAACCCGGCATTTTCAGATTTGTTTCAGCACATTCTCCATTTTCAGTGCAATCTTGTCCCAATCCAGAGATTTGGCACGTTCAAGCGCATTTGCTTCCAGTTTGGAACGCAGCTTTTTATCTGAAATCAGCATTTGAGCTTTAGCCACAAAATCCTCTATATTTTCGGGCTCATAAAGCAATCCCGTGACATTATTCTGAACCGAATCACGAAGCCCGGGAACATTGTTTGAGAGTGAAACTGTACCGCAAAGATTGGCTTCGATATTGTTTATCCCCCATCCTTCCTTGTGGGAAGGATTTACAAAGATAGTTGCACTGCTGAGCAAATCCCTTTTCTGCTCTTCGGATATCCAGCCGACAAATTGAACTGAGTTTTCAATTCCAAGATCTGCACAAAGCAGTTTTAACTCTTTAAGGTACCCCCCGCTGCCTGCAATTTTCAATTCAGCATCCGGATATTTTTCTTTTATTTTTGGAAATGCCCTGATAATGAATTGAACATTCTTGTATTTCATCAGACGACCTACATACACAAGTAACGGCCCCTTATTTTTCGGCTTTGACTGATAAAAGAATGAGGTGTTAATTCCGGGACTTACGATAGATATACTCTGATCAGACACTCCAAAATTTTCAATTTCAGTTTTTGTACTCTCAGATACAGCAATAAATTTTTCTTTTTTATAAAAAACACCAATCGTTTTTTCCATCAAATAGATATACAAGGCAAGCGGAAATACAGTTTCCCTGAAAATAGTCTTTTCGAAAAAATGGTGAACAATATGCAATCTTGTAGTCCTCGCAAACAGAGGTGTTAGAAACGGCACCTTGTTAATATTTTCAATTATCAGGTCAAATTTTTTACTGTTCCTGATTATATAGGGAATGATAGAAAAATTAAAAAGAAACTTGTTTCCCTTTCTGATCACATGAATCCTTCCGGTCTGGTCATCTGTTGATGCACCAGTCCAGGAATGAGACAACACTGTTATATCAAATCCACGATCTACAAGCCTCCTGAAAATTTCATGATAATAAATTTCAGCTCCGCCTGCTTCTGGATTATTCATATCACGCCAGTTTATTACAAGTATTTTCCTGATCATCTCACTTAACCTTTAATTCGCTCTGAAATTCGAACCTACGAATAAAGCGCGCCCGGGGTGTCTGTGTTTTGTGACTAATATCAGGATAAGTGTGACAATTTCATCACCTTATCCGGTTTAAGATACTAAAAAACCATTAAAAAAAACAATCAATTCAAACCTCCATCAGCCATCAGAACCAAAAAGATCCTGTTAAACCAGCAAAAACATCAATGGGATGGAACAGTTTGATTGAAGATTGTATTTTTCCATAATTTCCTGTTAATCAGAATGGAGTCGAAAATACCGACATGGAGTCTCTCAGGCACGAAAGCAGAAAGAACCTCTTTTATCTTGCTCCGCTTAGAGGAGTTACAGACCATATTTTCCGAAATATTTATGAACGCTATTTTGCAAAGTTTGACTACCTGCTCACCCCTTTTATCACAACTGTCAGGGGTACAACTGTCAATCCATCACATCTTCGTGATATTAATACCGATAAAAACGATTCCGATCGGGTGATCCCCCAGATAATAGGCAACAACGCCGATGAATTTCTGGTTCTTGCCTCAGCAATCGCAGATCTGGGATACAAATCAGTAAACTGGAATCTGGGATGTCCATTTCCACCAGTTACCAGAAAAAAACGTGGAAGCGGGCTGCTGCCTTATCCGGAGCTTATAGAATCGATTCTCGAAAAAGTAATGAAATCAATACCTCTTCCACTTTCAATAAAGGTGCGAATCGGTCTTGATGATGAAAAAGATATATTCAAGCTAATTCCTGTTTTCAACTCATTTCCACTTCAGGAAATAATCATCCACCCACGTACAGGTGCTCAGATGTATAGCGGTGAGATAAATCAGGTAATTTTTCAGGAGTGTACAAACCACTGCTCCCATCCGGTAGTTTACAATGGCGACATTGTAACTTTAAAAGATTTCCAGGAAAAATCCTCACAGTTTCCGACAATAAATCGCTGGATGCTTGGGAGAGGTATTATCAAAAACCCGTTTCTTCTTCAGTCTATAAACAACAGAGATTTTAAAGGTGATCCGGTTGTTATAAGAAAGTTCCATGATGAAATCTATCAGGCAAACAGTTCCGTTCTTTGCGGCCAGGCACATATTCTTGGCAGAATGAAAGAACTCTGGATCTATCTATCGGAATCATTTTCCGAAAATCCAAAATTTTTAAAAAAAATTCTCAGATCAACTTCAACAAGCGAATATGAGAAACACGTAGAAAAGCTTTTTTCACAATAGAGCATCAGATTTGTTTAAACAGACTCAAAAATTGCACTGCCTGCCCCTGCAATATCTCACATTTTGGAGAATAGATTGTAACCACTTGATTTAATTACGTGTTACGATTATCATTTCAACAATCGTCTGATTTAAAGAGCAGATGCACATGCTTGTTGAAACCGTACCTCATCTGCTCAGAAGCGATTGGCTTATAGCGGATTTTTTGTAGTAAGCTCCAGACAAGAATCAGCCTGCCTTATAAAGTCCACTTTCGGAACGGATAAGTTCAATTGATTGTACAGGGTTGAATTTAAGATCGTAGATTGTGGCAGAAATTTCTCTGTCTACAATAGTAAGCAAGCCAAAAGTTGGAGGCATGTTTTTTTCCATCGGACCTTTTAAATGGCCGGGATTCATATAGAGCCGGCCATCATCAAGACGTAATTCTTCCTTATGTGTATGCCCATAAAGGATTATATCTGATCTTAAAACATCCTCATCAGTAACATCTTTCTCAAGACAGTGTACCAGAAGGATAGTCAAACCTAAAACAGATTCGAAAATTTTTGCAGGAAGAGTACCTTTGCGGTATCTTTCGTCATAGATTCCCGGAACCTGAACCAACTCAAGATAATAATCAGCAAGATCCACAACATCATCATAATCATCACCCAGATGGTATAACGCAGCGATCTTCTGACGATTAACGAGCCACTCTACAGCATCATTAAGATATGCCTTGTTCCGATGAGTATCACTGACAATTCCGATTTTCATAAGCTGCGTCCTGTTGTAAGAGATCAAGATTTTTGATTTTTTCGATCATTTCTGAGTATTCGTCAAGGTATTTTTCTGCTTGAATAACTACATTTTCAGCAGTATACCCGAACTTTTCATCAAGTACTTTATAGGGTGCTGAAGCCCCGAATTTTTCCATCCCGATCACTTTGCCAAGAGGCCCAACCAACCCGCCAAGAGTTACAGGCAGTCCTGCAGTCAGCCCCAATGCGGGTATACCAAACGGCAGGATCTCTTGCTGATAATCGGAAGGCTGCTCCCTGAAAAGCCCTTCACTTGGTACAGAAACGACTTTTACATTCAGACCTCTGTTTTTTAATTCTTTAGCGCCCTCAATCAATGTAGCAACTTCTGAACCATTAGCGACCAGAATTATGTCCGGTTGTTCTTCACTTTCCAATACCGTGTAAGCCCCTCTGTATGCTTCAAGAGCATCTTTGAATCTTGTTGATGAAGGTTTTGCAGGGATGTCAGCAATATTCTGTCTGGATAAAACAAGAACAGCAGGTTCGTCAGATTCAAGCGCGATTTTCCACGAAACAGTCGTTTCAACAGCATCGGCAGGACGTAAAACCAGTAAACTCCGTTCGCCTTCCAGATTTGCCATTTTTTCCAGAAGCCGGATCTGGGCTTCCTGCTCAATTGGCTGATGAGTAGGTCCGTCTTCACCCACCCTGAAAGAATCATGCGAAAAGATATATTTTACCGGAAGCTTCATTATTGCTGCCATTCGAATTGCCGGTTTCACGTAATCGGAAAAAACAAAGAATGTCCCGCAAACAGGAATTATGCCACCATGTGCTGCGATTCCGTTCATAACTGCAGCCATTGTCAGTTCTGCAACGCCTGCCTGAAGAAATTTTCCGGAAAAATCATTTTTTCTGAAAATTGTTGTTCCCTTTAAAAAACCGTCAGTTTTGTCACTGTTTGCAAGGTCTGCAGAAGAAACGATCATGTTATCAATTGTCTTCGCAAACTCTTCCAGAACTTTACCTGAAGCTGCCCGGGTGGCGATGTTATTTTTCTGCTGTAATTTTTCCCAATCTATTTCAGGAACTTTTCCACTCCAGAAATCTGCCCATTTTTTGGCAAGCTCCGGATTTGATTTTTCCCATTGCTCCTGTTGTGCCCTTCTCTGCCTTGCAATTACCTTTTTCCTCTCAAGCATTTCTTTGTAATGCCCGGCAACATCGTCAAAAATCACAAATGGATTTTGCGGGTCACCACCGAGGTTCGTTATTGTTTTTTCTGCAGAACCTCCGGCAGCAGAGATTGGCATACCGTGTGTTGATAATTTTCCTTCGAAAGGCTGACCATTTTCATCCAAAACACCTTTTCCCATTACCGTTTTTCCAATAATGAGTGTTGGACGTTCTTTTTCCTCTGTTGCCTTGTTCAGAGCATCACGAATCTGATCCTGATCATTACCGTTAATTGTAATGACATTCCATCCCCACGACTGATATTTAAGTGCTGTATCCTCACTGGTTACATCACTTGTTGCAGATGAAAGCTGGATATCATTGGAATCGTAATACATTATGAAATTGCTTAATCCCAGATGACCGGCCAGTCTTCCAACACCCTGCGAAATCTCTTCCTCAATTCCACCATCGGAAATAAAAGCGTAAGTTTTGTGAGCAGCCCATTCACCAAAACGAGCTACCATAAAACGTTCGGCAATAGCAGCACCAAGTGCCATTGCATGTCCCTGACCAAGAGGCCCGGAAGTATTCTCAATTCCTTTGCTGATATGCCGTTCAGGATGTCCTGATGTTATACTTCCCCATTGTCTAAAATTTGCGATATCTTCAGTGGTAAAAGCTCCGCATAATGCCAGAACCGAATAAAGCATAGGTGACATATGACCCGGATCGAGAAAAAAACGATCCCTGATTTCCCACGACATGTCATCAGGATCAAAATTCAGGAATTCGGAATAGAGGATATTAATAAAATCAGCCCCGCCCATTGCTCCACCAGGATGTCCGGATTTGGACTTCTCAACCATTGCAACGGTAAGTAATCTAATGTTATCTGCGCATCTGTCTACTGTTTTCCGGTTCACACGAATACTCCTGTGGTTCAGGTTTGTTAATAAAAATTTAATCTATGAAAATAATAGATTAATCGGGTGATTATATAATAAATATTAAAAGTGCTGTCAAATAGTGTTAATCAATTTTAAAAATACTCCTATAATCCAGGTTGGCACACATTTAGTACGTTTATATTTTAATAATCTGCTGCTGATTATTGTAGTAAAGCGATTTATCCTGAAACTGAACCGGATATCTTGAACAAGCGATACAGATATCAAATTTTCAGATTTTCCAGAACTAACAAACGGCAGAAAACAGCAGTTTTTTTTTTAATTCTTTAAGTAAGTAATTCTGCCATATATCTGAAATCATTTTATCTGATGTTACAAAGTATTACACGAATACTGACAATTACTCAAGGCCTGATGAAAACGCTGCAATACCGAATACGAAATACTAATAATATTTAATAACATGATTTTAAAGGAGATAGAATGAACAGTTACAAAAAGACTGCAATAGTTACGGGCGGTGGCCAGGGAATCGGAAAAGCAATAGCCAGAACCCTTCTGGAAAACAATTTTAATGTAATACTGGCTGAAATAGATTCTGAAGCAGGACGTGAGGCCCAAGCAGAATTGAGAGATTTCGGTCCAGCAGTTTTTATCGAAACAGATGTAAGCAGCGAACCATCTGTAGTTTATATGGTTGAAGAAACTGTAAGGAGATTCAGAAGAATCGATTGTCTGATAAACAACGCCGCCGTTAATTCGAAAAAACCGATTCATAACATGACTCTTGAAGAGTGGAATTCTACCATTGGAGTTAACCTCACCGGTGCATTCCTCTGCGCCAAATACACTTCAAGCCACATATCCTTGCAGCAGGGATCAATTATCAATATTGCATCTACAAGAGCTTTGATGTCTGAACCGGATACCGAAGCTTACTCTGCAAGCAAAGGCGGCGTTATTGCCCTGACCCACTCCCTTGCCATCAGCCTTGCACCGGAAATCAGGGTCAATTGTATTTCCCCGGGATGGATTGAAGTCAGGGACTGGAAAAAAACAAGCAACAAAATTGTCCCTGTACATTCAGAAACCGATACGTCACAACATCCGGCAGGAAGAGTCGGAAATCCTTATGACGTAGCTTCACTTGTTAATTTTTTGGTTGACGACAACAACTCTTTCATTACAGGGCAAAACTTTGTCGTTGATGGAGGTATGACCAAGAAGATGATCTATTACTGAAAGTATTATTCTCATAAAAATCAGAGTTTAATTTGGAATTGAGAATTATGATCAGATCATCATGGTCGCCGGGCACACTATATGTTAAAAAAAAAATTCTGGGTCGCCGAGCGCACACGACCCACGCAATAGCTAAAGCAAATTCGAAACAGGAATAGATCAATAATGGTTTTAATCACCCCCATCAGGTACAATCATCTGTGCAGACAATTTCAGCCTCCGTTTGAGCAGAAAAACCAGTTTTTTCGGAAAGGTTTTTTATATATCCGGTAAGATCATCAGCAAACTTATCAAGCCTGGTTCTGATTATTTTCAGATAAAACCGATTCAGTTTTTTGTTAAATGAAACAATCTGCCTGTATTGAATTACTGTTTTCGTTCCATCACTAAACACCCTGTATTCAGAAAATGAGTGTACAATTGAGGGAAATATTGTGCTATTACTTTCAAATTTTATCATTTCGATTTTTATAACACCACTGTCGGACAAAAATGTTCTTTTATATACAGATCTTGTTGCATAAAAAAGATGTTTTAGCAAGATTTCAATTTCATAACTATTATCCTTATTTTTACCAAGAAAACGGGTTTCCGATGTTCCCGAAGAGTATCTTTTCAAATGGTCGAAACTATATAACACAGCCAAAACAGAATCTTTATGAAGATTTGTTGAGAAATCAAGTGAATAGGAATAACTCTCATTTTTATGTTTAAATCTTCCCGGATCTCTGTTTGCATTGTCTGCAAGGACAAAAATTGTAATCAATAACAAGACTACTCGAACCATACTACCCCCCCTGTACCATTCAAACATATATGTCCGAATCAGAGCCAGTAAGGGGAATGTCTCTGCATTTTCGGAGTATGCATTTGAGATTTAATTAACATAAACTCAAAAGTCATGCCCCAGAAATTTTCTTTTTTATTATAACAATATCCTGGATTTAAGGACGTATTATTTACGGCGGCTCAAAAGGCTGCCACCTCCTTCTTAAGGGTGAAGGTGCACGAGGGCCCGCGTTAAAATTTTGGCGCGGGCTTTTTTATTGCTCAACAATATAAAATGGTTGAAACCGAATATATTAAGGCGGCTGGGAAGTCGCTACTTCACATGCCTCCTTCTATAGGGTGAAGGTGCACGAGTCCCTCGCCGGTTAAAACCGGCGAGGGTTTTTTATTTATATCAACCAGTCATTTATAAAACATCGCACCCCTGATCCAAAACAGAACCACAGAAACCCACACCAGGCTTTTATTATGCCGATAACCACGGTACAATCTACTTATCCGAGTACAGTTTTCTACTGTTACACTCAAAATTGAGGGCCTTTTTTTCACAAATGGAATCATGGTACAGTGACATTTAAAAAATATTAGATATATCTATCCCATACGCAGATCACAAACAGGATACTTGCAAAAAACTCAACTCTCATATTGGGAACAGGTATAGTAATTGCCTTTTTAGTGATTAGAAACTTCTACCCCAACCACACCAATTCGCTTCATAAAATGATTTCGAAAACAAAAAAAGGAGATACCCTTTATGGCAGATAATTTATTCACTCAGCTTCATCAGGAACATCAGAATTTCAAAATGCTTTTTGAACAGATTCTGGAACAGAAGAATGTTGATGCCAAAGTCGACCTTTTCAACAATCTGAAAAAGACGCTGATTCCACACATGAAATCGGAAGAAGAGGTGTTTTACCCTGAGCTTTACAATCATGGAGATACAAAAGAGATGTCACTTGAGGCTCTTGAAGAGCATCATGTGGCAGAAACGACTCTTATGGAACTAAGCAAATCTGACCCGTTTATGGAAAACTGGAGACCCAAAGCCAAAGTGCTCAGCGAGATTCTCAATCACCACATTGAAGAGGAAGAAAGTGAAATATTTAATGCAGCACGTGATATCATACCCCAAAACCGGCAAAATGAAATTTACACACAATATATTCAAAAAAAGGATGAAATCCTTAAAAGCATGTAAATGCTATCTGAAAGAAGTGCGATTGTTACACAATCGCCTTCCCTCTGCTCTACAAACAGTTTTTGCCATATCTGGTTAAAATTTGCATAAGAAAATCCTAGAATTCTGCCTGGCCTGCAATAAAGAGAATCATAATCAGGTATTTATACAGTTAATTTTTAGTATTTTCCCTGTTTCATACGAAACCGTTTTTATCAGTACAGATGGAATATTATATTAGTTTTTTTTCAGGTGAAGAAAAGTGAAAGTTGTAATTGCCAAAACTGCCGGATTCTGCATGGGTGTAAAACGGGCAGTAGATCTTGCTCTGGAGCATGCGTCAAAAGCAGAAAACGGTATCAAGACTCTCGGACCTCTTATTCATAACAGCCAGACAGTAGAGATGCTGAAACAGCGTGGTGTTACTACTTTGAATGAAGATGAAGAACTGAACGAATCATCGACTCTTTTAATCCGTGCCCATGGAGTTCCACCTGAAATCCAAAAAAATCACACCGATAAGGGACATAAAATCATTGATGGAACGTGTCCGAAGGTAAAAACAGTTCATAAAACAATAGAGCGATTTAAAAATCAGGGTTATTCCATTATAATAACCGGTGATCAGGGGCATGCTGAAGTAATCGGGCTTTCCGGATATGCAAAAGAAGCCGGGCATCTTGTTCAGACACCAGATGATATCGAAAAACTTCCCGAGATGTCCAAAATCTGCCTTGTTTCACAAACAACATTTGACCGGACTCTTTTTGACCAGATTGCGGATGCGGTCAGGGCGAAATATAAAAACTCTGAAATTATAGTAAAAAAAACTATCTGCTCTGCAACAGATCTTCGTCAGACTGAAGTTGCAGCTCTTGCAAAACAGGTAAACTCAATGATTGTTGTTGGTGGAAAAAACAGCGCCAATACAAAGCGGCTGGCAAAAATCTCCCGGGAATGCGGTACACCTACACAACATGTTGAAACCGAAAAAGATATTAACTGGCAAGCGCTGTCGGGGTGTGATATTGTAGGAATCACTGCGGGTGCATCTACTCCAGACTGGATGATAAAACGAATCGCAGATTATCTACAGTTCACAGACAGCAAGCAGAAACACAGTTTAAAAAATACAATATTACACATCATGGATATCTTTGCCAACCTGAATCTGTTTGTAGCGCTTGGTGCTGTTGCGATCTACTATGTTTCCTGCTATCTTCAGAATTTTACCTTTTCGATTCACGGTGCGGCGCTTTCTTTTCTCTATTTTTTTTCGATGTATTTATGGAACAGCCTTGCAAGCATAGAATCCACCCAGCATCACGGAATATCACGATACCGATTTTACAGAGCCCATTTTAAGATACTTTTATGGATCAGCGGGATCAGCATAACAACACTTCTTACAGGCAGTTTTTTTTATAACAAGAGTTTATTCTATCTTTTATTAATCGCGACTCTGGCCGGATCTGCTTACCATATGACTTTCGTTCCCAAAAAGCTCAGAAGCTTTTTTCATTATAAAAACCTTAAGGATATCCCGACTTCACGGGACCTTTTTGTAGCACTTGCATGGGGAACAGTTCTTACGTTTTCACCCCAGGTACTTAATAGTAGTTTTGAACTATTGCGGCCAGTAACAATTGCCACGTTTTTCTGGATTTTTACTCTCGCTTTTTTACGATCACTCATATTTGATCTCAGGGATATTGAAGGTGACCGGATAATGGGCCGTGAAACACTAATCACAATTGTAGGCGATAAAAGAGCGCGTAAAGCGATACATCTTATAATCTGGTTCTGTGCAACTTTGCTTTTATTCTTCCCGGCATTGATGGGGATGAGTGCTTATCAGAACCAAAGAACCATTCGTTTCCTGTTTCAGATTCCGACACTGTTTTATGTGTCTTCATTTGTTAAATGGAATCCGAAAATTCGTCAAAGACGTTCCGCCTTGTTTAATTTACTTGCTGACGGTCTTTTTTATCTGGCAGGTCTGGGTGCTGCGCTTTCTGTTTTGATCATTCATTGAGAAGTTCTTTTCTTATGCGTTCTCTTCTAGCGTGGCGCGTCCGTGTGTTTTAGCGACAATCGTATTCATATCAGCTTTTATTTTTTTGAAAACTCTGGAAAAGATTCAGTTTTTTTTAATAATTCTCACAAAAACATCCTCCAGTGTCTCGCCATCCTTAATGAGACTGGAAACTGTATCCTTAACAAGGATTTTTCCCTTATCCATGATTGCAGCAGTTGAACAAAGCCGCTCCACTTCAGAAAGTATATGGGAGTTAAGCAGTACAGTTACTCCCCTGTTTTTCAAATCCTCAAGAATCAGCCGAAACTCTCTTATACCTATGGGATCCAGTCCATTCACGGGCTCGTCAAGAATGAGTATTTCCGGAGAATGTATCAATGATGCGGCAAGTCCGATTCTCTGCATCATGCCTTTTGAATAGGTTCCAGTACGATTTTTTTCCCGTCCTTTCATTCCCACAAGCTCCACAACGCGATCAATTGCAATATCGGCCGATCTGCCACTCATATTGCAAAGCTGCGCATGTCGATTCAGGAATTCTTTTCCACTGAGATAAACAGGTATGCGTATATTCTCGGGAAGATAGCCTATTGAAGACCGAACAGAGGGTTGTGAAACCGGAACACCTTTAATCAGAATTTGTCCGCTTGCCGGACGGGTAAAATTCAGGATCAACCGGATGACAGTGGTTTTTCCGGCTCCATTAGGTCCCAGCAGTGCGAAAAATTCACCCTTGTTTACAGTAAATGTAACATCATCAAGAGCCCGCAAAACGCCGTATGTTTTAATAACAGATTTAAACTGAATCATCCTTCATATCCTGAATTAATCAATTTTTGACTAACTGTTTTCACAAAGTTGTCTCATATCATTAAGATAATAAACCGGTTTTACGGAAAGAAGCGATTTATCATTATGACTCCATTTAACAAAAGCTGTATCCATGCCTGCTCTATGTCCGCATTCGATATCAAATGGTGAATCGCCAATGAATACAGCTTTTTGTGGTGTTACGCTGCCAAATAATTCAAGTGCCTTTAAAGCAGGTTGAGGATCCGGTTTATGTTTCAAGGTCGATTCCGGAGTAACCAGAACCTCAAAGAACGAAAAAATTCCCATTTCTTTTAAAAATAACTCCAGTGTATACATCATTCTGGATGTCACGACTGCGCATTTTTTCCCATTTTGTACCAACTCGGATAAAGCTTCTTTAACACCTGGACACAAAACCAGGAAATCTTTATAGATGGATAACTGATAGTCCATATGGGCAGTTCTGAATGTTTCAAACATTTGATCTGTAAGGGGTCCGTAATAGATCTCCATCTGTTTTCTTAAAGTCATACCGATATGAGTTTTTACCAGTTTTTTGTCATATTGTTTTCCAAATTGTTCTGCTGTATGTTCGAAACAACTGCAAATCATCTCAGTTGTGTCAAACAGGGTTCCATCAGCATCAAAGAGATAATAATCATATTCACGAATCATTTAACCACCTTCAGATTACATTTTTTTCATTTTGTCTGATCAGGGAAAATAATACCTGAATGACAGGAATAATAAGTTGTAGTTAGGCTAAAGACCATATTCATGTGTCACCGAGAGTAATATATGTTATTTCGTAAATGTCATCATAAGCTGAAGACCTCTTTTTCCCGCAAACGAGGTCCCCGGACACCTTTTTGAATGATTAATTTGGGATTTGAAATTGAGAATTGATTATAAAGAGTATCATTACCTGATGGTTTCTGGTTGAAATCAGGTTTACCTTCCAATAGTTTTTCGTAGCATTCAATTTCATTTTATACTCGACCAGCTATATAACAAAAAAAAATACTTGTACCCTCCAAGATCCGGGTACAAGTATTTATACTTTCACTTTGAAAACATCAGTTTACAAAATACTGATATCAATCAGAAAAGATTCAGGTTAAAAACTGTTCACACCTCTTCAATCGCAATCAGTGGCTGATCTTTTTTGACAGCCTGCCCGTCATCAACCAGTATTTTCACGATCTTACAGTTTACCGGTGCCGCAATCTCATTAAACAGTTTCATTGCTTCTACTATGCAAACCTTGTCTCCTGCATTAACACTATCACCTTCGTTTATAAACCTGGGTTTGCCAGGTCCGGGAGATGAATAAAAAGTTCCAACAAGAGGTGCATTAATCGTTTTTGAATGCCCTTCATTTGTAGCAGTTTCAGCTTTTGCAGCCTTTTCCTCTTTCTTTACTTCCAAAGATTCTTTTTTCTGAGCTGTAGTTGAAGAGATAACCGTTGCGGCAGACTTTTGTATAGTTTGCAATGAGGAGTTCACAGATGATACTGTACCAGACGGCCTGACTGCAATAGTAAAATCTCCCTTACGAAAGATAAGTTCATCAAGAGAAAGCCCATCAATTTTTTCCAGTAATTCATTTGCAACATTACCAAAAGAGTTCGGAAATACAAAATCACCTTGTTCAGACACTGCTGGCTGTTCCGAAACAACTGCATTAACTTTATCTGACCCCTGCTTGTCAGTAACATCACCTTCCGTTTTCCTGATTTCCAGTTCGGCCGGAGTTTCCGGTCTTTGCTGAAGAGGAAGAGAACGCCATTTGAAATATTCAAGAGATGGTTCAGGTAAAAGCACATAGGAAATAATATCCTCTTCGTGCTCAATAAGCTTCGGATCAATATTGTCTGTTGCTTTAGGAAGCATCGGACTCAGCTTGTCTGCAGGACGATGGCTTACAGGTTTCTCATCACCAAGAATCTTTTTTATAAACAGTTTTGAAACAGGCGCCGGAGATCTTCCGTAAAGCCCACGGATATAGTTTTTAACCTCATTAGGTATTATCTTGTAACGCTCGCCAGAAATAATATTCATAACAGCCTGTGTTCCAACAATCTGACTTGTCGGTGTTACAAGCGGAGGAAACCCAAGGTCCTCCCTGACTCTTGAAACTTCATCAAGCACTTCGGGCAGTTTGTCCAAAGCACCCTGCATCTCAAGCTGAGACCTGAAATTGGAAATCATGCCACCCGGGATTTGATGAATCAGAATGCCTGGATCAATTATTGACATTGGCGATTTGCATTGTCTGCGTTTCGGAGCAAGTTCTTCAAAGTATTTTGCCACTCTCTCCAACGCATCAATATCCAAACCTGCAGAGTAATTGGTTTCTGCAAAAATAGCAGCCATTGTTTCTACCGGAGGCTGTGATGAAAAGCCGGACATCGGAGATATTGCACAATCAATTGCTCCTGCACCTGCCCTTACTCCTTCAACATAAGTTGCGATAGCCATACCGCTTGAAGCATGACAATGGAGCTGAATTGGAATATCAAATTCAGCGACAAGCGCTTTTACAAGCCTTTCAGCCGAAATCGGAGAAAGAATCCCGGCCATATCTTTAATACAGAGCGAATCTATACCAAGTTCAACCTGTTCACGCGCATACTGAACATATTTTTCGACAGTATGAACAGGAGAAATCGTATAACAGAGTGTACCCTGTGCATGGCCACCATGATTTTTAACAGCTTTAATTGCTGCAGCCAGATTTCTGGAATCATTCAAGGCATCAAAAACCCGAAAGATATCCACTCCGTTTTCACAAGCGAGTGCAACAAACCGATCTACCACATCATCCGCATAATTACGGTAGCCAACCAGATTCTGGCCGCGTAACAACATCTGTAATGGAGTGTTTTTGGCTTTGGATTTAATCAACCTGAGCCTTTCCCAGGGATTTTCCCTTAAAAACCGCAAACAGACATCGAATGTTGCGCCACCCCAGCACTCCAGCGAATAATAACCAACGTTATCGATAACATCTATGATCCTCAACATATCATCGGTTCTCATTCTTGTGGCCCATAGCGACTGATGAGCATCACGGAGTGTTGTATCTGTAATCCTGAGCGGGATTTTATGTAATTGATCTTCAGTAGGATTTTTCTTTTTTTTCATATTGATAATCCTTACAAGGTTATCTGGTGAATTTTCCCATGGAACAATATTTTTCAAAACGTTTATTAATCAGTTTTGAAGTAGACAATGACGACAATTTTTTTAAATATTTCAGCAATACTTTTTTTATCTCTTCAGCAGTTTTTTGCGGATCAGTATGTGCTCCCCCCGGAGGTTCCGGAATTATTTCATCAATAACCCCAAGCTCATACAGTGATTTTGCTGTGATTTTCAATGCTTCTGCAGCCTTTGGAGAAAAAGATGCGTCTCTCCATAAAATTGAAGCACACCCTTCGGGAGATATAACAGAATAAATAGAGTGCGACAACATCAACACGACATCACCAACACCAATACCCAGAGCACCCCCGCTTCCACCTTCACCGGTAACTACAGTGATTATCGGAACTTCAATTCGTGCCATTTCAGTAAGATTTCTGGCAATAGCCTCTGCCTGACCACGCTCCTCTGCATCCAGACCAGGAAAAGCTCCCATAGTATCAATAAATGTAATAACAGGGATATTAAATTTTTGGGCAAGTTTCATCAATCTCAGTGCTTTACGATATCCTTCCGGACGAGCCATACCAAAATTTCTGGCAAGATTTTCTTCAACATCCTTACCCTTGCTATGGCCAATCAGCATTACTTTCTTTTTTCCTAATGTAGCAAAACCGCCCAACATTGCCTGATCATCACCAAAACATCGATCACCATGTAATTCTATAAAATCGGTAAAAATGTTTTTAATATAATCGAAAAACACCGGACGCCGCGGGTGACGGGCAACCTGAACGGTTTGCCAGGGTGTAAGATTATCATAAATCTCTTTTTTGCGTTCTACCAGTTTTTTTTCCAGTTCACCAAGCTGAACTTCAAAATTCTCTTTGTTATCACCCGAAACACTTTTCAGTTTTTCAACCGCTTTTTGCATTTCAAAAATCGGCTTTTCAAAGTCAAGTTCACGTTCCATGTTTATCCTTATCGATTGTAATATGAAAGGATTTTGTGAAGAGTTTCCTTGAGATTTTTTCGCTGAACAACCATATCAAGAAACCCATGTTCCAGAACAAATTCTGCAGTTTGAAATGAATCGGGCAATTTCTGCTTAATTGTCTGCTCAATTACCCGCCTCCCTGCAAAACCAATCAAAGCACCTGGTTCAGCAATATTAATATCACCAACCATAGCATACGAAGCGCTAACACCACCTGTAGTCGGATCAGTAAGGACAGAAATGTAAGGTATCTTTTTCTCATTAAGTCTGGCAACACCGGCACAGGTCTTTGCCATCTGCATTAATGATAATATTCCCTCATGCATCCGTGCTCCCCCTGATGCAGAAAACAGGATATACGGAATTTTATGATCATAAGCATAATTAGCTGCCAAAAGAATCTTTTCACCACTACCTGAACCCAAACTCCCTCCCAGGAACCTGAAGTCCATAACAGCAACAGCCACAGGACACCCTTCAATTTTGCCAGTTCCTGTTACGACAGACTCATTAAGCCCGGTTTTTTTTCTTGAAGCCTCAACTTTTTCAGTATAAGGCCCTTTGGCATCTGTAAAAGAGAGTGGATCTGAAGGACGAATCGTCTCGTTTATCTCTTTAAAAGTTCCTGAATCAAGAGTAATCCCTATTCGCTCATAAGCAGTAATCTTTCCATGCCAGCCGCATTTTGGACACACGTTAAGATTATTGATAAAATCCTGCTTGAATATATGCGCCTTACAGGAATTACATCTGACCCAGATATCATCTTTGAGCTTATTTTTTGTTTCTCGCTCTGATCTGGTTTTTATAAACCAGGGCATTGTACCCTCCAATAAAGTTCTCTATGTGATAAAATCGATACGCATTTTAAATCGCGTACCAGTAATTTTTCCGGTTTTGTCCAGGCCTCGTCTGAATGACAACCCGTTTTTTTCCGGCTTTTTAACTGATAAACTGAGCAGAAAAACATAAAAAAAGACCAAAGAAATGCAGAATTTGCAATTCTATGGCCCTCACTTCTACTCTGCTCTTTTTAAAACCAGTAGACCTGATAACCTGTAATATAGTGTTTAAACAGATAGAAACTGGCAAGGCTGTAATGCCCCTCCTCCTATCCGCTATCAGCTAAAGATAAAAAAAAGAAATGCACATAATCAAGACTTAATTAAATAATCCTGTTTTTAATTTTATCATTCAATCTCAAGAACCTTGTCCAGAGTCAAAATAATAATCTTCTCACCAGTTATTGTGCTTATATCTGTATGAAGACTTTTAACTTTTCTTCTTGTAATATTTCGAATCATATCTTCAAGAATTGAGCGTCCGTTTTCAATCAATTCATTACGAACCTCTTTAATCAGTTCTCTTGCACGTACATTCCGGTCAGATTTCACCAATGCACGTTCAGCCTTGGTCAGTACGCCTTTTAATCTTATAATTACCATATCTTCTATTATATATGTCTTGATTTCCAATGGTCCTCTGCCCATATGTTCTTTTTCGAACCGGGTTATTCCATCGGAAATTTCAGATTCAAGCTGTCCTCTGGTCTTTTTCAGTAATCCCCTTACCATCATTTTACTCGGCCTTTAACTGAAAATTGAATAGGATTACCGCAGGTTGTTGTATTTTGCTCTATTAGAGAACCCCACGGTTAATAACCTAATATAATCTCCGACAATTAATTCAAAAAATCGCCAGCTGGTTTTAACCTGTTGCAGTGGACTTATCCCCCATTACAACAGGTTTAATTGTGATAAGCAGTATTCACAAGAACAGATGTTCAAGATCATTCGATTATTTATTGATCTGCTGTTTTTTTACAGTCATTTTCTTTTTTTTCTTTTCGAAACATTTCCACTTCCAGTCGATACCCTTTTTGTCCAGATACTTCTCGAACTCTTTATCATTTTTGAAAAGATATCTGTAAAAGGGCTTATCGGTCTGGCGCTCACACAACTGGTCTTCAGAAGGATAATCTCTGCATATCTTCGGTCGGTTTTCATAATCAATGCATTTGTGATCAGATGCTATATTCCTGCACGGTGTACGGAATTCCAGAATCCAGTTGTTTTCGAAATCGATTGAAACCCAGACGTTTTCGTGAAGCAAATACCAGCGGATCTGATCATAATCTTTTTTACTGACCGGTTTATCGATATGTAAAGCCACATGACGACAACAGTAAGCATCACAATCAGAACAATTATCAGTTACAGCCACATTTTTCTCCGTATTTCTGGTTAATTGGGGCATATTTTTTTTATTAAATCCTTAAGTCGCTCAAAATGCGAACCTTCCCAGAAAACTTTTCCGCAAACATCACATTTGGAAAAATTATTATAGAACAGCCTGGTTTTTTCTTCTAAATTTAATAATATGTCTGTTTTTTCTACTTTTACCAATCTCCCATTACAGATCATGCATCTTGAAAAAGGATTAATCATACCGCACAGGTCAAATCTGCGTACTACCTCACGTGCCTGTTCCAGATAATTGGTCGACCTTATCCAGTATCCAGCCTTTACGTTTTTATACTTTAGAATACCTTTATCACGCGTCAAAATGATTCTGTTTTCCTTTACAGCAGTACTAACTATCTGCGGATCGGAATAATCATTTCTGTAGGAAACGTCAAACCCCAGAAGCCGCAATACTCTGGTCAATTTCCCAAGATGCACATCAAGTATGAATGTTTTTGATTCTGGCAGAGGTGCAAGATGAATAACAGGTTCCCGAACAGATCTTTCAAAAACCGGATAAACATAAATCTGTTCACCACCACTAAGCTTATATGAAAAGGACACCGATTTCCCATTTATAGATATAATGTCGATCTCTGTATGAGGCACCCCTGTTGCTTCAATCAAATCTTTCACCGATGGATTCCCCTTAAAAGTAACACTGAAACTACTCCTTTTTTTTTCGGAAGAAAGAAAATCATTAAGCTCCCCGAAAAAACGAAATTTTGCAGTTAAATCCATTTACCATTCCACAAGAGGATTCCTGATTGTATCCGGGTAACATTTACTCACCTGGCCAGACGTCTGGAAATGCCCTGCAAAGGCAAGTTAATCTTTTTTCCCAACAATGCCGTTGGCA